>Ga0307517_10000565_pt1 | contig 63281 bp, 71 predicted proteins | sample 23_EM_MG_FD_194515 | JGI IMG/M metagenome (GOLD analysis project Ga0307517, IMG submission 194515) | Populus trichocarpa ectomycorrhiza microbial communities from riparian zone in the Pacific Northwest, United States - 23_EM | ecosystem: Host-associated > Plants > Roots > Unclassified | place...
ACATAACCCCCCCCATCGACTTTCCTTACGACACCCCCCTCCCCGTTCTTGGCGGACAGAGAGTAAGGATCACCGTGGGACGACGGCAGATATAGAAATCCGTTTATCTGTTAAATCTACCGAATATGCAGAATCCCACAAAAGACCCTCTGTGTATGCCGGTGATCGCCTTGCGAAACGATCACAATTATGTCTCAATTTTCAACGAACAATTCACCAACCCAGGCCGGGGGCAAGGGGCACACGGCCTCCCCCTGCCCTAGGATCAAGTTCCGCCACAAGTTTAATTCCCGCGAATCCCCGCCAATGCTGTCCACTTCAGGCTCAGCGACTCTGGATCTCGTGTGGCGCTGGGGAGGAAGATTAGGGTTTGGGGCATTTGGGGATAGGACAGGCCTACGTAAACCCAAGGGCATTGATTTAGGGAGATGGAGAGGGAAGCCCAAGAGGATTTCAGCGCGTGCTTGTCCACATTGCTGCTTAGCGCCGCTGTGGCGGCAACATATTTAACGAGCCCCGTCCGTCCTTCCCCATCAGTCTCTTTCACCCCAACACGAACCACCAGCATCACCAGCACAACCTTACCGCTTCCACATTCCGCGATGCCGATTGAAATGCCCAGTTTCTGCGAGCGTGGGGCAAGTATCGTCTTCGACCCGCCGACCCCTCAGCGCGGTTATTTGCCCCAGGTTAACGAAAAACTCGGTCAATGGATGTCGTGGGATGTTGTCCGAGTGGGGGGAGACCCACACCTCCCTGTCTTTGTTTGCACCCCAGGTAGGCCTACTTTTATCGCACCCTTGTCAGGTCCTCGTTGTGCTGACCGCAGGCTTTGATAGTTTGTGAGAGAAAGTCCTTCCGGATACTTGTTGAATCAGATTAACCCCTCTCGCACAGGGTGTGGCGTGGAACGCCTCGACCAGTTCGCCGGACAAGGTCAAAGCAAGAAAGCTGCGAGGGAGAAGGCAGCAGAGGCGATCGCCCTCAGTGGGCATTGCGTATGTCGACAAAACTAACCCGTCTCCACCCTTGCTGACATCTCGCTTTAGTAACCGCCCGGACGTCTTGCAAAGCCCACTTCCGTCCGCTACATCCTTTGTACAATAGCCTCTGTTTTTATCTCCATATCTACAATTTGTTGTATTCGTCCGACAATCAAGGAGACTGAGCGTACAAAGAACAGGTAAAGCTGGGTTGCCTCCGGGTGCCGACATCACATACTCGTTGAGGTCTTTTCGACATCAACACGTATCCCGCCAACGCCGCCCATATCAATCTCGAAGTCGTCGTCGCCAAAGTTGTCCACATCTTCCTTGCTCATTTCTGCAAGCTCGACGCTGTCGATGACTCCTTTTCCCATGGTGATCGTGGTCGTAACACCTGAAACACTTTTTGTGCTTACCAGCAATTGACCTTTGGTCCGAGTCGATCCTCGGTTCGATGTGAGGATGCCGACCCCTCCAGTCGACTGGGGAGATCGCGGAGAAGAATGAGTCGACGTAATGCTAGTACTCCCTTGATAGCACCTCGGGGCAGATTGTAAACCGTTGTTAGTGCTGGATCGCCCAGTGTCCGGGCGTGATGCCTCTGCGCCACGTTCACGAAGGTCAAGAATCTAGCGGGGACAGCGATGACTCAGCAGACGGCAACCACCGAGATGTATCCACTTACGAGCCGGCACGCCAACACAGGTGATAGGAAAACACTCAAGGGAATACATATAGCTGACATTGCCTGGCGAGGTCTGAGGGTGGAGTGTTATAAAAAGATCCGATCCAGAGGAGGTTCGCGTACTGAAGGTAGAAGATTCCGTTCACCTGCTTCCATTCAGTCAGGATGAACAGCCAACGGATTGTCAATGACTTGCCAAATTCGCTATAGAGATCAAAATATAATAAAATACACCTAGAACCCGGTCAGCACGGGTACCGGACGGGATTTCATTTGCAAAATCACCTTCTCGAATAAAAGTTTGGATGAGCATGCTGCTGGGCCCACCACGCCTTCGCCTAATCATGATTGCTTTTCCAACAGTCATCACGGTCACAATGGTGTCATAAGCGAGCGGCGCCATCTAGACCCCGTCAGCGTCTCTTGAGAGGATCACAAGGTGTAACACACGAAGAACCCTTCCCGAACAAGATTAGTCAAAGATCAAGGGAATAGGAGGGACTGTAGTTACCAAGGAGATGAGCGGCGTGAGGCCTGGACACGGGGAGGCATGGACCCTGATCCTAGAAAAGGACAAGAGATCAGAGGTACATCACATGTCAAGATTACTTTACAAACGTGTGGTGGCTTGATAAACGGGAGCACTGTTGGAGATCAGCGGATGTCGGGATATAACTGCCGATGACTTACATTCCATCTGACTGGTCGCGACGTATAGTTGGTACGCAATAAGTCCGGATAGGCAAGTGATCAAGAATGTCAGGAGGTAAACATTCCGGTTAAAAAAGGCGTATGTGCGGATAAGCAAGACGACTATGAAACCGTTCAGCACTGGGGTTCGGAGATAGAAATGACGGGAAATACCTTCGGAACCTAACTGGTTCCACATAGCAAGTGCGACAGGTATCTAAGGGGCGTAAACCACCGGAAATACACACGATGATGGTAGCAACGGATACCCACCTTGTAGATCTTGAGGCACAGTTCCAAGGAGTGGTCGTTGACGAAACAATACAGGAGGAAGCAGCCAACCGCCAAAACCCAATACCTAGAAAAGAGTGTAATGACATCGAAAACAAAGCGGAAACAAGGGTCTCGTACCGGCAAAACAAGTAGGCGGCCTTGACTGGAGTCCATGCAGCTTTCCATATGTAGCGCCACTCGCGGTTGAAACTCGTGATCCAATCCCAGGCGACAATGGCGTCTGGGTCAGGCCATAAGCGCCAGTTAAACGGGGATCAATATGACGCACAAAAGGCTGGATAGAGGATAGTGAGGTTGCGATACAGTGTTCCAGGAACGAGACTACGCACCGACAAAAACAAGCTGGGTGCTGTTTGGGGTACGGGGTGTGGTTAGGAAATTTCAACGACAGTTAACGTCGTCAGGTCGTACATAAAGATGAAGTGCTGAGCCGTCTCGGGAGAATCGACCATGTCCGGAACGGTCGCAAGGCGAGAGAGCGATAGAAAGCAATTTAACAAGGAGAGGGAGCGGTCGAGCGGGGAGAGAGGGAGAAGATAGAGGGAGAAGACAAGAGAGGACGAACGAGGGAGAAGGTCATATATACCGTTTTCCGGGGAGGAGGGAGAAGCGGCGCCCAGGTTCGAATTTCAACAAATTTATCGTTCCAGAATTAAGATACACGATTAAATTGGGTGGACTCCCAGATTATCGAGAAGGTCAAGGCCGGTTCAGATTCCAGGAGTGACGATCTGGGTCGGGATGTAACAACCGAGAGGAACCAGGCGGAGGGGCGGTGAAAGGCTTGGATGCAATGCACCAGAGGGGTTCCGCACGATCCATACCTTGGCGGTAAAGTATCTGGCGTGAGAGTGAGTCAACCGTGCAAGGCCCAGGCCTGGGAACTTTGAGGATCGTGGGGGTCGGAAATCGTCACCGCAAATCGTGTTGAAAATTTTACTGACACCGGGGCGCCAGTCCTGAAGATTTCGGTGATGACGCCATTCGGATGGAGATGACAAGGCGAGGGGTTGTGATTGACATCGGTCTCTTGAAGGGGAGTCAATGATTCGAGTCGATCGTGTCGGCTCTGGGGCCAAAGAGGTCCACCTCTTCCCCAAGGGTGAGATTTTATCAGATATTGTAGACCGTGTCAGATAGGTGGACATGGAGCGGTTCACAAGGGACAGGGTGTTCATATGAACGCGATTGGAGAAGGGGCCACGGTCTGGTGTGCAGAGTTCGCGGACACGTCTTTCAGTGCAAATACCCGCCCGTCAACAGATGCTCTAATACTCCCCCGATCAATCTCACTTCCTCGCCCTTCCCCCGTCCTGACCCTTCCTGGCACCGACTAAACTGGTGAAAGTGGGAGAGCACCCTGGAGTAGTCGACCTTGTTTGGTCTCCCCGGGTTGGTGGTCGCGTCTGAACCTGGCGTTGAGGACCTCAAAACCCGCGGAGACAACATCGCGGACGCTCCCCTCAGCACCAAATTGAGGGTGGGTAATAGGTGGAAGGGGTCCGACCCAGCGAGAAAGAACGTGGAGGGAGCGGACGGTACATTATCCAAGCCACGGGGGACGGTTTGGGAATGGGGGGACTAATCGCGAACCCTGCAGGAAATCGTAGACCATGGCCTCAGTACTCTCACGGGAAATGCAAGTCACCTGGTCAGCGAAGGGACAAAGGATCGGCGATGGCTCACAAACCCATTTCCTTCCCGCAACGGGATTAGCACGCAGAAACCGGCCGTCGAAAATTTGGCTCACCTCGCGAAACCATCAACACCATATACTTCTTCGCCCACTCGCAGCCATCCTTGATACGATGCGCCTCGGGGGGTATTGGTAAAATACCGCCCCAGAATATAAGATCTTGAATGTCTCGTGTACCCCATGCAGTCCTCGCGGCGGAGGGTCTTTGTGGTGACAGACGCCGGCATGAAATGCTTTCCAAAGCGGAAGACGTATGGGTGTTCGGGATTCGTTGCAGGCCCTTCGGATCTGAGTATGTATTTATTTCGTCAGTGAACCACTCATGGTAAAAGGTGGTGCCCGGGGACGATCAGATGACCTTTGAGATTCAGAATGGATCTGGATGAGTGATTCGCACAGAGGCGTACCATTACAACGCTTTTCACTGAATGAGGCGCAGCAGGGTTTACCGACCAAAACTTCTGCCGTGCATCTCTCTATAAAAACTTCAAACAAAGTTATCATCGAAAAAAAAAATAGATACCACGCTCGGTTCCACTACCACTACCAGAAGCGTGAACGGCAGCTACGCCCAACCCAACCCTCGTCCACGTCGGGTGGTTCCGAATCTTGTTCGGGGTCCCCGAGCTGTGAGCAAGTTGCCGTCCCCATCAACTGTCGCTTTGTCACCTGTCCGTAGCCCATTTGTGGAAAATTCCAAGTCGGCCCCACCGCTGCAGGAGAAAGAACACAGAACAAGAGTTACCCTTTATCAAGGATACCCGGCGGTGGGATCAAAAGGTCTGGGTGGGATTGTGTGGCCTGACACTTGAGACGGCCCGGAAAACCGGAGCTCCCCCGCTTTTCCTGGTCATCAGGTTTCCCACCACAGCGGCAGGTTATTGCTACCGCCGTCGACATTTCCGAGAGTGTAATTTGATACGTGAGGACATTTTGAAATCGAATCGCTGGGCTTGTGAGACTCTTGTGAGACGAGCCATAGCAATCAGGAGTTTTATTGGTGAAGCGAGCCTCCAAAGTCCAACGGCCTCTTACGTCGGGAAGTCCGCACAGATCTTGAAGCGAGTGCGATGGCCGATATCTCACCAGGAGATGGCGATTACGGAATAGCAGAAGACTGAAAGAATCTTTTTCATGGGTCGTGTGAGTTTCGGTGCACTGCCGTAGGCGAGGCAGGGGGTCGTTTGAGAAGGGGGGTCGTGAGGCACGAGAGACATTGAAGACCATTATCTGGTATTCCTTGAGAGCCTCTATAAAAGAGGACATGGGGGTAGCGAGGGAACCATTGGAAAAGTCAGTCCGCGTCCGAACCACCTACTGACTCTCCATTGGTCCCGTCATGAATACCCTCAAACGCAACCTTACGTGAGAAACCCCAGCGGCTTGGGCTATAAAGTCCCTCGAGAAATTCCCCCAAGCTCCCTTCAAGTTCCCTCTCTCTCTCTCTCTCTCTCTCTCTCTCTCAACCTACTGCGAACCACTCAGTCCTCTCTCACAATGGTCTGCAAGTCTCGTGTCTTTGCATGACCAGTTTCTGACATGCCTCCCTGTTACCAGCAATCCTCCTTCGTGCTCGTCAACAGGGCCAACTGTTCTAACTGCACTAACTGCTCTTCGAGCTGCAGTTGCAGCGAAAAGTACGTTGCCCGACACTGCGTTCGTTGCGTAGGGCAAATACTGACCGCCCCCCCCCGTTCACCAGCTGCTCGTGCAAGCCTGGTGAATGCAAGTGCTAAACGCATTCACCCTGGCCCATGGAGAAACCGCATTTCCCTCATGTACTACCACTACCTCCGAGTAACCTGGAAACGCTTAAACAATAAACGTTAAACCTTCGAAATCAGTTCCCTGTTATTCTGCGCTATTACCCAATCCCCCATGCACGTTCAAGCTGGTCTCAAAGCTCATAGGCATCACTCGCTGCATTTGATCGGGTTGTCCGGTCGATCATTCCATGAGATGCTGATCAGTCTAGTCTAAGCGGCTGCGTGCGCTGAACGGATATGCGGAGTCACTGAGTCCCCAACGGCTTCCCGAGCCTGTAACCTTGAGAGGCAGCTGATCCCACGGAGTTGGCCCGGGGGTAATTGGATGCCCGAGTGAATGTGATGAGGGTTGGGGCGACGGCGGAGTGTGTGAGCCGGGTGCTAGTGAGCGTGCGCAGGGTGTTGTCCTAGATAGACGAAACTAATATCAGTGCGCGAGATAAAGGCGAACACTGAGGAAGACGAGCGGGGACGCCGCGAGTCAAAAACTGCAGCGGCAGCGGACCGTAACGAAAGCGGAACGTCGCATAGTAACGGTATGCTGAAAGTAAGCAAAAACAAACATTGAACGCGTGCGTGTCAAGTTCTATGTCGTGCCAGAGGCTGATCCATGATCAAGGCGTCCCCCGCGAAATTGGCATGAGGGGATATTGGCCGATGGAGTCCAAATACAGGAAGAGTGTGATCAAGGGTCATTGAAGTATTCGGAACGAATGGCCGGCCCGCGAGCTGAAAATGACAACGTCCCACTTGTCTGTTTGCGGAACTGGAGTTTGGCGGGGAACTTTCGGTCGGGAAGACCTCAAACGGCGACCCGAGCGCGTTGCCGTACACACGAGTGGCGGGGAGAGAACACCCCTCTTGACGACGTTTAGCTCGGGCGGAACCCAATGAAGATCGGGCGTGGGCGTGGCTGTTTGACTGAGATCACTAGCACGATAACAGATTGATGGTCCGCGTGTGAATCACCCAAAAACAAACACATCAACAAGGGTGTGACCCGGGAAGTTTCTACTCGCTGTACCCCAAAGTGCAATACTAGTCCGAGATTCCAAGTAAAAAAAGCGTCCAGAAGTAACAACTTGTCCTCTAAGATCATCGTCTAAATAGAGAAATGTACTTTCTTCTCTCCCAAGTTTTTCTCGAGCTCTTCAAGCTCCTCTAATTTGCCAACTCCATGCTTGTTCACATCGCTCATCAGCTCTTGACCTTGCAGGGCGGCTATCCAACTAAACAAGCCGAAACCCCTCCTCGGCACGTCCAGGGGTAACGTAGGAAGGAAAAACGCCGCAATCAACCCAAGCAGGAGCGAAACACCTAGGACGGTGGCTAGCTGCCATGGGACGAATTTCACCCAAGCGAGGGTTTCACTGCGGTAGGAACGAGCAACGATTTTCCCTGAGCCCGAGAGGAAAGGGAGAACATTCGAGGCATCGGATGACGCTCGGATAGCAGCGAAGTGGGAAGCGGAGAGAGAGGTGTAGCCTTCCGGCCCAGCGCCATCGGTGAAGGAAACAACCTATAATGGCGATCGGCACCGTGGTCACCGGTGGGCGAGTGACTAGGGTACTCACTGTTGGAGAGGGGGTATATCTGGCATCCAACCCATTGTCCTTCACGAGAGGTCAGTAGTCAAAGCCATGAGAACCGAGCACTGTTGGATACGCACCTTTAGCATCTGATTTACGCCATTATCGTGACTATTCGGGACGTCCAGAGTCAGCAATCGTATCATCTACCCCAAAGGATATGAAAAATCCCACCTTACAAAGAAAGGATCAACTTTCCCTGTTGAACTCAGAACGCGGGGGACATCACTCCCACGGACCACTCCAACATTTCTTTCTCCGCGCGCATTGTTGATAGTATTTGCTTGCTCGACGATTCGAACGGTAGCAACAAGCCCGAAATTCGAGTTGTAGAAAACCTCTATGACCCATGGTTCGTACAACTCGACACAGACGGCCACGTCGTATCCAATTCTGGTCTCCCTGCCCGCAGCGTCGGTCTCGGGAATTTCGGAAAAGACGGGGAATTGGCCAGAAGGGACGAAGCTGTTGTTCAAGCGAACAAGGACGGTCTCGAGACCCACCCAGCCGTTTCCTGGCTGCTCACCTTTGGTGATCGTGAGTTGAAGCTTTTGAGCGGACATTGCAACAAACCTTACCATCGTGAGCGTTAATCGAATGAAACGAGTGTCCGAGGCCAGTGTCGAAGAATTTCCCTGTCAAAGGTCAGCTGAGTCCTGTAGCCCCTACTAACGGATTGCCATTTCACACCTATGTATGAAACATCGTCAGGCTTCACATTGGATGGCAGTTTGTCGGTGGGCTCCAACGAAGATAGGTCGGTCGTCTTCAACTTTTCCGGGGTAGGTATAGAGAAGCTCGCGAAAAGTTTGTCGATTAGTGATTTCGGAGTGTAAATGTAGGTTAGACCAGATAGTGTCCGAGGAGTCCTACACTATCACGATCAGAGATTGAGCAGCACGCGGGGAGCCGGGAGACACTCGTACACGTAGACCTGTGGGTCCGGAAGCTTTTCGCAATGAATTCTAATACCCCATCGGGGTATCCTAAAACGCCGTGAGCTCGTCGAATTCTACTACACCCAAAAAACTCTCACCACGCACCTAATCAATTCCCCGGTCGCGGTGTTGTTGTTCGACCTGGCGAAGAGGTCATCCGCTTGTGGTTGGGAAGTAGTAGTGGATGAGTTGACATTGAAGGTTCCGTGACCGCTCCCGCCTGGAGTCAACTCCGCAGCCGTCAACTCCCCGAAATAAACGTCATCGTCTGCCCAACGCATTTTTACCGCCGAGGGGACCTGGGATCGGTCCGCGAACGGTGCAAGCGTCCACGTGCGGACGTAGCTCTAGATTCCATTATTCGCGAATTCAATCTCTCGGAAACACATTAATCGACGGAACGACCAGACATACCGTAAACGAGCCCAGCTGTGCCGAAGCACTTTTGATGTCATCCGGTGATAGGTCTCCAGACACTTCGATCTCCCTGTAGAACGTTCTCTGGTTCTGAGAGGTGATGAGTGGTCTTCGGGTTTGGCGGGCGGTGTCCGAGGTTGTCTCACCTCTACACGTGTACTGATATCCACGACACGGCCAAGTCCGAACGGCAAGCAGGCGGCCACAGCCACTAGGACGAGGAAGTAAATAATGACTAGGGACCAAGGTCGGGCACTGCTACCAAGTTAGTTCCAGATTAAGATTGACAGAGGCAGGAATGACGTACTCGTAGGTTCCCCTGGCCCTTCTGCTCGTCCCTCGGCTTGTAGTTCGCCTTAAAAGTAGCAATAAACCACCAGAGACACTCGCAGGTTCGTCTGTGTTCCGGGCCAAATCCTTCAGCTTCATTCCTGAACAACTCTTGCCGTAACTTAGGTGGATTATCGTTGCCCATGCTGCAAAAAAGCCAAACAACAGAGTCGTCAAGAAACCACATGGTTGGAACGGTGAAGAAATAATGATTGGAACCCACTGGCGGCTTCCAGGAACCTCGAAGCGTACGCGAGCAAACTCCATCCGATGACCACTCCGACCGCCGCGCACCACAGCCCCACAATCACACGAGCCCAGAACAGGCTTTTGTCCCTCGCAAAAATTGCCCCGATGTACATGAAGGGATAGCCGGCGATGCACAGGAATACGTGCAAACACAGGTGCCCCCACTTTGGACGTTCGAACAACCCAGCTGACCGTCTCGCTTTCCCTGAGCTCCATCGTCGTGGAGGGGGCGTCCGGAACCCCCCATCTCCGTTTTTGTTTCCGCTTCCCCCGCTTCCAGCTCCGCCATAGTCGTTACCAGGATCATCCACCCCCATCGTACGGTCTCGAGTCGGTGTGCCAATCAGCGGCCGATGGCTATCATCGTCACTGAATATCCTTGATTCCGCTCGCTCATCGCGATCGTGAGGGTTACGCAGTGGGACGAGGGTGAAATTTGAGGAACCGCGAGAAGAAGACATGAGGTCGGTCCAGTGGATACCCAAAGTACTCAATCTTGAGTCCTTGGATTATTGGAGGAGAGGGTCGTTGTGTATGTGGCTGAAATAAGTCTCAGATGAAACCTATTCAAGCTCTTTACGGGATTGCGTCGCAACGGGCGTGAGTTGGGGATGACAGCATAGCCAGCGCGAGATTGACGTGTTGCCGTTGATGCATGAGGCATGATACATGATGTTCTGATGACCGCCGAAGTCCGGGCTCGACACGAGACGATCGGCGTAATTGAGAAACGTTATTCGCAGCCCGACAGGCGGTGAAACAGCGACAAGTGTTTGCGATTGCAGATTTGGAAGAAAACGTGATGTGAAGCTATGCAAGATAGTTGAGGATGTAAGAGAAGCAAAAAGAACGAAACGAGGAAACTAGTGAACATGAACTTGACAATATTAGAAAGCAGAGGCGCCGGAGAGCAAAGGAAACAAGAAGGAAAGCGCGAGTATAGAGCGTGGGGATGAACGAATGAGAGAATATGCTAATGAAGGGTAGGTTAGGGGATCGCAGCCACGAACCATGGTTCAGGGCGCAGAGTTCTAACAAATATCTTTTGGGGGTGTGTACGTATACGATAAATAATCGTTGAAAGAAGCGGGGATCCAAGGTAAACGTACAGGGTTGACTTCGTGAGGCCCATGGAACCCGCGCACATGCACGCGAGTGGAAAAGGCAGTGCGAGCATCGCCGAGAATTGAATAAAAAATAAAAATCCAGAAGATCCAATGTCAGGCGTCTACGCAACCGGTGCAGGTATGAAGGCGACCGCGCGCACCGGGGTGAACGGAACTGAAAAAGATCAGAACCGAGAACGGTTTATGACTGGAAAGGAAAAATAGTATGAACAGAGAAAGTGAAGAGGGGAAGGGAGAGAAGCAAACAAGGCGGGATGATCAAGGGCTCCCACCAAGTTTCCAACTGGACGGTGGAGGCGGTGTTCTGGTTCTGCCTCTTCCGTTTTGCTGTTGCTGCATCAGAGTTGCCATCGGACGATCAGGGGCATCAGGCCCAGTCTTTACTCTCGGCCGGGGCTGCCGAACCTCTGGGAGGTTCGTCGAGGACAGTTCGGTCCTCGGATTCCTTGAAGGCGAAGGTCCATTCTGTTGGTGGTTCCTCGTCATGGGCGCGTTCCTATTCGAAGTGGATGGTCCAAACCCTCCTCCATATACACTGCCTGTCGCCCACCCACTCGTGGGTCCACCATATTCGGACCCCCCATAGATGCTACCCACATACATCGACCTTGGCCCAGTGGGAAACATCACCGTGCTCGCGCTTGAGGGCCAACCTAATGCCGATCCCCGTTCCCATTCATCTCCGGCAGCCTGCATTGCTTGTTGGGCGACAGCGAATTGGTAGGCCTGTTTGGCGGCAATCATGGCATGTTGATGTGCTGCCAGGAGCTGAGGGTCGGTGCCCTGAGGAGGGGGAGGCATGAATTGTTGAAGCATTGGGTTGGGCTGTGCCATCCAAGGGTTACCCATCATCATCGACATGTTCTGTTGGGGCGTTCCCATCCCCATCCCCATCATCGGGTTCATTACGCTCATGCGAGGATTCATACCCATCATGGGATCGTCGTCGTCGTCGTCCAACTTGATGTTCCCATTCATTATTTTTCCAAGCTACGCAAAGAAAAAGAGGTGAGCGACGCCCAGCGTGACACAAAATCAGGGATCGTACCTCGATGGCGTTCTTCGCTTCACTCCTCCTCCTCTCCCTCCTCCTCTCTTCGTCGGTCATACCAGCCACCCCATTGCCACCTCTCATGGCACTTTTCAGGGTTGGGCCATCATAGCTCACACTCTTTCTATGCCCCAGCTTCTTCGCCTTAAGTCCCATCTCTGAGTTGGACGCTGACAAGAGCCCGTCTTTCCCAGTCCTGAACAACTCTGTCGTACGGAACGCTTGCTGCTTTCCTCTGACTCCCCTTCCGAGTCCGCTCCCGATCTCGCTCCCATCTCGAGGGGTGATCGGTAGTCGTCCGCTGCTCGAGTCTCCAGTCGAGCTGGAAGGGCTATTTTCCCTCATAGCGAACGGTCGTTGGGGCGGTCGGTTGAGCGCAGGTGAAGAAGAATTATTAGTGGAGGATTTTGTGGGGGAAGAGGGGTTTGGTATTGCCAGGGTACTCAGGGTAAAAGATCGTGGTCTCGGTGCTGCCTGTTGAAGTCGGAGTTGAGGCTGAGGCTTTTTCTGCACTTTAGGAGCGATCGAGGGAGCAGAGGAACTCGATTCGCAAGAGGACTCCGAAGAAGTCGACGCAGCGGAAGATACCCTTTTGTGTCGCGAGATGGGTGGTTGCGAACGGGAAACGGTGCGCTGCTGAGGCTGACCATCAGATCGTTGCGGGGGCTGAGAGGATGAGGGTGTCATCAAAGTCGACGATCTGGACCGTCCAGAAGTCGTAGGCTTGGAAAGAGAGATTGGGGGTGGAGGTGGGCAAGTATTGGGAAGTACAGGTCGCGTGGGAGGAGTGGGCTCCCGTCCGACGTTGCTCAAGGGGTTTACTGTGCATGTAGTCGGGCGGGAAGCCGGGGCAGACTGACTGGATGGAATTGTAGCAGAAACAGTTGTGGACTTTGTGGTTACCGTCGTGATTGCACTATCCAGTGATCCCCGACCTTCGTCCAGGGAGAAGCCCATGTCGAGTTGAGAGAACATAGCGGCAGTGAAATCTCCGATGGAGTCCAGGGGTTCTCCTTCTTGCTTCTGCGAAGGGACGGTGGACGTCGAGGTAGAATGGTAGTGAGGTCTAGACATAACGCTGAACCCGGACTGAGGGACTCGATGATGTATTGGCGTGGGTTTGATCGGAGTTGGGTCATCAAGGGATAACGAGGTGCGGTGATTTCTGATCGGTGGGAACTCAGTCGCGTTGACAGACGGAGTTGTAGCAGGCGAATCCAAAGGGGTCGGATATGTGGGAGACTTGGGAGGCGGAGAGCTGTCCTCATCGACTACGGGAGACTTTTTCTCGTCTGAGGGAACCACAATGGCCGGAGCGGTCGTTGAACGGCTGGGGGGGCTCCGTCCGATGATTACAGGGGAAACCTTGTCGCCGGGAGCCTTAACGGTAGACTCTGAGACAACAGTAGACGTCGGTTTGGACCGGGCCAAGCCCTGAGTGAGGTTCGATAGCCTCTCGCTGATGTTCGTGGGCGAACGGATATCATTCCTCAAGCTGGTGGGGTTGGGCGATCGGACTGTCGGCGATGGGTTGGCAGAGGAGACCGCAGAGGTATTCAATGGGGAGTTGCCCAGGGACTTGATATCGATGAGAGGTTTGGGGGGTAAACTTCGGCCTGAGGCATGTGACAAGGCGCTGCCTGGTCTTCGGGGTTGGACGAGGGTCGCAAGTGGTGCGTCATCATCGGATGAATCATCAGAGGAATCGGAAGTGCCGCTATCATTCACATGCCTCGCTGCGAAAATATTGTGGTCAGAATTGCATTTGGAGAGGGGAGAAATACACGCACGTGCGTTCTTGGCAGGAGCAGGCACGTTCCGTACAGGTGGTCGGGAAGGAGACCTGCTTTGGATGGCAGCAGGACGAGCGGGCGCGTGAACAGAGACTGGCATTGGAGGTCGCTTCCCGGGTCTAGAAGCATCAGACGTCGACCTTCCTTGTCTCAATCGTGGACTTGTGGTTGGCGAAGGACCGTTGGAGGGCTGGCGATCCGATAAAGAAGAGTGACCAAGTTCTGATTTGCTCCTCCATTTAACAGACAGGGGCAGGGGACTATGATCAGAGTCAGAGTCCGAATCCGACTTGGAATTGGAGGGCGATGATCGAAGGGTAGAAGTACGGGGAGTCGTGAGGGGAGCGACACTCCGACCGCGAGGCTGGTTGTGTGGATTGGGGATAAAAGGCACAGGCGGCGGCTTCAGGCTTGGCGAACTCGAGCGGAAATGACTATCGACTTGTATGCTCGGTCGAGAGGTAGATTGAGGAGTGGGGGAGTCTGCTTGACTTCTCCTAGCTTGCATCTCCCTGAAAGCTGCGACAGAGACGCGCTGCGAAGAGTCAGAAGCGACACTGTCCCCCCTTGGTCGAGGCCGGGCAGGGGGAAGTTCGAGTGGAGTGGTGGTGGTGTCATCAAGAAAGGGTGGGGTTTCTGGGCCGCTGACATGACGAAAGGAACGGAGATTGAACGACTCATCCTCGAGTCCGGAAGGAATTGGGGGAGGTGGAGCTTTGGACTTCTTGCGATTCCGTGCCCATGAGAAAAGACGACCACCTGACTTTTTGCCGGTTGTTGCGGGAGCAGTTGTTTTCACCGTATCACGAGACTCTGAGCGTGTGTGATTGACATCGGGGAGCGATTTGCTGGAGAGAGCGTTGGCAGAGAGGCCATAGGGTATCAGGGGAGGGGTGAGGGGGCTGTGAAGGGATTCAGATTGGGTGCTGAACTGAGGGGAGGTGCTGGTCAGGTCTGTGGGGGAGGGCATGTCGGTGGAGGCAAGGTTGACTTTAGACTTGCTTCGTCTAAAGGGCAACTTCATTTTGCTTGAAGAAGCTGCTGCGTTCTGATAGATGGTATTCGGATGTAGACGAGTGTGATCGTATTCGCTCTCGTCGTTGAGAGACTCGACATCTGTGAATGTAGAGCTCACAGCGGAATAGGGGGGCTCCGGCCTGGACTTTGGTTTCCTAGAGAAGAGGCCACCAAGAATCGCCATGGCTGGGAGAGATGTCGGTTGAGAGAGCGCCGGAGGAAGGGAGAACGACTTACTGGGAACGGGAGGGGGCCGTAAGCGGGGGTATAGAAGGAAAGTAGGGGGAGAAGGATGGTGGTCAGAGACAAGCAGGATGGGGGCGGGAACGGTCGGTCCCTGGTGGATGTGGTCAGAGACCGACGGAGGGTCGGAGTGCACGGTAGGTTCGATCAAAAAGTGACAGGTGGACCCTATAACTAGCGTATACACCATAGCTCCAGATCCGCTTGGCTCAAAAAACACCTCTCTCTGTCTGGCAGAACCGACTCCCCAGGGCTGCGCGGGCCACACCAAGTGCACGCATCTTGTGGGCGATTTATCCCCGGAAACGCGCGTCACGACTCTGAGCGACCGGATCCCTTCCGTGGCGGGCATCGTTCCCTTCCCTTCCCCAGCGCACACGTCGAACGACAGCCTGCCGTTACATTTCGACAGCCCGTTTTCCAGAGGATGCAGCCCCTTTGGGACTCGGCATCACGGCATCCCGGTGCTAGCCGGTGCACAGATTAATTTCAGCAGGCCGGAAACATGGCTTTTCCGCTCGCTTTCGGTCTGTAGTGCCATGCCCCATGGACCTGGCTACGGCACCATGCGTCCAAATGCCGGGGTGCCAAGCCCCAGGTGAACGTTTGAACAAAATCTATGGGGGCTGCGTACTCTGGAAAACGGTCTAGTATCGAGATGAAACCTGCTGTACCCGGTCACGTGTGAAATCGGAGGGATGACTAAAATTGGCCAGCCTCTGAGATCTGCGAGCCCTGGCACCGACCCCGTCGGTATGGCCGTCGCAACCGCAGCTTGGGGAGACCAGTTCAAACAGACTGTGTGTCTCGCGGCCTCCATTCCTGATGTTCAAATATCAGATAAGCCCGCAATCGCTGAAACGTTGAGATCTGGGCTAATCTGGCGCGGTCCGTGTCGGGCCATCGGCCCTGTCTCTGAGAAGTTCTCTGAATACCCATTGAGACCAGAACAAGATCGCCGAAGGGGGCAGGCGTCCGCGCGCGGAAAGCGGCCATCTCTGTGTGATAATTAGGACAGATCCCAGTTTTCATCGTCTACAGTAAAAATGCGCAAAAACTGAATCAACTCACGGGCCCCCTACTACCCTTGCCGTCGGTGATTCTGCTCGGAGCACGTTGTAATCTCTGAATTTGAGCTCAGGAACTCGTATACAAGTTCGAGTTATTCTATTCAGCGCAGTAAACTTCCAGCGACTTGTGTTGACGTATCATCTCGGTTCCCATAACACTTCTCCGCATAACCAACGGTTGCATTCCTTACCAAATGTTGCTTCAAGATATGCTTCTACCCAGTACGACCCGAAACGTCGATGCGATCCATGCGATCCCTGCTGGGTCGGCGAGCGGTTCCTGCCCTGTGATCGCCCCCACCCAGATCGGATATCTTGATGGGAGACGTTGCAAGCGTGAGAAACATCCACGCGAGCCTCTGGCTCTGACGTAAGTATGATGCGGAGATAGTCACGTGTGACTTGCTTCCCTCGTCCAGCCATTTCCCGCAACATCCGGGCATGAAACTTGTCATTCTCTGCGGTTAACAATGGAACAAAATCCCAACACCCTGGATGCCTCTGTGGAAATACATCCTCTCCTCTCTCTCATATCCGCTTGTTTCTGGGTCATTCGTGAGTGCCTCACCCGTGTCTACGGGGTGTGCTGCACTGGGCTGATAGAATCGACCCCGTTCCGTTAGTTTGGCTGTTACAGTGGTTCAAGTCGCTCATTGCTTTTGTCACCATCTCGATACCCCGCTTGATTTATTCGATCCTCTCATACTCGATGACCTTAACGGTCAGCTGTTCTCCCACCCAGTCCGTCATCCGTCCACACCTTACACCCTTTTACAGCTCAACTTTTGGTCTTTCGCCATAATGTTCGCACTCGCTGCCGTGGCGTTCAACTACTGGCTTCGATTCCGCTACCTCAACGCATACTCCGAGTTTCAAGAACCTCCCCTCGTCAAGTCGGACGCACAGGAACTCCACCCCGACGTCAACAGCCCAGATCCACCGACAACATTCCACAATTACCTGGACGATTTCTTGCAAGCGGTTAGGGTGTTCGGGTTTCTCGAAAAACCGGTGTGCCCTGCCTATCACCTCACTGGCACCCTTCCTGACATTTCACAAAGGTCTTTCACGAGTTGGCCAGGCATTTGCAAACCAGACGGTTGATTGCTGGAGACAGCATGTCCCTGGATGAGGACAAGTCGTTTTACTTCGTCGCAGACGGTGTCGTTCAGGTATTTGCGAGAGCGGAACATCAACCTGTCGAAAACAGCACTGGCGTATGGGACGAGGAAGACCTCAACGGGTACCAGCTTCTGAACGAAGTCGGCGCAGGCGGAACCTTATCCAGTCTCTTCAAGATTTTAAACCTTTTCACAGAGCACGTTCAGATCAGTTGGGCCAACGATGATGGTCCTTCAGAAGGGCAACGCAGCTCCCCCAGTTCTACGCCACACTCTCCAGCTTCAAATCATACCTTTCCTCGTTTCCGACCCAAAATAACCATTTCAGATGTCTCCGTATTCGACCTCGACGGTCGCGGAGCTACTCCTATATCAAGATCTTCCCGTCCTAGCATCCGGAGGGAATCGATCTCTTCATCAGGTTCTACCATCCATCCTCCTGAGGTGCCGTCCCCAGCCCCGTCCAATGGATCACAATCCAGAGGTCCCTCGCTAGCGGCCCGCCCAAGGGTTCCCCCTCGGCATACCTCACTCCACCATGGCGTTGTAGCCAGGGCTAAGGAGGATACCACACTTGCAGTCATACCCGCAGAAGCATTCCAACGTTTGACCAAGAAGTTCCCAAAAGCGACCGCTCATATCGTCCAAGGTGTGGCATTTCTTGCACGCCCAAGCCCAAGAAACTAAATCTTGTGTGACATCTTCCAGTCATCCTCACACGTTTCTCGAGAGTAACGTTCAATGCGGCGCACAAGTACCTCGGTTTGACGAGCGAAGTCCTGCGTACCGAGAAATCGATCAATGACATCGCAATACACCCCCTTCCAACCTCTTTTTATGAGAGCGGTGGTTTAGAGAAGCTACGGCAACGATTCGATCAGTCACCGCGGTCTGATCATGCTGGATCTTCAGAGATTGTGAACACACTTGCATCTCCTCGCCCAGCCTCTCAAAAAAAGGTAGGGAAAAAGAAAGCAAACGGAGGGAGCATGCCGACGGAAGGAAGACAGCGTGCGAGTTCCAGTCAACTACACCATACTGTGCGCCCTCACCTTTCTTCTCGAAAACTCGTCCAAGCGGGCGACCTCTTGAGCACGGTCGGAAATCCTAGCGAGGTCTTCAAACCGAAGAGTTTCGTGGGTTTAACTGGTCCACGTCACACCCGCAGGGAATCGATTTACGGTTCGGACACGGATGCATCCGCAAACGAGGATGCTCTCCCTCCGGATGATTTTAACCTCAAGGAAGAGGTCATGTCCTGCATCGCCAAGTCGATCGGACTCATTCAACCCCCGTCGGTTGGGGACGAGTCGTTAGAATCTCCGCTTCTCTCTGCAAGCGATGCCGGAGGAAGCCTGTTTCGCTCACCTTACGGTTCACTCTCTCTGTTGGAAATGGCCAACGACGGCGCTTCGAGCATAACTGGATCTTCATCTACGGGGGAGATGACTGGGTTGGATAACGAAGTCGAAATTCGATTCTTCCCTGCTGGCTCGACTTTGATCCATGCCGGTGAGAGGAACGCGGGTATGTCCTTACGGTATCATACGTTTCACATGTTTACGCAGGGACACAGGGATGTTTTACGTGATCGAGGGGTTTTTGGATGTGATACTTCCCGTGATGGACCTGCAACGCCAGGGCGGATCAGACACCAGAATGACTTCCCAAGAGAATATCCCGTCTGGTCGGACGAGCAGGCAATCAATGTTGAATCACGAGAATAGACAACCAAGGCCACAGGAAGAGGGGAAGCATCTCTTCACGGTCAAACCCGGCGGTATTGCTGGTTATTTGTGTGAGGACGCCCGCAAGTTCCCATCTGGCCCTCTTGCTGACCCAAGCAGCATCTTTATGCAACACTGCCTCGTACGTGGACATCAAAGCGAAGACGGACACTTGTGTAGGATACCTCCCACACCCTGCTTTGGAGCGGTTGTTGGAGAAACGCCCTATCGTCCTCCTCACGCTCGCGAAGAGGCTTACTTCTCTTCTCTCCCCACTTGGTAAATCAAATTTTCCTCAGTGGACCGCCAGCTTCCATTCTTAACGCCGAGCTTTCAGTCCTTCACATCGACGCGTCCCTTGATTGGGTACACGTGCATGCCGGCCAAGTCTTGTGGAGACCTGAAGATGTCAGCGATTCTATGTACATCGTGATCAATGGTCGTTTACGAGCGATCACTGAGAGCGAAGAGGGTGGGGTAAACATTGTGGCCGAGTATGGCCAAGGGGACACGGTCGGAGAGTTGGATGTAATCACAAACACTCCACGGAGGACGACCCTTCACGCCATACGAGATTCAGAGCTGATTAGGATGCCTCAAACACTGTTTAATGCGATTTCGTCGAGGTAGGCTGGTTTTTCTTCTGGCCCCCCCGACCTAACGTTGACGGTACTTCCGCAGAAACCCCCAGATCACTGCACAGTAAGTAGGGAAAACCGCCCGATGGGAATTGCTCTCATAACGACTGTAGGCTGTTGCGTATGATCGCCTCCAGGGTACGAGAGGAGGTCGATTCTTCGGCAGGGTCCAAGTCACGGAAACCCTTGACCGAACTCGGACGGAACAACACAAACTTGAAGACAGTCGCCATCCTTCCCGTGAATCGGCATGTCCCTGCCGACGCTTTCGGAAGAAAGTTGCACGCCGCTTTGGAGGCCGCCGGCGCATCCACTTCGTACCTCAATCAAGTGTCGGTATCGGACCATCTCGGCAAACACGCTTTTACGAAGGTCGGGAAACTAAAGACTGCCGGATGGCTTGCGGATCTTGAGGAGAGATACCGGATTGTGTTATACGTCGCGGATTCCTCCGTGACAAACTCCTGGACCCACACTTGCATCCGTCAGGTCGGTCAGGCAGCGTTTCCTCTCGTCCTTTTATGTGACGTATTTGATAGGCGGATTGTGTCATGGTTGTCGGAATGGGCGACGATCCTAGCCTGGGAGAGTATGAAAAATTGTTACTGTCCATGAAGATTACCGCTCGTAAGGAACTCGTCCTACTCCATCCCGATAGATCCGTTGTTCCTGGTTCAACAAGGGAATGGCTCAAGGTAGGTGTTTTCCGCTGTCTCTTCAACACTTTGTGGTAAAACCAGGCTACAGAACCGGCCCTGGATACATCAACATCTCCATGTCGAACTCCCGGCAAGTTTTCAGTTGAATCCGCTGAACCGATTTGCTAACGAATCAAGATAGGGTTTGGCCCTCCCGACGCGACCGACACAATCGTTACAAGATCCCGTGGCAGTCGCCGCCTTAAAGAACCTGAAAGACAAAGTGCAGAATGAGATCCAAAAGTACCGTGGTACTCCCACAGCGCGGCAGCAGAGGCCCCCACACACGAATGACTTTGCCCGTTTGGCGAGAAGGCTGTGTGGCAAGTCAATTGGGTTGGTCCTAGGTGGTGGCGGGGCCAGAGGGTTATCCCATATCGTAGGCAGCCGAGATATGGGTGTCCTCCACACGCTAATGACTGGTTTTATTCGCTAGGGATTCATCCAAGCATTAGAGGAATACGGTATTCCAATCGACCATATTGGAGGTGTGTGTGTCCGTCGAAGTTGGTAGAATCTACCTCATGCAGCTGAGAAATGCAGGCACCAGTATCGGGGGACTTGTCGGTGGTCTTTACGCGAGAGAAGGTAATATTATCACAAGTTCGGCACGCGCCAAACACTTTAGTGGGAGGATGGGTAACATTTGGCGTCTGCTCTCGGATGTAACTTACCCTATTGTCGCGTACACAACGGTCAGCTCACCAGAAAGTCGTGACTGACGTCGCGCTGATTTTGTTGATTAGGGCCACGAGTTCAATCGGACAATATGGAAGGCTTTCTACGACCTCCATATCGAAGACATGTGGTTGCCATTCTTCTGCAATACCACCAACATTATCACCTCCCGGATGCAGGTACACGAAACAGGATATGCTTGGCGGTACATCCGTGAGTACCGACTGGGGTTGGAAACCTCCGCGAGATATACTGATAGGGCGGTCTAGGGGCATCTATGACGCTTGTTGGTCTTCTTCCGCCACTGTGTGACAACGGATCGATGCTGGTAGATGGAGGCTATAGTAGGTGGTTATACTAAAAGTCAGGAACCCGTGCTAACTTGTTTACAGTCGATAACTTGCCGGTATTCCATGAAACCTTGGCCCTGTTCGGCCCTCAACTGACGAATTTTAGGTCTCTTCCATGCTTGCCATGGGTCCAAGCGCCGTTTTCGCTTGTGATGTTGGTTCGGTGCGTTGGCTGATGCTCACTTGGCGGGGATAGCTAAAATGTAAATCAGATCGATGACAATTCGCCTCGTAACTTTGGCGACACCGTCTCTGGATGGTGGTTATTGATCAACCGATGGAATCCGTTTTCGAACGCGAGGAGCGTACCAGCAATCACGGAGATCCAGAGTAGACTGGCATAGTATGGACCTTTCCCCTTTATGCTAGACTCACACTAAGGCAAGAGACACAGTGTATCGAGTGTCAACACACTTGAAGAGGTTAAAGTGGTGAAGGGGTGTCTATATGTGCAGATGCCTGTGCAAGAGGTATGACAACACGCTTTCGTTCTCGAAATGTACAGCACTAACATGTCTCTTTCAGTATGGTACCCTGCAGTTCAACAAGTTCGAGGAAATCCGGAAGGTTGGGTATGAAGAGGGTATGAAGCTGTTAGAGAAGTGGGACGCTGAAGGAAAGTTGCCCATCACGACCATCGGAGTGGAAGACGTGCACCCGAAGAGAAAGGGGCGTATGCTCCGGCGCAATTCGATCTAATTTTGGTGGCCTCGTCCGCCTTTCGTTGTGGTTGGCGGGATCGCGAACCTGGCCACGGTGCATGCGCGAAGAGCGTTTTGGGATCGATTGAGTGGACAAGGGCTCTTACCGCCTTTTTAATGAAGGGATTGTATCATCGTATTCGTGCGTGGTATATAAGCATGCAGTTCTCCTGAAAGAGGAGGAAATTCCCAAGATCAGCCACCAGCGAACCCCACAGGCTTGCGATCACGCTTATCAGCTGAACCATCAGACATCCTACGCCACACTCAGTCTTACAATCGCCCAAGTCAGATCAGGATGTCTGGTATTTGCGGAGCAGTCAGTGGCGAGTTGGAGGGATCATTCTACGATCGCAAACCGGGCGTCGAATTCAAATCTCCCACACCTGACTGGGGATACCTCGCCCAGGTGAATGAGAAGTTTAGGAACGTGCTGACGTGGGAAGTGGAACGGGTCGTTGGTGAGCCTGCCCACATACCGATGTTTCAATGCACTCCAGGTGAGCCCTCGGTTTTTATTATCCTATGTGGGATTTGCGGTTAATCCCAAATTGGCCTACGTTGTAACAAATCGCTTCGACCTCCGGAAAGTCTGTAAGTATTTGGTCCCAGTTCTCCGTGTGGTATTGGCCCTCTCAATTGTTAGTGGCAGGGAACGGGACGGAGAAGCTCGAAAAGTACAGACGGACGGGTAGTTCTAAGAAGGCGGCGATGAATGCCGCCGCTGAAGCTATCGCGCTGAGCGGCCATTGTGTGGGTTTCATCTGGTGTTCAATCCTTTCGCGCGACACCCACTAATAATCTTTTGGTATTCCTCTGGCGGTCATCGCAACCAGTAAGTGTCTGGCGATTGGACCCCCATGTACGACGGAATTTTCTTGGAGGTCCCCCTCCAACTTATCCACGTTCCGGACTCCCGGGCGTTGTATGAATTCTCGATACCGATCTGTGTATGCAAATACATTGCGCATGACGGCATGTACGCCGACCTTTCGAATGGTAAGACAGTCGGGGAATTTGGCTGTTTCACCAAACAACCAAAGGGAAACTGGGTTGTTCGGGAAGATCCGAGGAACATCGTTGATTCGACCACCACGTCTCCCACCCACGAACCTGTCGCTGATATCCACTCGGTAGTGAACATGAGCGATACAGAGTTATTGGCGTGCTGCGGCCAGCAACTTCTGGATATGAGGTTTGTGTGTGTCGTCTTGATGCAAACCACCCCACCTGAACCAAGATTACACAGTAGCGGCCTCCCCGTTGGCGACCTTTCCGATTATTCTACACTCCTCGAGTCCCTCCAAGAACTGCGTTACATAATACTGTCCCATCGAAACGACCAGGTTCCAGTCAATCGCCTCCCAGTCGAGATTCTTATGCTCATCTGTAAACTCACCCTCCCTGTGGACCCGGAATCCACCACACCTGACAACGAGCGCGTGTTTTGTGTCACGAAACTGACGCACGTCTGCAAACGTTGGAGATTGGTTCTCGTGTCTTCACCCGTGTTGTGGACCAGTTTTCACGTTGTGAAGGCCGCACCGAAATTCGTTGCCGAATGCCTGCAACGGAGTGGGACGTTGCCGATACACGTCTCTTTCAAGTGGGATAGCAGCGACCCTGACTATTACAGTCCCTCTACAAGTGTCGCTGAGGACGATGGCAGCGTGGCAGACGACGACGATGACGACGACAATGCGGTCGATGAGGATGATGCCGACCAAATATCATCCGGCGAACCCGATGACGGCGACGACGGGACGGTTTCCCACAGCACTTTTTCGGTCTACCCTGATCACCGCGATGCAGATTACTCCTGGACGGCCTACCTAAAAGAAGCACAGGGCTACCACCACTTGATGCAACACAGCCACAGAATAGCCACGTTGGACATCTCCTTCCCCACCCCTAGAGAAGACGAAGACGAGGAAGAGGACAACTCGTTCGCGTGTGGTCTGCTGTTCTACCCATTTCCTGCTCTCCAAACGCTCAAGCTACGCTGCTTTCAGGGGCGTCAAGGGACAATCCCCAGAGTCGTCCTCGATGAGCACATCACCACTGTCAAGAACCTCCTTCTGGAAAATATCCTTCCAACCCAAATCATAGATTTCTCACTCAACATCACCTCGCTGAACCTCAGGACCACTGGACTCGGCTCCCCGATGGACACGGGTTTGTTCCTCCGATTCCTAGAGAAGAATCGTAACCTGCGGTCACTCACTCTCCATAACTACCAATTCCCTCCTCTCCCTGGGCCCGTCGCTCCTGTGGTTTTAAGTGACCTCTGCCAGCTGGACGTCCGGACCGAGTCTGGAACATTTCTCCAACACCTAGCGGCATTGTCTTTGGGTCCACAGTCCTTCTTTAGGATGGAGAGAGTACGCTGGCAGCTCTCGTTGTTGGCGAAAAATAGCGCAACAGGCACCTCCGCCTCAGTTTCAAGCCAACTCGCGAATGCGAACCCCGACTCCGACCCCGAAGAGTTCTTGTCTGTGATCTCCGGGACTTTCGGTTCTGGTTGGGAAGAGGCAACTCAGGTGGTTGTGGTGATCCCTGTCGGAGGGTGGGAGCGAGAGTTCGTGGACCGATTTCTAGATCGCCTGGCCAGGCTCAACGATCTTTTCATCGAATGCAAGCACGACCGCATGGATCCGTGGTTCGACTCGCTTGCCGCCTCTAAAGAGCGTTGTCCAAAACTCAGGCGGGTCCATCTTGTAGATATCGCGCCGGAGTATTGCTCGAACGCGGTTAGGTCCCTTCGAAAGCTCGTGAAACGGCGCGCGGAAGATGGAATCCCACTGGAGGTGGTCGGGCAAACTGGTCTTTCGCCCTCCACAGTGGGTATTTGGAATGATTTGTACGGTCGATGGCAGATCGAGGATTATTTGACGACGGTGGATTCATAAAGGCTCAGAGGAACATGTGTGGCTTGACAGTTAAATAGATAACCATGTTACTGTAGTCGTCACCCAACTTATGAGCTTTTCCGGTTGACATTGGTCGATTGATGTCGATCACTGCCCGTGGCAGGTCTTCGTTCTCCGGTTCCGTTCCGCCTCGAATCCCACCGGGCTGCTCAGCCCGAGAGACTTGATACCCCTAGGCTAGAGGTTATAAAATGATGGAGGGTTACCTCTCCATATTCTTCTTTTCCTTTTACCATCATTTCCAGACAGGGTGACGCTCCCTTCAGCAGTGATAGTTATCACCGTCTACGGGAAACCCAGAATTCGTTTCTGGTCAGCCGTGGAGGTTTGGGACCTCCGTGTTGCTTGGAAGAATTGCTGACATCCTTGACGACACTTGCGCGTGTCTCGGTTACCCACATGGGTTCTCGCGTTGTTTCCACACCTAGGAGCTCCTGGAGCTCCTGCTCACAAGTTCTCGAACCAAGACATCGACATTTTACTCTCTCCGGTACGGCTAACGTGCATGGAACAGCACCAAAGCCTCATTCTCTGTTCGACCTCGGTTCCCATTGTATCTCATGCCCCTCTCATACTTCTCCGGTCACCTCCGGTTCTGGTGACAAAAGTTTCTGCATGGAGGTCCTAGAAAACATAACCCTCCCTTGTGATGAGTTACTGGCCGATCTCGCTAATGCCGACGGCCCCTTCTGATACACGAAAGAATGAAGTGCAAGATCTCATACCTTCTCTCCGGGGCGGACACCTCTAACGAATGAGCCTCCAATCTCTACTGCCCATCTGCCGCCTTCGTTTCCTGTCCTTTCTTGTGTCTGCGTTGCTTAGTTTATGCCTGATATATACCGTAAAACTCTTTTAATATCAGATGATGTGTTCGTTGGAATGTTGAAACCGAGTCAGGATGAGTGATCGTGGGAAGAAATTTTCCATCCGACCCCCAGGCTCCGACGGCGGCATCAGAAGACCTCGTACACCTTCGCTCACTCCTGGACGCTCGCCCACCATTCGGGCCCTTGCTCTCTACCGTAATTTCCTGCTCGATGCTGTACAATATTTAAAGATGCCCAGTGCAAACCAAAAGCTAGAAGGTTACGATTTTTACCGGACGGTGTTGGGGAGTCCGAAATACGTCGTCGCTCCGATGGTCGACCAGAGCGAGTTGGTGAGTACCCTCTTCCTCCTCCTGATTCCTTGTCATACACGAAAGTCTCTTACGCTTATCTCCTCGGCACCGTTTCGCGTTTGGTTAGGCATGGAGAAGACTGTCTCGGAAGTACGGAGCAGACGTACGTTCCTGTTTCTCCATCCACCTCGAGTTGGATTGTGAGTTCACGAACTTTAGCCCGTTTGCTCCTGCCCTATCTAGCTCGCATACACCCCCATGATAAATGCCAAAGTCGGTCATCCCACGTCCTCCCCCTTCTCTCTCCTCGCAAACGCTCAACTGCCTCTATCCACTTCCAAATGCCCAGATGTTCGCACCTGCAACGAAGAAGACCTTCCGAGAGATCAATTTCTCAATCCTGAACGGAGAGGAAGGCGGGAAAGAGGACCGACCCTTGATCGTCCAGTTTTGTGGGAACGACCCCCAACAGATCCTCACTTCCGCAAAGGTCCTTGAACCCTACTGCGATGCCGTCGACATCAATCTAGGCTGTCCACAGGATATCGCCAAGAAGGGGAAATATGGAGCGTTCCTTCAGGACGAGTGGGATTTGATTTACGATATAAGTGAGGGCCGATGGTCGTCTCTCGCCTGGGAGCCACCTCTCACCTCACTTGCTCTCTCCTCCCATTTCTCACGAATCACAGTCAACACGTTGCATAAGAACTTATCCGTCCCCGTGACAGCAAAGTTCAGGGTTTTCCAGACTGTCGAGAAGACGGTCGAATACGCCAAGATGCTCGAGCGAGCTGGGGCACAGATCCTCACCTGTCACGGTCGCATCAGGGAGCAACGAGGGCACAACACCGTAGGTCCATTTGATCATTCACAGATCCCCTTGCTGTGGAGTTTACTTTTCGCTACAGGGACTCGCTGACTGGGACAAGATCAGAGCAGTCAAGGGAGCTGTCTCCGTCCCTGTCTTCGCCAACGGAAACATCCTCTACCACTCAGACATCGACCGTTGCCTCGAGGCGACAGGCGCAGATGCGGTGATGTCTGCTGAAGGAAACCTTTATAACCCTACATTATTCGCTCCGAACCCACCAGGTCTTGCCGCCTATGATTCTGGGCTCCACCTCCCTCATGCTGACCTTGCCCTGGAGTATCTACACGTCGTCAAGGAGCTCAAAACTAAAACCTCTCTAAGCGCAGTGAAGGGTCACCTGTTCAAGCTCATGCGACCTGGGTTGGCCCGGGAGCTCGATCTGAGGACCAGGCTTGGGAAAATCATGGGTCATGACTCTGTGGACGAATACCTTGAAGTGGTGGAGGAAATGAAGAGGCGTATGGATGTGCGTGAATGGAAGAAACGCTGCCTGCGAACCGCCGCTGATTGACGTGTTACTCTAGAGAGACATGAGAGAAGTGGAAGGGGTGCCGGTAGAACAGCTGATTACGGTGGACCCCACGCTGGGTATAAAAATCTTGCCCCATTGGTTGGCCCAGCCATATTGGCGTCTATTAACCCCTCCAGCCCGTACGTGGGACTTGCCACAGTTGATGCTAAATCCGATTGACGATATTCTCACAGCCTCGCAGTCCAAGGAGGTCACCGCTTAGTTGAGTACTGGGGTACGTGACACTTATCATCAATGTCGTAGGAGCTACTTCCGTGCCAGAACACATGAGTGCATATTTTACAAGTCAGAACAATGAATTAGGCGGAAGCGGCAGCAACAGCCTTCTTCCCCCGTGGTTTCGTCGCTGGCCTTGCCTTCTTCTCCTTTTGTGAGGCGAGCAAAGCGGAGGTACGGGCAAGGGCAGCCTACGGAAATCATAGATGCGTCAGTACGAGCCTCGTATGAGAGCGGGAAGAAGAAACGAGGTGAAACGAAGGGAAGATGTTATCGTCAAAGAGTCAGAAAAGATCGCATTGTACGACATCTGATAGCGACATGACGAGGTGCCCCAGCAGGAGTTTGATCGGCTCCTTTCCGGGATTGGTTTGATCTCGCACACATGTCCACACCCAACTTTCAAGATAAGATAAACTCCAGCGGGCTCTAGAAGGTGCGTTCGTCCAAATACTGCGTGTCCGCAAGCACGAAAAGAGGGGGCAAAATGGAAGGAGATGGGGGTGAATTGGACGCTCACCCGGCGGAGATCTGGCCTGTATCCGGATTTGAAGAGTTTTGAGGTGGCCCCGAGGGCCCGCCTTGAACCTGTCCGGTTACGGAGAGTTGATCTAGCGACGCCAGAGCTGACAGCGTGTGGTGGGGCTTTTGGTTTCCTGGTGGCGATCTGGATGACACCTTTATCCTCCTGGATGCTAATGGTCTGTAAACGTCGCCGTCGTGAGTGACCAATCGGGGTCGGGGGATTCGCAGACGGGGATACCTTGGAGTTAGCCAGACCGGAGTATTTGTGTGAGTGGATATTGAGCAAGTTAGCCTTGAGAAGCTATGAGCGAGAGCCAGGCACGCATGTGGAGAGAGAAATATGGCATACAGCCTCCTTGGAGAAGAGGGGACCCTCAGGGAGTCGCTTCACAACGTTGGAGTTGTATTTCTGGAAAATTATGAGGGAAATTCTGGCGCGGGTTCGGGGGGCGACGTACGCGAATAAGCAGCCACTCGAGATCTCTGGACATTGTCGGTCTTCGGCGTCGTTGACGATGGTGGCGGGTTGTGGATGGCGGGATTGTTGATCGATGGAACGGCTATACAGTCATTTCCCACGGTTGCTTCATCAATCGTTCATTTCAAACACAAACCCGGCCCGGACATCCCATTATGTAGGTTCGCTTGTGGCTATAAAATAATGAATATTGAAGTACAGGCCAATGTGTTCGCGCAGCAACGTCTGGATAATCACCACGTTTTTGTTTTACCGGCTGGACTCGTATACGCACGTCTCTCACCAGCACCAAGCAGGTACCCCCTCAGTTTCAGCCTTGGCAACCTTAGCGACAAAGGTGCCATGTAGTACTCATGGGTGTCGATGAATTCTCTACACCGGGAAACCTTGAGCTCCCCGTTCTCCTCAGCGAAAGAGAGGGCGTAGATGGTTTTGTAGGTGAGTGTGATGCCGTAGACGGTAGAGTAATCGTCTGTGGCCTGCGTCTGAGACGACGTGAACGTTCCGTGCAGAGGGACGGACGTGGACAACAACCTCACGCGGCGCCCCAATTGCCTCATGGGTCGTGGACTTGGGTGGTGAGCATCAGTCTGCGAGCTTGAAGGCGGTTATTCGGTGTTCAGTACGGGCTTCGAACTTGGCGAACACGGGCAGCACCCTTCCATACTTCTGGGTGTACTCCCCCTTCGTTTCTTCAGGATGGACTTTGGCGATGTCTGACGTTTACAAGTTTTTTTGAAAAACCGCACCGAGTTTGCCATTATCGAGAGCGATGTAGGCGTCGATCCGCTTCTGGCCTTCAACTGGGGAGCGCTAGCATCAATCACGATCATTGGCTAGGTGTGTAGTGTTTATCCTCGCTGAGGCCTCAGCAACAACTTCTTGTATAACAATCTAAACCAGCCCAAAAGCCGAGTCCCGGTCTGCTGCGCTTCAACTTGGGCGTAAACGTTCAAAGTTAGCTTGGACATGACAACCCTCACGATCATGCGCATTTTGCCAAGAGAGGCCGACCCGACGGTACACAAGACGAGCTTGGAGGACCCGGAGGAACCCTATTCGCTGGGATCGGAGGCTTGGGTGAACAAGTCCGTGAACTCCGAGAGGTCATCGAGCTTCCTCATGGACCCCGAACTTTTCATTCGAGTGGGTATCAAACCACCGAAAGTGTGGTACTTTACAGACCACCGGGAATCGGCAAGACCTCCTCGCTCGCTGCCACTCTGGGCGCCAGTTTCTTCAAGGTTGTATCCTCATTAGCATATTCACAACGGGGCTGGGTCGGTCGCCGTCCGCTGGTGTGATCCCCGTGATGGCAAGTTAACCGCATGTGACGTATGTCGCCTCCTCAGTATACCAAAGAGATGACGGGGGCGGGGCGGGTTGAATCGTTTTTGGCTGACTCTCAACTGCAATCCTTTCGTTTGTGCAACGAGCGATGAGGGAGATTCCTGAGTCTGATATGTTTCTTGATGGTATGGGCGGTTTGATGTACACATGGAACATGTGGAGTGCGTGTTTCTATAAATCGGGGCGCGAGCGCGCAGCAAACAATAACTTAAAAAGGACATCAAGGGTAAAAGTAAATGAAAAAAGGGAGAAAACAGCAGTAACTGAAACGGAAAGATAAGATAGTAGAGTAGAGTGGATTAATGCATAAAGGGAGATGGGAAGATATCACGGTGCAAGATAACGGTCGCCGAACGCTGGGCGATGGGTGACCCTATGGGAGCTTACACCCAATGACGCGCACTGATAAAATAGGTGGTTAGATGACATGAACGAAACGCTTCGCATGCCAACTCACCGGTGCCATCAGGACCGCCCACACCGTACAGCATCTCCGTTGGGTGGAAAACCAAAGATCCGTGGCGTGGGATCGACGGAGAAGGATAGTCTCTTGGTGGTGAAGTAACTCCTGTAGGAATATTCGTCTTCGACAGTGCCCCAGGTCGGCTAATCGAATGCACGACAGCTCGCTGTGCTCTCCAGCTTGAGGGTGACAGCGCTGACGTTCTGAGTTCCAAGTCAGTTTGCATCCCCTGGAGACCTGACTTGCGAATGGAGTAACTTACGAAACGAACACCCGTGCTTGTTCGTGCACGTCGAAAGCGGAGAGCCCGTTGTCGAGGCCCCACGATTTTAAGGCATGTTCACCAGCTCGGAGATCCCAGAGCATAACTTCCCCGTCGAGGCTTGCAAGCGAACGTGTTAGGTTTACATATTCTCAGTATAAATGTTCGATCGCCCACCTTCCTGACAAAAACTGCGCCCCGAGGTGAGGGTGCCACCTTACATTTTGTACCCATGACTGGTGTTCCCCATAGGAACGAACAATGGCATCCTCCTCGTCTAATCGTCGATCGAACACTTTCACCGTGCCATCTGCGAAACTGGCCACGAACGTAGTCGAAGATCCCTGGTCGGATGCGATGGCAGTGACCGGGCTGTCGGAGTTGGTATCCAAATCCTAGGTCCCAATGAGAACTCCTACGCAGTAAATTGAACGTGCAGAAGCATACTAAGATTTGGTTCTCTGTGTGGGCATCCCATACCCGAATAACCCTAGAATCCCCGCTAACGAGAAGCGTCCCACCTTGTTGTTTCCAGTCGGTCACTACCCCACTCCCGGTGCCACGTCTCATTGTAATGACATCGTTCAACGCTCTGAATGAGCTGACCATCTGGACAGGGCCATTCCCGAGATTGGGATCGTAGTTGCGGTACAAACGAACAATCCCTTCGGCTGTGGGGAACTGAGCCTAGCTCAGTCATGCGGTTGGTAAAAATTTTACCTGATGCGGAGAGAATCATTGCTCCAACTTCCTGGTTAATGATGTGTAAAGAGGTTATGCTCGTCCCTCGAGGGTTACCGTTGTAGAAGAAGTTTAACCTCTTCTTGCGGGTCCAGTCCCAGACGCTGGGAACTCAAATTCACTCCTATTCTATGCCAACGAGAAAGAACATACCTGATCGTATCTGATTCGTTCGCCACAACCAAGTGCGGATCGTAGGCATGGAAAGCCAATGAAAGCGGGTGACCAGAAGTCTGAAGTGTGGCAACGGGTCGATCCCACGGACACAGCTCTGAAACAACAAGCACGTCAGCAAGTACACTGAATCTGAAACATCAGAACTAACCGGCATGTTCTGCCTGGGACCTCGTCTCAGCAAGCACCCTCTCATTTCTCTGCTGTCTCCACACTTGGTAATTGTATTGCACGCTCCCAGGCTCATCGTTCTCTGCTTGCTAAATTCCCAGGAATTGGTATCAGTCCCCGCAGCACACAGGATGCGACGAGAAAAAAAGACATGTACCCGCATCTGTGGCTCCTTGAAATACTCCAAGCACCAGTCGTAACACCTGCTCTTTAACGGCAGTACATCCCTGATGCCTGCTCCCGTTCCCAGCCCGAGAATCACGCTGGCGTTTGAATCGTTCGAGAACGTGCTCCCCGAAGGGCTGGCTAATGGATCTCCTCCATTGTGTTGAGGATGGTGGTGTGAATGGTGGTGCCTGGAACCATGATGGTGACCGCGCCTTGAAGCAGCTCCAGCACGTCGCCTCGCTTTCAACCTCTCCATGTCCTCCTCCATCAGCGCTTCCATCACGTCTGAAGGCTGGAAATCAATGGACTGTTGCTTCTCCTTGTCATCTACCAATCCCCTCAACTGTTTCCCCTGGGACTGGGGGGTATCCCAAGGTCTACCGGTCGGTGTTGTTGGGCGAGAATACGGCGATGTGTATTGCGCGAAGTTGAGGTTTGGAGACGGTGGACGGGAGTAGTCAGGCGCGTCGGGTCTGTTGGACAATGCGTGGTTTGGCGAAACCCTACCATCGTCGTATTGCGGAAAGGCGAGGTTCTTCAGAGCGTTCGCGAAGGAAGAGGTGCGCTTGATGGTATTTGTTACTCCAGTGGAGATTGTGCCGGTCATGGTATCGCTCCTGCTAAGTCCGGGCCGTGAAGAACTCGACGAGAAAGAGGCATGGGTAAGAGCGGGGGAAGACTGGAGGGAAGGCAACCGAGATCGATGTTGGCTGTTTCTAAAAGCGGCGGGAGGGTCGATCTGGTCTAAAAACTGTGAGGCTTCCAATCTCGCAAAGGGCGATTCGAGAAGGAGAGCGACGATGTAATCCACGACCGTTTGTGCATTTGTCGCCACCTCCTGGTATGGATCAACTGAAAGCTCCAGCAGAACAGAGAATATGGTGAAAAACGAAGATAACACCACTCGGTTCTCCTCTCTGGAGTTCTCCTCGTCGTCGTCCTTAAACGTGTCCAACCACTCATTCACCGCCTGAGCAGTGATGTCGTCATCGTGGTGGAACAGGTTTAACCCTTCCAGCTTCCTCTTTCGATCTTCCTCCCAATAGATCCAGGCGCAGACGACGAAGTAACCTCTCCACTCCTTGACAAGGCAGCTGATAACGACGACGAGTTCCTTCCTGACAAGCGGGCTCGCATCCTCCTTGATCGCCAAGGTCGCACCCGTCGCAACAGCAACCTCCATCCTAAAATGCGTCCTTTCCTCGAGGTGAAACATCGTCCCACTTCCTCCCCCTCCTATCTTGTTTCTATCCGCGGATCCAGACGCTCCCATGAAAGTACCCAACGAAAAGAGCGCGGCAGCTCTCACCTCAGGGCTTTCATCCGACAAAAGTCCGATAAGTTTGTCTTGGGTCCCCTTGTCCACCCCATAAACCTTGATCTCGTCGTTGTTGTCCCACATCTGTCCAATGCACAATGCACTCCACTGTCTCAGTAGGAAATCCGGCTCGTCCAATCGATCGTAGCACGAATCGAACACCCGTTCTCTCCAACACGCGTCTTGGCCGTGAGGGAAATCCCGGGCGATGGCGGAGAGGATGAAGGCGCACATAGCTTTGTGCTCAGAGCCGTTCGGGATCATGGCTCCTTTCCGGTCTTCCTGCATGGCGAGGACATTCGCGAAGTACTTGTACCCTTGGTTCGTATACAAGTCCACTTGACACGAAGAATCGACCGCGAGGATTCGGGCCCAGATGAAGATTAGTACGGGTCTGAGGTCTCCACCCGCTGCTTGAAGGAGCTTGGAGATATAGGGAAATATTCCTATCGCCAACGCCAGGTGAACCGCCCATGGCCCCAAGTCGACGAACTGCGAGAGCAGGATTAATGCCCTGAGACGATGTGGCTGGGAAAGGAGAACTTGCAAAACAATCGGTAGTTGATCCGGAGGTTTGCGGGGGACGAGGTGGTGACCATTGTTCCTGTCCAATTCACTGATGTCGCCGTTCTCCGGGGAGTCGAATGCATGGTCTCCATTCGTTTGGATGGGTAGTGAAAGTGGCCCACGCTTGGTTAAGGCCGAGCCTCCTCTCGATATCCACACCTCGAATGCGGTCAGCTGGTCCGCGAAAAAGCGGCTGAAGACGTAAGAGTATGGCTTCTCTGTGCCAGGGACGGGCATGGGGATCGGAGGGGCCCCTCTCTCCTGACGGGCGAGTTGAGCTTGTCGACGGGCTCTGTTGGAAAGCGTTCCCGAAATGGGCGTGGTTTCTGCGTTCTTCAAGATCTCTGGTATTTGACGCAGGCAAGCATCAACAGCCAAATCCCACGATGCCCACAAGGGATGTGTGTTGGTTGGGGGAAGGGAGGGATACGTGTGTGGGGTACAGTGATAGTTCTTCATTATCCGTTCCGCGAGGAGGAAGTTGCGGAAGAGGGAGGCGATGAGCAGGTCGGAGCGATAGAGGCGGGTGAAAAGCTCCCGCGAAAACGTGGTCCATGCAATAGTGTCAGTGATAGCGGTAAAAATCCAGTTCAATTCGCCCAATGGGGTACGACGGTCCTTGAGATCTCCCGGAACCTGCATGACCATGTCAGCAGTGATGTCATTGGGCAATTGGTGATTCATGATGAAGAATCTGAGGGCAATGTCGATGGGGGAGGTGAGGCAGGAAGTGAAAATATCGGCTGGAAGCTCCGGGGATGAAGGTAGATGCTCGTTCGCGGCGCAGGCGGCAAGTTGAATGGATTCCATAAAGGGCTGCATTCCTTCCGGATATCCCCCATGCATCAGATTTATGTCCGCATCCCGCCGTTCGGCGAAATTTACGAAGCTTTGAAGAAGGTTGCCAGCAGCAGAACAGTCCCAAATGTACACGCAAGGGGATCCAAGCCAGTTCTGAACTTCGGCTATGGAGACGGGGATATACTGTGTGTAATTTTTGTTGAAACACCAAAGTTCACCGCTGGGGGTCGGTTTTGGAACGCCGTGCCCGTTGTAATGAAAGAGCACAGTGTCGTCCTTGGCCTGCTTGCGAAGGGTCATACAAAACCGGCGCAAATCATCGTAGGACGGATCGAGGATTGGCTTATACGTGATCTTGGGACTGAGGCCCTCGAACTGATGTTGGAGGTTTTGACCGATGACTTCGAGTGCTTTGTGGGACGGCATGGTGTGGGGATCCACCCAACACTCTAGGACAGCACATGGGCTAGTCTTGACGATGTCTGGAGGATCGACGTCGATGTTGAGACATAGGACAAGAGCGGCGTACGAGGTCTTGAGTTTTCCCGGAGCGGCACGCCAGGCGGGGGTCTTGGCTGCCCATGGAGGGGCGGGTACTGGATTGCCACACGTGAGGTGTCTCTTTGCAGACCAGTATGGAACAATTGGAGAGGGATCCGGGAGCGTTGCGATCGATCCGGAGGGAGGTTCATCACCATCCCGACCGCTGTCGTCTCTTCTCATCGGGGAAGTTGAGGATCTTGACCCCGAGGTCGGTGAGGCTTGGAGACCTCGCTCGGTCTCTGTGGGATGTTGAGGGGCTGCGGAAGAGTCAAAGAGAGTTTGGACGGCATACCCTCGGATGCGTGACTGGGAGCACTATATCCGCGATACATCTCGGACGAAAAAACGCGTCTTTGGGAATAGTTAGGAAGTGGACGCCTGGCGGTCTAGTAGGTGGATATGGTCCTGCCCGTGCCTAACCTGGGCTTTAAGCTGGAGGGGAGGAAACATCTCGATGATCAGTTCCGGTGATGGGATATTTTCTTCAAGGCAAAGCGCCCACCGAAGCTTCGGTAGTGAATCCGTTGTTGCAGACTCGTCTCCAGTTGCACCAGCTAAGTCGTCTTGGCGCGCGTCCGTCGTCGACAACGATGAGGAGGGTGTGTGAGGATTAGACGCTCACGTGCGAGGGATTAGCTCGGATGAGGTCCGGACAACCCGCCGCCCTTCTCTTTGCCGATGCTCTGCTTATGTTTATAGCTGGCCTGCGGACGGTTCCTCACAATCCACCCACAGCGCTCATCTCGGGCTCGGAACTCACCAAAGCTTTGTATAAACACGCCACGGTCCATGCGTATGACCTCAAATCACGCCCCGGAGATCTGCCTCATGACATCGACAGCTGCAATGCCCTTGGCCGAAGGCTCAAGGGGGAATTTTTGCAGGTGCCACCAGCGGTGAGCGGCATTGCTGATTCCCAACTTCAAACTTGGCGTTTCGCCTGGTGGTGATTGATGAAATATCGTCGCCTCGGTCGAACAACCCATGGTTGAGGGCCAACATAAAAGGGAGCTCTGGTGCGTTTGGCTCTCCCCCAGCCTAGAGCCTAGTACATATCCCCAAGTCATCTTCACTCAATCATGTTCTTTTCACGCATTCTCGTCCTCGCTTTCGTCCTCTTTTCCCGACGTGCGTATCTCGACAACGTTTTGATACCCGTTGACTTAGCATTATTGTCATTGCCCAGACGTTCTCGTTGATGTCACTTTATACATCCCTGGCACCGACGGACGGCCTGTTAGCGCTGTCAGCACAGAACCACTTGGTACTGACCCAGACGGCAAGACCACTTGGAAGTTGCTTCCTGGAAAATTGACCGGTACCTGGACACAGTCCAAATTCCCTCTGACTGGTGCGTAGTTTCAGCCATTTGACCGAACCGATGGGGCTTATCCTACTTCAGCTACATTTGCGTCCGGTCCATGTACTGCAATCCACGGATGACCCGATCACGGTCACGCACTCCCACGCGACCAACGGCGGCAATGCAAACTGCAACGCTGTCTGGGTCGACCCCACTGGCACCTACGGTATAGATCGATCCAAGAAACTGTTCGCCCATTCGCGTCCAGGTGGTCGCCGATTCCGGTGTGACTCAGACACCTCCCCCATCCTCAGGTTCCCATCCCTCGAACCTGGGTCCTCGGACTCCGGCGAGCACCTTAGGTGTTCTGGTTCAGTCAAATGCGGCTGTGAGGTTCGAGTGTGTGTCAACCGCGGGTGGCCTTATTGCAGTCTTTATGGGAGCGTGGCTAATGGAATGGTCGAGTTTTTATGACCTTTGTCTTGTTTGGGATGACTTTTTACTATGTACTTAGTTGGCGTCTCTCGGTGGCAGGTCCACTGAAATCCCATCACCGTCCCAGTGCACGACTTCTGGCGTTGCTCTCGCGTCAATTGCCAGCGGTGACTTGAAGATGGACATTGGATGATCTGATGGATACTTATCAATCCCAGTCACACGGGTCCTGTGTGAAACGCTGGAGACCCAGTCACTCAACCCACCGCATCCGGTCATAGTGTGCTTCAGTCACAGCGCGTCGCAGTCCAGCCCTGCACGGTCTATTTAAGTTAACAGTCATGCCAACGCCCTTCCACGTCCCCCGCCTTTACCATGCCCACCCCCAACACTCTACGTACTTTCCTCGACACTCACTTCACTGAGACGGGTCACAATGAACCATACCAACTCGTCCGGGAGCTTCAAAAGCTTCACCCGGGCTCGGTACACATACCTATCGTTGACCAGTACTTTCCCATCGGCCAGTTCCTCAAGGAGAACAACATCCCTGTCAAGGGTCATCGCAGTGAAACCCTGACGACTTACATCTTGACCCTGAAGGGATCGGGGACAAATGCAGAGCGGGGTGTGACTCCGAGGGATATCTGTGGACTCACCTCGTTCTCATACAAGGGAACGGACTTCTTGCTGTACAAGGCCGAGGTCGAAGCGTCTGCTGGTAGCTGCGGGCCTCCCGGGAGAAACAACACGACGTTCTGGAACTTTGTGTACGACAAACCTGCAGGGGTGGATTTGATGGGCGCAGATGCTGTTGGGAAGAATCTCGTCAAAGATGTGTACGATTGGATGCATCGACCTGACGACAACAACATCTGGGTCTTCGATCGCGGACAGTGGTGTCAGGACGGGGAGTTGACCAAGGCAGTCGAGTCTGCGAGCTGGGATAACCTCGTCCTCGAGGAATCTTTCGTCAAGGGTCTTCAGAGGGACACGTCCACGTTCTTCTCGAGTGAGAAAATATACAAGTCCCTGGGGATCACCTGGAAACGAGGGATCCTCCTCCTCGGTGAGTTTACTCTTTCGGGTTACCTTTTGTATGCTGTGTCCTAACGACCCATAGGTCCGCCTGGGAACGGCAAGACCGAGTCTTTGAAAGCCCTCATAAACTCAACCCCGCAGAAGGCGTTGTACGTCAAGTCGTTCAACTCTACCGCCGTGAGTCACACACACTCTCTGTTCGTAGCACCCGTGTTAACTCCAAACAACAGGGCTCCGAATTTGCCGTCCGTCAAATCTTTGATCATGCTCGTCAATTCGCCCCATGTATCCTCATCATCGAAGACATCGACTCGATGGTTACCCAGCACATAAAATCTTTCTTCCTCAACGAACTAGACGGGCTCGTGCAGAACCAAGGAGTCTTGACTATCGCTACTACGAACCACCCAGAGCGCATTGATGACGCAATACTCAACCGGCCGTCCAGGTTTGATGTCAAATATAACTTCGCTTTGCCAAGCGAGCCTTTGAGGAAGCAGTTCTCGTTCAAGTGGATCAAGAAGGCTAGGGACTCGGCGAGCGAGGTTGAGAATCTGTTCGCGCGGAGCGATGATGAGGCCATCGCCGGTGACATCGCGAAGAGGACGGAGGGCTGGTCATTCGCTTTCCTCAAAGAACTGTAAGTCACTATCCTCACTCCATCACAACAACTAATGGCCGTTGCCCTGTTCCCTTACGCCCAGATTTGTTTCATTCCTCCTCCGTTACGCCCATGACAAATCCCTCAACGAAACCAAGGTCTTCACCCCAGGGGATATCGAAACGATGCTCTTTGACCAGATCGCCAAACTGGCCGTCCAGATTCTCAAACCCGAACCCGCAATCAATCTCTCACATCTCCCACCACATTGGATGCCGTCTCCACCGTTTGTAAGCCCTCCGCTTGGATTCCGAGGTGCTGGAGGGGCCGACCAGTATGGGCCTGTTCCTGATTCCATCGAGGTGTAGGGTTGACGTGACACAGCAGGCACGCGCTACGAGTGGTTGGCGGTTTTGAATAAACAGAAACATATATGTAAAATCGGATAGTAATATGTAACGGAACATCTGAAGTCAAAGCTCGGAGCTACGACCCCAGGCCGTGTCGATGAGATAGGATATTGTGATGGCTGGTTGAAGCAACCAGATTCAGGCCCCATCCATCTTTACCCACAGCCCACCCTGAGAGAAAGAAGGGACAAGGTTTAGAATGCGGCTTTTACCATCATGTCATTCCCTTGGAGTTAATAACGTAAAGTATGTCTCACCTTGGCGTAAATAGTCAAGTGGCTCTTCAAATTCACCTTCTCCACTGCCTTCCTCCCAACTCCACTGGCTTTCCACTCGGGCGGGGGTAGAGATCCAGGGTGATCCCCCATTGCGAGCCTAAAGTTCTTGAAAGACTGAACAAGGCGAACCACCATGAATGACGCTTCGTTGTATGCGAACTAACGAGAGAAAGGATTAGGTTGGGGGGACACAGGGTATCGGTGGGTGAACAAAGATACACCCTCGATTACCGGTGAGAGTGCTTTGCGCACCTGTTGGCCCAGACAGATCCTCGGTCCCGCGTTGAACGGGAGGAACATGAACGGATTGGAAGTGATGAGGGTCTTTCTATCATCTATGAAACGGTCTGGGTCAAACTCTTCCGCTATTTGCGTGTGTCCGTCGCGGGAGATGGGCAGGTCAAATTATTGTCAGCTCCAGAAACAGGAGGGGCGGCCGGGATGGATGAGAGTCAACGTACCCGTTGGACCCCAGAGGTCTTTCCTTCGTTGCATAACGTATGGCGCGTATAAACATCTGGTTCCTGCAGGGATAAAGTACGGTTTTCCGCCTGCCAGAGATGGCCAAATCACATCTACGGTTGGTGTCCTGCAGCGGAGCTCAAGAGCGGGGTCGCATGACGCCTAAACGAGCCTTACATACCGAACGTTGAATGGACTGGGTACTCTCGATCAGGACAAGTCAAAGATGGAGGAAGTCTGAGAGACCCGACATACACAGGGGGGAAAAGTCGCAACGTCTCTAAACACGGATCGAAATAAGCTCCCATCCGCGTCATGTATGTCGGTGCCTACCATTTAGCACTGCGCGCAAATACTTCATATTGCGCAGGTCCTCTGGTGTTGGTCGGTTCGCATTCCCAACGGCAGCTACGACCTCTTGACGCAGACGATCGAAAACGTGAGGATGCTCGGAGAGCATATACACGGTGAAAGTGATGAGAGCGGCAGTCTGTAAAGACTGAGTGAACCAAACGCATTTTGGAATACTTCGTGAGACCAACCGTGTCACGACCGGCGACCATGATATTCAGGGTTTCATCTCGGAGGATGATAGGGTCTTGTGGAGCGTAAAGGGGGGGATGTCAGACCTTGCGGGTCAGGAGGTGGAGGACGCTTACCATCAGTAAGCTTGACCAGGTGTTCCAACAGAGTTTCATCCTCATCCTCGCCTTCTGCTCCAGATAGCTCCTTCGCTTTCTTCGTCTCAAGGGCACGCTTCACGATCGGGTCCACGTAATCAAAGACAGTTTGGACCTCCTTCTCGACCTTGTTCTCCCAAAATTCAACCAGGGGCCAGAACTGACCAAACCTCGACCTCGCAGCTGATGCGACCTGAGCCTTCTGGAAAGCATTCGCGAAGGAGTCCGAAGAATGCACTCTGCGGCTCGCAGCGGCCTTGGCGGTAGATGGGTAAGGCAGGTCTGCCGAGAGGGATCGGACGTCTGAACCGAAAAGGAACTCTGACGCAGAGTCGATCGTAAATCTGCAGAAAAGATCCTGGACGTCCACGGCGATGCCCTCTTGGAGGCGGTCCCTCAGTTTCGAAATAGCTAGGTCTGCGTGTCGGTCAAAATTGTCGAAATGACTGATTTTGTCCTTGGTGAAAAACTGTCGGGACATCGAACGGTGGAATCTATTAGGATTACAGTGTCATGACGTTCTCCAGGTCACAGGAGGAGAGAGAGGCGTACTTCCATAGTTCACCTGGAAGGGTGTTAGTCGGGGTCGTTCTGTGATTGTGTTCAGGAGAGCGGGGATTTCTCACCATCTGCGTTGAAAACACCAGTCCCCAGCAGGGATTTCATGTAACTCCTGAATAGTGGACCTTTTTCAAAGTGCTCAAAATCTGTCGCGAGAATCCTCTGGACCATTATCGGTCGGGTGTGAGCCGAACTCAACCGAGGTTCGCCACTCACCTTGATATACTCGGGCTCCGAGGTGAAGATCTATAAGCTCCTTAGCGAACTGCGTGAGATATGGTAATATTCGTCCACGTACACGGGGCTCCCAAAGAATCATGACGGACATCGTATGCCCCAGTTGTTCTCCCCAATTGCTCACCATCTCGCCTAAAAACGCTCTTATGTTGATACTGCGGCAAAACCTCTCACACCTGAAATGAGAATCACCGATGTACCCAAAATAATATTCCCATCTGAGACCTTTGAGCACGTCCAACCCTCCGAAAGACTTGCTGGGGATTGACGGAGGAAGCTCCGCGCCGAGTTCTTTCTGTCTCTTCGCATGGTTGCGGTTCCGCAGGCACACCAGGGCAGCGATCGAAACAGGAAGGGTGGCCAGGAATATCAAGATCGCCTGCCAGAAGTTTGGTTTGAAGACTCCCGAAAGAATCAGAGGGAGGGAAACAAGCTTCCAGTTGGATAGTAGGGAGCCGACGAGCATAAGCCCAGGTGGGAATTCCCTCGACAGTTGAGGGAGGGACATGGTGGTACGTGGTTAAGTAGCCCAAATGCGCCGATTTACATTGAGAGTGTGATTGACGGCGGCGCTACGCCGGGTCAGGGGCGGTTAGTTGTCCCTCATTATGTATCATCAGTTCCAGGGCAGCATCGAGGGACCATGGCCGGGTCTAGGGGAAGGGAATGCAAACAAGTAGGAGATATCGACATGAACAACGGTACACTAGTAGCTAAAGCTTCGAGAGATTCGGCTCCAGTTTCACATGCGTCGCGGTTGCAACGAGTCTGTGACGATTCTTGACCCACACCTGTATGAGTTGGGAGGGTGAGCGTACGATCCGTCAGTGTGTATGCGCGATAGACGTGCCTCGCAGTACAACGTGCGTACCCTTCCTCCGACGACTACGGTGGTGCTCACCAACCGCAGGCGATCGCCGCTGCAACAAGTGGATGAGCTTCCACTTCCGACCAACCAAGAACGAGACGCACGCCTTTGACGGACCCAGGAACTGAATCCCAAGGGACTGTGAAACTGTCGCTAGTTTTGAGTCCTTGCCGTGATAAACGTCAAGGGCGAGGGCGGGTATGCTTGTGCATCTATTAACCGGTGAGTCGGACGCGTCGAGAACGTTAGAAACGTCGAGTCTCACAGGTCTATCAAGTATGCAATGCATCCGCCGTGTGTGAAATTGATCTGGTTGAGCATCCCTGGTGTGCATCATTGTCAATATGGCACCGCCTTGGAGTATTGGGCATCAAAACGTACCTGGCAGGACGTCGATCTCCGCAACTATTCTTGCCTCCATGACCTGCGCATCCTCGCGTTTGGGCACCACGGAAATCTCAACAAGTTCCAACCTTGCTCCAATGGAAGAAGCGAAATGGTCGGGGTTGACTTGGCTGAAGGGCCACAGCCCCACCACCTCGCGTTTAATTTCCAGCGATGCATCCCCTGACACTTTTTCCGGGTCAACGATGGTGACTTCTGGAGCGGTCATAGGACGTAGTGTCGCGGTGGATAGGGATCAAAGGCCCCTTCTGTCGGGACATACTTGTCGGCAATTGATATCCGGCTCAATCGTGATGGTTCGAAAGCCGTTATCCCATGAATTCCAAGATTGCCATGGCGATGAGCATACTCATTCCGCACGCCTGGCCTAGTGGAATCTGTTTACGCACTTTTACCACGTAGGTCCGGTGGTAGTGACCTCCATGAGTTCGAGGGGGAACCACTACGGTGACGTTGAACGTGCAGGGACAAATCATCGATCTGGTTGAGATCGGGAGTTCCTCGCTCATTACTCCAGTGTCTTTTCCAACAAAACTCCCTCTCTCTGTTGGGCTCGGAGGTCCACCTGCTTGTCGACTCGTTTGTGTCTGCGAACGGTGGCGGCGAGCACACCGCCGAATGTCTCACAGATTCCGCCTTACCGTCCGGAAAATCAGTTCAAACCACCGGATCTCGCGGGGGGGATGAGAACGCCGACCTTCTCTGCCAGACGACTCCCTCCTTCTGGTACATTCTAGCCCGCTCCAGAGCCATACGGGGCGAAAGAAGCGGGGTTCGAACCAGAGGCGTCTGTGAAGAAGTTGTATTTGCGCACGACTTGCACATGGTCCCTACTCCGTACAGGGAAGCGACATCCCTCAAAGAACCAGGACAGAAGCTTTCATGGCGTCGCTTCCCTCCAGTTCTGGCATTAGTCGAACCCTCCATCCCAAGATGTCCGGTCGAGGCCCTTCCCTGCGCACATGGTCATCCTAGATTCCCTCCCGACCTACGTCACCTCCATTCCCGGTTCGATCGTCAACCACGGTCGCGTCATTTCGGTTATGCGTCCTGAGCTGTATAAATACCGGGTCGGTTTGCTCTCGAAATCCTCACCAAACGCTTCTACCACTCCCTCCCAATCGCAACGGTATCCCTACAAACCCATTCAAGCTCAACAATGTCTTCTGATCCAAGGTTCGTCACCGTCACCCCAACCTCCCCCAACTGTCCTATCATCGCCAACACTTACGTTTGACTCGTTGACAGCAAGGTGTCTGGCAGCGTCAACAACGCTCTCGGAAAGGCGGAGGATTTGATTGGCAACCTGACCGGCCTCGAGTCGTTCCAGACGTCTGGCAAGAAGCGTCAAGCCGAGGGCGATGTCGAACACAAGCAGGCCCAGACTCAAGGCTATGTTGAGGGTACGAAGGATCGTATTGCTGGCACCGCCGAGAACTTGAAGGGATCCCTCACCGGCGATACCTCCCAGGAGATTTCTGGTGGGTGTCTCAGTTTCCCACACTTGTTTCACCCCGCTGACAACCGACCTGCAATCAGGGGACGTTCGCAAAGAGAAGGGCAAGGTGCAGCAGGAGGTAAACGAATCGTGATCCCTCCCCCCCTCCTGGACTTTCGTCGTGTCGTATTGTAATACTATAAACTGTTTCCTTCGCCGGTCTCGGCCATTAAATAAGTTTGTGATCGCCAGAGAAAGTGACCTCGTCATCCTCTCGAGTCTGGGTAACCGACAACCATGTCGACACCTGAATCCCCTTCACTTCCGACGGAATTATGGATGTACATTAAATCGTCTCGCACTGCATCCCCTTTGAGGAACAAAGGATACTCCGTCGCAACGATATGCTTCACGAAAAACGCCATCTCGCGCTCGTCTGCAAAACCTGGAACTGGCACATCATCTCCTCAATGTCAAACTCCGAAGTCACCTTGTCCGGAGGCTGCAGATAGCCAAACCCCGTGGCCTCCCTCCTTGCTTCCCGTCGCAACCGACCCTGCCCCAGTGTCAAATACACCATTCGCCTGCCACGGTAGCTTTGTCAATTCTCCCCAACTAATGAGCCTAACGAAACTCGACCGGTTTTGTGTCGCTCGCAAGACCGACTCACGAGACGACGAACAAGGCGACCACATTAAGATCCTTGATGGTTTGATCCCCCAACCTCCTGTATCTCTCCATTTCTGGGGGGGGATCACACTGGCCAGTGGTTCCACTCACACACTGTAGCATCCGGATTCTGAGGATCGGGAATCTGTCCACTGATCTGGATGCGAGCGTTTCAGAGTGGAGTTTTCCATCCATACATTATCTCATCCTCGAATATATCCCCATCGTGTGCCTGCGAAAGTTCCCCCGCCAAGTTCACACCGTCGAACCCGCCCCCCGTCTCTGCTTTCGCCACGACGACTCCATCCTCATGGGCGGCAATTGAAGAACAGCTCTCGTGGCTCGGGGGTCGTGAAGGCAACAGTTTCGTTCACGTGAAGCTTATTGAGTTCCACATGGATTGAGGTCGCTGGGAGGAGAAAAAAAGGGTTTTTCAAGGTCTTGAAAGAAAAGGGAACGGAACTCCGTTACCTATCAAGTTTACCTATCAGTGCGTATATTTAGCCTTTCTAACCCAGCGGGAACTGAAGCACCAACCAACCACCTGGCCTCGCAGGATCAGGGTCTCCATCGTATACCCGCAGATCTCTCTCATACGTGTTCGACGCGGCCCTTTCCCAGTTCCCCTCGAGTCGCGGTCCGAGACGTTCTCCGGCGCAATAGTGCTCGGATTGCATCCCTCACCATTTTTAGCTCGATAGAATTACCATGGACAGGCGTGGAACATTACAAGGCAACTAAAATCCAGTTGTGCATCAGCGACAGTCATGACTCGGCGGTGGAACCCCCAACTGCCAAGAGTGTCTCGAGCAATGGGTCACCCGTGTCCAAGATCACATCGACCAACCTGATCCCGTCCAATGACGGGATCCATCGAGTGATGAATTGGGTGAACAGCAGGTTCCACCCTCGATTGTCGGGGACGGTTGGAGCAGAAGTTTCTGACGGTCCTGAATCGTGGAGGCGTTATCGCTTGTACTCAGGATGATTTATTTATGATAACAGCCAACGATCATTCCAGTAGATACAATGGCAAACGAGCTTCTCAGCGCTTCAATTTTCAGCCTCCTTGAATTTCACCCAGTACCCTTTCTAAGAGACAGCGAACGATACATCAGAGCTTGCCTGGCGGATATCGATCGGAGTTGATCACCTACGTTTGCGTACATCGTCAGGTGGGAACGAGGCCGCGTTTTCTCTTCCCTCTTGCGTAAATTATCACTCTCCGCCCACTCAGGCGGTGGAAGGGACTGAGGGGAAGCCTCAGGGTCCCAAATTATATCTTCGAAGGCTTGTAGAAGGCGGATTATCATGAATGATATCTCGTTGTATGCGAACTGGCGATCTCGAGTTTAGTAACCCACCTGGACTACAAGGGAACAAACAACATACCTGTTGGCCGAGGCAGATCCTAGGTCCTGCGTTGAACGGAAGGAAGATGAATGGGTTCGGAATGAGGTACTTCTTCATCCGCTCATCCAAGAAACGGTCGGGGTCGAATTCCAAGGCTACACGGTGCGGAATGTGTCGTCAGCCCTCTCGGCTCCCGGTCAAAGACGCAGCGATTACCATCCGGCCCCCATAGGTCCGTTCTGCGATGCATAGCGAACACAGAGTATAAACACCTTGTACCAGATGGAATGAAGAAAGGTTGGCCACCGCGTGGCGCGGGCCAGATCACGTCTTGGGTTACGTATCGGAAGTTGAAAGGCCTGTAAACGCTCATGAATCCGAGATCCGGCAGAGAGAAAGTGGAAAGGAAGTACACGGCAGGAAATAACCTGAGCGTTTCTGGTGGGAAACCCGGTCAATCTTGGGGACTCTGTTATTTATTTCGTTTCTGTAACGTACCATTTATTGTCGCACGGAGGTATTTCAGATTTCTGAGGTCTTCATGGGTGGGGCGAGCACTGGGACCGATGTGATCAAGGATTTCTTGTCGCAGTCTCTTCAGCACTTGAGGCTTCTGGGAAAGCATATATAGCATGAATGTAAGGGTGGATGCAGTCTGAGGAAAGGTCGTTTCATCAGCAAGACTTTGGTCCATGGGAAATGTTGAACGCACGGTATCCCTTCCGGCGATCATGATATTGAACGTTTCGTCGTGGATAATCTTGGCGTCTTGGGAGGTATGAGACACTAGAGAGAGAGAGAGAAACGGAGGCAGGGCTTACCATCCGTCAGATTTACCAGATGGCTCAACAAAGTCTCGCCATCAAGGTTATCACCTGCAGCGCTTACTTTCCTTTCCTCCTTCTTCATAAGGGCGTTTTCAATGATTGGGTCCAGTACCTTTCCGATAACAGCCATCGGTTCAACGATTCTGTCCTCCCAAAACTCGATAAGTTTCCAAGCCTCATTTAACCGACTTCGCCTGGCGATCACAGATTGTGCAGTCAGGAAGGCATCAGCGAATTTATTCGCAGGGTGATTTCTAGACGAAGGGACGGGAGCAGAGGGCGGATGATTCAACCCGGCCGAAAGCGAACGAACGTCCCTGAGAAACAGAGGAGTGAGTACTCGGAGCGACATGACGCACTAAAAGCAAGCACAAACATTCCAAAGAGGAATTCGGTCGCAGAATCGAGGGTGAACCGAGAGACGACGTCCTAGAAGACGGTAAGAAATAGATATCAACGGGCAGCATGGAGTCTTACCTGGACATCAACGGCGTAACCATGCCTCATCATTTCCTTGACTTGTTTGATCGCGTCAGATGCGTGACGGTCGAATATTTCAAAGTGCGAAATGCGATCTTTCGAGAAGAACGGCCGGGTCATTCCGCGGTGGAACCTGTACGGTAGATGTTTTACCGAGTGCAACTGGGATGCAGATGAAAATGGGTACGCACCTCCACATCGCTCCGTCTGAGTTGAACACCCCAACCCCCAACAATGGGTCCAATACTTTCCTCATCACCGCACCTAGTGATCTACCTGAGTACCCTCTGGTGTGAAGCGGAGATTACAGTTCAAACCTTTCTCATAGTGATCAAAGTTGGTCGCAAGAATGAGCTAGGGTTATTCAGGTTAGCAGAAGACGGGAAAGCGATAGGGGTGCACGGACTTTGATGTGCTCCGGCTCTGTTGTGAGGATCTATATGGGAACAACGGTTAGAGCCGTTGGCGGTTCTGGTAGGTAACGGAAAGTCGGACGCGATTGGTGAACAAACTCCTAAGGTTGAAGGTGTGCCCGAGCTTTCTGGTCAGGTCCTCAAGGATGTCACCTTGAGCGGGCGATCAGCATAGCTACTATATCAGTTGGCTGGGATATTACCGAGATATGCTGTCTCTTCTGCCTTTAAGGCGCCTAGGACCCTGTCGATTGCCCCAGGGACCCAGGTGGGGTTATGCGGCGGCAGGACCGCTCCAGCTCTCTTCGCCTTGATATAGATGATCAGGTCGCCCGACAAGAGTCGTACACTGAATGCGGTGAGAGGGCTGAGGAGACAAGTTACGACAGTAACCCATGTCGGTAAGTCGTGAATGTCGTAAGGGCGGAGGACAAAGCGATCGAGGATCCCAAGCATCAGGGGAATAACTGTCGCCCGGGAGATTGTCGTGGCGAGGACAGAAATTCCTGGAGGTATGGGCATCATAAGGTGTTCTTCAGCCTCAAGTTGAGTTGGCAACGGAGTAAGGAGCGCAGCAAATCAGAGACTCTTTGGGCGACGGGAACGCCTGCCGGCAACCCACCGTTTGGTGGACTACTGATATCAGAGCCTGGCGCTTCATACTAATCTGCTCCCGGTCCCGCGGCGGCCGGATTGCAATAGTCTGTAGCCTTGCTCGGGGTTTTTTCCGATCTTGCCCAGCCTGGGACCTGCCGGTAGTTCCGAATGCCAACGCTGTACTTACTACCAACATGGCGTCTATCGCTCCGGTCAGCTTGTGCGATCGTGCGAAAAAGTGGAACCAAGGATTCGAGATCATCGATGACGACGCTGTCGTCTGTTGTCTCGCCCCCCAATGCCAGCGACACTCCGGACCACCTTTCGAGTCGCACTACGCGGAGAGGCACTCCTCACTAATCCCCGATTCAACAAGGGAACTGCCTTCTCCTCGCGGGAACGCCTCGAATTCGGTCTTGACGGCAGACTGCCTTTCAAAGTTGTTACCCTGGATGAACAATGTCAAAGAGCCCACGACCAGCTGAATAGCCAGGAGAGTCCTCTCCACAAAAACAGCTTTCTCCAGAGTCTAAAAGATCAGAACCGCGTTTTGTATTTCGCACTGCTGGGCAAGCACCTGAGGGAATTGATCCCCATCATCTATACGCCCACAGAGGTACGTCTCCTACCTGGGAGTTCTCATTCACTCTAATAAACTGGTAAGGCCGATGCAATCGCCAATTATTCTCATCTGTTCCGTCGGAGTGAAGGGATGTACCTCACGTTCCCGAACCAGGATACTATGGAAGAGGACTTCCGGGAGCAAACACGAGGAAGGGACATCGATCTCTTTGTATGTTCGGACGCCGAGGCGATTCTGGGTATCGGTGACCAAGGTGTTGGTGTAAGTGGACGGAAATCTTTGCGTGACCTTGTGGTGAACGACCGAAATCACCTGTAGGGCATTGGTGTACGCAAGCGCTTGAAATGCTACTGGTAGTGTTACCCTAACTGTGGGCTTCAGATATCCTCTGCCAAGTCATCTATCTACACGTGAGCTTGACTCTCTCTCGTCCCCGGCCACTGTTGATGACGTCCATCAGGTTATTGGCTGGTATGGACCCCGGTCGTTCCTTGGCCGTAACGTTGGACGTGGGGACGAACAATGAAAACCTCTTGAACGACGACCTATACGTTGTGAGTTTTTTCCCTTTCCCTCTGCCGTCCGGATTGCCCCACGAAACTCTGTTGGTAGGGGTGGCCGAGTAGGCGGATCCGTGGAGAAGAATACGACAAGTTTGTTGACAAGTAAGTTTGGAAGTTAAGGTGAACTAGTACTGGTCCTCATACCTCTCGGAACAGGTTCGTGCAACTCATCCGGAAGTATCATCCGCACAGTTTGCTACATTTCGAGGACTTCGGAACGGCCAATGCCGGCAGGTTATTGGAGAAGTATAGGGACCAACAGGCCGTGTTTAATGACGACATGTGAGTGTGCTCTCCGGGCCCTACCACGAACAGTCCCGGCATGACCCACCAAACCAAAGTCAAGGTACAGGAGCGGTAACTCTTGCGGCTGTCATGGCCGCCATTGGAGTTACAAGGACCAAACTCTCGGACCAAAGAGTCGTCGTCTATGGCGCAGGCTCAGCTGGGCTTGGTATAACGCGTCAAATCCGGGATGCAATGGTCCTGATGGAGGAAACCCCCGTCGAAGAGGCGAACAAGCGGTTCTGGTTAATCGATCGATACGGCCTTATCAAGGATTCGTTGGGACCCTCAAAGATTCGGGTCGAACTCAGGGAGTTTACACGTCCGGACGATGAATCGGACGATGTTCGAAATTCTGACCAAGTCAGATTATTGGATGTTGTGAGACAAGTGAAGCCCACAGTGTTGATCGGGTGCTCGACCCACAGTGGGGCTTTCACAGAGGATGTGGTCAGGGAGATGGCCAAGGGGACAGAGCGGCCAATCATCTTACCATTGTCTAATCCGAGTAGGCTGGTAGAGGTGGACCCGAAGGATGCGAATGACTGGACGAACGGGACAGCTTTGTTGGCGACCGGAAGTCCATTCCCACCGTGCAAGATGCCGAATGGGAAGGAATACGTTGTCGCGGAGTGCAACAGTAAGCGTCCAATTGCCTTACTGTTTAAGCGGAATCTAACACCATGGTATGACCACAGATGCGTTGATTTACCCCGGTATTGGGTTTGGAGCGGTCGTCTCCCAAAGTAGGACCTTGACCGATTCGATGATCATAGCCGCCACTCGCCGTCTCGCATCTCTCTCTCCGGCTTTGAAAAACCCAGACGATGGACTCCTACCTGATTTTGGTGACTCCCCAGCTGTCAACCTAGAAGTCGCGATCGCTGTAGCTGAACAAGCTGTCGAGGAAGGCCAAGCACGGATCAGTTGTCGAAAGGAAGATGTGCGGAGGGTTGTGACTGAGACTCAGTGGAAACCTGTTTACGGAGAATACGTGTACGATGCGAACGGAGAGAAGTAGCAGAACGAAGGAAGTCAGACAGCTTGATGCCCTTAATGTGTTTTGGGACTTCTGTACGTTGAATGGCGCTTATATTGCAGCGACGTGGCGCAATGGATAGCGTGCCGGGCCCATAGGCACTCAAAGGCTCTACCCGGAGGTTCCTCGATCGAGACGAGGCGTCGCTACTTTTTTCGTGATAAGATAAAGTGCTAAAAGCGGTATCCGGCACGAGCGCTTATTACCTTTGTCCGCTGACAGAGCTGTCAAGTTTGCATAATTTCTCGCTTTCTTGACAACGCTCACTTCGTACGCCCGCAGCATGTCTTCCACTCAAACGGAGAATGTCGTAGTCGTCGGAGGCGGTATATCCGGTGTCACCGTTGCTCAAGAGCTCTCAAAAAAGCTCGACCACGGCAAATTCAACCTCATCCTCATCGAACCTCGACCACACCACGTATGGCTACCGGCCACAGCCCGTATGGTTGTCACGAGCGACGAAAAGTTCGCCGAGACCGTCGTGTTCGCTTTTGATAGGGTTTTTGCAAAGGGCAAGGGGGTGGTCAAGCAGGATAAGGTTGTGAGCATCAAGGACGGTAAGGGTGATGAAGCCAGTAAGCTCGAGTTGGCTAGTGGTGAAACTCTCCATTATCGGGGTGAGTACACGTGTCTGTCGGCCCCTACATGTATCTCATTGCAGTATTGTTACACTAGCTCTCGTTCTCGCCACTGGTTCGAAGTGGTCTGGACCCATTGACCTGCCTGACAGCGAAGCTGACCTCCGTCAGTTTGTGTCACAATGGCGCGAAAGATTCAAAGCGGCCGAGGATGTCGTCATTGTCGGTGGGGGTGCTGTTGGAATCGAGCTCTCTGGCGAGATCAGGGATGAGTACCCGGTACGCCGTGCGCCATCGACGCGTCACGTCTTTTTATCCAAACCCGTGTTTAGGACAAGAAAATCACGATTATACACGCCCAAGACAACCTGTTGAACGACACATACCCAGCCAAGTACAGGAACCACGTCAAAGACGGAGTCGCCGCGAGAAAGATAGCCCTGGTGCTGGGCGAGTTTGTCGCAGAGCTTCCCCCCTCTGGCTCCGGAGAACTCATCCTCAAATCTGGGAAGAAGCTCAACGCCAGTCTTGTTGTAAGTTCATCCTTCGCACCCTTTTCCACACGAACCCAACGAGATGACAGGTCACCACTTCGGGACCGAAACCCAATACCGACTTCATCGGACGATCCCTTGGACCCGAAGCACTCACCGAAAACAAGTTTGTCAAGGTGGAAAAGACTCTGCAGCTACAATCTCATCCCGCGGTCTTTGCCGTTGGGGACATTGTCGACTGGAAGGAACAAAGACAGGCAGCGAAGGCGAACGGACATGCCCCGGTCGTAGTTGCCAACATTGTAAACCTCCTCGCCGGTCGACCGGTCCAGAAGGAGTATGGAGGGTTCCCTGAGATGATCATGATCACCAACGGAAAGGTAAGGAAACCTCGGCAACTGTTACCCCTACCATGCCTCACTCGTGTTTGTCATCACAGAACGGAGGATCCGCGTTCCTTCCTTTCCTTTGGGGAATTGTGCTGGGTAACTTTATCACAGCACTCATCAAGTCGAAGAATTTGTTGATCTGGATGGTTCGTGGGAAGATGGGTTATTGATTACCGCGAATTAGAGCTTTACTGTCATGTTGTATGCCTGTGCATATACCCATGACTCCCGGAATATCATTCGTATCTGACCGGTATTGGTTCGGGTTCAGGAGGGGATCTCGAGGCGGACGGGGGTCAGCCTGGCCCCTGAATGGACTCGGATCAACCAAGGCGGGTCACGAGATTGCGGGGTATAATAACCAGGGATGGCTAAGACGACGTCACCAATCCACTGTCCATCTGCTTGTCGTTGACAACGCCCATGAGCGAAACCAGCGCTGCTCACACTCACCCCCCAGCCGTCAAAGTCGGCGGCCGTCGTCTCTCCGCTTCAAGACCGAAGCACAACAACCCACACAACGTCAAGTGCGTCCTCGAATCTCCGTTCTCAAGGCCCGTGTCCTCAGTCTTTTGCCCGAGACCGAGTTGCCGCGAATATTTCCTTTCTGACTCACATTATACAGTGATCAGCTTCACACTGAAACGAACTTCCAAGTCGAAGATGATTCCGGGCCAACCGATTATCCCCGTCCAGGCCCTCCACCTGGGTTCGTTCGTCGGGCTGCCCTAAACGTGGAAACCACCTTCGACTCTACCTCTGAGTCTTTGGAGGTTACCAACCCCTTCGATCACGTTCACAATCAATACGAGGAGGAATCACCCAAGGCCGAGAAGAAGAACCATCAGCAGATGATGAACGACCTGGAAAAGTTGGGTCGTGTGTCGTCGAACTGGGAATCGAAACGACCGACGAGGGTCCACATCGCGCAAAACAATCCTAGGAGGATTGACCAGCCAGCAGGAAAGGGGCTCTAAGACCTGGTGAAGAAACACGAGCACCATATCACCGAATGTAACCTAGTATCCGCGTTATTCAGGGTCTGCGCCACTGCACACACGAATGCATAGTACACGACTGCCGTGAATATGTGGAGTACATGCCACGAATAGTGTACGAAGTAGAAAGTCCGATGAATAGATTCAAATACCAAATCCAAGTCCACCGGAACACGGGCAGCATCTAGTATGGCATGGTGTCACCCCAAACCCTTTCCACCCACTCGACACTCCTCCTCAACGTCGATGCAACAATGGAACACCGTTTAGCGATGACAGGGTCCTCGAACCCTTTCGCCACGATTGTAACTTCCCTCTGCGCGGTCTGCGGTGACGGAGATGGGGGGGGAACCCCCCTCTGGGGTTGGGGTCGACCACTCTGCATCCTAACGGAGGCATGGTCCTCAGCAACGGGATTGTTGAGTAAAGCAGCGGACAAGGCGGCTAGCAACCTCTTCTGGAGTAGGACAAACGCTGGGTCACCTGTACGTAAGATGCGATCCACAACGCTTCGTAGCCTTTGCTCCAGATGCGGGTCAAGTGCTGTCACGCCGGGAGGTAGAGTACTGCTGTGGGCCATGACCACTTCGTCCGCGAAATTAATGATCTTCGTCTCCGAAGGTTCATCGTCAGTTGCCCCAATTTCGGGCTCGAGAAGTGCCCATATACGTTCGGTGAACGTCCAATTGACGGGAGATATCACGCCGTTCATTTGGTATTGAGATGGGGGTGGGGGATTTGTGGCTAGGCGAGGGGTGGGGACGAGAGATCTGAGCGAGGCGGCAATAGTGAGCGCCTGGATGTAGTTCTGTAGACGTAAAAGAGTGGGTCCAGAGAAAAGGAATTGGGGAGGGAGCATGTTTGAGGGTTCAGGAGTTCGTTCTGGACTGTCAGGGTCACGATTATCTGAATCATTGGCTGTTTCTTGCGGAGGTGACGGTCCAACAAGTTTAGATGTGATTGCGTGGGGTTTTCCCAGCGATTGAATGAGCTTGTGAATCCAGAGCTGCTTTGGCTGGACTTGTAGTGCGGGGCCCACAGGACGAAAACCATTCATCCAATGTGACCATGCCTTTCGCATTGCCTCCTTGGAATCCCAGAGCTGGAGGACTAGCTCCTGTTCCTGAGTTTCTGCAATCGTTTCCACCATACCGACAAGTTCTTGTTCAGATGCCGTGGCCAAAATCGCGTTGGAGTAGTCGTTGCGCATATCGATTGAAAGCTCGAGTATGAATCGGACCACATTGAGGAGTAACTCTGCCAGTTCTTCCGTAGACGCTGAGGGCGATCGGTGATCTATTCGATGCAAAATCCCGTCGATGGTAGCATCTCGAACGGGAGCACAACGTTGGCGCAATGTCACGAGAGCGTCACGTAATTGGGTGGTGGCAGTAATGAGCGGAGAAGATGTGGGTGGGAGAGGAAGGGAGAAAGCGACAAGAGCCGGGTGTTTGGATGGAAATAGAGGTGTTAGAGCAGCATGAAGGTCTTTGTATAGACCCTTGAGACGACTGATCTGTGAGGATGGCAGCGGGGAAGAAAGCGCTTCGAGGGCCTGAAAAGACGTGACATCAAAAGTACATGAGCAGCTCGTCAAGTGGGCGAGCAGATACTCACTTGGTCCCAAAATGCCTGATGCGATGTCGTTCGCACGAACTTCTCGGACGGGGATTCCAGAGTGCGGGTCACCATCTGATTGAGCCCGGCCAAAACAGAGAGTAGCGACTTCCCTGGAGCCACCACCTTCTGTGGATCTCGTGCAAGGAGATGGAACAAGTACGCTGCGTCAAGGACCGTAATCAGCGAGCTTGGAATGGCGGCACCTTCGGATATGGACATCCGAAGCAAGGGCACGCTGAGCGGCGGAGAGGGCTCAGTCGCAATGGAGAGACCGAGGTCTGAGCCGCTCTTCGCAATGTTGTCTTGCAGGGTTTTGAAGAAGGTGGGTGTGACTGGGATGGGCATGGTTTAGAGAAGAGAGTCCGTTGAACCGGTCAGCCGGGCAAAGAGGTCACGTGGAACTTCTGGAACCTGCCTTTCGACAGCCACAGCAGACTTCAGCTTTCGCGCGGCCATGAGCGAACCGCACCCGACAATCGTCGCCATTGACCTTGTATGTTCCCTTGGGAAAACCCATCCCTCGTGGTTGCTGAATGGTCGACACTGAAAGCTCAGGTCTTAGATCGACATCTGACTAAGGATGTTCTCCGTGCCATCTTGCACTCGATCCTATTCCACCGACTCTTCGGAACCGTCAAACCCAAGACATTCGAGATCCTCGATGTAACAATGGTGGGTCGCACCGGATCCCGTTCAAGAGAACCCCGCTAACCGGAGGTTGCGATAGCCCGGAGTGGCCGACCCAGGCATGGAAAGCCTTGTCGACGAGAAAGTGGACGCCTTTTGGAAAGGTGTAGATGGTGGAGCAAGCAAGAGTGGTCAGATCATTGTCACGTTTTCTGAGAAGAAGCCAAAGAAGACAACATGGTTTCAAGTGTACGCGGGGGAGGTGCATCTCTTCTCATACCTATCCGTACCCCAGCTGCTTATCAGTATTGTTTTACAGGAGGAGATTCCATGGGAGCAATGGTACTTTGGTCGCCTCAAGTAGCGCCCGTAGTCTAAGCGTTCCTTACAGGATTATTAGCGCAGAAATACGACAACCCAAGTCGGATCAAGGCGCGTAATACCTTCAGTGACATGCGTTCAAAGATGTTTGACGATAATGAGGGGTTCTCCAGATCGACAGACTTTCGATGCCAATCTCGCATCAACCCTTACAAACTCACTGCGGGCAATGCTAACGCACACTTCCTCGGAGCGGGGTAGGATGGTCGTTCCCCTCATCACCGAGGCGCAGAGCATTTCACCGTTTCCGATCAAGATGGTTGTCAGGGTTGGCGGCGTTGACGTTGGTTAGCCTGGACGCGTCCCCTCTGAACCTTTCCTCATCTCCTTGCCTATCTTTTTCACTCTTTCCCCCTCCCATTGTGCTCTGTCTAACTGGATGCATATGACAAATTTCAACGTCAGTCGGTCGAATGACATACTGAACCAGGACATTCCTCCGGTCTGCCCCGCCACCCGATGTTGTACCGACGAACGCAAACTTCAGAGGTTTGGGTATCCAGGGGGCTCCAAGCGGACCCTCTCACATGTCGCTCTCAGGAACGCGGCTCAGTTATGACCACTGCTAATGATGCAACAAGTACGGCACAGAAACAGGACATGATGTCGAAAATTTATGCTTAGAACATCCTTCGGATCCGGATTGCTGAAGCTTCACATTCCCTTCGTAGGACTCTTGTCATGTCGTAACTTCCCAAATACTGACCTTGGTTTCTCGATTTCGACGGTGTACGCTGTTGAAGAGCGCTCAGGCATGGTACAGCTAGCGGGACCCTTCTACGATGTTTAGAGATTGTCCCTAGTCTTATGGACAGTCATTCATCTACGCATGCACTCTGGTCTGACGAAATGTATGAGGCTTCTCCCTCATGAATCGCGAGAAGCTTGTACAGCTTTCATGAACTCGAGTGTAAACTGGGAGTCCAAAAATTCTTCGACGTGTTTAACCTTGAGTTCTCCGTCCTCGTTTGGAGCAATCTCGACGATCAAAGTCGCTTCGTTGACAAAAGGTACGCCGACGGTCGTGTCTGCGTTATCGGTGGCCTAGAGGGAATGTCAGGCGAGAACAGGGAAGTTTGAAAGGACCACCACGAACATGGATAAACACCTTCCCAGGCACCTCGGTCATGGAGTGGATGTCGACCTAAGAGGACGATCAGAAATACGTCCCAGCCGAGCAATGTGCATACACCGACAAACCTTGAAATTCTTCAATACATCCTTGATTTTCTTGTAGTTCTCGACCCACTGTTCCTTGTTTTGTTGGGGGATTTTTAAGGCACGAGGGAGGGTGTCATGGATGTAGTTGGGGTGGAGGGCTGCAGCGATCTGGTCGACGTCGCTGTCAATGAATCCCTGGGCCCATGCCATGATGGCCTCGGATTGAGGGCTTTTCTCGGTTGCAGACGACATAGTTTGGACGAACATGCAGGGAGGAACTCTGACGTTAAGTACTGTGCTTAATATGACCAGAGCATTCTCCGGTATTCTCGGTGGAGTTCGAGGTACCGCAGGCTCGGGACCGGACTGATTTCCCCTAGAGCTGCGAGTTGTCCGTCCTCGACACCGTGATCATCAACAACCATCACCATGGTACGCCATATGTTAATCCCTCCACAGAAAGCTCACAATCGTCCTAGTCTCACTGGGAGGTCCGAATGTCTGGATCGCGAGGGGTCCCCTACTTTTACAACCTGGACACAAAAACATCGGTCTGGGATATTCCCGATGGTCTCACCAGAGAAGAAATCGCGAAACTTCCCGGGGCTGAATACCTCACCAGGCCCGCAAAGGTTAGGGCTAGCCACCTCTTGGTGAAACACTCCGGGAGCAGGAATCCCTCTAGTTGGAGAGAGGTCTGGTGTGATTATCGATCCCTTATCCTTCCGTTGACCGCAATCTTCGCCTCAGGCAAAAATCACCCGTTCCAAGGCTGAAGCTATCGAGATCCTCCGAGGTTACAAAACCCAGATCAACGGATCCCACGATAAATTCACTCAACTCGCAAAAGACTCCTCGGACTGCAACTCTGCTCGCAAAGGCGGGGATCTCGGTGAATTTGGCCCCGGACAGATGCAAAAACCATTCGAAGATGCTACCTTTGCCTTGAAGATCGGAGAAATGAGCGATGTCGTCGAGACTGACAGTGGTGTCCATCTCATTCTTCGAACTGAGTAAGGACGTCCCGGAACAGAGGTGTAAAGTTAGCTGTATTGTCTATAGTACGCGATTTGGAACACGACTATCCTCCAACCACTACCATGTTGACGAGGCTGCCTCGCGTAAGACTGCGTGTCATCTCGTCGGACTTGGTCCAGCAGACGATCCCAATCCATGTTCTCACACTCAAACCATCCTTCAAGAGAACAATGTCTTCCACGGTCACGACCGACCCAGCCTTGACCCCCGTCTTCACATCCAGTGAGACCGTTCTCTTTCTTGAGCGGCCCTAACAAACACCCGCGGTAGGCGCCCCAGGCGCAGTAGGTCCATACTCTCAAGCCATCAAATTCAGAGACCTTTTGTTCGTCTCGGGGAACATCCCACTTGATCCTGCGACGGGAGATATCGTGGCTGGCGGCATTGAAGAACAAGCGAAACAGGTTCTCAAGAACCTCCGCGCGGTCGTTGAAGCTTCCGGCAGTGGTCTGGGAAAAGTCGTAAAGACGACGGTGAGACCTCTTTCCATTTCCCACCTAGTATCCTACAATTTCCTTAGGTATTCCTCAAGTCGATGAACGACTTTGTTACCGTCAACAGCATCTACGAGCAGGCGTTCGGCAATCACAAGCCCGCCCGGTCTGCCGTCGAAGTGTCCAGGCTTCCCAAGGACGTGCTGGTGGAAATCGAGTGTATTGCCAGGTACTATATCGTCCCCGCAGAACGATTTGGACAGCACTGACCGTACATTCCAATAATCCAGTTTGATTTGATTGACGCCCCGTCGGTGAATGATAGTAGCTAACACAACATGTGGTGGTAGAAAACACAGTGCGAGGCGTCGGACAAAGGATTCTATTTTGCGCTGGCTTCCTCCAGGGTACCAACGTCGAAGCGCTTGACGGTGTGGATCACCTCGGATCCCTTCCTGGCAAACACCAACTGTGCAATGCGCTGTTAGTGGCTGCGATCGGTGAACTTCTGCCCACATACCAAGTAAGGATTGGCAGTGGAACCAGTGGTATCCGCCAAAACCTCGTCTTTCGAAACCACTGAAACATCGGAATCATTGTACTTGAACCATTCGTCCGGATGATCTGGCAAGTTCCTCGAGTAGAAGAAATAGTGACCCCAAGACGGCGACTCTCCCCGATGAATGAATACCGAGGTCAGCTCGTAAAGAGCCTGGCTCTCGTTCTTCCAAATATCTTCCAGCTGCAATTTCAGCTCTGCAGCGTGTCGTCTCTCCTCCTCAAGCTCCTCCTTCGCAAACATCGCTTCGTGTTTCAAAGATGTGAAGAGTTCTTGATCCACCCCGGGTAGGGGGTTCGCCACGCTCCCCGATAGGAAGTCGTGGGTCTCTGTCAACGCAAGGTCGAACGGCCGGTGCTGGGGGGTTCCGGTCAGTCGGGGTTCCGGTCAAGTAAACAATCGACGCTCACCTTGGCCTCCGTCAGTTGTCGAATTCGTTCCCGACCCCAGTTCAATTTGACCTGAATCTCATTCGATCGCCGCTTCTTCTCCGGGTCCGAGTTCTCCAAAAAGCGATCCATGGATATTGTCTCCCAGAACTTCACGTACGCTTGTGACTTGAACGCTCGGAGTTGTTCACGATCAAACTGCACCCTCTGTCGTACAACTGTCGTTGGTTCGCTGATCAAGCTACATGGATGAAAGGCATACCTGCAACTGAATTTGCAAGATCGGAGGAAGATCGACGAGAGATACTTCCATATGCGCTTTCTTGCCCTCAAACTCGACCATGTCGTTGAAGTAACGGCTTAGGCCGTCGTAAATGTCGATACCTTCTTCTGAGACATTGACCGGAAGATGCGAAAACAAATCTTCTTTCTCATGGATCGACGATCGAGAAGAGCGACCCTCGGGCATAATTCGCTGGCGGATCCTCCCATAGAATAACCTGGGATATGATTGATAAGTTTACTGATTTTATCCAACGACTCTCGTCACCTTTTCACGATACTCGTCTTATCAATGTCGGGATTAGAACCACCGGACAGTTTTGCAGAACGGATCAGTTCCGCACACTCGAGTTGGAAAAGGCAAGAATCCATGCATTCGGAAACATCGTGTTGCCGGCCTATGTGGCAGGATCAGCAGAGGTTTTACGAGAGCTGTGCTTGATCTCACCAAACATCATTCCGGTGGTCCCTTTGCGGACGGGTGCGGCGGGCCCAGGTTTCTCTATCTCTAACATTTCAACATCACCACCTGTAGTGGTCTGGCTGTCAGGGGGAAGCTCTGCTGGCGTATGTACAGGTGTCCCAGGTTTTGAGACGATAACATAGTCCTTGTCTTTGTCCGCCTCGGGCGTGTCGATGTCCATCTTGCTCCCCGTACCCCGGGACCGCTTTCCGAGGATACTAAACGAAGCCTGGACTGGCGATGCAGTCATTGTTTCTGGCGGCGCTGAAACACGCGTTGACCCGTCCTCAACGAGGGTGACGTCAGTGTCGTTGGAAGAATCCGTACCAGCCTTATCTCCTTCCTCCTCTTCCTCGTCTTTCGAAGTGACCAGCGCAAGTTTTGCGAGCTCAATGGTTGGTTTGACCGCTGGATCCTCGCAATACTCGAGATTCCAAAACAGGTCAGCAAGTTGAGTGACAACTGGCATTGACAACGTCAATGACTATGCACAACGTACGGGGATAAAACATACAGCGTCGCGATCGCGCGATCTCCCGCCTAGTGACGAGCCGGCCACCTACACGGTGGGCGTCAAGCTTGTCGTCAAGAAGATCGGGGGATTTTGTGGCAACTGCAGAGAGCGACGCCACCGTTTCTCGAAGGTCTCGAATTGTATAGAAGTACTGGTAATCCGTTAACGATTGATTGTCATATAGGTGTGAAACGCGAACCTGGAGCAGAGAGTTAAGATAACAGGTGTTCCCGAGCTGGTGTAGACCTCTAGGCATGTCGGGGCGAGTGGGCACGACGACGTCGCCAGCTAAATTGTCCGGTACGCATCATACGGCGAGACTGAAGTGGTGTGTGACTTACGATCACGACCGGTGTCGAGGAAAACCTTCAAGCGTTGACTTTGTGTGACCTCTGCAATGACCGATAGCGCCTCGCGTAGTTTGTCAACCTGACTGGTCTGCTCTTCAACCTTTAGGGGTGTGGGTGGGTAGTCAGAAAACCGCGAAATAGAGTCTCGCTTACTCGCATATCGAACACCGTGATGAGCGTGTTCTCGTCCATTTCCTTGGAAACTCCCAAGGTAGAATACGCAGTATCCACGGTCATAATACTACCTTTCTCACGGTCCCAGACGCGGTGCATCTCTGCACTTTCACGCGCGTCCGCTATGACCCTCAAGGCGTCATTAAGCTCTCGCCTGATCGCAGAACCGTTAGTTTCGTCCTTCCATGATCTTCTGATCCCATCTCTCCAGGCGCTGATGATGAACTCTTCCTCGACGCTTTCATCAAAGTCTACCCTCAACGGACCTTCATGACCAAAGCCGAGCGTACCGACAGCCTTTGAAAAGTCGTCTCGCGTAAACCTGTTTCTCGTTCGCTCTTCTAGGATGAGGTTTTGAAGATCCACCGGAGTATCCTCGTTCATCGCTTGCATTGTCTGAACGATGTGAACGAGTGCGGTGAAATAAGCCACGGTACCGGCAGGGTCGCAACGACATTGTGCAAGGTATGCAAAAGTCAACAGTTCTACCCGGAATTGAGTAATAACGTGCCAGTGCGAGGGATAGTAATGATACCTGGGGTGTAAGACGAAGGTGTCAACCCTAGTGCTCTCCAATCTTCGTCCAGTTCCCTCATCCGTCTTAGGGCCTCCGGAAGATCTCCACGGGGCGCTAAACCTCGGGTCAGCAATTCGCACCTGGCCTCATTTTGAGACACCAACATTGCTCCAGATGTGCGCCAATCGCGGTCTGGTACAATTCTCGAACAGAGTCAATCTTGACTGTGGTCCTGGCCTTGTGATGATCTACGAGTTCCGTTGCTAGTGGAGAGAGAGAATGCTTTGAACAGCCGAGGTTGAGGTCAGGAGGGGCAAAGAAACAAACCGTATCGTTTCGCGAAATCAGCCAACCAGGCGCTGATCTCTATCCATGCGCGGAGGAGTTTCGCTCGGTTCGTGGGTCCCTCCAAACTATCGTTATCCAACACCGGGGCGTGCAGAGCCAGTTCTCCCTGCCCGTTGTTCATGCGCTCAAGATGAAAGCCGATACACCGGAAGGCTTCCTCTCTAAGTAGGGCGATGAGTGAAGGAGATGCGCGGGAAGCGACCGACTCACATGCTCTCAGACCAGCCGAGCTTCGACTGGAAGCTAGTCCGATGAACCGGTAGAGCCCTTGTCTCCCCCTTCCATAGTCGATCTTCGATAATCCTTGGACAGTAGTTAGTAACTCTCACTGGGGTGGGGTCAAGTCAACTCACATCAGAACCGTATCAAGGGCTATGGCAACGGACGCCGGTGCAGTTTTCCCAAGGTGAGGATGGTCTAGTTTTTCTTTCACGAAGGCTTCGAAGGTCCTTTGAGGGATGACACCGGGGATGACATCCGATACGACGCAGTAAAGTGAGCATTGGCAACAGACATATAGATCCAGGAGGTCCCCCTCGTATTCGCGGGAATCACCGGCGGTGGGGCTAGGAGTACTGAGATTTGAACGATCTATCATAACAACCTGTCGTCGCCGCGATTTGGTACGAGAATGGTGCTCCCAATCAGCGCGCTTGAAAGGGATTGTGATCTTTGATGCGTCCACTGCAGCTTTGTAATAGTGAAAGTGATGGGTCTTGTTGGCCTGTGCGACTGATTGGGGGTTTTCGGCAACGCATGAATGGATTTTACGCCGACGGGCGATATCAGGAAGGGGGGGACCGCCGTAAGACTTGGAAAGAGGTGGGTCTATGGCAGAAGATTTCCAGAGTAACAGAACCCAGCCGTTGTGTTTGCGGCAATAGTAGGCATTAGGATGAGGGATAGATCTGCGAACCTCATCGGGTGAGGGAGGGTTGACGGGAGGGTGAGAGATCGATTCAGAAGATCGATGCCTGGGTTTGACCTCTGGAGGAGATGCAGACACTGAGAAGAGGGTGTGATCAGCGTTGTGGAGGTAGTTCTCGAGAAGGGTGGGAAGTATGCCCGATCCAGGTCGACTATGAGTTTGCCTGACAGACGGATCCCACCAACTCAACTCCTCCTCCTCAACACGACCGTCGATATTGACCCTCTGTATGGCGAACTCTCCCCAATTCTGAACGTAATCCCCGCTCCAAGCGTCGTGCCACACCTCCGTGGGCTGTTCCCACTCCGGTCGATTGGCACCCCAGGCGGGAGTAATGTCTGCGGACGTAGACCAGGTACCGGGAACGGTTTGAGACGGGCGTGAGGTTTGATCGTCCTGGACAAGTTCGGGTTCTCGGTACT
>Ga0307517_10000566_pt1 | contig 63222 bp, 69 predicted proteins | sample 23_EM_MG_FD_194515 | JGI IMG/M metagenome (GOLD analysis project Ga0307517, IMG submission 194515) | Populus trichocarpa ectomycorrhiza microbial communities from riparian zone in the Pacific Northwest, United States - 23_EM | ecosystem: Host-associated > Plants > Roots > Unclassified | place...
CAAACAGCAATCTCTTTTTGAATAATGCAATCCATTTGACAAGGTGAAAAGTACGCCTCTTTGCGGCGCCCATAGTTAATCTGTTACAGTACTCAGGTCATCAACAAGCCATCAAAGTGCAAAGGGGCAGATCAACTTCTTGAAGTGAGTGTTGTATATAAATTCAAGGTGCCCCAAGCTGTGTGTTCAAAACCACGATTTGATTGTCGCAAAAAGCCGAGATGAAGAATCACTGATCGTATGTTTGAACCAATCCCGTTATGGTAATTGCCTGAAAGTGGTTGACATGACATTCACCAATCATAGCATATGTGGGAACAAGCAAGGATTTAATTACATTGACGAGACACATTCCCGTATGAAACCAAATGCAGCACATGTCGGGGCTTGCTGATAAGCCATAATGGAGTTTTTATGACTCAGTAACTGGCTTGCATCAAGTTTGTTCCGCTTTTTACCAAGAAACTTACTACCCAGTGAGCCTGTAATTGTACTGGAAGAGGGAATACCCACCGCCCCTAATCAGCTGAATATCGACCCGGTGCATCGTGTACACCTGGAGGCATTAGATTTAAATGTATCAAGGGACTAAACGGAAGAGGTGCTTTGCGTTATCAGTTTCAGATCATGAATGGATTTCCGCATTGAAGTCTGGAAGGTTAGATCCGTTGCTCGCAAAACTCAAGCAGACAAGCGATACTAATTGCTTTGGTAAAGCACCCCATGTCCTGCTAAAGGAACAGACGCATGTGTGGACTGTCGGATCCCAACACGCTTTCCCCCCTTGATGTCTTTGAATAATCTGACTCTGAATTATTTCGGGAATGGCAGACCCTAAATAATCTCGGCTAACGCGAACGGAACCAGATGACCACTCGCGTACCAATGGAGAACGATCCTCAGCAGCGGGACAATTGGGGTACTTTATCTTCTTACTGCCACCTGTATCGATCCTTGGACGCAACTAAGAGGCTTTTTATTCCAGATCATCCGGCTCGGGTGTCGAGTTTCGGGCAGAAAGCTCGAAAGGAAATCCTACATAGAGCAAAAATTATTTGCAATTTACACGATCTTTCTGAGTGCTGCAGTATGATCGCCATCTTTCGAAATGCTAATTGCGAGGTCAATTTAGTATGTACACTACAAAGATACACATGCACCCAAGAAGGAAGGAAAAGAAGTGACAGATAGGTTTACAGAACTCCAAAAAAGAAAAACCAAAAAACGGGCAAAATTGATAGTGTCTACTGCACAATTGTAGTATGTTTAATAAGTTAAGCAAATAAGCACATGTCATGTCAAAGAAAATGCTATCGGGGAGACAGAGGGATAAATGGCGCTTCCCTAGATGTATCCTGGTTGATAAAGGTCGCCTACGTCCTGACTTTCGGGCTTGGTTCTCTGGGTCCTCCATCGGAGACAATGCGATTGAATGGATCCAGGGCAGGAAGCGAACATGCAACGGCTAAGACCGAGCAAGCCTCGTAGCGTAAGCACCAACGAACTTGAGATGGGGTTGATGAAGTTATGTTTATTCAGGTTGCCATGGCAAGGATACCAGCCAAGTCCTTTTCCCCAGCAGCAGGTAACTGCCTCGAACGGGATTTCAGGCGCACTTGATACGAATCATAAGGTCAGCCAAGCCATCATACACTTCAAAAATACTCACGATTGCGGTCCAAGGTGAGCAATACCACTCTTGTTCCCGAAGGCGTCTGCCCTTCTTGGGGAGGTGAATCACTGCCCTTCAACAACGCCGACCGATCCACCCAATGCTCGTCCTGCCAGATCGCTGCCTTCAGGATCAGATCATCCATATTCCTTCCCTTATTCTCGGCACCCTCACCACCAAAAGCAAAATCGAGGTCCTCAGTACGGATGCTCAAACTTGTCAGATAATTGCCCCGTGATGTCTGAACTTTGAGGCTTAGTGCATGTGATCTGAGGTGAGTGGAGACGTATACGAGGGCGGCCTGAGCTGCCTCGGCTAACTGTGGTTGGTTACCATTCGGGGATGCCAGACCGTCGAGTTCTGTAATGACAGGGAGCGGGATGACGACAGTCCACCGATGGGATTCGATAAGAGATGAAAAGAGTGCAAGTGAAGAGAGGAGGATGTTGGTGTCGAAAACGAGGATGGTATAACCGGGGATAATGGAAAGGTGAGAGTCAGGGGATGCCGTTGCCTTTGGAGCATGTCGCCGTCGTCTTTGAGGTTGGTGAGGATGCTGGGAATTCTGTAACAGAGTCTTCAAGTATCTCCTTCTAGCCTTTAAATCCCTGATCTCCTCTGGATCGTCCTCTGGATCGTCCTCGCTTTCCTCCGAAATGCTCTCTTCTTCGTCATCAATGTCCATGGCATCCTCCACCCACCTCCTCGTTCTCCTCCTCTCCTCCTCCTCTCTCTCCTTCCTCTCCTCCTCTTTCCACTCCTGGACCTTATCTTTCAGGACACCCTCGACCCTCCACTCTCTTGACCCTTCGACCCACCTAAACCCTTCAACAGAGTCGCTGATGGTAACTGCGCACCGCACGATCCTCACCCACCGTCGGACCAGGTCACACTTCACCCCAGACCTCTTCTCAAGGCCATCTTCATCATCGTCTTCGATCTTCCCATCAGTTCCTTCTTCACTATCATCCACAGGCGATAAAACGTCCATCTCCGCCTTGGTCTCCTCTCCACTCTTCCAATATCCCCTCTCGAAGACGCGGCGTCCAACCCACTCCATTCCTCTCATGCACCAGTCTTCGGGTAACGGGGGAGCACAACCGGTCGTCAACATCACCCACTGTTCTCCTGTCCTTCCTCCAGCATTTCCGCCGCCCTCCACCACCAAGCCTTGCGATATCATCACTTTCCTCGGTACGCCCGAAAGGAACCCCGCAATCTCTTCCCAGGGGACACTCCTCTCCATTAATGTAAGCACACTCCTATGTTTCACGAGTGTGGCCAAGAATGTTAAGATGACGGTCAGGTAAGGGTTAAGAGTCGAGCCGGCATATTGAGAAGGTTTCCTCAGTGGTTTCTTGAGTACGAAAGACAGCATGGCGAAGGTAAGCTGGAATGAATATTTGAATGCTGGTGGAAGTTCCACATCTGACGATGTTTCTGCCGCCGGGATGACTGGGGACCTATCCCTCTCCCTCCCTTCATCATCAACATCCATGCCCTCCTCGGCCATCGCGACAGTCCGTACAACTGCGCCAGGAACGCCGGCAGCGGCTTTCTTAGCCATGACTCTCATCATAGTTATTTCGGCCTGGGCCTGCAACACCCCTCCCGTTGCATTCCCTCCCTCTTTCATACCAAGACCACCAAATCTCCTCACCATGCCTCCAGCTTTTCCGTATTCCAGGATAGCGCCGATATTCATCACTGCCATCATCAGCCACTCTCTTTCCTCCGCACCTTCGATAGCGAGTCGCTCAATGAATCTAGCCATCGTCGCATTGAAAGAGTCGAGTTGAATGTTGGTGAATAGCATCCCATGCAAGAGAACAAACAACTCCGAGGCGCGAGAGTCTGGTGATGCTCTACGTGCCTGAAGCGATTGGGAAAAGAGCGGTAGGATTGATTCTCGAGAGGTAAGGAAGGGGTGAAGCGTGGTCATACTAGCAATAAAGTGAGTTAAACCAATACACCGTTAGAAAGGAACCCACCTCTTGACAAAATGATAACAACCTCTCAGTTCCTCACCTTCCACCTCCCTCTCCAATAACCCCAAGTGATGATGCAATTTCCCAGTCCCGGGCTGTTCAGCCAGACCCGCACCGTACCAATCTCTTGCAATCTGACGCCATCTCTCCTTCTCAGGCTCTACATCCATCATCCGTGCAGCAACGACTCCGATGCTCGGTGAGGGACTATCGTCGATACGAGCCGCAGGACGGTCGCTTAGTGATTTTGTGCTGTTCGACGTCTTCTTGGTTTCAACTTGGTCTGTGCAGCTCGTAGCTTCTGAAACTGCCTGGTTCGTCAACCGACCACCCAATCCGCCCGCTCCGACACCTCCGCCAACCATTGCCGCCACTGCCATCCGGTACCTAGCTAAGTCCCCCAGTGCTTCTAGCCACCCACTTCGAAAGCTGCTCAAAATCGGCTCTTCTAGTAATCCAGTGTAAAAGGAATACGCATAATAAATGAAATCTTGAAGATGCTCAAGGGCAAGTGGGGAGTTGAAGGAAGCACGGCGAAGGGACTCGAGGAGTTTATGGAAACCGTAAGTCCAGAGGCGTACAATAATGTTGTATTTCGTAGGAATATTGCGGAGAGAGGCGGGGACGGAGGGCGAAAGCGAGATCTCGAGAAGATTGTGGCTAATCTCTGCAAGTCTGTCGGATAAAAGCGTAAGTACTCTATAAATGGAGAAGAACATTACACAAACGCACTCTTTATGATCATTTATGATCTTTTTCCAGCGCTCCCTTTCCGCTTCCCCTGGCTCAACATATGGCACCGTCGTTTCTTTGCCTTTGCCTTTGATGATCAAACTCTTCTCTTTCCCACCAAACACGCCATTCATCCCTGCATCCCCATCATCCATTGAAGACCCGACAAAGCTCTCCTCTTGCTTGATCTTCGTTTCCAAGTTCGACAATGCCCTATACAGCTTCTTCAACTGTATGGAGAAGACACTGTTTCCGGAATCGTCCGTTCCATTTCCTTGGCCTTGTCCACCACGGCCTTCGAAAAGAGCGGACGAAGCTGACGACCCATCGGTTGTAGACGATAGTGTGAATGCTGAAGAGGATATTGATGCGGCGTAGGAGGATGCTGAGGTTGAAGATGCCGAGACGTGATCATTGGATGGGTATTTGGGAGTAGGACGGGTCACAATCGTGCCGCTCAATACGGAGGTTATTTGAGCCTGCGATTGTTGTGCGGGCGACGGGCGGGCCAAAACGGAGAAACGAACGGGGTCGTCTTTGCGATGATCGAAAAGCTGCCGAGGATTGCCTCTACTCGAGTTGGTAGGTTCTCGTTCTCGTTCTCGTTCTCGTTCTCTTGGATCTCTATCCCTTTCTCTTTCTCGTTCTCTTTCCCTTTCTTCCTGGTCTTCTGTGCCTCCGGACCGTCTCGTCGGGATAGGATCATGATGGGGATCAAACAATTTAGGTGATTTACCGTGAATGTGAATATGATGAGGTCGTGGTGAAGACGAGATCCGTAGTTTCCGAGAGAACTCTTCATGGTCAGCTTCTGCCTCTCGGTCTTTGGATGACGGCTGCGGGCGAGAAACGACGATGTGAGGTTGTTGGGTATGTCGGCGGGGTGAAAGAGATGGTGATTGGGAGACTTGGTGACGGGCATCTGCTGCGGAAACCTTCGGGGACAGCTCTCTGTCCCTCTCTTTTTCACGGTACGACGAGGATTGTGGTGGAGACTGGGACTGAACTTTCGACGGTGGCCGCTGCTGAGTGGCCAGCATTTGAGAATGCCGCAGTTGACTGCGCTCTCTTTCGGACTTGTCTCGAGGGCGAGTCGCGCTGTCAGGATAAATATTAGAAAAATGCGAGATAAAAGTGATGAATTCAAAGCAAACAGGAGAAATGCAGACAAAAATTCAAGATAAGACAAGTAAAGATACGCACGCAGCGGTTCTCCTCCTGTGCGCCATAATCTTCTCATCGAGGTCGGTGGGCTGCGGACCATTATTGTCGCGCTCTTTGCCCTTTCTGGATAGCCTGGACGGTGGTAGGTGTTGGTCAGGTAATTCAACCTGCATATTGCAAGCTCAGAGGACTCCTGCGAAATCCGCAAATCACCAAGATGGTAGGACGAAAGCAAGAGGCGACCTGTCCGAAGTCCAAATGTCCATTTGAGCCAGTTCCGCAGCACCTTTCCGCTGCGAGATCAACTGCGATCGAACCACGTGACGTTGCCATCCACACACCAAAAAATATATTTCCGATCATCTTCCTGCCTTGCATTCGTCCCTGCATCATCATAGCTTCCTGTCATAGCAATTAGAAAGACATTCAGACCCTTTAGTTGAGCCCACTTTGCGTAATGTTTCAAACCAATGCACTCTGATTTATTTTTACAGGTGCTGCGCAGCACGACCGTATCACTCACACAACTGATGGGATGAGTTGCTTGTTTCGATCCAGAGTCACAAAAAAGAAATCGCCGCGTCTATCTGGTACTATTAGTTGAAGCGACGGGAAGATGACAGGAAAGGGGCGCTCTTTCTCCTCACCACAACTCTAGGTCTATCCAGATCTCCCTCGCGGTTCCGCCGATGTCAGATGGAGTGGTCGTGGTTATGGCTTCAATTCAGTTTCCTCCCATTGGGTCACAAGGGATAATCTGGGATTACATTCAGTCCAGCTGACGTTGACTGGACATCTCCGCAGTATGAAATCCACATTGACCAGCTCAATAGGCGGATACGTTTTTGGAACAACAAATCCGTACCGAAAGCCGATGGTCATCCGATTGACGACAAGCGACGTGGGTCGAGGGTGTCTATGCCACTGCATGTCCATGTATCAGTGTTACCTGTTTACTTAGGGGTTTCGTACTTATGTAATGGGGTGCGATTTGCAAACGGGTCGGTTATTATATCTCTACGTGTATTTATGGCAACGGGAAGGCGCACAAGGATTAACGCTTGCTAATTTGATTGCGCAGCACTCGAGCTATGAATGAAGCGATCTAATTTGCCAACCAAGCGCTCCAACTCCAAAGTGGCACGATAGTATTACTTTATTCAGGTCCACAGGATATAAATGTATCACCATGCGTTATTTCCAGCATAATAAAACTCTCACTAAGTAAGTGCCAGAGTCTTGCCTGTGTAAAGCGTATGAACTTACTCCAATACAACGGCATGCAAAAGAGTGTGTAATTCATAATAAATGATGAAGATACGTTTTCCGTAACAAACTTGACCGAGGCGAATTTTCTTTAAAAAAAGTGTCAGAGCCAAAGCCTCATTTTAAATTAGAGGTCAATCGAATCCAATCGGATCGGGGAAATTTACTGCTCTCTGTAAAAGTTCTCCATGATAAGTAATAAACAACATCAGAAAAAAATTATCGTATTACCGCTGATATTTCCGGTCTGGAAAGTTGCCTGATGCGATGCGAAAGATGTTTTTGAAGTGTTTCCAGTTCAGTATGGATCTTGATGTAATCTCTCGAATCTGAACGTCTCGATAACGTGTCCAGCTTTTTCTTGAGTCTCACAGTAAGATCACTGTATAAGTGCCTCGCCGCGGACGTCTCATGAAGATACCGTTTCGATACAAAAAGTTCGTCCTGAAGGAATAGAGAGACATCTCCAGACTGAGGTCCAAGTAGCATATCAACGATCCTCCAGCCACTTGCAGCCGTGTTGTCAAATTCAGCGAACGCAGCACCCAATCCCTTCATCAGATTCCCGTAATTTCGGTAAAAGAAAGCTTCCGCATGCTGAGTCGTTAAAGGTGATGGTGTCAATGACGGGTCGTCAAGAACAAAGACGACTTTCTTTGCGGCTTTATCACCACAAATCTGCCCCAACGCACGCAGATTATAATGAGAAGGCCTCTCAGATTCCAAGAAAGGGTGGAAGTAAAGGATCCCAGTTATCTTTGAGACTTCGTTTTCACGACTGGATGGTTTTCCCCGATTAGTTGTATATATATGACAAGTTGTGTTGACCCACATTTCCTTTAGCCATGTAACAATGTTTTCAAGAATTTTTGCGGCGGCCAGATCGTCGTCACCAAGACTAGGGAAATCAACGAACAGGATGTTGTGGGATTGATGTTGGGTTCTGACGGCTTTAACCCAGAACCTTCCCTTTCCTAGACTGTGGCTGTCAAAGAACTGGTCGGAAGTTTTTGTTAACGGATGGAGTCGCCACGTATTGACACAACGTGTCAAACAATCTATGAACTATCCAAGGTATTAACAGAGAACCATAATAAAAAAGGAGCCATACATCTCGCTTTTGGGGAACTAATGGTCCCATTAAGCTGTTATTCGTCAATTTCAGGTTGAATCAGGACGTTGGATTGAAACGCACATGATGACTCTGTCGCTCCTAGCAACCTGCGATGCAGGAGAAATCATACGAGCATCCTCCTGTATCCCTAGTTCTTGAATGGGACTATCTGCGATTGTGTCTGGCGTGTACCATGACGATTGAATCGACGTTGGAGAAGTGGGAGCCCGGGTCGGTTGTTGGATGTTTTCTAACACAGTCACTGGCGACACTGGCGAAACTTCTGCTCTCCGAAGCTCCTCCTCCCTAACCCTGTTCTCATTTTCCTTAATCTGCAGAGCCTTTTCCTGTTGTATACGCAGCTTGTCCCTCTTCAGGTCTCTCGACATCTGCTCGACGGATTCTTCTTTCTCGCGTACTTGGATTTCCCTTTCTTGTATTATTTTTTCTCTTTCCGCGATCTTTTTTTCTTTTTCTGTGACCTCCTGCACCTTCTTTGAACACTCTGCCTTGATTCCCTCGCACACTTCTGTATGCCGACGATGTTCTTCTACCATCTTCTTTTCTTTTTCTGCGACCTCCTGCACCTTCTTTGAACACTCTGCCTTGATTCCCTCGCACTCCTCTGTATGTCGACGATGTTCTTCTACCATCTTCTGCTGTCTTTCTTGGACGACCAAGCGTGATTGCCATATCTCCTCCTCCCGTCTATCCAGTTCTACAGTTTTCTGATTCATATCCTGGTCTCTCTTTAACCAATGCTGACTTTGGACGGGTCGTTGTAGGACCGGTGAAATTGAGGACAGTTTCCTAATCAAGAAATCTTCCAAATGGTCGTTTCGCTTGCCTATGACCAATAGCCTTTGTGGGTATTTTGAGTTTTTGATCGAGATTAAGGCCTCCAACAATGCGTGAAGAAATGATTCCTGAAAGCGGCCTTCGTTGTTGCAATCTTCAAAAGCATGAAGAAGGATTATATTGAATTGCGATTGGTGCCGCGGATCAGGTTGGTACGACCTCGAAACGGCCTTGACAGGTTTGACGAGAAGTCGATTCAACTGTTCGCGGTGAGTAAGTTTGAATAGGCCGACTGGGTTGTTGTCGACAACCCTTGAGATTTCAATAAGCAGGTCGTCTCGGAATTTATCCTGCAATGTGAATTCGTGGACGAGGGTTGGGATGAGAGAATTTGTATCGGTGTTCCCATCGAAGAAATATGTAGCAGAGAGGAGGCGACGTTCCGCCAGAAGATATGCAACGACTTGGGCGATGAAAGAGGTTTTCGTCCTATCGTCATCATGCACCCACATTATCAAAGGTTCAGCTGTGGAGTCGGTCACCCACGAAAAAATGGCATTGATCGCATCGTCGACACCAGAGAGGTCGAAGCTCGGTGCAGAAGTGGTTTTGTATCGAAGAAGTGAGCGCCAGCCCACCACTGCATCCCTGACAGCCAGCTCATTCGCTTCGTTCATGCGTATCAGGGAATTGTATAGGGAGGTCCAAGAGATGCAACCCGAGCCAATCAGCGTCCTAATACCCGACGGAAGGGCTTGGATATCTTGCTTTTTGGTCAGATATGATTGTCATACGATAACTGTAGTCCAGATACCTGATACTGTCCTCCGATTATCGACGACGAAACTCCCACCATGTATGTTGACGCATTCAGCATCTCGAACGATCGACGCAATCGAACTCATGAGGGCTGAGATGAAAGGAACCTTCCGCGACAAGAGATACAAGGGGAACGAAAGTAGAGTCCTGGGGTCAAACGCGTAGCCCAAGTTGCGATCCTCATTGAGTTTGCGAAAGTTGTGTTCATGACCAAGCGCCACAAGGCACGCCACATGCATTGAACGTGTTGCTTGATTTCTACCACAGTGTAGACGCCCATGAACCCTGGTTTGTGATTATTCAACTTTCGCAATAATGTTGTTTTTCAATCCCATGGAATCGGAACCGATAACGTAGAATTCTCTGCATGAATCGAGCAACACGATGTCTTTTAGAGTTGATGATGTCATTGCAGATATCTTCTTCGTTTCACTTAGCAGCGCGCTTAGGTAGTTTGTAATCCTCCACTTTTCTGGAAGGACTCCAGTAAATTCGCCATTTCAACGCATTTGACGTTGCTAAGCCGAAATTCAAACTTCCGACAGACCCGGATGTAAGGCCAATGGGGTCAAAAGTTTATTTTCAAGTACGGGTTGACCACCGATTTGCACCTACTTACTACAGCTTTTTTAGTCAGGACTTGCTCTCTTCATGACATCAGACAGTGCATGTAGCGGTAGGAACGAGATACCACTGCTACATCATTCAAGGGGTCCGCAGTTTGAACTATCTATTTATCGATCAGTACTTAGGTATGGTGACAGGTCACAGTGTCACAATCCGACTTCACTGCCAACGATGAGGCCCTCCCCACGACGTCTACTGAATATCCTTGTGCCAGTAAAACGGTAAGTTCAGTCAAAATACCTCGACTGCTTTGTATTTCTCAGTCAACCCACAGAGCAGTGGATTACTCGGTCAAAATCCGCGTCAACCCCGGGCAGACAGGTATTGACACTAATGTCAAACATTCCATGGTTAGAAGAGAGACCCCTCCTATCTCTTTTCTACCGCATATCTGACTGAATACTCTTCAGAACCCATTTGACGAAATTGGTGTGGCCATTTTACCTTTTTCTTTTAAAAAAATTTCATTTCGCCGACTTGACAAAAAAATATCCTTCAGCTGTCGAGGAGGCTATCCGCCTTCGTGAGAAGCACAAGGAGGCCGTCAATTCTATCCAAGCAGTAACAATCGGTCCAAGTAAATCACTAGAGACTTTACGAACTGCACTTGCCCTTGGTGCCGACTCTGCAATTCACGTTCAGATTCCGGAATCATCACCAGCTCCCGAACCCCTCGCAGTAGCCAAAACCCTCCGCGCCATCATCGAAAACAAAAACAAGGAAAACGCGGAACAACCGATCGATCTGGTCATCCTCGGTAAGCAGGCGATTGATGATGACTTTGGTGTGACGGGTCAGATGTTGGCTGGCCTGTTGGGATGGAGTCAAGCAACGTTCGCGAGCAAGTTGGAAGTAAACGAAGCAAGCAAGGAGGTAGTGGTGACGAGGGAAATTGATGGTGGTGGAGAGGAAATTAGGTGTAAGCTGCCTTTGGTCGTTACGACAGACTTACGGTGAGTATTAAATGTTCATTCTCATTTTTTCGCTGACTTTTCAACGTAGGTTGAACGGTAAGGCTTTCCCTTCTGTTTCTTACTTCAGCTTAAGTTGTTTCGAAATTCCCCAGAGCCTCGTTATGCTTCTTTGCCCAACATCATGAAAGCGAAGAAGAAACTTATCCAGACCCTCAAGCCCGATGATCTTGGTATTGACTTCACACCTCAAATTGAGACTCTGAAAGTGACAGAACCGCCTGTACGGATCGGGGGCGGAAAAGTGGCAAATGTCGATGAACTCATTGGAAAACTCAAAGAAGCAGGTGTCGTGTAAATTATATACTTATATATATATATTCAATATGACTTGCATCGAAATCGACACCTCTGCAACTTGTCAAAATTCACTGAGGTAGATTCTATGTCGAAGAATTACAATGTACAACATACAGACAATTGTCGATGGTGTGGCGACATTATTCTACATCCCACCGCCACCTAATATATACTCGATGGCACTATTAACATTACCACCTGTTGCAAGTAAAGCTCTTACGTTCTGTGACGCGTTAGTGAAGCCCATATCTTGCAGTTGTTGCAGTTGTACTTGGAACCGCTCTTCAGGAGGGCGGGTATCGGAAGGAGGTAGGGGTGTGGAGCCGTACGACCCCAAACCCCCTGCACCAGGTCCGCCAAAAGCTCCTAATCCGAACATTTGTTGCATGAGGGCTGGATCGAAGCCGAATCCTGGCGCGGGATTGGCATCGGACGAACCGGTCGTTGTACCGGGAGTGGCGTTACCTGCGCCAGCGCTGGTGGGAGGAAGACCGCCAAGCAAGGCGAAAGGATTCAACGGAGGTGTTGTCCCAGTGGTGCTGGGATTATTAGGGGTAGGGCCCGCGTTAGAAGGGAAAGCAGTATTTGTGCTGGGAGAGCCCGGTGTAGGGAATGAGGAAGGGTTGCCGAAGGGCATCATTCCACCACCACCAAGTCCTGCTTCCCGCAGCATATTTGACATTTGTAGAACCTGTTGAAGTGACTCAGGATTGGAACTGTACAAATCATATTAGTAACTAGGTATTATGACAGAGTGAGACCTACATAATCTGTCTGAAACGCTCATCTTGCAAAGTTGCTCGAACCTGAGGGCTCATGGCAGCAAGTCTTGGGTCCATGGCAATTATTTGATCCATGATGGCCGGATTCGATAACATGGAGGACATTTGCTGCATTAACTGTGGGTTGTTTAGCATGCCTTGCATCTGTCAACGAATGTGATCAGTCGAGGTTGAATCAAGTTGGGAGAACTCTCGTTACCATGTTGGGATCATTAGGATTCAAGCCCAGGTCCCCGAATGGATTGAGGCCTGCCATGGCGCCGAATCCCAGATGACTATTCAACTGCGTCAGGGGATCGTGAACATTCTGACCAGTCTGCATAGTTGGGAGCTGCTGGGGCGTGGGTGGCGATCCCGACGAAGAAGCAGCGGACGATTTCGAAACCCCCTTGACCATGTGGATTGTGTGAGCCGATTGTATCTTATACACAGAGAGGATGTCATCATCCTATGTGGATTGATTGGTGAGCAGATATGACATTTCCAAGATCAAGGTCAGACCTTTAGAACACGCCCTTCATGAGAGCTTCAGTCATATGCGTACAAGGTATCATGGCTGCGTGCTCACCTGAGTAGATCAGTCTTTGCCTATCAGCAGCAACATCTGATGACGCGGCGATGGCCTGCTTGAGCTCCAACACCGTTTTGTCAGTAGTAATTGTTATCGGCAGCTTCAAATCGCTCGGGCCTTACGGGAAATGTAACTGAGATCTTTGAGCACCCAGTAACCCGCGACAAATCTCACCTTTGATATTAATGATAATTTCCTGGACCTCTCCTTCGGACATGATTGTGGAATGAAAAGCAATATTTGTTGTTGTTTGCGGATAGTAATGAAATTACGAATATTATGATCTGCAGTGCTGACTGTCCCTTACGCAGGGTTGATCAGTCCTTGGTTATTACCAATAACAACAGACAGGTATGTCCGACACGCACTCAATGTGTGTTGGGATTCGTCCGAAAGAGGTAAAACTCTGCCTCATGAGGATCATGTACAATAACCTTGCCAATGCCATTGTTTTGATCCACAATTGGGGGGAGACAGATAATTGGAGAATACACACACAAACGCCGAATGCCCAGGATCAAGAAGTGTTATTTATTGGCAGGGACCATACTCTCTAAGGTAATGACACAGATGTCCGCCAGGTCAAGGGGAACAGGACAGCTGGGCCTTAGCCAGAACGGGTTGTGTTATTTGTAGCTGCACTGCACGGCAGGGTTTGGTACACAGTGTGGTGTCTAGCTGCAAGTCCAGGGGTGAATGGGAGCACGTTAACCCCTCGGAGGACAGCGTGGCTGGACGCGACACGAAAGCGGTGGCAGAGGCTCTGAGACGTGATGAGGACGTGGCAGAGTTCCAGGTACCTGACGAGGTCGTTGACGGTGTTGCCTACATTCAACACTGGGAGAGAACAATCGGCGAACGATTCCCCGGAGATCCTCGTCGATAATGGCACCAGGTAGGCCTGCAATGACGCGGAGGAGCACAGCTTCTGGGGAGGATAAGGAGCCTTTCATCCAACCACTATCATTAGATGCTTCAGAAATGTTGTTCAGGAGTCTATGTCCCAGCAGAAAGATCGATAGTCGCCTTCATGATCTCCTTCGTGCGGTTGATTGCATCTATCGTCCTCATGGCGTCATATGGGCAGGAATAGTCTCAGATCCAGATGGCAATCCCAACAAGTTGAAACTCAGCCCCTAAAGCATGGCGGTGGCCAGATGAACAAGCTCGACCTCTCACTCCCAGGTGACTAGGCAGGAGCTTAGAAAATGGGTTGAAAAAGGAATATTTGGGACCTATGAAAGTGCTGTAGGAAAAAAGCAGTCTGACAGGGAGAGCAGGTGTACAAAAGCAACAACAGAAACCAATGAGGCATGTGTGTGCTGGGTGGCGCTAGGCTCTGGTGTTGATGCAGATGCGAGTGTTGGCAGGGTTCACGTTATAAATGGGATAAGAGCCTTTGCATCACTTTGAGTCCTCGAGAATCGAAAGCAAATAGACAACTATTTCAGAGACGGCGAGTGCGCAATGTGTGGATGGTGCCTGCCACTGCCGAGGGAAAAATGGACTCCTGATAGCTGATGAGACCTAAATAGTAAGAATACTTACAAGTCAGTTTATGTAATTTGAGAATGAGAACGTACCAAAGATGCTTGACCCAATTTTTATCTCAAATCTATATACTCCACCAACTCGTGTCTGGCATGATCGTCAACAACCAAAAGTCTAAAGGTGATAATCAGTCAGAAAGAGCAAGATAATAGCCTAACAATTCAGACCCACCGCCCATGGAACAAGAAGCCGACTTACAAATATGACTGCGATGGTATTCGGATGCCAGCCACGCTCTCAGCGGCTCTGTGCAGCTTGGACTCGGCAGATGACGGGGATCGGATTCATAACGTAACGTGAACCAATGTTTTTGAGGACCAAGAAGGACTTCGCGTGAGGCTAAACATATATGAAAGGCGCTATATCCTGTGCGGAAGGCGGTTCAAATGGATGTTGGTGTCTGGTTTACCTTTTTTGTCAGCAGCGGGAGCATGGCGACCTCTTTCGCAGTTGGGAGAGGGGAAAAAATGGACATGGCCGGTTCTTATCAAAGAGATGTGGTAGGAAATATGACGTATTGTGATTATTAGCAGCGTCGTAGGTGGCGAGGAAGAGACCAGTGAGTTATATGTGTGGCCTCTTTTGGTACTGATCGAGTAGAAGGGTCGGAGCACGTATACACTGGAACGGTCCTAAGTCAAACGAGAAAAGATGAAAAAGTGTCGTTCGTGACATAAATTGTCCAGAAGACCATAAAGTGGACAAAGTACACTATTATAAAAAGTCAACTCAGGGTACTTATACCAGCAGATAACTCACTAAAGAAGCTTCTGACACGCTATTTTGTACTCCTGGACTCTTCTGGCTCTCGCTCTGCCCGTCTTGCTAGCTTTTCCGCTCTCAACCTCGCAACCTCCTCCCGAATTCCACTTTGATCCTTAGGTATTTTCTGCAAGACGGTATGAAATCTGTATCTTTAGAAGAGAATGAGTTCCCAAACCTGAACTGACCGATCCATTGCAGGGAAAAGTTGGTTCCGATACTGCGTAGGGATACGGTTATGAGATATTGGGGAAATGAAAAGACATAAACTTACGGGCACGACTTTTTCTCTGTACCACTGCGGGTCTCCGAAGTGGATTAGAGCTACTATTGGGACAAAGAGATAAATTGAAAACTTGAGGATTTCGAGATTGGGTCCTCCCATGATGGTCGTGCGATTCTGCGAAGTAATCACTGCGGTCCGACGGCGGCATGAATTTTTGATCTTTGCAATACTACCTCGCTATATCATGTTTATTATTTATGATTCGACTACTACACAAGAACATTTACCTTTATTGTTATGCATTCCGTCACGGCGGCATGACATCACATCACTCTGCGAGAATATATACTCCCCGGCCTTATTGCTCCCTTAGGTTTCTCCAACGATGCTGTCTAAGGTACGAATTCTCCCACTTCTCCGACTTGAGTCTGAGCGCTGATTTCTTGCTCCAGCACGTCAATCCAGACCACGTCATCCAGGAGGCCCTCGTAAGAAATCGTTTACTGTCTGTCATTCATGCATCCTCTTGTTCAAATGTTTCACTTCAGGACAAGCATTCCCCACACGGGCACCACAGTGCAAAAGACCACGTTAGTGATTCTTACGGCGGGCGTTATGCAACGACTCCTGTTCCCAAGTATCATTTGGCCTCCAAAGTAAGTTGTGGCTAAAGATCTCTTTATCTGATTGATCGTTATCAGGGCGTGAATGGCGATGCTGCCTACCGCATAATTCATGACGAATTATCTCTTGGTATTTGCCAATCTTTTACTTCCATGGGATATAACGCTGAACAGATTGAAAGACGGATCTCCAATTTTGAATCTGGCTTCCTTCGTGCAAACTTGGATGCCTTCCCAGGCAGACGACCTCGTTCGTGAAAATTTTTCTAAAAATCTCATCGGTAGCCATCTCTTTATTTCATGATTTGTTCTTATCGAATTCTCTAGATTCCGATGAATATCCGGCCACTCGTATGTCCAATCGATCGTCTTTCTTCAGTCGATACCCACTTATGATCAACAACAGAAAAGATCCACACGCGTTGCGTCTCTATTCTAGCGAATCTTTGGCACGCCCCATCAGCTAAACAGGCCATCGGGACGGCAACCACAGGCTCTTCTGAAGCAATAATGCTTGGCGGACTTGCCATGAAAAAGTTGTGGCAACAAAGACGCAAGGCTGCTGGAAAAAGCATTCACGAACCAGGGTAATTGATCAAGTTTTTTCCTTCAGATCACAATTTTTATTATTACCAGTCCCAATATTATCATGGGCGCAAACGCTCAAGTCGCTCTGGAGAAATTTGCGCGTTACTTTGATGTTGAATGTCGACTGGTTCCTGTTTCTGTCGAAACCAAATATAGGTTGGACCCGAAGAGGGCTATGCAATATGTCGATGAAAATACCATTGGAATTTTCATCATCCTTGGCAGTACGTTATTTCAAAAACTTTTATTATTATATTTTGTGGATCAGATATTCAGGCACCTACACGGGACATTATGAGCCTGTCAAAGAAATATCCGACCTACTTGATGAATATGAATCACGTACTGGCAATTTTGTTCCTATTCATGGTAGGTTTTGGTTTATCGCGTTGGTTTACCGTACTCAGTCTTTGACATAGTTGACGGCGCTTCAGGAGCGTTTGTAGCTCCTTTTGTGACGGTGTGTACTTGGTATACCCGCTTAGGTTTCCGATCTGATAACCTGCCTAGCCCAAATTGATCTGGGATTTTAGGATTCCTCGCGTTGTATCCATCAACACATCGTGAGTGACATTACAAATATGGTGGGTTCGTGTTTCACAACCTTTTCAGCGGCCATAAGTTTGGCTTGTCCTATGTCGGTGTCGGATGGGCAGTCTGGAGAAATAAAGAATACCTTCCAAAGGAGTTGATTTTTGAGCTTCACTACCTTGGTTCGGTTGAGTATTCGTTTTCGTTGAATTTTTCTCGACCGGCAGCCCCGATCATCGCTCAATATTTCAATTTCCTCAATCTTGGACATGAAGGGTATCGCAAGATTGGTCTAGCGGACATGAAAAATGCCAGGGTTCTTAGCCGTGCCTTGGAAAAAAGTGGATATTTTACGGTAATCAGCGATATCCACCGTTCCATCGGAGCTGGAGATCCAGTCATTAATAGCGACGATCTTGAGGTGAGTGCCTAAATGACGAATCAATAAGTTGCTCATACGCCATCTATAACTGGAACAGGACTATGAGCCTGGGCTACCTGTTGTAGCATTTCGGTTCAGCGACGCCTTTAAAGAGAAAAATCCGGACATCCAACAGAAGTGGATTCAAATTCTCCTAAGGGCGAAGGGTTGGTTAGTCGTATCTTTTCTTCACAAGGAGCACGTCTGACTGGGCTGACACATCCAGGATCGTACCCAACTACGAACTCCCTCCCGAGTTGGAAAAAACAGAGATCCTCCGCGTCGTCGTTCGCGAGAACGTAACAATTGTGGTACGCCATGGCAATTTCGTTGATATATTTCTGTAATTCTAATCACGAGTTGTTTCAGATGGTGGAAAAGCTGGTCGAGGATATTGTGAGTTTGAGGGTTACTGGACGTGACTTTGTAGCTCATTGGTATTCTTACCCTCAGATTGAAGTTACCGAGCAATTAACGAATGCCGAGTCATCGATGCATGCTTTGAATGCCCTGGGACACGCGCAATTGCCGCAAAAACATGAGCACCGCTTGAGCATTTTTGAGAAAGGGCAAGGTAGCGACACGAGCGGTACATATGCAAGGCCTTGCTAGTTTTCATGTATAAATACAAAGTCGTAGCGTTTCTTATCAGTGTATGTATAGTCTTATGTGGGGCAAGCAAGACCAAACCGACGCGACGCGTCTGAAAATGAATTGCAAGTCGCCACCAGTTCTTCGACGCCAGCATGTCGGCGTACGCATCTCTGTAAGACAACTGCTTTACTTTGAAAGTAATGTTATAATATGACCCCTTACAGGACTGTTCCCCCTACACTCAACCGGCAATCAACATCGATCCTGCCACCCACGGCAACTACACCCTCTTTCCTGATTGAAAATTCTAAAATCTCGTACAAACACCAGTACTCAAACATATATTTCATTAGACTGAGGAAATTACGCGATGCAGTGGAACAGAATGGACATCGTCGATGGAGAAGTCTTTCCGGTAGGTCTCGAACTTGGTGCTGCGTCGTTCGATCATCTGATTTTTTTTTTCAGGTCACCCTATCCTTGTTGAAAGAGTTCTCGAAGTTGAAACGGGTCAGCTGTGCTACATTGTTGGCACAGTTTATATGGATATGCCAATGAAGCCTAATATCCTCGAGGACATTGCAAGAGACGTAGGAGATTCTTTGCTTGATCGTTCTTTTTTATGCTGACTGTCCTTGTGTCCCTAGCATTCCATACCACCGCCACCCCCTCCAAAAAAGATATTCTCTCCAGAAGACAGCGTCATGCTTGAAGATGAATCAGGTCGAATACGACTTGTGGGAGAGAAGATCAAAGAGGCCGGACTTGTAACGGGAATCATCATCGCTGTCTTGGGAATGGAGACCCCTGGAGGCGATTTCGAGGTTGTCGATTATTGTTTTCCTGGAATTGCACCCCAGGACCAAGAAATGGCAGAGTCTGTTGATGGAGACATGGATGTCGATGATGGCAAGTGCCTTTTATTCCAACTTCATGGTTGAGTATCCCTACTCTGGCTTACAGAGGAGAATGTATCGAATTCCCAGCACGAGTGGATTGCAGTCGTATCTGGACTAGACGTGGGCTCGCCGTCGCCCTCGGACGCACAGATCCAGATGTTGGTCGAATTTCTAACGGGTGAAGGAGCGCAGGATGACCAAGCGTTGGCATCGCATATATCAAGGCTGATCATTGCTGGCGATTCCATTTCACTTGTTTCAAGCATCGTTGAGCCAAGTTTGACCTCCGAAGAACGTAAACCGGTACGAAACTTTTCATCCGTCGACTTTTCGAACTGATTTTGAGAAATAGCGACGGTATGCTCACGAATCAACATCATTTTCGCCTCACCCGATCTTAAACCTCTCGTCAATGCTGCAAGATATCGCCAGCGTTATGCCCGTCCACATTCTCCCTGGCGGGTCAGATCCAGCTGGTGTGATTCTACCTCAGCAACCTTTCCCTCCTGCAATGTTTGGCAACGCCGCACGTTATTCAACATTTTCTTGCGAAACAAACCCGACATATCTCGCCGTGTCCACAGAACCTGGGCCTTCTGTCCCCAAAAAATCTCCAGTGAAACGGACGTTGCTTATTAATTCGGGGCAACCGCTCAATGATATGTTCAAGTATCTCCCGAGTCCTCCTAACACGCGGCTATCGATGCTGGAGAACACATTAGTATGGCGACATATGGCGCCAACGGCGCCTGATACACTTTGGTGTCACCCTTACAGAGATGATGACCCTTTTATCATCAAACAAACGCCAGACATATATGTTGTGGGAGGTCAGAAGACGTTTGGCACGCGATTGGTAACAGGTCAGAAAGGCGTGTCGAATGGAAAAGATAAAAGTGATTCGCAGAGGTGCAGGATTGTTCTTGTTCCAAGCTTCGCATCGACTGGGATTCTGGTACTCGTCAATCTGCGGACTCTGGGCGTCAAACGAATCAATTTTTCGGTGCATGGAATGCAAGCTGGAGGGGACACGGAGATGAAAGGTAAGTTGTATCATGTATTTTAAATTCAGTTCTTATGTGGGCTACACAGAGGAGTCATTGCCGCAACCTAGTCCGACACCAGCTGAGCCAATGTCTTCAGAACCTAAATCGTCTCCGGATTATGCATCTATGTGAGGTTTCCATACGGCGTTTCTGACCCTTTTGTATTGTTGCTTCTTATGATACGGAATTTGCATGTAATCCAGTCATTAAACATCCCATTGCATTACTGAGAATACCCAATACGCTCTACCACTATCATCCTGCGTATCAAGCCAGCACATCCCATCTCTCAGGAGCATAGTCTCTAATGCGGCATGAGCACGATCGCGAGTCCATCCTTTTCGTCGAATCAAATGATCTGTGATAACTCTTCCACCTTCCTCTCTTGCAATCGATAATATAACGGCCTGGTCTCCGTCCAGCTCCTTCGGAACGCTGCGAACCATCTTGCATCTATCGATTTCGACGACCTGATATCCTGTTCCGAAAGGTTGGAGAGACTTGAGGCTACGAATCACATCTTCTTCGGTGATGCTCGTTCCAGAAACCCCACGCAACTTGCTCACCAACCGTATGATCTCTGGTAACGCAATGAGCCCTCCGTTTTGCTCTCTCGTACTAACACAGATGTCCACGATCTGAACGCCAAGCTCGTACTGCCAATCGCTCAATCCCAACAGCTCAGCCCACCAACCACCCTTTCGTGGACCAGCTAAAGGATCGACTCCGATGGATGAACACATTTGTTGGAATTTGTGTCGAAAGGAAGGGTCACTTTTGATCTTTTCTCGGTGTTCAGAGGCAAAGTGAGCAAGGGCAGAGCGGAATTGGGCGAGTTGTGCATGAAGATTCTCGACTTGGGCTTTTGAGAGTTCAGAGGATAGTGCAGCAAAAGAGCGCTTGGATTGCTCCTGCAGGTCAAATGCTGCTACTCCTACGCCTCTCCTCATGGTTTTGCTGAGAATGTGTTGCTTACGTCACCGTGTCTACAAAATGCAATCTAAATGTATATCCTAATCCCAAATTTACTGCAGTATGCCATTAGCTACTGGGGAATCGACCACTACTTGTTCCAGTGAGTGGATTGGTTCCAAGCGGTGGAGGTACCCAACCTAAATGGGGGGTTGCAATATCACCTACCTGAAGTCCGGAAATCTTATCTCGACGAGTGTGATAGATTAACGTTGTCAGAATCCTGACATAAAGCAAGTTCAGCAAAGCGTGTCAGTATGCTGGTTCCACCAAGCACGGTGATTATTTCAATTGCCCTCGAGCTTCCAAATGATAGAATCATGCAACAAGGTGTGTGAACCCCGAGTTAACCAGATTCAGAAAAAATAAAGTCAGCGGACCCGAATTAGAGGCTCCCCTGGCGATCTCCAGGCGCTTCTGTAGTAAGATATGACGTTGGATGATGGTGTATGTGGGCAATGGGCTGCTGTGGGATGACTTATATATATGACCATCGCCATAGAGTTGTTCCCATCGGGCGCCCAAAAACTACAATGAGCGGTTGTACACTCCAATTCACTAGAAACTCACCCCTCCGAACGACTCTCATCGACGAGGCCACTGGTAAGGCCAGATACAAGATCGACACCCCCAGAAAGATCTCCGGAAGCGTCACACAGATCAGGGAGTTGGAATCAGACACACAACCTCCCCATGACTGGGACGACGAGGCCGAATCTGATTCTGACGACGATATCATCGTCAAGTACGACGTGAAAGAAAAGTCCGAGAAGGATGAAGGGAATAAGACCACGGAGTTGCCAGAGTTGCCAGAGTTGCCAGGGATGAGTGACGAGATAGCTAAGATTCATTGGTTCTGGTTCGAGTCGGATAGGATTATATTTCGGGGAATGAAGACCACCCGGAACGAGTTCCTGCCCAAGTGCGGGAAGATGAGGGGGTGAGTGATGCTTACTAAAGCTGGATATGGGTTTGAGCTGGTTTCAATCACTAGGAGCTTCACATTTACCGGACCAGATGGTGTTCAATACAGATGGGCATTAGGTGCAATGGGGTTGAACTATCCCAAAGTAAGTTTCGTTCTCCACCTCACCAGTATCTTTGCCAATTCAGGGTATGGAGTTGGTCACTGCTGATGAAGAAAAGAAAGTGATCGCCGAGTTCCACCGCGCCCGTCACATCATAAAGAAGGAGAAGGCAAAACTCGAAGTCCAACCGGCCGGGATGCACATGTTGGACTACATCATTTTGACGTTGGTGATTGTGGAACAAACACGTAGGGAACGAGAAGTGGCCGTATCAACCGCAAGGTGAGCATCGATATGAAGTACTTTTTGGGGTGGCCGATGAACAGTGTTGCGCCAGCCATTGAATTTCAGGTCGTCAAGAAGGGTTCATGTCTGTACTCGATTAGCGACGGGGTTAGTGTAAACTTTCAAGAGATTATCAATTATGTTTTCGTTGTTTGCAGACTTCCCAGTGATTTGGGGAGTGACGCCAAAGCTCGACACCGCAACCATTCCACAGCCAGAAGTCGACAGCGGACAAAGCGGTTATGTAGTGGTAGGACTTGTTAAAAAACCAGTCCCGGGCCCGACTAGGAACATCGTATGAGTTCATGCCACATTTTTTGTTCAAGATTAAAGAGGCTGCGCATACATGGCCCTTCAAGAAGATGCACGCACGGTTCGATGCTGGTGGATCAAACAGAGCCGGCAAAACCCGTTGGTATGCGCAACTGGGATTCATGATCTTTGGCTGACAACAATACCAACGGCGCAACTTCCTGGAGATGTTCTCTAAGATACCGACAAAGTTCAGTGCACCGTTCGGACTCTTGGGAGACGAAGCAAAGCTCGCCTTTCCCAGCCAACCGAATGGAATATCGAAACTTGCTACAGTTCAGGTATGTAGCAGTTGGCTCCTGGTGGTAATTTGAGGACTTACGTCTTGGTTTATGTGCAGAATATACCCGCATCGGACCCGTCTTGGGAACAGGTTGGCGGTGCTGACTCTGATACACATTGGTCCCCAGCTGACGGATCATCCAGTATTTTACTTTATTCGACTCCGCCTCAGATATTTTTTCTTTAATCACTCCCCAGCAAAGTGCGTTTACACGTTTAAGGCAAGGTTCATGTTCTCACTCCGTTTTTATAGTCCGGAGGGCACTTACGGAGGCACCTGAGAATATCTCTACCCTGATACATGTTGTCTGCTTGCGTCTTTTCAAGCTCATATCAGACCACACCTTCCCATCTCCTCAGAATACTTCCGTCACTGCATATGCCACTTCCTTCATCAAGAGTGCGAGCTATTCCTCTGAAAGGAACACCACCAAGGAGGTGTTAAACTGTTTACGTGTGCTATCCCGCGTCTTGCCTGTAGTATTTGAGGTCCAGGGAGAGTCTGATGCATTCGAGTTTAATCTGTTATGGAAGAAGGAAGAGGTTGAAGAACTAGACGAGTCTCAGACGGACCCGCAGTTTGTCATAGAGGACGAGGATGAAAGTGACGATGAAATGAGCACAGAAGAGCCAGCCCAGTCACCGAAAGGTACTTCAGCGAAGCGAAAGGTACTGCCCTCTCTTGGGGAAAGACTTTTTAACGCCGTTTCGGATCTCTTGTTCTGTTGTGGATTCACGCTACCCAGCTCTGTGCAAGTAGCCCATCATAAGATAAACTATATAATCTGGTATGTTCAAAATCAGACTGGTATGGCCGTTCGTTCACGGGTTTTACAGGGATAAAGGAATTGGGTCAACAACTCCTCTAGGCAATAATTCTGCGGTTTTGGACAGCAATAGGACCGAAGTTCTGCGCCTACTTTTAGTGCTCCTGTCCAGACAAATATATATACCGCCTTTATCCCTTTTCACGAAACCGTCAATTTACTCCCTCTATGTCGTACAGAAGCTACCTCGACGCGATGTGCTGACTATTCTTTGTTCACTACTGAACACGGCCATGAATTCGAGTACAACAGAAACTATCACTATTGGGACCATCGCTGGCAAACTTCCTTATAATCACCTGGTATTCAAAGGAGAAGATCCTCGGATAACACTTATAACAACCTGTTTACAAGTTCTTTGCGTAGTGCTAGATTTTCAGAGCGGAGCGGCACGGGATTCCAAAGTCGATGGACAAGCGGTACCATCGGCGAAAACTAATGCCTTCCGGTATTTCGTCGTGAAATTAGTGAGTAGTGGTCTATCTGAGATGGCAGTATCGATTAAAAAAATTCTCTTAGCACCGTTCGCAAGATTTCGAATACTTGTTTGACGGCATAATGGGCATAATGGAGCAGCAGACGGCCACGGCCAAGAATCCATTACCAGGCGCAAGGAAATCTTTGCCCTACATCACAGAAACTAGTACGTTAATTCCAGAACAAGCAAACAACAATTCTCATATATGGTTCAAGTTATTCTGTTCTGGAAGCTTGTCGAATTAAACAAGGTTTGCTGTTTTTCGTTCTTGCATGCTTTTCTCAACAAAATCTCTGCTCAGAAATTCCGAATATTCGTACTTGAGTCAGGGAAGTCCATGGACTTCATTGCGCACATTCTCCTGTATTGTGTCGAAATTAAAGACAAGCCTCGTACGTTATCATGATCTCAACGAGAATATGCTTTTTACGGACTGTGATACCAGAACAGCATGGCGTTTGTCGAGCGATTTCCTATATCTTACAAACTTTATCTGCCGAGCCAGCTTTCGGTGCAAAGATGACGACCGCTATTAAAGTACAATTGCCGGCCAAATGGGGCCAAAATGATACAGCTACGGATCTCATTATTCAGGTAGGTGTTAATCGCCTTTGCTTTTAATGATATTTAATATCCCAGTAGGCGGTCTACGCTATGGTCGCCACAACTTCCGGGTCACTTGCATCACTCTACCCAGCTTTGATTATTACTCTATCAAACGCAGCTCCTTACTTCCAAAACATCAGTGTTTCAGCTTCGGCACGGCTTATACAACTCCTAACGTCCTTTTCTAATCCTCTTTTCTTATTGTCGGATGAGGGTCATCCGAGACTTCTGTTCTTCATGTAGGCATTTTACCTTTTTAGATTGACTTTCTTTTGTCCTCACTCTGCAATTTAGGCTGGAAGTATTTGGTGCCGTTGTATACCATCATCCAGCTGAGAATCCCAACATCACTTATGGTATATTGCAGTCACGAAAGATTTTTGAAGATCTAGGAACATTTAACCTCGTAAGAGGCCTTCGCGAGGTCCGGAGGGTTCAAATGGCGAAAGAGGAACGGGAGAAAAATTCCCCTACGAACGCGAAGGTTAAAGCTGTCGTCGATGACCTGGAACTCGGGGACGCAAGTGCTGAAAAGGCGAGATTATTGCAAAATGAGGGTGCAACACTTCCAGACGCTCCGGAACCCTACCAGGCCAGTGACAGTACTCGTACATCAGAAGATATATTGACTACCGCTGTCGTGTCCCCGAGCTCTGATAACCCCTATGATACTCCTGCATCAGTCTCAGAAAAAGCAAGAGGGAAAATGAAGGAAAGGAGGTCTTTATCTGTGGAAACTGTTAGTTCCCTTGACCGTGTGCCTCTAAACATTGGTCGAAATGGGTTCGTTCCTACTCAGGAATGGGTAACATCATGGCAACAAGGGTAAGCATCGGTCTTTACTCAATCGGAATGAGTTCCATAATTTATATATAGGCTTCCCTTGGATCCCATCATGATCTTCATCTCGGAGGTAGTGCAAAGAGTTGAAGACATGCAGAGACAGAATACGGTTCCATCAGCAGAATCACTTCGATTTTTGTCGTCAGTCCACTTGGATCATGTACTCCCTAATAAATCACCAATCACATCCAGACGTTTTGTGGTACGTATTGCAGTCTTTTGTTCTAACCGTTCCTGAAAATTTTTTCCATCCAAGTGGACTGACGCCTCATTGGTATGGTTAACGTCCTTGATCTGGGGTGAAATATATGTTCGTGGAATGACCCCCCTCGGGATCTGGAATGCTACAAATGTCCGATTGTTCTTTGTGAAACACTCACAAAACCAGTCGAGACAGATAACGGACACCGTCAATAATGTCGTGGGTGGAATTGGCGGGTTTTTACGGAGGAGTTAAGTTATCATACATATTATTCTTTTACTACCTCACGACGGACATATTATTGTGCGAGAAAGACTAGAGTTTACTACTTACTGGTTCCGAACAAAAAAAGTCTTCATCGCGTATGCTCTCGATTCCATGCCTTAGAGGGATGTCAGCCTTTTCAGGTTAATAAAACGGGCTACTTACTTGGCCTTCAAATGCGACCGCATTCCATTGAAACTGAACAAGGATGGCATTTCCGCTGGTCGTTCCGATAGATCGCAGTGCAGTAGACTGAGGAAAGGGTTCACATCTGCATCGTCTTCGCCTCCAGTGAGATTCGCTACGTCTTCAGAGACATTGGTTATCTCTTTGGTTTGTTTTCTTCTCAGGCAGATTCTGCACCCAAAATTCTTCTTGTCGATTTCCTTCTGAACGGCTTTCCCACCGTGTTGTAATAGTTTTGTTGCAATTCGATACGGATACGCGAATCCATTGAGATGCGAGGTAGCCTCTTTTTCAGAAACGAAAGATATTTCCATACTCTCATGTCGGTGGCTATGCCCAATCTAGTGTCGAAACATGGGTTAGCTGTGTTCACGAGAGAAGGAAAATGTCTACAAACCATATTCTTCGAATCGAGCACCACGGACGGTTCGCACGATTTGCAAATGACGGGAGAGACGTGGTGTCTCAAAAGGAATGGGGTAATCTCTTCGGTCAGTTTCAGTTTAAAAAGGGCACTTTTCGTCACATTGATGGCCTGAAACTCAATGAATACCAGGGTTCAGCAGGTAATGTGTAACAACCAACCTTCTCATCTTTGATAAAGTTTACTGGATTCCACGCAGCATGCTTGCTTCTCCGGTATCTATCATTCTTGCCATGTTTGCCTGGACAAACATGACGACAAGCACCAGCAAAATCTAGACATCCGTCCGTTTGATAGTTGATCCCAGCGGTGCATTTGGTGCAAAGGAACCAAGCTGTGCACCTCTCTACAGGGTGCAAGGTCTTCTTGCTCGCTGATTTCCAATGCCTTGGAAACCCCAACACGACGGCGAGGTCTTGTTTAGCAGTTTCGATCCATCGTTCAACTTCTTGATCAAGTCGTTGTCGCATCAGTGGATTGTTTTGGAGGGTGTCGCCAATACTACGATTCTCATCGTAGATTCCAGCTTGCAACAACTGTACGATAGGCAATTGGCGGAAAGTGGGAAGAGAGGGTAGATATTCATATGCCTTTGTGGAGCGGAGTCTGTTGTACAACGCTTCGACGTCTTCGCGGTTTTTCGTCAGCGCTATCTCTCCCTTACGTCGTTGCCGCTTCTCTTCGAGTGCGAGCAGCTCAGACTCGATTTGATCGCGCAGTCGATTGACATCTACTTGACCGTCAGATGTATTGGCCCACAGGTGTACTTGATAGCATACCATGAATAACCACATCCTCCAATAATTTGGTTTTATGATAGCAAAATTTGCTGAAGACGGTGTGACCAATCAAATCGGAGTGTTCCCATCCAAACATGTCGGCCACGTGACGCACACTTCACCAACATCAGAACCTGATAAGTGATAATGAAGATAAGGTCCACTTACAATGCTTCATTGACTCTCTTGACTTCACGATATTTATCGTCTAAAGAAAACCGCCACTTGGCCAGTGCAGTACAAAACTAACAAGTGTGAATTTCGAACAGATGAATCCCAAGTAGGCCACTTACATGCATCCATTCTTCATTACGCGTTCGCAGAGCCTCGTATCTCTGTAGCAAAGAGCTGAGGACGCAAGAAAATGACCAATTTGTGATGTTACCTTTTCGTTACCACCGCCGGTCTCGTTTAAGAATTCTTCGCGTGCTTTGGCAATGTCGGTTTCACGGCTGAGTATGTTATGGCTATCGACTTTGTGAAAGGGCCCTGTTTGGAGACGTCCGAGTCAGGCAAGTCGTTTTCGCAGGTATAAAACATACAATATCTCCCATATCTTACTGTGTGAGAATAGTATCAGAGTGGACACTGCTTCCTCGAAGGGGAGAACGTACTAGTAAAGTCAGTTTTCTCATTCGTCGGCACAATCAACTGAAACTCTTCGGGATTTGAGAGTCCACTATTTGACGCGAGTCAGACCGTGAAACCGGAGAAATATGGACATTGAACATACTCTGGCACATGCCTGCATGATGGCTAATAACGGATAGATAACTTCGATCTGAGAAGGGATGTGACGAGCTCACATCGTTGCAAAATCTGATACGTAACGCAAAGGACGCGTATAGGGCAAAAGACTTCTTGCTACAGTTCTGAACAGAGGTCAGGATCAGCGAGCTAGGAGATGGGATCAGCCCACTTCACAAGGTCCTGGGTCGAATAGAAACGCTGCATATGCAGACTCGCTGAAAAAGGACTTGGGAGGATCAGGCAGCGAGATATCTGAGCCAATTCCTGATTTCGGGAAAGAGCATTGTGGTCCACGTCTTGCCCTTCGCCACATATATTGTGCACCTTCGCCAACAAGTGTATAGCAGAAGTGTTTACATGTGCGTGCAAAAGCCAGAATATGTCGAGGTGAACCGGTCAGGATCAAAATTTCGCCTATAATTTCAAGAGGAAGCTTAAAGATATGTGGCTCGGGCATATTAGCCGAGACATCGCAACTGTCTTCCAACTGCAAGCGAACTTTCTTCCTCGGTTGGGCTGCTTCTTCTGCGTTATTTGTGACGGACCCTTGTTGGCTATCTGAGCTGGCCACGATGGGGGGTGTCTTAGTCAATTTGGGGTGGGCCGAAGGTTGGATGTCTTTCTTGCCACCTTCTCCTGCACGACTAGATTGGCTCTTTTTCCTTGGCTTGGGGTTCTCGTCAGTGCCCGCGACATTAGAGTTGTCCCTTGCTCGCTTGCGAGAGGTCGAGGCCATATTGTTCCCGTTTTTGAGGTCGCTGAGGATGATCGATGATTACTTGTGCATATGCTCGGCATCAGGCGCGTAAACACGAATCAACATCGCGTCAATATCCGTTGTCCATGCACTTGAACGATCCCATTAGCAACTATGGACTCTCAAATACAGAACTAGCCCTTCTGAAGAAAGGTGATGTCTTTCCTCACCTTATTCATTTTCACCTCTAACTAGCTCGTTCACAGCCAATTTGAACACAATATCAGAACTTCTATTAGCTTCCATTCAAGATGTCGCAAAAAAGTGTAAAACATCACCCGTCCAAGTCAAGCAAATATTCGATAAAGTTCTCAACTCAGTCCCCCTTTTGAAGTTTGATACCTTGGATACCCTTCCTGATGATGAGATCTTCACAACTGGCGACACGACACTTGATGCTGCCCTTGGTGGAGGCATCAGAACCTGCATGGTCTGGGAAGTGGCAGGGGAGAGGTAAGTCTTGATTCCAAGAAATACCTCTCTTAAAACATTTCTTGCAGTGCTGCTGGGAAGACCCAGTTCGCTCTGCAAATTTCATTATACGTTCAAGCACCTGCCAGCCAAGGCGGTCTGTCAGGTGCTGCCTGTTATCTAACCACATCTTCAAAACTTCCCACTGCTCGACTGCTGCAAATAGCCGAAGCTAATGGTCTCTTATCTATTGGTTGCAGTCTGGAGAACGTCCAGACTATCTCTGTTCCAACAGTTACAGTACTGGAACGTGTCCTGACAGAAACACTTCCGACCTTCATTCAACAACAAACTGCCGACAATCACAAGCCCATAAAGTTACTTATCATCGACGCATTGGGTGAACTCTTCCACTGTGATAAGAAAACCACAACTTCGACACTCGTCCAACGGTCCCAAGACATCGCTCGTATTTCAGTCAGACTCCATGACCTTGCAAGAAAATATCGACTGGCAGTCCTCGTCCTTAATGAAGTCATCGACGTCTTCAAACGGCCGTCGAACAGAGACTCCGAACCACAAGGGGACATGTTGTATGACCAACAGTCGCTGTGGTTCAATACCGCAGAATTCTTTGGCGACGGATCCAAAGAAGCGGTATTGGGTCTTACTTGGGCAAATCAAGTCAACACCCGCATCATGCTTAGTCGGACAGGAAGGCGGAAATATCTCACTGCTGATGACATTCCAAAACGGCGGCACCTTTCTGTTACGGACCATCCACCCCAAACCAAGGACGAGACGCAGACGGAACCATCATTGATACGTCGCCTTAGTGTCCTCTTCAGCAATGTGACATCTCCAATTTCTTTGGATTACGTCGTGACGGAGTGTGGTGTATCAGTCGTTCAGGAAAACTCAATTGTGCAAACTGCACATCCACACTGTAGCGGACAGTCAACTGCTGAGGACACCGATAATGATAACAGTAAATCTGGCTCAAAAAGCAGTGTAGTTCTCGTTGATGGCGACGAGTTTGACCAGCTCTGGGATCAGGAAGAGTATCGGAATCTCGACTGGGACGCATTGGAACTGAGTTTAAGCCAGAAGGTCCCATAGACTCAGTTTTCGGCGACTTACAATCTAATCAATGCTATTTTATATAACAATTTGCTATGAATTCTTTGACGTGGTGTGCGAGTGGTGTGCGAGTGGCGACTCGGACTGCATTCGGAACAATCGAGTTCAAAGCTGTTCAAAGAATTATGCCCCGAGTGCAGCTGTGCATGCTGGCCTGACAACCGACTCGGAGCTAGATAAACAATGGAAGCTACCGCTTCTTGGAATTCGTGTCAGGTTCATGATATATATCGTCATCGTCCGTGCAATCGGAGGAAAACATAAAATAAAGTGAGAATAGGGCAAGTCACAAGGTTTGACGGGCAATGAGACGAGGTCTCCGGTAAGAAAGGGACGAAAAGTATCACGACTTAAACTACGTACGACACTCCCTTTACGAGTCCTAGATTCAGCCCTGATCATCATGCGACAAATGACCTGGTGGGACGTGAAGATCTATGCATTCACGTCTCAAGCATTCAGCGATGGGAACCCTTCTCCAAAGGTGTTCTCCCCAGAATAGGTCACATAAAGGAAATTATCCTCATCTCTGTTGCAACATCTTAGTATGACGAAACACATATGTTATCAAATAAGGGACGTACTTGTGCTCCTCGTAAATGGCGCTCATGAGTGCTGCCGTTGGGGGAAGCACCTCCTCTACAAAGATGAAGATGGCCTTCTCCGGCGCCAACTTGATTCTCTTCCGGATAACATAAACGAACTGACCAACAGTCAAATCCTACGAGTAAAGCGCATTGAAAAATCTCCTTTGGATCATAACACACAACAGACACGCACAGATGGTACCAAATACTTCTTCTTGTCGATCGTTGGGATGTCTGTATGATCTGCCTTCTCACAGATCACCTGCAGGGTAACCGTAGCTTAGTAACTAATGTAAAACCGCGAACAGAATGACGCACAGGAATACGATCCGGATATTTCTGCCGGATACGCTCAGCTTCTGCCTTGCGTTTCTCTACAAGTCCATAAAGCTTAGGATGAGTCAAAAGGAAAACGACAGGGGGTACTAACCAAAGGGATGTTCATCCTTGAATTTCGATCTCATTCTGAATCAAAATATGTTGCAGGAGATGAAAAGACGCGAGAAGCTGGGATGGTGGTGGTTCCGAGTCAAGTACCACTGGGAAGTTGAATCAGAACAACACGCGCAGTCCTGCAAGCCAACAACAACCATCAACAGCAATTTACCACACCTGGCATTTCCAAAAACAAATCCCTTTGAGTTCCCTGTGCTTAACCGATAACTAGTAACATTTTTACACAGTAATACAATTATAGGTATGGAAGTATGAATGAGTACATAAATAAGTGCAACGACCGTATTAGACGGATAGGAAATAAATGAAAGTCCGTCCCCGAGTCAGAATTCACCCAAGTCAGACTTATTTGGTCGACCGTGCTCCCATGGAAGCGGCCATCCCCACAGCCATGGCATTGCCCATGTTGGCACCCAAACCTTCTGCAGGCACAAAGACCGCTTTGTTGCCATATGCCTGCACTCGTGCAACTTCAACCCGGCGTAGCTCCATCTCGCGCGCGAATTGATCAACTACTTCCGCATCGGCCTTTGCCTTTATAAGGATGGCTCCAGCGTCAGCCTCGGCGGCTAGGCGAGTGGCCTCTGCCTGAGCTTCCGCCTCGATGCGCAACCTCTGCGCCTGTGCTTTGGCAGCAGCAATAACGCGGTATGCGTCAGCATCAGCTTGGGTATTTGCAGTTTGCGCCTTGATCCTTGCCACAGCGAGTGCACCTTCCTCATGTTTGACTTTGTTGCTATTCTCCCTGTCGACGTTAGCAGCTTCAACCTGCGCTTGGAGTGCACGAGCTAACAGAAGGTTAGAATAAATCATGCATAAATAAGTGGTGCTTACTAGTTAGCTTATCCATCGTCGCGGCAATTTCACCTTTGAACTGACGGTCGATGACAGCTACCATAGGAATTAGTGGTGGGTCGGATTAATGGACAAAGTTGAAACCTACCAAGGTCTTTGAGAACAATTCCGTATTCAAGAGCAGCCTCGTGCATGTCATCCATTGCGCGTGTGCGCAAGGCGTCAAGGAAGGCAGAAGAAGGGTCAGTCCCATCTTCCAGGTTTTCCGGTCCCAGAGAGCGCTGTTTGACCATTGAAGCATAATCGAGATGAGCGACAATCTGTGTCAATATCGACTGTGTCTTGTCCCTTAGAGCGTCATAAGGGGTGTTATATCCATGAGTAGCGAGTTTAAGCGGTTCTGTTAATTGCCACTTGAGGTAGATCGTCAAGCTGACTGGCACTTGATCGCGGGTGAAGCTGAGAAATTAGTCAATAGCTGTCAGAAAAGAAAAGAAAATGGCACTCACATGTCCTTTGTAGGCATCTCTAATTGGTTCTCGCCAAGGGTATAGAGACCTCGGAGTGTCACACTGGGGTTCGTGATGACAGATTGTCCGGCACCAAGAAGGTCCAAGTCATTCCCACGCTGCAAGATTGCACAGTTATTTGCAGGGATATTCAAGCTGTTTCAATGTCAAGTTTCTAGTTCACAAAGTAGGAAATTATTGTTGACATACAAAGTGGCAACCACGTATTCCTTTTCCAGTTGATGGCCAACCTTGCTCCTCATCTTCACCTCGTGAGTAGAACCCAGGACCAATTTAGTGACTTGGTCCTTCACGACTGTGGGTAAGTGTGTTTGATCGACGATGGATAAGACATCGTATGTCCCTTCGACAGCGTATGCAACGAAACCGGAATTCTTGATCACAAATACCTGATTTTGAGGATCCGAAACAACAGCAGCCTGGTTCTGGGACACTTGGACCACGGTCAGACCGTTGAATTCGATGACAGTGTCGGATACTGGAAAAAAAGGTGTTCGCTCAGTAAACGGCAATTTGTCTCGAAAAAGGGGTCTCACATCCTTTGGTGCCAACCCATTGCCGAGCCCACCAGTTCCGAAGAGGAAAGCGTGGGTAACGACCAGATTTGGTCAGAATTTTGGGTGAGCCACTGGAAAATTAGATGAATAAAATACCAAGCTAGACATAATTTGTGTACGCACCCATGGTTTATGAGACCTAATTGACCAGGAATAACTTCTCTGCCAGCCCAGTCTGTGGGTTTTTTCTTAGAGAAAAGGCCTGGTTTTCCCGCCTGAGTATTTTGGTAAGGCACAATTCAAAGCATGAGAACGATGATTCGGACTCACATTGAGGAGTTGGCGATCAAGCTTCTGTAGAGCGGCTAAGACACCACCATTGGCAATGGGTACAAAGAATGGCCTCTCTTGCAGACCGTAGTCGGTAGTCGTGAAGTCGTTCCGTGGTCGTTGGGCGGCCTTTGAACTTGTGGCTTTGGGCAGGGTGTTTGAATCGTCAGTGGATGGATATTCACCACTATGCTTTACCAACGGGGAATCTCCGACAGTAGTAGTGTCACCGAAATTAGAGGTCATCATGAAGTAGGGAAACTCTGAAAATACAGGCTGAATTTATACTGTCAGAGACCGAGTCAGAGTAAACCAGTGCTGATCCAGGGAATTGGTCTGAGTGGCAACGTGACCATCATCAGTACAGATTTGTCGCTCATGCAAAAGGAGAATTGTGTCCTAGGATTTGGGTTTACATCTAGCCGTCTAATAGATCAGTACACCCACAAGCAGTCCAGACTGCCCTATCTTCCCAAAGAATAATTCAATAATATAAATTCATGGTGTGAAATGTGCACGTGGCTGCAGCAAAGGAACAATTTCTCAATTCCCAAAAAAGCGTAACCACCACAATGCGGCTCCCTCTTGTGCTACTACTGTTTTTGGCAGTAGAAGCATTGTCTGTACCCGCAAATGAAACTCTATGGGGTGCCTACAGACCAAATCTCTACTTTGGTCTGAGACCAAGGTTACCCAAATCACTTATGACAGGCATGCTCTGGTTGGGCACTCAGGATTACACAGCCGCCGCAAGTGAGTTCAAATTGCTGGGCGCTGAATTAACATCTTAGCGGTACCCTAGGACCTCGCCACTCGTGTGACCAAGGGGATAACTTGGATAGTTACACATGGACTGAATATGATCCTCGCGAAGGCGGTGTTCAACTTATCAGGGATTCTGCCAACAATGTTCAAATTACGACCGAATTCCTTAAAGTACCGGGCGGAGACCACGGCGGCAGTTGGGCAGTGCGTATCAAGGGCGAACCCATTGATAAAGGAAAGCAATATGATCCATTTCCATTCAAGGGGCCTTACATTCCATGCAGAGAAAATATCCCATATATCGACAATATTTTATTTTGGCCTAGAGGGCCTTGGAGGACTTGAATTGAAGACAAATCAAGACCACAACGTTTGTTCTTCATTCATTTTTTGTGCCACTATAGTTGTTTACCTCAGTTCAAGAACAGGGGATTGACGGCGAGATTCATCTTTCTGGGTCTTCTCCTGATTTGGATGAGTTTACTATTACCATGGTTGACGGTAAGTTGAACACCTGATTCTTATTTTTGTTGCTTATTTGCTCTACAAGGTCCCAGCAACAATGCAGTCGCTCTGGGACCCCATGCGGAAGCTTTTCAATCTCGGATAGGAAAGACCCAATTTATTGGACGTTTCGCGCATGATGGCAGCATGTGGGAAGCACATAGTACGCCTTTATGAGTTCTTTGAACAGAAACCTGTTTTCACACCTTTGAATTAGGTTCCATTCTGAAAGCATTAATTGACAATACTCGCCAACTTGTCGCACCTTATCAGAATTCTGGATCCTTGCCGCATCCTTCTTTCGTTTTCCACTTGCCAAACGATGTTCACTCGGACAGTAATCTCTTTGCTTTCCAAAAGCACTTTGAGGGTGCCTTCCAATTTGATATTCTCTTCGACAGTGGCAGCGTTGAACAGAAATTGAGCTGTATGTAAAATCAACATTCTCTTGACGAATATTTCTCAGTTTCTTCCAGCATCTACATTGGATCAGGGTGTACCTGCCTTAATCGAGAAGTATAGGCAACTCTTCCAGGAAATTCTGCCATATCCATCTGACTACCCAATCGAGAAAAAAGACTCTCTGGAGAGATTTTCCAGGGCGGTTACATCAAACCTAGTAGGAGGGGTCGGGTATTTCTATGGAACCTCCATTGTGGATCGCAAATTCTCATATGACTGGGACGAAGATGATAACTTGGATGATAGTGACGGTAGTCCAAAAGGCGCCAAACTAACAGACCCAAAGGCATTACTAACAGCAACCCCAAGCCGTAGTTTCTTCCCTCGTGGGTTCTACTGGTCTGTCATTCAAGTATGCTATCGATCAATTCTGATATCGTTATAGGGATGAAGGGTTCCATCTCTTGCACATCGGGCAATGGGACACCGATTTCAGGTTTCTACTTTCTTTAGGTATTGATATATTTCAAGCACTTACTTACAATTTCAGTCTTGAAATTCTGAAAGACTGGATCGATCTCATCGACGACGAGGGCTGGATAGCCAGAGAGCAAATTCTTGGCGAAGAAGCTCGAAGCAAGGTACCTTGCTTGATTCGTATACTTGGCCGAAGATAACAATTTCCAAGGTTCCGCCCGAATTCCAAACCCAGGTACCCAACTATGCAAATCCCCCGACACTTACAATGGCTGTTACGGACTTCATTGAACGTGTCAAGAAAGCGTCCGGTTCCCAGGGAATCTCTGACAAGGAGCTTGGACTTGACACAGGCATGGGCTTTCAGGCTCCATTTGCCGCTTCCACGAAGCTCTCCGCCGTGGAAAGCAAATATCTGACTAACCCAGATCTTGCACTATCTTATCTTCGAGAAATATACAAACCGCTAAAAAGACATTACGACTGGTTCAGACGGACCCAGCGCGGTCAGATCAAGCAATATGGACGGAAGGCCCGATCAAAACGGGAGGCCTATCGATGGCGAGGTAGAACACCCACTCATATACTGACGAGTGGGATGGATGACTATCCCAGAGGCCCGCCTCATGCGGGTGAACTACATCTTGATTTGATATCTTGGGTCGCCTTCTTCACGAGGACGATGCGAGATATCGCCGCCTTTGTGGGTGAGAAAGACGATGAATTGACCTTCATCGGTATTGAAGCATCCATCTTGGACAACATCGAAGGTATGCTCCTTACAGTTGACCCTCATGATCCTGTGGTTGATAAATGCTTTTAGATTTGCATTGGAACGAAGAACAGAACATGTACTGCGATGTGAACGTCAATGATGATGGTGAAATCGATTTCTTTGGTCTTGGATAACTTCTTTTGCTAATTGGGGAAAGATGAATCCGATCACGTTTGTCACAGGGGGTATGTTTCCCTGTTTCCATTCCTGCTTGAACTCCTTCCGCCCACCTCACCTCACTTGGGACATATCCTGGATCTGGTCCACGACCCCAAACATCTGTGGTCCTCGTATGGTCTGCGCAGTTTGTCTGCGTCACATCCAGAATTCGGACAAGGAGAAAACTACTGGAAAGGACCAATATGGATTCAGATAAATTATTTGGCTCTTCGTGCTCTACACAAGGTTTGCACATCGTATTTCTCTGCATCCCCATAACTTTAATGATGTGTGCATAGACATACGCCGCACAGCCGGGTCCGTATCAAGAAACCGCTAAGCAGATATACAAGGAACTGCGGAAAAATGTTGTGGAGAATGTTGTGAAGGTGTGTTGCTTGATGATCAAGTATTTGGTAACAGGGTACTGAATTGATGCCATAGGAATACGAAAGGACTGGATATGTCTGGGAACAATATGACGCTGTGACGGGCGAGGGCAGACGAAGGTAAGAATCGCGTTGACACCCTTAATCCTGTTTTCCCTTCTGAATCGCAAACTGTAGCCACCCCTTTACAGGTTGGACATCACTGACAGCCTTGAGTAAGTTGATGCGCTCACCTCTGATCTCGGACTCTTAATGAGAATCCCTTCTAGTTCTTGCAGAAAAGTATTAAAAGAAATGTCCCACATGGCCGTAATACACATGAAATTCAAGTGTATCCTGAAATTGATCATTTCTTAAGCAAGCCCCTATCATGTCCGATCCCAAACAAAAAAAAGGAAGCAGCTTGCGTCCTTGGGACCTCTTGGGACACGTCTGTGACCAGGTCGTGTTCGTTCTGCTCTCAGAACTCTCAGGTCATTTGTGAATTAACCCTTTGCTGCATCTTTCAGAGAAGGTAATTGTATGTTAAGGGTTCTGGTTATTGTCACCACATTTCGAAGTAGATCTAAAATCGGTGTTGGGCTGTTTTAATCTCATTGCGTAGAAACGCGGAAAAGGGGCTATACATATATGCTCGTGAAGCAATCCATACACCTTCAGTCGCAAATTCGATTATTTGAACACAAATGGGCGTATACAATCGACATAAGCCACGTGCTATTGAATCACCATCTCAATTTGAATATGATTCATCTGTTGGGAACTAAGCAAGATCAAAGTGATATAAAGGAGATCGTGCAGAAGTCAACTTCCTTACTTACCTCCGAGATATGTATGTCGAGCAAATTGGAAAACTGTTTAGACCATACCTGCGAGTCATCGCACATTCTACCTCCTCTTTTTTCTGGTCATATCTTTTCTTGCAACTTGAAACGTCCGCGTCAATGCTTGCTGACTCCTGAGCCACACTCTGTTTTGGGCTGTTTGTTTGGCAAGTGCCTGGCCGATAAATAGATCAACCAAGTGGGGACTTCGACTAGGAATTCGAAAACGCCTCCAGTGGAAAGAATATAGGTACCGCAAGCCCTGCTTTTCAATTTTCCAAATGACGAGCTAGAACAGATGGCAATAGAGAGAGGACATTCATAATGAGCAAGAGCAATCGCGTCCAAACTCTGCGAATGACCAAGGTCTCGGAATAACAACAACACCGCGCCGGAACCAAACACCGTCAAGAAACACTCGCCATTTAATAGGGCTTTTCATGGGATTCGAGTTCATCATTGCTGGCAAAGGCGATTTAATAAAATTTGGAGCCAGGACGTCATGTTTGTCAACCAATTTCAAGTAAGGCGAACGTCGTCCTATTTTTAGTACAAGTGGTGCCTCCACACCTACATAAAACGTTCCGCGTCTGAATCCCCTTCATCAAACAGAATCATGGCTGAACAGCACAACGGCGAGAACAACATGGCTGAGGAGTTCAAACCAATCCGTCCGAAATTTTATTTTTGGGCGTGGTTAAGGCTCCACTGGCATGGTGTTGATCTCATAACCTTGGTGTTAATGGGTGCATTAGCATTGGGAGTTTACCGTGCTTGTGAGTAAATTGTTGGAGTCATCGCGTAGTTCATATACTAAAGATTTCAAAGCTGCTATGCCGCATCACTTATTTCCAATTTATAACCAGAGCTTGGTTGCCAATCCAGAAATCGGATATCCTAGGCAAAGTGAAATCATACCAACTTGGGCTGATGGTCTCATTTCTGTCCCTATTCCAATTGTCGTTATGGCCCCTTTTCAAATCCATCGACGCAGTATTGAGGACTGGTTAACGACCGTTCTAGGTCTCTTAAAGAGAAAGTAGTCTTATCAAGCATGTCAGCACATACGTATCTGACCTGGCTTTACAGGCATTGTCACTGGTGCCGTTATTCAGGTATTCATCAAATTCCTCGTCGGCGGTCCTCGTCCCCACTTTTTGGCAGTCTGTCGACCCAGTATCACTCCTGACAACCAGAGTGGCTTTGGGTTCGATAAAATAATGTATGACCGGTCGGTTTGCACAGGCGACCCAAAACAAATCAACGACGCTCTTCAATCGATGCCTTCGGGTCACGCGACAGCAGCCTGGGCTTCGATGCTGTACCTCTCCCTCTACATCAATGCCCAGCTCAAAGTAATGAGTGCCCACAATCCAGCGTACTGGAAAATGATCCCGTTCTTTGCTCCTTTGCTCGGAGCTTGTCTTATATGTGGTGCAATGTTGTGAGTAAAGAAAGAACTTCCGAATCCCAGGGAAATGAAATAATTCCTAAATTCAGACCACCATGGACGAGATATCTTGGCGGGAAGTCTGATCGGAATCTGTACGGCCTTGGTCGCATTTCGTCAAACCTTTGCTGCTATCTGGGACTTCAGGTTCAACCACATCCTCCTGCCTCGTACTACCTCGCTATTTCACCGCCAGCCGTACCCTTCACGCGACCTTTCCTACGGCTACGAGCCTTCTCTGCCGTTCATGACATATGAACCCCCAACAAGCCGTGAAGGTGGTTGGGAAAATTTTTATTATAGAGGTGCACCTGGTGACATTGCTACTACTCACTTCGGTTCAACCGGCCGACAAGCATCCGAAATTTATGGAGGTCGAAGCACCACTTCTGGACAAGCAACAACGAGTCGGAATACTGCGGTTTGAATGAGGCACGAGGTGCTACACTGCCCGCGTATTATCCGACAACTTTTTGTGTATACCTCTGTTTTCTAGAACCTGTACTGAATGTATATAGCAACTGATTAACCGTAATGAACATGAAGGATGATGCAAGAGATGCTGTTACTCTGGCACGGATCATCATCTGTCAAATTGAAAACCGCGTGGTTTGATATCAACCTGGTGTTAAATCCCATTTTGCCTCATGGCTCTTTTAAATCCCAACTGTCGTGGCACCAGAAATGAGCATTGAAAGAGGCTGATCATTAATGACGCAACTTCACGATGGTCCGGTGTCGTTCAAGTTTTACGATCAAGAATGTCGTGATCCGGATCCCCCTCCATCACTGCAAAAATGCCATATTTGTCCTTACATTGCCGTGTCCACATAATTACAAAAAAGTCAAAGAACACCTTCATATGGGCGCTGATATGTCAACACGGTAACAGGATCCGGTTGTTTCTAGCTATTTCCCGCTCGTCAAGTCGACATGTGGATCATGTTACGGCCCGGGTGTCCTATAGTGCAACAGAAATTGCGGAAGCATTGCACATATTGGGTAGAAGGCCTAGTCTAGACACAAGTGTGGCGTTAACGAACTGGTAATGCTTGCGGTAATGTGCACTTACAGCCGAAAGTTCAGGATTTGCTAACCGAAGATACTCATAACCGTCGAGACTCGGAAGGGATATCGATTGTCGCGTAGTTGCACCTCACAGTAAAATCGACACCCTTCTTCCTAGCCTCTAGGCACCCATTTAGTCGGTACCTTGGTCGGTACCGGCGTCAATAGAGGACTCCAATTATGGTCAACGATATTGGCCCTGTTTTGGATTAGCGTTTGCAACTCCGTCCCATTGTTCGACTGTGGACAAAGCCCACATTCGACAAGACCATTTTCGAGCTACAAATAACTTGCTGGATTCATTATAGTATCAGATGACCGAGATTGCCGGACTTTTTTACTAAACAATCATGTCAAAGACCGGGGAACATTCAACACATCCAAGTGCTACGAAAAACCTTAAATGCAAATGCCCCGCACCGTGACTCCACCATCCACATGTTTTTGAAATCTGAATTGGACTCACTCTCATGTTCAAGTTTTTATAACATGTGCCCCAACGGTTTGTCTTTGCCCCGTTTCCCGAGTCGCGATCGGATTCGTATCCCCAACGTTTTGGTCATAGTTCAAAATAGAAGTGAAATCTTTTATTTTGCTGTGGTGTCGTGCATGCGGATTAAGTGCGAGATCATTGACTAGCAATGCTGAGTGAGGAAAGGGAACGAAGGATGATGTTTTATACGGTGGGACATCTGTGAAGCCTTCAGGCTATTCATTCACGATCGAGTCTCCATCTGCAAAAAGTCCAATGATGTTAGGAGATACTACCGCCGATCGTGATAGTTCGTCGATACAGAGTCGATAAGCAAGACTCGATATCGATGGACTGTGATATCCCAGAACGGTGTCTAAAACATTCAAATGGATTTTCAAATTGGTAGGAACTGAAAGCACGAGGCGGCCGCCGTGTCCTTAAAATCGTCTGGACCTGTCACACAGCTTTTCCGCCAAGAGGAGAAGCGCGATAGGGGATTGACTGGCAGAATACAAGAGATCATCCAGAAGTATGCTCCTAGGGAGTTGTCGGGAAACCTCGCAGATCGCCTTCTCTCTCCGGTCCTGGAACGATAAGGTTGTGTGCCCAATAATTACTGCTATCCTGAATGAACAAGACTAACTTGATTAGATTGGAGCTTGTGATACGATAGGAAATGGTGGATGGCTATATTTGAATGGTCCATCTGACCCCAAATTCAAAGGAAAGCCGCAGCATGGGGTTCTGTTGTATTTCGAGGATATATTAGTCCCCCGAGTCGTCGTTTGCGCTGGGCAAAATAGTATGCATTGTGGTGTGTGCACCCTTTGGGATATTTGTTGCTCCGGAGTGTCAGCTTCAGGGTATTGTGGCAGCTTTCAAGTCCGGTCGGCTCTTAGGAGTTGAATGAAAAGAAAACACTCACGATTGTATGAACAAGTTGATAAGAGAATCCGATTTCGGACCGTGCAAGCATTCGTCAAGGCTGCTGTTATTATGTACCGCGCTAGTCGAGATTCGAAAGCGTTCAATTCTGATGGGTAAACTCTTAATTAAAGGGCATCGAGGCCTCGAGGCGCTGAGCGCTATCCGGCTCGGATGAAGAAGGTTTGCTATTTCAGAGTAACAATGACTAACCAACACAATATATAATAGACCTCGTCGTGTGACGAAGATAAAATAGTGTACTAATAGATTTCTAAGGGTCGATAGAAAAATCTAGGACTTGAATGAATAAGTATAAACAAAAAAGTGGATCCAAGACAGAAGATGCAGTAGAATAAGATGTGTTGCAAGGCAGCGCTGCAGCGATGTGGGTATTCCATTAAGCTCAGGCGGTAGAAGGTCAGACAATAGGGTTAAGGGTGCGCCACAACACCTGCGTATAGCAGGAGCGAAGTGTCATACTTTTGTAAAGGGAACCAGATGTTGTGTATTAATACAAGACTTGAGTAGGGTATTGGGGTTGAAGGGGAGAGTCAACGGACGTCAAGTCCGGGATCAAGGGGGGTTAAAAGAAAAATGATGTCGAAAGTGGGGTGGGCTGAACGAATGAGCCTGATCCACGGATGAAGAAGGAGCGAGCGACGAAAAAGAAAGTTTAGAAGGAGCTGCTCCTCTTTCTCCGGGGTGGTTTGTGTTGTTTGCTGCTACCCCAGTTCATGAACAGACGTTTGAAAAGCGGAGCGGGTTTGGGTTGGTAATAGGAATGAGGGAATTGTGGAGCATTCTGCTTGAGTGAACAAAATTCAGGGTCAGGACAATGAGCACACGCAATGAATGGAGTAGACCGAACTGGTAAATAGCCCGAGCCACCTTGATATGCAGCATGCTGATGCATTGGGTGCGTGTGACTTGGCGGTGTTGTTTGGGAACGCATGGCACGCGGGATGACAGGCGCAGAATGGGGTGGGTAATATGCTGGCAGCCAAGTTGAGGAAGATGTTTGCGAAGAATGCTTCGAGTCCCTGGGTGACGTGAGTCTTGGGGCCTGTGCATGGGTACCATATGTCGGGGAGGCTGGCTTCCCTGTCGAAATGTAACCATTCTGGGGAGGGAGATGCAAAGGGGAAGGGAGTGTGCGTCCTCGTGCAGGATCGGGACGCGCAGCAGCAGCGGTCGTGTATGTAACGGACTGACTTCGGTTTGACCGCTTGGCAGAGGTAGGGGATGTGCCTCGCTGACGAATGTCTGATGGATCGATGGCTCTGTCTCTGCCGTGGTCACGGAGCCTATCCCGAGGGTTCCTAGAGTCCTTCCGACGATGGCGGTTGTCGTCGTCGTCTCTTGTCATCTGGAGGGCATGGACAGCGGGAGTAGCAGGAGTGAAGGGGTTTGCGGGTGGCTGGCGCTTTGTGCCGTCGACCCAGTTCGCAATTTTATACTGCTTCTGTACATAGGCGTCCAATGCCTCCGGAGAGAAGTCGTACTCGGTCATAGTCGAGGGGAGAGAAACAAGGAGCCTGAGATCCGCTGGGTATATATACGATACGAGGGATCTGGACAGGACAGAAAAGGCAAGCGTAACCCATAACTGTGACTAGTGACTCTTCTGATCTCCGACTCAACGGCGTCACGGTGATCTTCTTGCTTTCCGCCAACTGCAATGGACAACCCAGGCTGGCATGCCCATCGTCGCGCAAAGAAGGTATGCTGCACTTGTTCTCAGAATGAATTTCTGATCCATACGTGTTTCACACAGGAAGATGATCTGTACACCCGTCACTATCGCAGCGGCCTTCCCCCCGCCCCGTCCCATGATCTTGCGCCCATAGAGGAGAGCTTAATTGGAGGTTTGAAACGGTCTTTGTTTTCACACAAGCCTCCTGCAGTTCCTTCCAAGGACACTCGTCTTCCCAGCTCCAAGGCGACCTATACGCCCGCACAATTGGTAAAGATGTCCGCTGTTGATCGCTCAAATGCCCTGCGCGCGGCGAGAATGGACCCTCATCTCCAAGTTCGTGCTATGCTTTCCTATCTCACATCATTGTCAGCTGTTCATTCCCACTTGCTCAGTTCATGTGCGGTCCGTTGCTCAAGTATGCACGTCCTGTACTTCTTTGAGTTATAAGCCCCTGATGCACTACCCCTAGGTATGACACTGTAGACGACTACGGCATTTGGCACGGAGCTGCCCTTGTCGTTAGTGAGTGCCGGTTCAATCCCTCGAATCCGTCTGATGTAGCCATAACTTAGCTGCAGATAGTGGTTCTATCTATGATCCGCATCCTGTGTTGACGTACTCTTGGGATCCGAACGTTGGGGGTACAGAATTCAGTGCAGTCGACCTTGTAGGCCCCTCCCATATGCACCAACGAACTGAAAGTACTACTTCCGCAACTCAATCCCAAATAACATATGAGCTCGCTCCGCACCCTGCTGACCCCCATTCAACTATCTTACCTATGTCTCCCTCTACATCCACTTTTCACGCTCCCAATTATTCTTTTCACAAATCTCCCGCGTCCCCAGAAAATGGTAATTTCGACGGGTTTCCCACCACCAGCTGTAGTGAGAGAGCTCTCGGTCAAGAACTATGGGTTTACTGCGGCACTGGAGGGCAAGTGTAAATTTCGATTTCACTCCCCTTCCGATTCCCACAGGTTGCTTTTCTAACAGAACCTTCACTTTCTGGCGATTCCTGATTCATATTCCCCTCGCCCAACGTGAGATGGTCGTGAGCTATTCAATTAATAACGGACAACAGTTAGAATTCTTCGTCCCTGGACGTAATCAAAACATGCGTTGGGCTGCGCATTCTGTACGTGATTTATCCGTTCCACAATCTTGGTAATTGATGTACAGGTTAGTGTAATGGTTTCTCGTCAGGAGTGAATCCAGATGATTTCCGTGGACCTGGCTTCAAGTCCGGCTATGATCCCCTTTGGATGGATCTCCTGGCAAGTCACGCTGAGAAACCATTCCATTGTATGGTTGGAGGCGGAGACCAGCTTTATTGCGACCAGTGAGTAGTTTTAACACCTTGGTTTCATATTCTCAACACAACCGGCAGGCTAATGCGTGAACCTGAAATGCAAGAGTGGGTCTCCTTGTCGAAACCCGAAGACAAAAAAGCATATCCTCTCTCGGGAGAAATGAAGTTTGCCATTGATCGATTCTTCTTCAATCATTATTGTCAATCCTTTAGGACAGGTGCATTTGCACGAGCGAACTGTTCTATGTGAGTCTAAGGAAGCAAAATTTTAATTTGGAGTCTTGTTGAGTTGACTTCTGTAGACCAATGCTCAACATGTGTGATGACCATGGTCAGTGCTGTATTTTGTACCATCGAATTTCCTAAACCTATCTGCGCAGATATTGTACGCAACATTTCTTGTATTATATAATATCTACTGAATTCTGAACCTTAATGCTTCAGATCGACGGCTTTGGAAGTTGTAAGTATACCATGATGTTACGTATTGAGCACTAACGAAGACTGTCTTTCCAGATCCCGACGATTTGCAAATGTCTCCCGTATTTCGACAGTATGTCACGTACATTCTCACAATGACCTACCTCATGTTCTTTTTTTAGGATCGGCGCAAGAGGATATTTCTTTTTCCTCCTCTTCCAGTGCTTCATCAACGGTATTTCATTTTGACTTCATTTCCCCCTTCGGGTTATCTTCTTACCTCTGATGCGCGTTGTAGTGGACATTGACGGCATACAGGATGCTCCTGGCAAACACGTTTACCAGTCTTTGATCATCGGCGAACCAGGTCCCTACGTACGGTTCCCGTCACACTCGTTTTTATCAAGATTAGGCCCTCAGGTGTACATTATCTTGTTGGATTGTCGGTACGTTTTCCTAATTTCATATTGGAAGGTTGATACACCTCATCACACATCACGTCTATTCATACAGCGCTGAACGTCGTAAAGATCGGATCTGTAGTATTGCACAATATACTCGCGTCTTCGATCGGTTGAACAACATTCCACAAGGCGTTGATCATCTCGTCGTCCAGCTTGGCATACCTATAGCATATCCTCGGATGGTTTTCCTTGAGTCAGCTCTTGACAGCAAGTTTAACCCACTACTTCTGTTGGGGAGAAGCGGATCATTAGGTCTGAGTGGGTTTGTGAATAAGTTCAATGCGGACGCTGAGCTGCTTGATGATCTGGTAAGCTTCTTTGCGACAGACCCTTTTTTCATCTGCTTTAACCTTATTGCAAGAATGACCACTGGACTTCCCGGCATCACAAGGCACGTTATTCTCCTATGTGATTTTTTGCATCGAATCTAATCACCTGATTCACAGAAAGAACGTAACTGGATCGTGGAGCAACTGCAGAACTTTGCTCGCATAAAAAGGATTCGCGTTTCTTTCGTATCCGGAGATGTCCATTGTGCAGCGGTGGGATTCTTCCAGACTCTGAAGGTCAAGGGGAAACCCGATGTATTGCCATCGAATGACTTTAGGTACATGGTCAATATCGTCACGAGTCGGTTTTAATTCATTATCCTAATTTAAATTACACTGATGCAATGTCCAGGTGCCATCGTGAACACACCTCCGTACGTTCTTGTACGATGACGTATTTAGCTTACGATTGACTTTCGATTTAGGCCGAATGGCGTCATAACGTTGGTGTCTTCCCTTGCAACCAAAAACCACAAAACATTACACTCCATCGACACTGATGAGAACATGGTTCGCAGCCTTTCTATGTCGAATCTATTTTATTTCACAAATGTCTCTTTTCACTAGGTCCCTATATTCACCAAGGAACCCGACGGTCAACCTAGAAAACAGAAGTTTATCATGGGCCGTCGGAATTGGTGTCATGCGGAATTGGATGGAACGGGGGAGTTTGTATTTGACATCAGAGTTGAGAAGCAAAAGGGGTACGGGGTCACTGTTGGGTCAGTCCGCTGAGTTTTACCGCCTCGTTTTTAAACTTATTTTCCGGGTTTTTGCGCAGGTATCCCATCCGTGTGCCGCCGCCAAAGTGGGAGTAGCATCAAATATGCAAATAAAATCTTTATTTTTGGGTGGCTTGTTGTTCTGGACTTGGACTGTAATCCAGATTCTTTCATGTAATTGTTCCATTAGTATTAAAATATTATTTAAAAGAGCTACCACAACGCAGATACGATTGTAGAATACAGGACACTAAATAGTAATAAAGCCTTTCAGTGTAACGACAAAGACGACGTAATATGAAGATTAGCTTATCATAGCTTCGAGTTCATGGTCCACGTCCATTTCAATGTCATTGTCTGTTTCGTGATCGTGCTCGGGCAGCTTCTCTGGATTATTTTCAGAAGTGTAACCGCTGTGCCCTCCTGTAAAATCTCCGTAAGATGCAAAGGTAGGTGCGGGTGAATGCGGGTCTGATTCTGCGACTTCTAAAAGAACATCGTGGTCAACGCCATTCTGGAGTTGATCGTCTTGGCGGTCATATGCCGACGTGGAATGACGAAGCGGGCTCGGACTGGCTGCAGAGTGGATGTGAGAAGGAAAGAACAATGGACCTGGCATGCCGGGTCCAAGTAGTCCCAGTGGATTTGACGGTGAATAGCGACCCTTTTTCTCCAAGGGGAAGCCATCTCTCTCTACCAAGCTGGGGCCAGATTTTTCCCTGTCTTCATCCTCCTCCACCTCCTTCGCAATCCTGTCCGCAGCCTCCTTCCTCGATTTTTTCCTTGCCTCGGCTAGTTTCTTTTTCTTTTCCTTCTGCTTCCTCTTCTCTTCCTCAGCGACTTCAAGTTTGGCTAGATGTTCAACCTCGAGCTTGGCTTCTTGCTCCTCGAGAGCGTCAAACTCCCATTCTTCTTGCATGAATTCGGGGTAACGATCGATCGCAGGACGCCATTTTCTGGATTGAGTTGGTTCGAGCTGAGGTATTGCATCAGACGCAGGGTATCCACCATTAGGTCTCTCTGGTTTGACGTCCATTTCACCCCAGCTCCCAAGATGGCGGCTAGACTGGTGTTCACCAGAATATGAAGGTGCTTCTTCACCAGTCATTCTATTTAAAAGCTGGTCTATATCATCAGGAGGTGGAAAGTCAAAGTGTGGACCAGGGTTCAGCCTGACCGCTGCGTCGTTGAAAAGCGAGATGAAGGGATAATAACCTAGAGTTCCGTCGTCAAAGGGGTTTTGTCGGTGTTCTTTTACACCTTCACGTGTCCGCTTTTTTGAATTGGCTTTCCGTTGCATTTCTGTTTGCCGAAGAGGGAGGTAATCATAAAGATCCTGAAATGCAGTGCCCTGGCACTTTCCATTCAAGAAGAAAGCTATTCGCGATCCGTGAAGTATTGGGAGAGGAAGAAGGTTGGTTGAGTTGGCTTTGGTGCTGGAGGTAGTTGGACCACCCCTTTCGGGGAGTTTTCCGTTGGCAGACTTTTTGGTCGTTGTAGACGGCACAGATCCGGTGTTGGTTGTTTTTCCAGAATAGTCCATCAGTGCTATCATCTCCTTAGATGCTTGGTACTCCAGAACTTCAAAGACCTCCTGGCCTCTTAAATCAATTGGAATACGCTCCCTTTTGAGATGTGCAGGATCGTGAGGGTCCTTCGTAATCGGCTTCTGTCTCGGGGGGAGGGAGATGTATAGCCCGACCACGTCGCCTGTGCCAAAAGGCTGCCCATAAGGACGTGGTCGGGACAATGCTACTTTCTCGCCAGTTTTGTCACGATATCCGTAGCTGTATCCGTCTAGACCAACAGGAGCGTTCAACGGTGCCTCTCGCCTGCCCCATCCCAGTCGAACGTGACCTCCTTCATGTCTTGACTCCTCGCCAACCTTTTCTCCTCCACCATTCAGAATCTTGACTTCCATATACCACTTTCCTTCCCGCATTGGAGCATTACAACGCGCACTCCGAAAGCCTTTACTTCCTAATATACACACCCCATCCTTTGAGACCTTCAGAAATGGACTTCGGTCTTCCCAGCTAACACGGTAGCATGTTGGGTTGCTTTCGATGGTCCGACATGGAGTAGCATAACCCGGCGGGTTGATGCCTGCGGGTATGTAGCGATACCCGAGACGGTTGGCACCTACCATTTCTGTCTTGTGCCATTCTGAGCCCTCAGAAATGGGTATAAAAACCGGACCACGGGAGATCGTCAGGATAGGTCGCGACGAGAGATCTGCGCGTGAGGTTGCGAGTAAACTAGGAAATAAAATTACAAGGAAGAATGATAGCAATTAACATCGAACACACTCTGTTGTATTCGTCCCATTTGTAGCCTGATCTGAGGGTGCAGGAGAAGACCCTTTTACGACAGGCGCGCGCTTCCGCTTTCTTGATGTTGTTGTCGTTGTACTCGTCGGCTGTGGAGTAGACCCATTTGGTGTGTTGCTGGAAGAAGGTGTCTCTGACTCGTGTCGGGCAGGATCAGGACGCATGTGAGCAGGAAACGACTCACTGTCCTTGTCGGCAACGAATCATCATGGTTGCGGCCCGGTCCTTCCGTTGAAGGTCTGTCTTGACCACATCCACGATGAGTTCCGCTCCACAAGGCAGACGAGTCTCGCGGGAGCTCAAGGTACTTCGAGACAACCCCATACCTGTACGTCTCCCTACTGTGTCCAGTCCAGGTCATGCCTGATCGTTATCCTAGAATCTCTCGCTGAATGTGAAGGAAGATAATATGTTTGAATGGAACTGTAGTATCAAAGCACAAGTGAGTGCAGGGTTCTACCTCTCCACCCTTTAGTCCACTCAATTATTCCTTGAAGTCCAATTCACCGTACAAGGGGGGAACCTTCCATTTCACTCTCGTCCTACCTGATAACTTTCCATTCAAACCACCTACTGTAAATATTCTTCCAATATTTTGACCCGCATTAAGGTATTCGCGCCTTAGGTCACCTTCAAAACAAAGATCTACCATCCTGGAATAAACGAAGAGGGCGCGATCTGTCTTCCTATCTTAAGAGATGATGTATGTCAGCTTTTATTCGATTCACCGATTTCTCGCCAATGAGTTCGAAGTGGAAACCCTCCGTCAATTTGCGCACAGGTAAGTACCATCGAAATGTTCCTGCTTTGTGCTCAGTGTTATGTTGCAGTTCTTGTGTCTATCGACGAAAAGTTGAATAATCCTAGTCCGGATGACCCCTTTGAGCCCGACATTGCCGCGGTACGCCATACGCACTGCTGTGTCGAGACCAAAGTATGATTTATCACACCACAGATGCTCAAGAACGACAAGAACAAGTTTTTAGCCACTGCGGCTGAATCAACAAAGAAGTAAGCCACAAATAATTCCATTCGTTTATACTTACGACCGGATCAATGTGCAGGCATGCAATGTGAGGAATCCCAGGGCTTGGAATTGCTCTTTGGAGATGCCATTACTATCAATATCTGTAGTCGACTACAATTTCAGATTTGTAAAATGTTCTTGTTCCGAGTCGGATGTTATTGATTGTCTTGCCCGATGCGGCAAATGTTGACAACGTTGACAGCCAGCAGTGTCGATGTCGTTCTTTCCTTCTTACTATAACTAAAACCATTTATTCCGTATTTTATATTTCTCTGTCCTACACCCTGCGAAGACAATTCCTTTCTGATCACAACTCGTGTTCACCACGTTGTGTCTTTTTCAGGTAACAGCTTCCGAATTCCGTGACTGCTGTCCTCAACGTGTTTAAGGCGAGGTCCTGCGAGACTCCAATATGAATCGACTTCGGTAAGTGAACAACTTCACCTTGGCGTAGCTTCGGATTTCGCAAGCTCACTCTTGCCCCCTATGTCCGCTTCGTTTCATTTATTCCTCCAGGAAAAAGCCCGACACCCATCACAGTCAAGACTCGCTGAGCTCCCCGCTCGAGGGCGAGTTCTCCTCAGACACCTTACCTCAACTTCCGACGACCAACGACTTTCGGACGTCTCTTATATTGCCCGAGTGAGCTCAGTAGCCGTTGTTGGCTGGTTTATACGAAACTCATGTTCTTCCTTTCTCCCGCAGTCTTTCTCTCCGGTTCTCCCTACTTCGGTCCTCAGCTTCCGATCCCGCAGCATTTGATCACCACCTTAGGAGTAGGCTTGCAGACCAGCGGACACGAGGAGCGGCCAACCAGATTAGCGAAGAGGAGGAGGACATGCTGCTGAATGCCCTCGGTCGTATCCGTCTACGGCACAATGCAGGGGAGATATCGCATGAAAAGTCGAATGGAACTGTCCCTACAACCGGTGACTATGGGCCCGATGAGAATGGGGTGAAAGGCTCCATCTCTGCAACCTTGAATTCATCGCCGAACAGTCGGTCGGGGAAGCGATTTAGCAATAGTCTTTTTGCCCCTGGTCGCCTTCGAGATTATACATATCTCAAGAATGTCAACTCTCCAAAAAGCTCGGCCAGTAGCACCAGGACTGTCTCCCTTACCCCAACTGAGATGTCAGTCAAGAAAATGTCGACATCGTCGAGTATATTACCCAATACTCCCGAAAGAACAACTCCAACCATTTCTGTTCAACCCAGTCCCAACCCAGTTACTGATACCGATGCTGATGAAGACGATGGGTCACACACTGACAATACTTTCGAGGAGGCTACGTCAGATTTTGAATACCAATTACAGAACCAGCTCGGTCCCATTAATCTCAAACGTGCATCTATGGCCCTCCAGCAGGTTATGAAGGAGATAGAAGATGAACTTGAAGAGGAAATTTTGCTTCCCCGCACTACGCCCATTCCTCGCGGTAACTTGGATCAAGCTATGCAAGACGTGGTGTGTCTTCTACGTCTCTGATTAATACAATTTCTCATGTACATTCTGGCAGAGGAATAGCCATAGTTCTCGTGACTCTTCTGTCTTCGAAGGTGGGATGGCAATCAGCAACGATAATACAGCCCACGACAATGCCAGCGATCGAGGAGCTTCTCCCATTCCTACCAGGACGATGCCAGGCTATGTTCCTGGCATGCCCAGACCAATGACGCCACGGATCATTGATTTTGACGAACAACGTTCTCTCTCGACCACCCCTCGTGCTCAATCACCCACTGTAGTGGACTCGGTTTCTGCTCTCAGCACCGTTCCGAACAACTCAAAGGTCAGACGGAACTCGGCTTCTTCAATAACTAGGCCTTTAGGAGTTGCACCGCTCTTTTTACAACGAAGCACCAATGGTCGTTTTACACCTACGTTTCCTTCTACGGCAACAGGAGACGAATACCAGAGAGATGGTCCTGAATATGACAATTCTCTGAGCTCTTCTATCCTCAACAGAAGGAGACCAGCTTCTCCACTGGCTGGGTTGTCATTTCAACCCCTCGTGTCCAACCGACCCAACTCGCGACCCAGCACCCCGTCCAATGTCGTTTGGACACCGAATTCCTCTGCCAATGGTCACAACCGCCGAAATTCTCACAGCAGGAATAGCAGTGTGACGACAGATACTGAAATGGACTACCGTCCTTTGGGGATTCTCAGTAAACCCTCTGGTCCTCGCGCATTGCGGTCCCCTCCTCTTCCAGATTCAGAGTCTGAACACTTTATCAAAGCCACGGCTGGTACAAATGGAAAGGATCAAGCAAACGATTTGAATGGCCCTTATGGCGACATTGGCGTTTCATCCCCACCCCGTTCGCCTCCCCCTCGGACTCAAACACCGACTCAGAATGCCCAGCGCTCACCTATATCGCCTGGTTTTGCAAACAAATCTGCACGACAAAATCCACCACATTCTCCTTTCAACATCAGCGCATTTTCTGGCCTGGGTTTCTCTGCCCGTGTTAACTCTTCACGGTCCTCTCTCGATTCCGTTGGCTCCAGCTTCCATTCTTGGGATGAACCCGAGAAAATTTTCAGTGTGTTCTCTGACTCGAAGGAAAATCAAGTTCTCTGGCACGACTTTGTCGACTTGGATAAATCAGGTTCTGTCACTCCCGGAGACGAATCCGATGCAGAGGATGTGCTTAAAAGATATGGGGGTATGAAGAAGGCGGATATCGCTTCCATTCAGGACAAGCTTGTGAATGCAGCGTTTATGAAACTCGCGAATACAGACCCTCGCGATCGAGCCCCTTCAGCTTTGAGACGAAGGAGACCTTCTACTTCGCAATCGAATTATGGTCGGGTAAGTCTTTAATTGTCGTAAAATAGAGAAACGCCTCAATTCTGGAATATATAGATTGCGAGTCCTCCTCCCCATACCCAACCTCCAGGGTCGCCAACACATACAACTAATGATGATCCGTACTTAAAAGCCAGTGCTCTTTTAAACTCTGTCGTCGAGAGCATCAAGGATCAACCCTCTCCAGTCAATGTTTCGCCCATCGCCCGAGCTCCTTCGTCTTCGTCCGATGAGAAAGAACTTTCCCCTGCAACCCGTCGGAATCGTGCACTTGCTCGTGTGCTATTTGGTGAGGAGGACTCCAAAGAAAACGATTCACCAATAAATAAGGCAGAACCTATCAAATCACTACCCGAACCAGAACCTATCGTTTCAACATCCAGCACAGACACAACTCGTATTCCATCGAATTCGGCAACTAGCAATTCAGCAACTACCACTTATCTTGCTTCATCATCTCCACCCATGTCCGCCCAGTCATCTATCTCACAAACTGAAACCGCTTATCTTCATCGTAATCCTTCAGTTACGAAAGTGCCACAGTCTCCATCAGAACAGGCCGATCTTGTTCGTGAAGTCCAGAAGAAGGCTGACGCAGCAATGGTTGCACTAAACAAAACCTCGTCGTCTGTTAATTTGCCGCAAGGGCTGTCACACTCATCGTCCATTCGGAGACGGGTCGATCCCAAGGATATTTCGATGCCGAAGCTTGTTTCGACAACACACAATCTCGAAGCACTATCGCTGACAAAACTGAACAATAACAGTTCATCGAAGCTCAGTTCTCGCTTCAGGAGACTAAGAGGCTCGCTGCGCGTAAAAAATGTGGCTTCTTCTGGAGAAGAAACGATTACACCTGCATCCCTCGGTGTTGCTTCACCAACCCAGGTGTCTGGTAACAATACTAAGCCTATCGAATCAAACGCCAAACCACCGAATTCTGCGGGCGCAGCCGAGCACAGCAGATTCAAAATACCTCTTCAAAGTCCCGTAAATTCAGGACCTGGTCTGAAAGGATTCATGGCGCGCTTCAGAAATAAGCAGAGGATGTCAGAAACTCCTGCACAAGAACGACCATTGGCACCGCAGAATATAGCAACAACGCCAGTAACAGCTGTCCCTTTATCACCCCGTTTTGTTGATACAGCTACACCCACAATACCCGTCTCCCCTTCGGAAAGAAGCTTTAATTCGGCCTCTCGTTCCCCTGGCCAGCCTCGACCAATGTACTCGAGGTTCCCTCCTGCAAGTACAGCGGTCGCACAACCTCCTGTGTCCATTCCGCAATCTCCAAAAAGTCAAGAATCCCAACCACCTGAATCCCCAACCACCGAACAATCACGGGCTGCACTGCAACTATTATTCAGCGCCGCAAATGACCTTGGCCTCGATCAAAATGCACTGTCTGATCTCCTTTCTCGTTCCGGCACCGTTACATCCCGTAATTTGCTGAACAGGAGTAATACTGTCACTCAGTCTACCCCGAAAACATCGACTGCCCTGGGCAGTGCTGAGCTAGTGAGCAAAGTTTCGAGCACAGGGTCAGATCAGACCGCAACTCCTACCAATTACACACATCCAACAAGTCAACAAGAACCTAAAGTTGATGTTGATTTAGTGACTCCTGATGACACGACGGTACAAAAACTTCTTAAACCCGACACACTTCGTCGACCGAAAGAGGGTCAGACCGAAAATAACCCTGTTGTCCGGATAACCCGCGTTTTTGCCAACGACGCTCCGGAATTGGCTAGCCTCATTAATCGAAAAAGCCCAAATCGTCGAAAGAGAATCAGCACAGCATCGGTATCTAGTCGCTCTGTACATGATCGTGTTCCTACTCCGCCGCCACCCAAGGCTGCGAAACGTTTCTCTGCTGACCGTATGCCCCCCGTTCCTCTCCTGCCAAACGGTTTGGGTCAGGGAGGGCCGCCAGTTTCTCCTTCCGCATCGATAACTAATCACCTTCAGTCGACATATGATTCTTTGTGAGTGTAATTCACGTTTGAGCAGAAGCATCCATAATTTAGGTCCTTTAGGTATGATGTGTATTCTGGGGAAAGTAGGGCTGTGAGCATGGACGCCGGTGATGACGGACAAGTACCCCAGGAAACACAACCGGCCCTTGAGGTGATTGAACTGGCGAATGGAGAGACGGTGTGGTGTGTTTATTTCCCTTGGTAAACATCCCTTTCTTGGACTGACCGGACTTCAGGAATGTCATCAATGGTCTGAGAGATTATGATGAAGGATCTGTTTACTCTCGTGCGAGCTTCGTTTCAGATTATTCGACTCGTGAAGGAGGGAGCGATGCATCACAGACCCCCAGCAAGGGTCATCGATCAGATCCTAAAAGGAGTGTTTCTCCTCTTTTCTCTTCTAATAAAAAAGAGTTGCAGGGGAAAAGCCGTCCTGAGACCAAAGTACGTTTTTTCGCGAGCAGGGTAAAAGAACGGATTCGTTAATATAGACATCAGGTCTTCTACAGCACGTCGGAGCAAATTGGTCGATTAATAGAAAGCCTGTCTCAAGGAGCGGACGCGGGATCCTTTAACTTCCTTCCAAACGTACCCTCCGATCGTTCGGGCCATTCGAAAACATCCTCGTTGTCTACAAATGATATTAACTGGACAGTGGAGGAACGGTTAGAAAAAATGCTAGGTTCGATCAGTGCCTCATAATTTTTTAACATTGGGACTTTGTTGCTCCATTTTCAATTTTGTTTTGTTGTTTTTGGTACTTAGTTGTTATTTCAAGTGCTTTGTCTGAGGATATATGTATCTTAGAATTGGATAAATAACATGAACCTAAAGTCCCCCAGCAGGGTATGCAGGACCCATATGGAGGTCTATCCACCGATTTATGCATAATGCGACGAGCGATTCGACAAGTAGATTATCACGGGTGAAGCTGTACTGAAAGAGGCCATGTGCTGGGCCGACTGCAGTAGATTGTGGTTGGGAGAAACGCCGGAAGACTGCGATGGGTTTGTCGGATCCAGCATAAAGCTGAAGGGAGTTCAGCACATGAATAAATAGGAACGCAAAGGGGGATACACGAACGTCATAAGAACTTGGAGTGTCCCGATCTCTTCGCCACTCGAACTGAAGTCCATCGGACGAGAAGAATGACCGTGCACTGTAGTCAGCAAATTCACATTCTTCAAAGTGTTTCCAAGACGGAATAAGGTTATTCACCCTTGACATGAACCGGCTGATGCGAGATGCGACATTGGCATCTCTCGCGTGCCAACAGTGGCACTACCTAAATTGTTTCCTTGGGTCCATTCGAGCTTTGCGCACACCTCTTTGTTGTTCTTGTAAACCTTATAGTCGTAAGTGGTCAGTTATGGAAAAGGACGGATACATATTAAATCTTACAATCGTCCGCACATTAAGCATCAGATTTCGGTCTGAGGTCTCAAAGCAGAAGTAAACCGGTTTTGTGTCTTCCCCAATGATGACACAACTGCGAGGGTCGTCTCTACCAGTGAAGAACAAATCATACGTGGTATTGGACGACATGAAGAAGGCAGAAGCAGAGAAGTGCAGGAGAATGTTTATATACGTAGGGGCCGTTCTCGAGAACCTTGCCTTCCCCGTGGTGTGTCTCCGGGTCCATGGGAAATAAATGACCTTCGATGAGTGGGGGTAAGTAGAGAAGATGAGACTGAGGGTGTAATATATCTTCACACCTCATGGCGTTGTACTCACACTTCTTTGGCGCACGTTCACCCGAACTGCGGTCATATTCCAATTTGAATATTTCCACAGTTCAGAATCCACCAAACCATTTCGTTCGTCTTGATTCGTGGGCAAAGCAACCCCTCACTTTGCGCGACATCGACAATCAAAATTTAGAAGGCACCAACAACGTGTCACGGTAAAAGTTCAAAGGTGAGGTTATTACCCTAACCTGAGGTGCAGCAATGTTCAATTTGTAACTGGTCAATCATGATGACTGGAACTGCACCGTCGTTGGTATTCACGAGACTGGACCATTCCACGAGAACGAGGGTCGCAGAGAGCACTACATCACCTTGGACGTGATGTCGCTCTGCTTTTTGTATCCCTGCCTGTTCCATTCCCGCTTTCCATATGTTGATAATGATCGTTTCGCCCTTATCTCTCGTGCTCTGTGCTCCAAAAGGGCTGTGGTGGCTCCTTGTTATGTCCCTGAACCAGGCAGTGGTATATGGTGTAATGGTGGTTGCCACTGGTCGCGTGAGTGACTTCGTCAAGCGCGTACAGTCCGAATCATTCAGAATCACCTTAAGGTAACCAGTGTGCTACAAAAAAATCCTAGTAAGTAATACAACAGATACAATAGATCCCGACATAATGACGTTAGGCAGTGATTGATTAAGCTTCCGGTCCTTTAAGATTGATACGTGAGCACTGTCTTTTATGGGCGGATTTCCAATGAGCCTGAAATATGAATATGAGTGACGAGGACAGTTGAGTCTTGTTGTGCGCACCTTCTGATGTTCTGCCGAGCAATATCTACAAGAAAGATTAGGTGACCCGAATCTAAAAGTATAGAGATGAAGTAGGGGCGTACAGAACCTGACGGCAGCCACTACATTGCTTGAGCACTGCATCTTTGGCAGCAGGCTTTCCACATGCCGCACATACTGCCTCCTTCTTCTTATCCTTCGTTGTCGACGTTGTTTCGTGCCAGAAACCCGTGCTGTCCTCATCATGGATCTTGACGTGTTCTTGACCCTTCTTCAAGGGCATCCTTTCTGTATCCTCGCCGTCTGGGTTAATGGGAATCGTGAACTTCTTTGCTCCGCTTCGAACAGAGTTAGTAGTTGCTAATGCCACACTAAGCCTTTCTCGTGCCGCTTCCATATCAAAGGAGAAGGGGTCAATTTGTGAGGGAGGTTTGCCAAAATGGTTATAATTCGGAGCATTGAGTATTTCTTTCTTCTTTTTATATCTAATAATTAGGATCTCAGGAAAATCGTCCTGTTCGATATGAGACAGCTTACTTCGCCGTCACCACGTCTTTCTCGTAATCGTGGAGAAATATGTTATATGAATAGCTTCCATGAAGATTTTCTATCGAAGAACAAACTGAGTGGGTCGAGGAATAGAACAGAAAATATCCAACCTCCAGGGCACATGCCCTCGCCCTCTAGGATTTCAATGGAACCCGTTGATTGGTCCAGGGGATAGATCTTGTTGATCTACGAATGGAGTAAGTATCCGGTCAAAAAAAAATGGCAGGAAAATCAAGACGAACCTCAATGTTGTGGTACCATTTATCACCAAAGTCATAAAGATACCCAATGCGATCTCCCACTTCGCTGAATAGGTGTGCAAGCTTGTATCTGAAGTTTACATCAAGACCGCAATGAGATAGACACGAAGGGGTAGTATGTACTTATGATCCGGCAGGAACTCGTAGCCGATTTGAGCAGAATGAACCCGGTCAACGGAGTCGCTATCCTGGGATTCCAGGCATTGACAGATTCAATCAGTGGTTCAATTTCCAAGTAGTGTAAACCCTTACGACAGGACCAAAGAGGGAACCATCTCTGAAGTCGGTGAAAGTATAGGAATGTAGATTGCGTACCCTGTACAGGACTATCACAACGAGAAATTTGACACATGTTCTCGAGAACGTACCATCCCATGACGGGTGCCAGGACCTTGTCTTGAAACGTACCCAGACCTATGCCAGCCGCAAGTCTAATTTTGCGCCATATGCGTGGTCTTCCTTTTTTGTCTCGAATAGCTCTATAGAGATTGATTGACAGACCATTGATCAGGTCAATTGTTTAACTCACGCAATATATATCGTGATAAGAACATCGCGCTTATCAAGGCCATGCAAATCGAGTGCTTTAAGTTGCTGACGCTGCAGCGTACACAGGTTCAGAAATAAAAGACGTGGCACAAACAAACAGCTTACCTTGCGGTTCATTAGGACCTTTAAGAATTGGCTTTCGGGGGATTTGTCTTCCCCAATGGAGAGGTATTTCATTTGTGTTTGCATCTATCCGTCTTGTAAATGGAGAGATTGAGATCGGGGAAAAAGAAATACCTTGCGCATCATCGCCCCAACACCATCGACTTCGGAAGACGCGCTTAAAATTTGACAAAGAGTGTAAAATCGTGACGACACTTACAGGCGGGCCAATTCAGGTTATCGGTGGCGTCAGTAGAATCTATTTCTTCGTCATCAGTCGCGTACTACAGGAGTCGTTATCACACGGATCGTCACTGCAGGAGATACCACATACAGGGTACAGTCCCCACGCATGAATTTCACCTAGAGGTCCCGCAGTAGGTTTGAACGTGTGAGGATCTACAGTTATAGATAGTTTTGAGCAATGAGCATAAGGGTAATCTTATTTGAATATACGCACCTTCGTAGAAAATGTGCGGCAGAAATTCGCCAGAGTCTCCAGGGGTCAACTTCACGAACTTAGGTTTGCCACCGTAAGGAGGGGGTTTGTTGGAGTTTTTTGGAACAGGCACGTCTGTCATCATCTTGTGGAGAAGAAAAAAATTATGGCAGCACAGCTGGAAGGAGTAACTATTTCGCACCTTTCACTTCCCTCGAATTATCGTTCCCGAAAGACGATGTATCGAGTGGGTAAATCTTGACTAACTTGTAGCTTCCAGGTCCCAGGACGACAAAAAGACTAAGAGGTTAATAAAAACGCGTTATGTCACGCCATCAATCCATCATATTTAATTTATTATTATTAAACGACAGGAATCCAAATGCAAATATATGTAATTGTGTAACCCATGAGTGTATTACAAGAACGACGCCAGACCGCCCCAGAAAGTACGATCTATGAGTTCACCTTCCACAACGGCCGCTTTCGCATCTTGCGCGTGACGTGAACAGCGCTACTACCAAAGTTACCCTGCCCAAATGCCAGAACAACAGTCTCTTCAGCCCCACGAGAAATTCCCCGCTTGCGTAATTCGATCGCGTCTTTGGCAAATTTGAATCGCGCTTGATCAGTCCCTGTGGAATGTTAGAACAAAGGTGGAAGGGTGAAATGGAAACCCACCAATCGAGAATGTAGGAGATTCAACAGCAGCCCTGAACATCTCAAATGGCACTCGAGCATATATCTGAAGCAAAGCATCGCGGCCACTTGAGATCGTCATCGAATCCTGCTGAGTTCTCGTGACCTCCAAAACCTCCGGAAGTGTGACTACCAGGAAGTGGAATACGTCGTCTCTCAATTTCTGGGCATACTGCCCAAAGACAGACGTAGAAGGCATACCCGGAGACGTCGAACCGTCCGTAGAAGAAGGAGGGCTGTCGATGAATTCTAACCAAAGGCTGATTGTTTCCACAGACATGGATTGCCTGCAAGCCGTGTAGGAGTATTGACACAAATCCTCCATGCCTCCAAGCAAACAACCGGCTGCCAACACTGCACGAGCGTTTTCCGGTCGAATGAGATTTAAAGAAATAGATGAATATAGATATCCGAGGGCTGTGAACGGTTTTAGTGGTGATTGAATGATGTATAAAATTTTAGCAGGCTACCTATGGCAAAGCCCTGGTGAAGAAAGTTGTGTCAGATAAAATGTCATAGAACAAACGGAAACCCACCTCTTGAGTAACCTCTGGCTCTTGTTCTAAATTCACAAAAATTACGCGCTGTCCGGTTGCTTGTGACGAAGTAGACATAAGGTGTGCAAGAAACGGCGAACGAGACAAGATGATCGCGTGTAAACGATACACATTTTGGTTGACATGCTGCAAAAGGAAGTCAGAAAATTTGAGATTTGTATCAAAAATGACGAACCAAGATGGTGTCTGCGTAATTCTGATAAGAAAAATCCAGGTTATAATCATCCGTGCTTGTAGAGTAGAATGTACCTACACCCGTCTGGAAGCCAGAATGGTAAAGATGGCTTACTATTTCTTCATTATGGGGGTCTTGATATGGTAGCCTATGAGGATAATCGACGAAACTTGAGTCAAAAAAACGACAACTAGGAAGGGATACCCACTGGGAAAACCCATTCAATGGGACAGAAGAGGACGATGGCGAGGTCATGCCATTGGCGTCAAACGAGTCGTCTCCGTGGACTGCCGATCCATTCGTATAAGAAGTACGGCCATTAACAGAGCCTGAAGTGGACGCAGCAGAACTCATCGCTGGGTGATAAGTGGGATTTTCAGGATGATAAATGGAAGTTTGACGAAAGGCGCCGAAGAGGCCTCACTGAAAGAACAGGAATGCTGTGACGTGTCACATACGTTATGTAGCGGACGGCATATCCCGAGTAAACTCTATTGATCCCAACCGTTGGGTCTGAACAAGGTCTGAATTTGCACAATGGTCCTGAATTTCAATTTTGTATTTTTTTCCTTTCACCCAATCCCTCCGGAATTTCTCGGGATTTCATTTGCACTGTAATTAGCTACATGTCTTGTATATTACAAAGGGAGGCTCCTACGAGAATTGTTGTAGTCTGTAGGTAGCACAGGCTGTGAGTTACTTCGCTGGAAAGCCCGACTCTGTTGGGTTTCCTGCAAGGGGGTCAGGCTCACTAAAGCATTGTACCCACGAAGTAATTGGCATCCTTGTGAACTGCCCATACTCCAAGACTGTGGCTACACCACATGAAAGTCAGTCTTTCAAATAATGAAGAGGTAATTACGAGCAATTCGGTCTCCTGCGACCTTTCCAGACTTGACTCCCTTCCATGCATAGAAAATAGGATGGAGTCAGTGAGACCAGCACTTGCAGGTGGTGGGAAAACATCTCCAGTGTAGTCAACACGAGGTCCATTGTGAGGCAATTAGCTTATAAGATATGCGTCAAGCAAAATCATCGCGTCGTGACGTGCTGTGACGAAATGTGACCGAGCGAATAGCAGTCAGAATAGTCACGTCCTAATGTATATTTAACACAATGTCTCGGCTCAAAAACTTTATGCCACTGGCAATTCTATATAAAATGCATTTCTGCCCCCACAGACTTCTTCTAAAATTGCCTGATAACGAGACTGTGCGGCTAGTTTTGGGGTAAAAGGCTTTGTGCGAATGGCATAGATAATGTTAGGTGATTTGTCACCTAAGTCGTCTTTGCTTGACGCATATCTTACCAAGGTTAAAGATAACATTGCAGAAATTTATAAACAAACAAACATATGTAAACTACAAGTTTTTGGAGAACATGTGGAAAAATGTAAAAACGGCTGCGAGATTGACAGATAAATTATAATGCATCGATAATGCATCGTAACGATAGTACTTGGCCGATTCTGAACTCATTCAACCATCCCGGTGACGCCTGGCCATGCATTTCGTGTGTCGCCTCTTCGAAAATTCTCCTAACTCCGCATCCAAGGCCGTCCCGTCTGCTGGGACAACATCCCAACTATCAGCGGAAAAAACTTGATCACCAGGATATGCACGTTTGAGGGGGGTTGCTTGCAGGGCTTTCCGCTTGGTTAACCAATGTCTGATCCCGAAGTGCTACCTTGAAAATATCGATTGGGTTGGCAGAACTATGGGCAGTACCACGCTCTGATGGATCGGATACAATGGGGTGCAATGCGCGCAACAAATGTGGTTTGAGGGGCCAGAAGTAAGTTGAGATGTATGGAAGGACATTCATAAAGCCGAATAGCTGCCTCTTTTATTTCACGAGGAATGCGCCGGTTGCCCATCTTCATGCAACGAAGGTTTGTGAATTTGGGCCTACTAACCCTAACTTAGTAAGGTATATTTAGATGTGTTTACACGTGTCGACATGTCGCGACGTACGCGTAGTGTATTATAGTGGTTTCAGGCAGGTAATTACAATGTTTTGGAAGCAGGTAAATGGAATACCATTCAGACAGCTATTATTTCCGTGATCTGAGCAGCTTCAAAAGCAAATTATCATTATATTCTACTGATCTACATATATATACTCATTGCCTTTGCCTCACCTTCTTACAGGCTCAATTCCCGCCCTTGGCACGTCATTGACCATCTTTCATTCATTCTCGGCAGACATCCATCCATCATCCATCCATCCATCCATCACCCATGGAGCGCATACGGTTAGTGCTTATCACGGGCTTGCGAACCCGCGTGGAGGGGTGGGGGTACGGCTACGGTTGAGCCGT
>Ga0307517_10000567_pt1 | contig 63066 bp, 68 predicted proteins | sample 23_EM_MG_FD_194515 | JGI IMG/M metagenome (GOLD analysis project Ga0307517, IMG submission 194515) | Populus trichocarpa ectomycorrhiza microbial communities from riparian zone in the Pacific Northwest, United States - 23_EM | ecosystem: Host-associated > Plants > Roots > Unclassified | place...
CTATTGATCATGTGTGAATTGTGTACAGCAAGCCCGGTCCGACGAAAAAAGCCTACAGCAGCTACAAGAAACCTGATCTTGGAGCTTACAGACAGCAGTCGCGGCTTGAAGTTGATCTCGTTGAAATCGACTTGCACATCAGAAACAGAAATTGCGATCCGGTCCATCTCGAAATCACGAGGGAACTTGGGCAGACGAACAGTGATCTGAACGGTTAATCCGCTCCGCTCATCAATGCGTTCCGGAGTCTAAATTCCGCGCATATAGGCAAGGTACAATTCGATAATAATAAAAACATTCAATAATATCTCGACTCGCGTGCCTTCCACCGTATCCAACACACAAAGTTCAGTCTTTCCAGAAATGGTTCCGAGATTTGGCCCAGAGGTCGACGAATGCCGCGTTCTCCAACGAATGGTCTGCAATGAATGTGACAGATCCATCCGCAGCACCCTCGACCAAGGCGTACAAGCCGTTTGGGCTCAACGGTACGGTGATCTTAGAATGTTTGGACCAGACGCGCCGGAAGCTCTTGAGGGTTTCACTGTGAGACCACTGTTGCGTACGACGACCACAACTCGCAGGGATGTTCTGCTCTAGGTTCAAACGAGGAAAAACACATCAGGGATGAGAAACGACGGAACTGACGAGAAAGATCGTGAAGATGAACACTGAAGTCATATCCGTGGCGAAAAAAGGACAGAACGGAGCCCGCGACGGCAGAGAGGACATAAGAGACCAGTCCGATGGCGATTACTAAGAGAGTCTCAATCTTGAGGACACCTTTCCATCGTCGTTTTGTGAGCGCGACAGTGCCGAGTTCCTCGAGAGTTGGTTCGGGGTCGTTCAACTGCAACCCGTCCTTTTGCGCCGAAATAAACATGGTAAGTAATAGTATCCGAACCGCGGCGGTCAGCGTTTAGACCAGTTACGATCACGTGCCAAACTTCGGGGCTGCCTCCGAATCCGCCGAATGGAGAGGTTCGAGATCGGACTCGAATCTGTTAAAAGGGGTTGATCAACGCGGCAGCTATTACTTACCGGGGCTTTCTCTAATCCTCATATTTTCCATCGATCCCGCTCCTACACGTCGAACGACCCAGCACTTCATCACTCTGAAAGGTAGACTAAGTCTGCTAGCTACCGCTGTTGTGTCTGAGGCAAACATCCATTGCGATCTGTGCGCCGCTGATGATCCACGCGAATACCAGCGGAAGGGATCTATCTTCCGAGTCTAGCGGTCCGGCGAATATGATAACGTCGGAGCATGGCCCTTATGTCGCCTCCTCCCCCTCTTCGCAATATGATAAATACCTGCCATCTTCCTTTCCCCACCGTACCAGGCCCGATGTCTCTTCATCTCCTCCCACTCTTCGCCCTCCTTTCATTCTGCTTGGTCCGCATCGTTCAAACGCAAACGACGTTTGCCGTATGTCTGGAAGAGTACAAATGGGCGAGTGGCCTACCCCTCCCTCAACGTCAACCCCGGGTCATTCATTTTTATGAAACGATAGGCGTTCAACTCTAAAGGCGAATCCCCTTGCGATACAGCGACTGATTTAATGGCAATCTGCTGGGGAACAGGTACGCTCGCCTCTCGAAACGATGATCGCATAGTGGATCAAGTGCCCCCGACAGGTTACACTACCTATGCCCTCCCTTCCGGTGCGTCCTATTGGGGTCCGTGGAAGGGGTACGACACACCGTGTGTCTGTAGTACCACCACTTGGAGCCTATTTTCTGCCTGTGGGACTTGCCAGAACGAATCTACGATCTCGTGTGTTACACCCCTTGAGCATCCACCCTCCATTCCTGGATTTAATCATTTTCTGACCGGCGCAGATGGAGCACGTGGGCGTATAACTGCTCGAATGTGACCTCTGGAAGGTGTGAACCAACCGCCACTCAAGTACTTACATCCATTCCTGGTGCTCATCCACTCATCTAGCTTTCCGTTAAGCATTCCTCAGCAAGTTGTTGTCCCGCATTGGGCATACCTAAACGTTGGGGTCCGCGGAGTTTCTCTTAGTCAACACAACCAGTTTTGAGCAATACCTTTCCAGGAGGACGGCTGGTGGAACGAAACCGCAGCACAGGTGGACACACGTGCGGACAATATCGTTTGCGATACTCTAGACTTGCATCTAAAAAGTGAACCTAGAGAACCCGCCGCCTCATCCTCACCACGCGTCGGTCGGTGCCATCATCGGCGGTAGGTCCACTATCCCTCCCCACTCCCGTTTTTGCCGTTCACTGTATGATTTCAATGTACCTTGCAACTTTTTCGATAGGTGTTGTTGGCGGGCTTGCGGCGTTGTCCGTAGCGATCACTCTATTTGTGGTCTTACGCCGCAGGCTCCGTCGTGAGGCTACTAACAGCCCACCGTCCACTCTCTATGGGCCGGAAGGAGCATCTCCTTACAGACCTGGAGATACTATCACCGCGCAACCCACTGTCGCACCCACCCTCACCCCTGATCATTCGATGCATCAGAGATTATATGTAAGCCTTCGGCGTGTTGTTCATGTATGGTATCCACAACCCTACCTATTCTCTCTTGTTTTTTTAGGATCCATCCGACCCATCCACGTTCCCTCCCCCATTAAGCCACGACCAGTCGGGTGCGGCGTACATGAGCCTGCCGGAGAGCCCTGGGAATCAACGTACTGTCATATACTAATTGCTGAACTGAATCACGCGCCCACCATGGACGGTCGAGACCTCCCATCGCCCCTCTTCTTTCTTTTTTCTCCATGTTTGTTCCATTTCATTTTTTCTGCCTATGTTCAGGTCCCAGGAGAGCGATCGGCTTTAGTTTTTCCATCAAGAAGTGCTGTTTCTTACTTCATGTACACGAGGGAGCATCACCACCAGGTCTACCCAAAGGTACCATGGCGTCCGGGATCTGTACCCCGGGTGGGCTCGGGAATATACAAGACTAGACCGGGTTCCTGAAGCAAAACACAAAACGGCATCCAGTCTCGAAGGACAGTTTTGAACTCGGAGATTTCGGCGTACCATGAACTGAGGGTAAGGTCCGGGAAGGAAGAGCCCTATGGAGAGGGTGATCTTGGTCATGTCCTCCGCCATCCTGAAAAAACTGTCGAACCGCGAAATCGAAAGAGCACACAAACAGCCACGAATCTTTGGTCACTTTTGGCATCGGTAGTAGACCTTTGAACGTAGGACTACGTACCCCATCGTGAGTCAAAATAATCCCACCGTTCAGAAAACAAGCGCCTCACTCACCACATCCCGTAGTTACTATCTGTAACACCTGGCCTCCATTCTCCTGTGTATGGGTTCACGATATCCCGAGAGAATGTAACATAATTATCCTGGGTGATGTCCCGCTTTCCAAAGAGCCTAAGGTCCACGTTGACACGAAGATCGGCTCCCGGTTCGACGTCTCCATACGAGAAGGCACCACGGCGAACCTGTACGTGACGATTATCCATGTCATTACATCCATTCGTGAACGGGATGTCCTGCCCTGTGAATTTCGATTGCTTTCTGATAGTTTGGGTTGGTGGCGGCCTACGGTGGACCTTTTAAGGACGGCCTATGGAAATACGGGTCAATTAAACAACTCAAGGGATGAAAACTCCGCTCAAACCTAAAAAAAAGCCATCGACTGTTCGCAGAGGTAACAGCCGAGTGCCGGAGGTCGAATGTGACTACTCCACAAAACCTACGGAGTACAGGTAGCTCTACACACAATCACGAAGGTCCAGAAAAGGTCAACGGTTATCTTCATTAATTTTCGGGACGTCACCCGTAGAATCACCTTGGCGAGGATGATGGTAAGGTCATTTTCCCCTAAATCCCCGATGGGTACAGCACCAACAAAGTTTTCAGCCTCCCCGACAGGACAGTACCCACGCCTCACTCCGGATGGCCGATCCGTCGCGGTTGAGAACATCGCCAAGGACCGCGTTAGATCCCGTCCAGGTGTCGAGTTTAGGGTTTTGCTCCCTTTGCTTGACGGCCAAGGGAATGTCCTTGATTTCACGATCGGGAGGTTATCTCCACTATGTAGCACACTTACGACAAGACCAGGTCTAATGGGTGGCCATACCATCGCCAGTTCTCGTGATGGCCATCCCGCGGAGGTCGAGTCCGGTTTTCACAAAGGATTGAACCCCAAGTCGCTAACCGGGTCACCCCACCGGCCGGAGGATACCAGTCCGCGGCGCCAAGATTGGAATGGAATATATCACCAGGAGGGATCTAAACAGGTTGAAGGGCACCCTTTACGGCACCAACCGGATGTGAGGATCTGGCAATCGACCCAAGGAGAGGCGACCAAAAGCGTACACCGACCGAAGGCGTTGTCACCTTTTTAATAACTTCAAAATTCGAGGTTCAGTGGGAAGGATCGATGAAATGAGAGTAGTCAGACTTTACAGAGTTCTTTTGGTGATAACCAGGGACCGGAAGATCCTAAGCCCCAATTTCTGTCAAGTATACCTTAGCGTCGGGATGTTCTTCGATAATCTTACGAGTGGATGTGCAACCACGAATCGAAGCACCAATAGGGTTCGAACACGAAAATCCGAGGACCTTGGGAGAAGGCGATAAAGCCACTGCTGGCAGTGAAACACCAGTGTCGATGAGCCAAACATTAGTGGTGGCACGGATTCTCCAATGACCTCGTGAATCTTGGTTCGGGTGCGTCGAACAGGCATACTAAGTCGATCAGAGGCCATAGGGGGACGAGGGGTGTAACAATCTGAGAACCACGATGTACTTTGTGTGTTTCTCAACCATAGTTCAAGGATGCAGGTGTAGCTGAATCTACGCCACGATTCAATGACGCACGATACTTCATGGCCGGCGAAAATCCCACCTACAAGAACTGTGTGCGACAAGAGAGTGGGTGCGTGGTTGGGATAAATAACAATCCTTCCAGCCCGAAGATCCAGAAGGTGAACAAAAGGTTCAGAAATCGGAGACAAGAGGGATAAAACCCTTCTGGGATGTGCTAGTAAGTCGAATGTAGTGTATGGACAGAGTCGAAGGATGACAATGAGCCTCACACCGTTTTACTCAAGCACTGTTGGTACGGTTTTGATGGTATCTCTTGGGAAAAGATACTACCATCGCTGGGACACTTCATCCAAGAGCCAGTGGGCCGGCCATCATCGGAAGGAAGACGGGGGTGCCCCAGGCTCCTTTAGAACCATCACACACGAGCTCAGTGCTGGACTACAGGCCGTGAGTATAGGTAGGAAATGATACTGCTCCGCAGGTCGTACGGCTTACAAATACCTGCCAGTAATCCCCGAATGGCCTCAACGCATCATCTGTAATATACGGAGATGATCCGTCACGTCCGAAGGCCGGTGAAAGTGAATGATTATGATGCCAGTTGAGAAAGGCCGTGGAGGAAGTTTGAGGAATTTGCCGCGACCTCTGTACACTAAGGCTCGGATGACCGTGCAGCAATACCGAAAAATGACTGAGTTCGGGCGGTTGCCGTTTTACAAGAATACAGGAAACGAGAGCGGGTGCAAAAACTCGGTGTACGCTCAGAACTTGGGTAAAAGTATGGAAAAGACCTGATGACAAGACCTTCAAGGGATCAAAGGATCAGCGCAAACACTCAAGCTGACATTCTTGCCACAAAACTACTCCCGTGGCCCTGGCGAGATACCAGGGCCAAAAAACCCCAGCAACCTCGTAGCATCCTTCGCGTATCTCCGGCATCCCGTCGTTGGTTGCTTTGACTAATCTCACGGCTCCTGAGACTAGTTGTGTGTGAGGAAGATGCCAAATACGAGATGATGCTCGAGGTCTCCCCGAGACAGTTTGATAGAGACGGGGTAATCGGGGAAGGAAAGGTGGGCTTGTGCATGGGGACGGCGGGTTGTCGTACAGGGAGATTGTCGGGATTCACCGATATTCTATTTTGGAGGGAACGAAGACGATACAGCGGAGTCCAACCCCGGAGAACTGAACAAGAGTGATCAATTAGTGAAAGCTCGATAAAACTTCAGCGAGGGTGGGAGAATCAGGTGAGTGATGTGTTTCAACAAGTCTCTAACCAGTCCTTCGTTGTACGGTGAGGGACTTTGGTGTAGGCGAGAGACATTCGTGTCCGCCCATCGGAAAATTTCATCAAAAAACAAGAGACGCAACGACACTCACTGTACGATACACAATACGACCTCCATGCTACCCATTCCCTAAAGGATGTCGGCGAGTTAGCTGGAAGGGCATAACGCGGAGATGAAAACGGAGAAGAGAAGGATTCAGACAAGGCTGAAATTTGATTGCACTTGTCCACACGATTGGTTCGGAATGTGGTAAAGTATGGTTCGGAAAATCATCACAGAAAACACTCCAAGGGCTGGAAGACTCACCCGAGTTTGTGCTCCTGTACGCGGTGGATGCAAGTGAGAGAGAAAAGAGAGGGATCGAGGTTTGAGGAAGGTCGTGGATTGATCTCGAGTCTTCCACCGCGTTCTTGTGCTTAGCATCCGGGTTGCATGTCCGTCTCAAAACGTCCGCGGCATCTCTTCCTCCATCTCTCATCTCTTCTTCTCAACCAGACGAATGGATAGTCTTCTCCGTTGGTCAATCGAACACTCCACGCCCCGGGGCACAGATGCTCCTCCCCCAGCCAGAAAGGATCTCGACCCAGGGATTATCGACTATCTTCTCGGCAAACCGGACGCGGTTTTGATGAAAGAGGCCCTCGAAGTCGCCCTCGACGAGAACCGGGATGAGGATGCCCGGATACAAGCTCTCGACGAATTCGAATTGCTGGTCGAAAACATCGACAACGCAAACGGTACGCACATGTGTTTGGGTCGCCTCAGCACAAGGTCCAGAAGCTTACAGATGTGTTTCTAGACCTCGTAAAACTGAGGATGTGGGATCCATTACAATCCCTCTTGACGTCTCAAAACTCGTCCGATGAGATCAAGGTGCAGACCCTTTGGATTATAGGCACCGCAGTCCAAAACAACCCCTCCGCCCAAAACTCCGTGCGTGTTTGGTCATGACGTGCCGAGAATTCGTGGATTAATCTAAGCTGCGCTAGTACCTCGCCCTCGACCCGGTACCGGTAGTGTTATCGTTCCTTTCGCCGACCGTTCGGTCCGCCCCACTTCGGTCGAAGGCTGTGTATGCGCTGTCTGGTCTTTGCAAACACAACTCCAGGGCGGTGAAACAATTAGGTGAATCGGGAGGCTGGGAAGCTCTGTCAACCGCACTTGAAGGTTGGGACTCTTGTTTGTTATCCTTTCATCTCACTGACATCAAGGTTGGAATAGACTCGGACATCACTGTTCGACGAAAGGTCGCATTCCTTTTGAACACGTTGTTGATTCAGAGCGACTCTGAGCTGCTAGATGCGCCCTCGAATCTACGAACGCCCGGCTCCTCGTCTGCGCCGGTTCACCCGAACTCACACGCGTCGATGATTAGTGACCCCACTTCAACGATGACCTCGCAACTTGCGGTGAAGGCTTTGGAGGAGTGTGGGCTGCTGCATACTCTCATCAGAGCTTTAACGACTCCCATTCCCTATGGCCAAGATGGAGAGTCAGAGGGTGACGCGGACTTTGAAGAAAAGACCGTTCGGTGGGTGTTCGGGCCATATGATTCCTGCCGCTCGTTTTGACACCCTCGTGCCCAGGACACTGTTGACCTACCTAGCAGCGCGCGCTGGCAGGTTCCCTCGTGGACTTATCGGAGGCGCCGATCTGGGTGCCTTGAAAAACTTTGTGACCCAACATCCAGACCTCAACGAACGTTGTGGGGTGACGGAGGAAGAGATGGGTGTGCTTCTAAAGGCGGTAGAGGGTGCCTAGGGCGGCTGGATAGAGCGTAGCGTAGTTTTTGCACTGATTTGACTGAATGGGAGACCGACCGCCCTACGTCTGAGGATGCGATTGGCGGGTAATTGTCGGCTGTACTATATGTTATCTCCTGAAGCAAGCAATATCTCATTTGACCAGCAGGGAAGGGAAGGCTCAGCTGATGATGGCCAACAATCTGTAAAATCGCACTAGTCGAGGGGGTCATCAACCCACACCTGCCTCTCTTTTCTCCCACTACCGTCGTCCTCGTTGTCGATGGCCGCACTGTACCTCCATCACGCTCTTTTCACCCACGAGCCGCCCCTCCCTCCGCAGAGGAACCCAAACTCGGACGCAGAGCCGTTACCTGCTCTGCCCGCTGCCGCTGTCATTGTGCGAAGGATGGCATCAGTTTCCACGGTGACTCTTCGCGCATCCGACACCCTCAAGATTTCCCACTCCGAACCTCTCCTCAATCCCGTCTTGCCAGAGGCCACCACTGCATTTTTGGATATCCCAATAACCTCTCCCAGAGACCCAGACCACCCCCCAGAGCCTGGGTCTGGGTGGCTGAATGGTCCACGTTCGGAACGCGACCTCTCAAGACCATCGAACGGGAGGTGGCCGTTGGACCGCGTTTGGCGCCGTCTGAGACGTCTCAAGCTGTTGTATGCTGTCTCTTTCACCTTGATAGGTGTGTCGCACCCGATTCATCCGACTTCAGTTCGTTGACCCTCACCCGCAGTCGTCTGGGCGATCTACAACACCATCCGATATTTTCTATCATTCCCCGGCTTCTTCTCCCGGCAGAGGCAAATAATCTCCCTTTGCCTGGGCACCTCCACGATTCTCTGTGTCGCTGTTCTCGCCTCTTCCCTTCTCCTAGCCGTCTTGAACCCTTGCGCTCATGACCACCCCTCACGCGTGCTCGAGTACACACGAGGCCTCATCTTGCCTTATTTGGCTTCATTTCTCCTCGTCGCACCGGCTATCGTCAACCTCATCCTCGTGATCAAGTGGAGGACCTCCAATGACCCCCAAACGGCGCTACGCGGTCGGTGCCACTGGGATATCGATGTTGTCTGGTCCGGTCTCGGTCTCGCCTGTGACCGATCCCCTTCTTTTGCCACCTGGCTCAGTGGTGCAGTTACACGCCTCTGTATCACCGCTCTTGTCCTAGTACGTCCGTCAAAATCCAATCCCCCCCATCGTGTATTATTCACGTCTGCGGTGCTGATACATTGTCCCCTTTCCAGGCAGCCTATCACGTTGTGCTATACAAATACCGCGTGATCTGTCAAGATGCCGAGATCATCGACAGAGGTCCCTATACTCGATTTCCAAAGTCCGTGTACGCGTACAGGCGCAAATCCGTTACGACCGCTGGGAGCGGTGGAACAAGAACATCTCGGCCTCAGAGCTTCGCTGATCTGGCGGAATCCATCAGCCCCCCACCCAATGTCCACACGCACGCTGAAGCCACGTATCGTACTCGACCAAGTATCAGCGACGAAACCACACAGATGCTATCGAGGACGCCATCCCATGACGAAACTGGGATGCGCGCAGAGCCGAGCTCCCCTCTTTATGAAGATACCGACCTGCACAACTTTGTGAACCGGTTTAGACATATGGTTCACCAAGCTGCCAGGGACACAGAGGAGGGTTTGGGCTACGCATCACCGGAAAGCTCAGAAAGCGACGACCGAGTTTACTTGGAGGACGATCAGGACGAGTTTGACCCCTACGCCCAAGAGAACCTCCTTTGCGATGTGAACGGCCGCCCGATTGAAGTCTCCGTTGACCCCTCCCAAGTGCAAGTATTCGGGAGAATGGTACATCGTATGCCGACAATCACCTCGGTTGGTTCCGGAGAACGGTCGTCTCGAGCACCGAGCCGAGCGTACAGCGGCCACCCCCCACCCGCAGAGAGATCGTTGCAGAGTTCAAGGTCCAATACGGCTGAGAACGATGTTGCTGGACAACCACGGGTTCACTGAGGATAGATAGAAGGGACACTTATTATTTTTCTTGGCCCGAGAATGTATACACTACCATCGCGACATATTTCATCGCTAGCGCTCCTTGTACTACTCATACCTTAGGAATTGTACTAAGTAGTCTGAAAGACGACCGAAAATGCCCTCAGTAGGCGACGGGTTGGCAACCGTTTTACCTCTTCCTCTTCTTCCGTGGGCTATCTTCTGGGCCAGTGGTAGGGTGTGGGGAGCTGTAAGAACCATCTATTGACCGTTTCTTTTGTTCAACCTGGGCTCGAGCGTTTTCGACGATGGACAAGACGGCAGGTTTTCTCGGAGGCTGCGAATCCCGTGGAAGCGCGTCCACGTCTGCGGGCTTGATGAAACCTGCTCGATCCCTGGCGGCGCGCCTGGCTGATCCGAGATCAACGCCGACATCCGCGTCCTGGTAGATTAAGCTACTGGCAGGAAGAGTCTGCTTCTTACTCGGAGGTCTTGAAGCAGAGGAAGTTGGTGAAGGTTTGAAGCCCGAGATAGACGGCGGTTGTTTCTCCCGCTTGGGCTTGATCAAAGCATCGTCACGATGACTGGGGCCAGCGCCCAACGCTCCCGACACGGAGTCCGACTCGAGTTTGACAACAGTTGGTTGTGGGGGGTCTGATGATTGCGCCGGGTCGGGTTGCTACGAAGTTGTTGAATGAAAGCGGGGATTAGTCGCATGGGCGCATACTGCGGGAAAAACGTGAAACAAACCGGAATAACTTCCTTGCCCTTGGCGAACGATCGCCTGCCGTTGAATGAAGGTGATACCTTGTCCTCAGCGTGGAAGAGAAACGGTAGGTAGGACGACTCAAATACTGGAGCCCTGTGTCATGTAGGGGGTTGATTGATGTAAGTTGCGATGGAGGGGGATTGGGAGTTACGATTTGGAATTGGTCACGGTGGCACCATCTGAAGTCCAGGCATCCCACACGTTTTGTGGAACACGCCATTCGGCGTCATCGAGCAGGGTCGCTGGGTCGAGATTCGCCTCGGAGCTGCCTTTGGACCGCGGAGCGTTTTGCATGAAACGCAGACTGAGCGTGCCACTGCTTAGCGTCTTTGACATCACGGAAGAGGTTGAGGTTGGTTGATCGCCGATCACTACAAAATTACAGGCCTGTTGTCGAGCAGCCGCATGGCCGGCTGATGGTCACGCGCCCAGTAGTCAAGTGGCCATATACACCGTTGGTCCCCCACCCTCGCGGAGCCCATCTCGAGAAGTTCCGTGCTATTCCCCCACACCTTCCCCCACGAGCTGCGTTCTCCGCCACACTTGGGAAAAGCCGTCGTGGCGCAATGGTAGCGCGTCGCTTTCCTAAGGCGAAGGTTGCGAGTTCGATCCTCGTCGGCGGTACGTGTTCTTTTTTTGTTTTCTTCGCTCCATGAATGAGGGGGGCCTCATGGAGGTCCGGACCCCAATAAGCGGGTTGTTATAATAGACTTACTGGTATCTGATGGACTGTGGGACAGTGGTGCAGCGTGATTCGGGGGTAGCACAGGCATATGTCTTTACCGTTTCCAGATTTGTGGAGGAATAAGCTATTTGAGATCGATTGAGCAACCGGTCTACCGCTGAGGCAGTTCATGAAAACGAGGGTGGCCTTCGATAGCTGATCTTCCAATTTTACAAAACGTCTTCATTTATCGAACTCGCATTAATGTGGGGGCGCGGAGACAGCCATCGAGAGGAAGGGGAACATCACCCTTCCAGCGCTACGTTGCTCGGAAATGCAGGTCGGTCCGAGGGATTCCAACTGCCCTCGAGCACGAGGACTGCTTCACGTTAACGTTTCACGAGACCGGGATCTAGTGCAGCCGGGCCGGCGGCAGCGAGAAAGAGAGTGAATTCGACCGGGTGTGGACCCACACGCGATAGAGGTGGAGGTGCGTGGAGAGGGAGGGAGAGGACCACGACGGGCCATTGTTCTGTGACTGATGTCCCGAGAAGGTATATGGAATGGAAGATTATAAGTCTACTGAAACGGGGTGACGAATACAGAGCATTCCATGAGATCGGCAACCTCCGACGTCATGCCGGTGAATGGGATGAAATAGGTCAGGAAGACGAAAGAGAAAGACGTTTGTGGGCATGCCGATAAGATGAATCAGCTAGGGATGCGATTGGGTTAGGGGAGCGATGCGACGACGAGGTGGAGAAGCCGAACAAGGGTTTGCGATTGCTGCGCCGCGAGGCCGAGAGAGAGAGAGAGAGGTTCGGGTGACAAGTTGGAGCTTGCTTCCGTTCCTATGAGCGTCTGATTGGGGAGAGAACTACAGCAACCAATTGTTTGTCGAGAGGAGGGTGTCATAAGCCAAGGAAGGATGAAAGGGGGCGGATTTGCTTGGTGAAAGGCGAGAAACGAACAAGGCTCGACGGCTCTCTCACGATGGTGTCAGATCCGGACCGTCGCGGGAGGGCGTTTTGCTGGTGACGAGGCGGGGAGAGAGTCGAGAGAGAGCCCTTGATCCGGTATAGGGGCTAGCCGCGAGGGTCGTGCGCGGTCCGTCTGGGTCGCGGCGAGCTTGAGTCGCGCTGGGCGGGTCAAGAGAGGGCTCGCTGTCCATCAGGGCGCGTTTAAGGGTTCCCAAGCCGCGGGGTGAAATCAGAGGGGGCACGTGGGATTAGACCGTCGTTCCTTTAATCTCTTGAATGCCAATTCCTATTAGAAATAAGTGAAACAATCCCGTCTCAGTCGGCATGTAAACTCCCCGTGTAGGCTGGCACTGCCACGGCCCTCCGTCCCTTTAAATTCGACCCGTCCCCGCACCGAGTCCCCTCCCAACCCAGGCCACTGCAGTCACCCATGATGAGCTCCCAGCAGGTCCGAACCCGTCTTCTCCCCCCCGCCCGCTGCTCACTCTCTCCCTAGATCCACCACCACCAACAGCAGCAGCAGCAGCAGCAGCAGCAATACCCCGTCCTGAACCCTGGCGACGAGCAGATCACCCCTAGGCGGACACCCATGGCCTGCCAATTCTGCAGAGGTCCGCCCCGTCCCCCATCCGAGTTTGGTGATATTGACCAGACGTCCCAATTTAGGTCGGAAGATCAAGTGTGATGGTAGATCCACTTGTGCGAACTGTAATCGCCGTAACATCCCTTGTGTATACGTCCCAGTGTGAGTTTTTTGTTCTCCCCGCTGCCGCGCCACTCACCCCCCGCCCCACCAGATCGGCCCAGGGAAAGTAAGCGGACACGGTAGTGTCTTAGATGCCCCATCATCCTCGTTGCTTTCTTGTTTTCTTGCATCCACCCATCGTATACAGTATCACACGCAATCTCATATAATCCGGCTTAATATATAGCGGGCTATATTCTGTCACGAGTCCTGTTACTCGCCGAGATGCGCGCGTCATCGGTAAAACAGCCGCGGGTAATCGTTCCCACCCCTTCCTGCCGCGAACGTCCCCCCCATTCATCCTTTGTCGCTTCTACCGCACCGAGTAACTAATCGGGAGAGGCACGTCCGATCTCCCAAAAAAAAAGATCCTGTGTGCATGTCCGCAGATGAAATACCACCCCCTGACAGTGGGAGTCCCAGGCCTGATGGGCTGTGTCCGTGATCCCGGCAGTGGGGGGTCCTTGCCGCTGTTAGGGAAGTCTGTGTGCGAAGTCGACCGTTGCCGGGAACCATCCATCCCAGATGGATGCTCCTGCCATCACAGCCTGTTCGTCGGCTTCTCTCTCTCACGCCCTCTCGACTACATCCGCCCAGCTGCCCATCTCTCCCACGTGTGTGTGGCTCCGCCGGCTCGCAAGCGATTCAGATCACCGAATACAGATGCCCTATCGTGGGGAATGTTATCTGACAGATGATCTGTCCCTCTCTCTCTCAGGCCAGGTCCTACGGCATCGCCCCCATCTTTACCACCCGTAATAAGTACGGCACGGCCCGTTTCACCAGCCCTTTGGATCGATTAACGAGCTTGATCTCGCCCGAATCGACGCTACGCCCGGATGAAGATGCCGCCGATACATCTCTCTCCAGCGGGTACTTCCATATTCCTGGAATATTCCATCCGTCTCGCAAGTCCGCCACAATCATTTCCCCATTCATATCACCCCTTGTCCAATGTGCGGACGCCCGCGCTGCACGAGACCCCGGAATGCAAGTGTCACAAAAAGGAGAGGCGTCTCCCCATGTGCTTTTTTTTTTCTCGCATGTCGAGTTTTCCACGGAACAGGTTCACAATAACCGAAGCCCTTCCAGTTCCTCCCGCCCATGTCAGCATTCGTGACCACCATACCCGAACATCCAGTTACGTAGCCTTGTTTTGGGCGCCAAATGGAGGCCGGTAACTGTGATTGGATCGGCCTCGTGGTAGGAACCCAACGTGATCTCCCCTACATTCTCTATCAATTCTAACACCAACTGCATGTACAGAACAACCTAGGGCTCCGAATCGACCTTTGACACCACGATCCTATCCGCCAGCGCAGTCAAATTTGCGTCACCGATGATCACCGCCGGAACATATTCAACACCAAAGATCTGCTCGATGACCGCAGAAATCCGCTCCGCTTGACGCTCCGACCAAAACCTGAAATCGTCAGGATCACGTGCGTCCGCGTCGACGACGGTCGCCTCGTCTCCTTGTTGACAAGATATCGGGATAAGAGATGGATCCGAGTCCAGACATAGAGGCACCACCCTTTTCAGGCAGTCTCGAACCGAAACAAAGTCAAGCGTCTCCGGCACGTCAACTAACAAGAGACACTTTCAGATAACAGCGGGGATACGCCTGGAACAGACTGACCGTATACCTCTATCGGTCCTGTGGTGGCCATAACGTTGTATTTCCCGTCGTGGTGATAGCGGATCTAGCCAAAGTTGGATCAGACCAAAAAAAACCTCGCGCAAACCCTCATACCTCGTAGACTCCAGTTTTCCACGGCAGTGCGCCGCCCCTGAAAGTGACCTCCCCGAACTGAGAATCCATTGTCGGTGTTCCAAGTCCAAGAGGGGAATCGCCATCCCATTCATCCCTATGTACGGGCACCCACCTCCCCATCGAGGCGACCTTTGTCACGGATTTGTCATTGTTTGCCTCAACCTAAAAGATCCAGGTTATCAGAAAGGCCGAATCCCGGTGAACGAGCACGGACCCTGTAGATCCCGATCCAGTCCTTTCTTGAATGGTTTGGAGGCGCCTTCCATTTCACTCCGATGACCTCCCCGACATGAAACCGATCGCCACCTCCCAGTTCACTCGGAACCACAGTCATCTGGTACTGATTGCTGTCGAAGCCCGCAAGATCATACGTTACGCGCCTGTACAGGCTCAGCGTCAGCCGCACTCCTGAAACAAACCCGAGCGAGACGTAACATACGTGATGACCAGCTTCTCACGGCTCTGCTGCAGGAGCACCTTCGTGTCATGCATTACCTCCGTAATCCTCGGCGCAGCTGATGATAAGAACCATTCTGATTAACACAGGAAATGATGTGTCAGTCCAAGATGAAAACACGTACATCTGGCCAAAAATTCTTCCAATGCTTCGGCAGTTTCCTCGTAGACCTTGTCGATCGTCCCCTTGACCTCTCGGGCCACCCGTCGCATTCCCGGCGTCGTCTTCCTGGCAACGCGTTGGGCGTTTCGACTTGCGACCTTCTTGAAAACCTTGACAAACCCTGCCTCCTTGCGAATTGTGTCACCGTAAAGTTTGGTCATGTGTGGGCTACAATCATTCATCAGTGGCTCTGATCTCTCGCTCAGTGCCGTTAGTTACTGCGTTGCTTACCTTTCCACATTGCGCAGGAACCACCACTGAGCAAGGTGCTTAATCACAGTGATGGTGATGACGAGTTTGTTCCCGCTGATGAACGACAATCCGAGATAACCGGCCCCGTTCATCACGTCTGGGTTGTTCAGGTATCTTGCGCGGGCGTCAGCACACACCCAGCACACTGCTGCAACAGGTATTACTTACCGATATATTCCCGTGTATTCGAGATTTGCTGGAAAATCTTCGATAAAGAAATCACCATAAAACCATCCTCCGAAACACAATCAACGTCAGCGACGGAGGGTGATGGGGCTTGCAGAAAGAGTACCAAAGACTCCGAGGACTTCCAAACTCTCGGTAGTAGCCCAAGCATGAAGGCCAATGAGAGCCTGTATGAAAGGGAGTGCATGAATGACCATGATTGCACGTAACACCCGATGCGGGACTTACCGCCCCAAGAGTGTGTCTTAGCAACTCAGTTCCGACAGTCCAGTTACTGGGAATTGAATATGTCTTCCAGACGAGACCTAAAAATGAGACTGGAGAATCCCAATATCAGCGGGTGAACTGAGTGCGAATGATATGGTAACGTACCATACGACATGCACAGGCTGAGGTTATATAGGCGTTTCCAGTTTTCGAATGCCTCGGTGACAGCTGCCTTCCCTAACGAAGAACTCTTCCCGGATCCCGTGCGCTGCGGATATGGATAGTGTTTCAGAAAATGACGGACGAGCATCTTGTTCTTGCTCTGGCCCTGAAGGAGGAGACCGAGCCCGAACGAGTGAAAGAGGCACCATCCCAAAGTATGGACGAAGTGCAGAGTAAGGACGGTCTTGTTGGATAGTTCACCTGGTAACACCGTAAAGATCAAGACATACGATACCAAGAGCACCAACTGGAGGTCCGAAGTCCTGGAGGGAAAACAGACGATTAATTCGCGTGCACCCAGAGACCCGACGGACGCATGGGTGGCTTACCTCAATAAGTCAATGTTTGATATCAGGAGGGTGTCCTTTCTGAAGTAGCTGTTCATGAGATCATGCTGAGATGCGGGCATGGTGAGGGTATCGCTCCCATCTGGGGTCCAGGTACGGGATGGCTGTTCGAGTGGCAGCGTTGTTCGTTGTAAGCGAGGAGTGATGTCCGTTTCGAGGTCTGTATCTCTCTCAGTTTCTAACTCTGTCTCAGTTGCAGTGTCACCTTCTGTTGGTGCAGGTGTCGGGAAATCGGCCTGATCGGACATTGAGGAAACCGACCCAGTCGGTACGTGACCTCGATGACAAGCACCGGAAGGTGCAGACACGAACGGCTCGTCGACACTTCCCGACTTTTTGTGGCGAGGCATTATAGGTACACGCTGCGCAAGGATCTTCCGTTGGCCATAGGTGCGCTCAATATCTACCGACATCGGTTGAGAACGGACGCTGGTCAGCAACGGAGAACGTACGGGGGTTCTCAAAGAATTGCAGGAAACCGAACTGAGCTGCATGACCAGCAATGCTGACGAACAACACAGCATAGCTCCCTGAGATCAAGGATAGACCATAGTACCCGGCGTATCCTGGTGAACGTTGGTCGATACGTCCCACGGTATTATAACTGTCACCCACCAACAGAGTACATGGGGTGAGGAGCAAACTCGAACACGCCGTCGAACACGAGAGCGCCACGTTGGAAAAACACGTCACCCCAGTACCAACCGTAGTCCTTGACGACATCGTGAGCCTCAGTCTTTACCCATAGGTTAAACCCAATCAGGGCGATTCCGGCGAGCCACCTGTGGGGGGGTTGATTGGTTGAACTCAACGATGGCAGGATCGAAGTACCTTGCCGCGTGGACTCCGAACGACAGACCCTCTGGGACACGGAAGCAAGCGAATGCGAACATGCAATATGATAGGAAGTCGCTTGGATGCGCATTCTGTCAGCCCAAAGTTGGCACGGAAGATACAGTAACGTACTTGAGCAGAATAACATCCACTACCTGTCGGAACAGAAGCCAAGTGTTATACTCGAGCGGTAAATCCTGGTGTTTCTTAGAATGGTGCAAGTGGTCGACTGGGGTAGGTAATCTCACGTCGAAAGAATAATCTTTGCCCATCTTCCCTGCAAGCTGATTCTTGACCCATTCTCGCACTAAAGGCCGTTTTTCTTGATCAAGCCATCCACGACGTTGAACTTCCCGAACAATCCATTTCCGTTTGCTCTGCTTAGTCAGGACCCAGCCCAACCCAGCGTCATATGCACCCCTCCAGAGGACAAAGTAGCAGAAGAAGAAAAGTTTTGATGCTCCTCTCGGCAAACAAAAGAACAGCAGAATTTGGAGGCTGAGCAGAGCGAGATTGAGGAGGTCAAAGTGAGATTTCGGATATGAAGGGTGGAACAGAGCAGTCAAAACGTCATGGGTCGTAGGGACTTTGAAGACTGAGGAAGGGTCGAGTCGGTTAGCGGCCCTAACGATGATGATGGATGATCTGCAACTTACCCTCACCGCCTGGTGTCTTCCCCCAGACGACCTCCGACTCTTCATTGAGCTTCAGAGAGGCCGGTGTAGACGATTGTTGGTGACCAGGGCTTTGTCCTCGCCGACGATTCCTCAAAGGGTTCTCCGGCATTTTTTTTGCCACGTCCTCGCGGTAGGAGAAAAGGTTTGGCGAGGGTCGGTGGTGTCAGCCGGGTGTCAGCAGTGTGCAGCAAAATCACGTAAAATATAAATTAACCCTAACCCTAATTCACTGCGCAATCGTCGACACATCCTGCATCCACCAGCCAGCGCAGGCTGGGCACATACTCCCACCCCAACCCTCATTAGATGGCACGAGAGGTGTCAGACAGGCAGCCTCGCAGCGAAGAGGCCTTCTGCGCTGATTTCAACAAGGACATTCAAGAGAAGAGGCACAAACGAAGATCGAAGCCGCAGCCCTGGATTCTGCTCAAGTTTGCCGTATTCCTCACCCTCGGCATCATCGGTTTTGCCACCTATGTCTACGTCGACAGGTTCTGCCTCCCAATGCTCACTGACAGGGAGGCAACTGGAGATCGCGCGTTCGGGGGTGGGTCACTTCTCGGGAGAGGACTGGACATGAAAGAACCGGCGCTGACTCTTTTCCGTCACATTACAGTTGCGTTCTTGGCCGTCTTTGGTGTCTTTTTAATAATGATGTTATGGGCCTATGCCAAAGTGTGTCGTTGCCCCTCAGTTTTGAGCGATAGTTCTCAAGTTTTCATCCGTTGCAGGTCTGTTTAACCTCACCAGGATTTGCAAAAGACGTGCGTGTCGCTACCTCCACTACACGTGTCTATCCCACGTTGATGCGAAACCTTCCAGCATGTACAACCTACCCCTCGCCCCGAGATGCCCTCACATCACACTACAGACGACATCGCTGGGCCACCGTATCAGAATGATTCCTCCTCGAGCTCCCCAACTCAACCCAGCCTGGCACGACCACCCCCCGCCCATCACAATGTTTCTCGAACTTCAAGTGACCACACGGCTCTCCAATCAAAATATACCTCTTCCCCCTCCCGAATAAAGACGAACAGAGAGCAGAATCCACCAAGTCCGGGACGGAGACCTCCACTGACACCCACTTTAGTTCCGGCTTATAGGTATTGTGAAAGAGAGGGCCTCGTCAAGCCACTGAGAGCCCATCATTGTAGAGCCTGCGGCAAGGTCTGTGCATTCATCGGGGAAGGATCCCACACGGTTATTGACGGTCTTCCCGCCAGTGTGTCCTGAAGTACGATCACCATTGTCCTTGTAAGTGATGACTATGTCTTGTTAGAGAACCGCCTGCAGAGCTTGGATTCAGGGATTGGACAGTGCGTTGGTGCTCGTAATCACAAGGTGCGTATGCCTATCGTAGGCAGGGATCTGTGCATTGATGCCATACCTGTCAGTTCTTTTTGCAATTCGTGTTCTGGACTTTCCTATTTTGTGCCTGGACCTTCCCAACCTTACTCCTGGGACTCCTCGTGCTCCCCAGGAACCGCGAAGACCCAGACATCTTACAGATTGTCATCGTCGTTCTGTGCGTGAAGCGTGACACCACCAAACAAAATCCACGGGAGCTCACTTCGGCTTTTTTCCCCTTAGGATCGGATTGTTTGGTTTATTCACGCTCACCATGTTCGGAACGCATACGCGCCTCATTCTGCTCAATATGACCACCGTCGAACAAATGAGAGTCCAAGACATGAAAGAACACGAGTCCGCAGTGCTCGCCGATGCGTACCCGATGTGTGCGTTTACTGAGAAGCGGCGGGCGCGGGCACGGTGGGATGAGGAGTGGGGTCGACCAGCGATTGAAGGGAATATCTGGTGGCTTGGTAGTAGACGGAAGAATTGGGAGAGTGTGATGGGGCAGTCAATATGGTCTTGGTTTTGTGAGTTTTTCGTGGCTCGGTCATGTTCACCGCTCTCGACTGACTTCATCCTTTCTATTCCAAGTCCCGATCGGTAAGGCAGATAGTGACGGGCTAGATTACTCAGTCAACCCGCGGTTTGATAAACAGGGTCGGTTGCGCAGGCGGGTAGAATGGCCACCGCACTTGAGGTGATACCCCTCGGATCTCTCAAGTGTATGTATGCCCCGCGCGTAGGGTTGAAACATCCATGCGGAGTTCACCTTGCCCGCTTCTATTCTCATGTACTATAGCGCAAACACACACACGGGACTATAATTGCACATAGTTAATTCATTGTATCCCGCTTCATTAGGGACGACTAACACCACAGGTCAAGTAGTCCGTTGTCACGTGTGATCAAGCTAACATGGTTTGGGGTTCAGTAGATCTGCTGGTCACAGTTGTGGGCTGAAGGGGGATCGCTGCTGAACAACAACAGCTGGAACGGTGAGGAGTACAGTACTATGGAGACGTGATCGCCGTGGCTGCCCATCACGTTAGGCATCTGCGTCCCTGGGGCTTCTGAATTCATTGGCCGGGCGGTGAATCCGTCTAATTTGACGTGACGTATGAAGAATTCGTCCACACCTGTCGATCTTTAGCGTCGTCTTCCCATCAGGCCTGGAACATGCGCAGGCAGCCCCTTCGGTTATCCCCCGCGAGTACTAGCGGCAGGGACAACCGTTATTCGCTACTGCTTTCCGAGGGGTACTTGGGTTGTAATGGTAGCATTGCATATACATAAATACATACGTGGTATCTCGTGGGTGTTGACCGCGACGTAGGATATGAAAGTGCAAACAGGTCCATGGATTCGGAAGGTGCCTATTTTGAACCCGCTTGCGTTATGCTGGCTGTCCCACATGCTCAGGACATGGAAGCATGGGAATTCCCTTATGCCGAAGTGTTTGGGTCGCTCCCCTCACCCGCGCGCCAGGCAGGGATGGCCGCCGTCGGCGACGGAGGGAAGGTCGTGTGTGAAACTTGCCAAAGGCGTTCCCATGTCAATAATTGACGTTTGGTTGGATGCCAATCTAGTTTGGGAAATTACCTTGTAGCGTGGTTTCCTTGGTCGTGATGAACGCTGTTCTCGTTCTCCGCGCTGCTGTCAGTATCGACCATGTGGCGTGCTTGGTGGGCGTCAAGGGTAAACTGGCAGGACAAACCAGATCCCGCGGCCCGAGGCGCATGGAAAAAGGTTGACCGTACGCGCCTCCGGAGGATTGATTTCTTTCCCCAGATATCCCCCGCCACCGACGGAACTCCCCCTACAGTGGGCGGGATTAGGGAGGGATCTGAGAAGTCAGCTGACCGGACTGTGAGCCGTCCTTGCAGGATATGCGCAATTTTGTCCATGCTAGGAAAGGATTCGGTTACGAAATCGAGTTTGACGGTGTGAGATGATACTACCCACGCCGTGGTGGGATCTGAAACGGCAGGGGTTCCCCAGGTACTTTCCAGACGGGGATGTCTCACTTACGAACGGTAGAAGCCGTAATCATATCGGTGTGGAAAGGTCTATCTCAAAAGGGAGCCAAAAACATGCGAACGCATTTCTCCACAATCGCGCGGGTGTTTGTTTCGCTCTTGGTCGGGACTTGTCCGCTTCGGTGGCGTTGGAGTGCCGAAGCTTCGTCGCATTCACGTGGGTGTTGTCTCAGACGATCGTATACAAAGTTGGGGTGCTCTGAGGGATTCATCCTCGGGAGTATACGGTCAACTGAGGGGAGCAGTAAGCGAAAGGGTCCGAGCAATTGATTGTTTTGAACTGTTCAGCCGATATATCGCTGATTCCGAGTGCGGAGATGGGGTACGGATGGTGCGCCATTGAGCGGACACAATAATAACCCTGAGGGCTGGTGAGAATGGAACAAGCGGGGAGAGTGATCGGGTGTTCCTAGTGGGACGCACTGTGGATCTTCGAACGAAAAGACGCATGTGCAGGGTACGGTGGTGTGGCCCCGACTCCCGATCAGGAACGAAGGGGGTGTGATGAGTCAGGAAGGGAATAAAGTCCCCGGACACGGTTCCATAAAGAAAAAAAAAACACCGGGGGAATGGGAAGAAGGCGAGATGCGGAAGGAGCCCGAGACCACGTGTGGATATGAAATGCGGACTAACGGCATCAGCGACATAAGGACATGTATTCAAACTCAGGACCCAAAACCGATTTTGATCGTCGTCTAGCCGTCAACGCGGTGAGAAAAAGAAGAGAAGCCACTCCAATTGAGTAAAGCACATCAGCCCTAGGCGCCTTGATCTCGATCGTTTACGGTTTAGTCCGGCCGAACCGGGAGAGCCAAATGAGGAATTCAGGAAGCGTTATATACAAGATGCGAAATCGGAACACGTGGGAATTTCATCAAAGCTGGACCCCATTCAAGTTTGCGGCTCTGCCAGCCCGTATAAATAAGCGGAAGACGTGTCCGTTGGACAAAAAAACCTCTGTCCCCCCCGTTGATCATCGATTCCCGCGCGTCATCTATGGCCACCGTCGCTCCGCCACAACGCCCACCCAGCCGAGACACAGGCCTCCATCTCATCCGGGAACTGAACCTCAACGGCGAACGGCAGTTCGGCTTCCCCACCCCACCCACCGGCCACGAGCTCATGGAGATGTGGCCCGCCCTCGCACCCCAGATCCCGCACAGCCATGGCTCGACCTTCTTCCACTCCCAGGAGCGCGCCTTTTTCTCTCGCGACAACTCGTTCTTCCGGGTCCAAATCGAGATCGATGTCCCCCACACGACGCAAGCCGTAGGTGGTCCTTACAGGCAGGAAAAGGGCAAGGCCCGGGCTGATCCTCCACAACTTTCCGCCATCCCACGCCAGCAGCCTGCACCGCCGCCCCCACAACAACAATCATCGCCATCCTCTTCCTCCTCCTGGAATGTTTCTCCTCCATCCCAACACCAGTCACCAAGCGAGCGACGGAGGACACAGGTCCCATCCCAACCGACAAAGCCGCATCGCTCGCAGACGATTCCGATTAACCCCCTCCCTGTGGCTGCAGGCCCGACGAGCCACCACCACATGGGCCAGTACCCGCCGACGGGACACCACTCGCAATACCCTTATCCCCCACCCGAACTGAGACACAAGTCGCCTACGATCATTGATGACGATGCCTGGCGGCGCCCTACGCCCTACTCGGAGCGAAGGAGAGCCGGGAAGGCACCGAAGAGGAAAGGCGATTGATATGTATATGTGCCTCGCCTTGATTTCACGAAATGTGCTTGTTTCTCGCTCGCTCTCTTGCATTCAATCACGAATCATTTTTCGCTCTCATGCTGTACAATCACATCGTGTCTTGCACCTCTTGTCGTCGTCACTGCGTTGATTCGTCGATGTTTATTACGCTGATGCCCCCCTCTCTCGTGTCGCATTTCCTCATTAATGCTTTTGCTGTCTCCGCACTTTTCCGTGTTGATTATCGATTACGCTATGTAATATGAATTGTGATTGCCTGCACCGCCTGATTACTCGCGTCGTGGTTTACGTGAACGAGATTGTGTGAGTGGGAGATTTGAAAGTCAAGGGACACCCATTTCATTTCGGAGCGCAGCGCCCAAGAGGTGTCCATCGATGAATTGCAGCTCGGAGTATCCGAACCCCCGTCCACTGTATGGAAGGCGAATTCCTGTCCAATGGCGCCTAGAGTGCGGAGAGAGGGAAATGTATTCTTTCGGATCGATCATGATCGATAGCGAGGGACGGGCGCGACCGTCCTGGGATATTAAAATTTCAACCACACCTCGCTCCGTTTCTCGGGACCTTGTTCCCAAATGGGGAATTCCGTGGGATTCGCACCCTGAGGGGGGGTGTGCGTGTGCGAGCGCAGCGGGGACTAGCTGGAAACGGGGGAGTCGATGTGACGTTCGTGGCCGTGGAGAGAATCGCGTGAACTCTCGTCGAGAAAGGCGGATGGACCTCCGGGTTTGGACGCAAATGAAAGGCAACAGGTTCATTGTCCGAGGTTGGTTCCCGAAGGTTTGCGCCTCAAACCCTATTGGACGCCAAGAGGACCCCGTCTTTCCTTTCTGCGAAAAAGGGCAATGCGTTGACGAGTCCGCCCTTCAACCAAGCCCCAAGCTTACGCCTTTCACATGTCTCTGTGTGTGCAGGCCGGGACCCACTCTGATCTCCGAGGCTAACGTCATCCAGATCATCTCCGCTCGTGCTGGACCAAAAGCGGATTCCGCATCGACCACCGCTGGCAGCTCGTCCGAAAACGAGGGGCATGACGCACGCCCCGAGGCAACGTGTGTTCCTCGTGTGGTCACTTGTGATGAGATAACCGTCGAAATCAAATCTGACATATCGCGCCTCCGTGTCGGCGCAGAGAATGACAATACTTTCCCGAAAAGGAACAATTCGAGGAGCGAAGTGCGGAAGCAGCGGCGAATCCTTTGCCGTCTTCTCCCCAACGTTGGAACCTCGAGGCAAGATCCGTCCTGGCGCTCTCCAGACGGGCTGCAGACCAACACGGACCAGCGGGTTCGTGGCCCGTCCCATCCCCTGATTCATCTCGGCTCTCGTTTCGTACAACCGCAGATCTCTCGCGGTGCGGCACATCGGTATACCCACCCACTGTCGCACGTATATACGCGAAGCGTGCGGGGGTCGGACGGACTCCTGATTCCCGTCTGGTTATCACTGATCGCTGGCCGCCACAGATTGTTCAGATGAATGCCTGCGATTGTGTGCGTGCACTGATGGGGGTTGGGTCGTGCATGGTCAAAGTCACCATGACGGGCCGTACACGGTTGTCGGTTAGGTATCCAGGCGTCATCCGCAATTTGTCCCCTCCCCGGCACGGCTGCTCGAGTAATTCACATCCGAGAAACGGAGCCTTGCGAGGCCACGAGCAGATCACGCGCGTCCACGATGATGATTGTGATTACTGTGATCATGATCAATTACCATCGCCATCACGCATCACGCATCCCCCTTACCCTTCGATCTCTGGCGCTTGCTGGCCGTCGGAACGTCGTGTCGTCGGCTGAGGGGAAAGGTTTTTTCGACGAGTGATGCGGCACGATATGTGCAATCGATCTGAGGATCCCAATCCCAAACACCCCCCCTGGAAAAGAAGGCGGGTCGGCGGCGTGCATTCCATGGATGGAAGCACTCTCCTTTGTTCTCCACAACTTTGAATGCGAAAAACTTCAACTCACGGACCCTATACATAATCACACCACGTCCCACAAACACAGCCCGGATTGAATGCGAGATTCTCCGTCGGACTATCAAGGGAGATATTTCGACGGCCATCAACGCTCCGTGCATACAGAACGCCGAGTTGGGACCCCTCCAAGGTCCACATACTTCAACCGAACCTGGGCACTGGGCAAACACGATTTCAAAATCCAAAAGGTCTCTTTTTTCGTTGATCACATCAAGCCCTTTGCCTTCCCTTCGGCATCCATTCCTCAACGGATACTCGGTCTCCCCGTGTTGGAGCAACGCGGTTTTTAGAAGACAACCCTCCCAGGGTTGCTCCAAATTCAAAGGCACCGAGGCGGAAGGCCGCCTCCAGTAGTAAACATCTCCTCACCTCTGGTGGTTGTGGCAACAGGAGACAACAATCTCGACCCTGACGAATCCATCGGAAATGCTGAGCACATGCCCACGCGCGCCTCACTCCTTCGGCGGTTGCCTTTCAATGGGTTGCTCCCAGGCTGTCAAGGGCCGTAATATTGTGTGATCGGGGACTATAATTTACGAGCCATGCTGTTGCATCCTGGGCTGCTTCGCGCACTAGAGAGAGCCTAATTCCCAGTAGCTTGTGATCACACCCCGTCATGATCACCGTCCCGAATCCCAGGAGGATCAAATCGGTGGTTGTGGATTGGAGACCGGTCCCGATGACCACCTCGAAACCTGCAGTGGTTCCAACCGTGGGACCCCCCAAGGGTCATGGGTCGCGTCGGATCGTGGAGCTATGCGCACACGCGCTCTCATGAGAAAAACTGTTGGAGAAGTGTTTGGTAAAATGGTCGGGAAAACGTTATCGATACGAAACCCACATGCGATCAACGGCCGAGTTGTCTGATGCTTATGGCAAGTAGTGCCTGTCAAAGAAACATGACAAAGATGGTGGCTGAAGCGCGCAAGGGTCAGACAATCCGAAAGACCGAAAGCGTCTGCGCGCCTGAAGATCATCGAGAAGAAGAAACACTGACGCTTGCGATGTCGTAGCGAGGCAAGATCCGACACTAAAGTACGATGACACACAGTAGGACACACAGCCTCCCAATGATTGGAGGCGCCGCATAGATGAGCGAGGACCCTGGGACCCCTTGTGACCTGCAAACTCCGCGAAATCCGCTGAGTTTCAATAGACAGTACTCCGCTTCGTTCGTAAGGGATGACGAGAAGTTAGGTAAGTGGCCAGGCCCAGACCCAGGAGAGTAAGCTGTGGGGCGTGTGTACTGTACCGATGGCCCGAAGCTGTTTCCTTGCAGCGTTGTGGTTACCGCGCAGTTTGCTCCCGGTGAAACCGCACCGGAAATCCGTTCTTCCACGGCAGGAGGATGAACCGGAACACCGGTGCCAAGTCGCCAGAGAGAGAACCCGAGCCTACGATTGGAAACCACCGCGAATTCGATCAGAGCTTTTACTTACGTTCTGGCTTTAAGCGTCAGGCGTCGGCGGTGTCTTACCTATCGCAGGTTGTCACTCGTCCAGAAAAACTCATCATGCAATACTGGCGGTTATCTTATCAATTTCTCTCGTATATTCGTTGTTTGTCCGCCGTACAGTCAGCTGAGGGGGTGGGCGCCAAATGAGGGAGGTATCGCAGCTTTTTTCGCCGCCGATCCCGGTTCCGTCTCGATACTTCCGTCGATTAGCGGCGACGTACGTGAACACGTTGCTTTTACCTTTCGTCTTTGTCCACCCTGCTACCCGCCCAGCCCTCCAATCACATGGTGATCCATCCATCGTCTCCCCGAACCGACCGACTCCTGATCCCAATCTCCCTCTCGTTCAACAGTCAAAGTTCTCCTCAAAGTCAAAGATCAGCGAGGATCTCATTGCTCAGTTCTGTGGCGTTACCGGTTCATCGTACGTCCTTCCTTCTCACCCCGCCCTCCTGCTTCGTGATCTTGTCCAGTCAGTGACCCCGTCTGTCATCCTTTTACAGCGTCAAAGATGCAAAGAGATACCTCGAGAAACACAAACGCATCGAGAACGCAATCGACGCATATTACAACGAAGGCGGAGGAAGCTCTTCGTCACGGACGACCCCTAGCGTGCAAGATCCTGTCGCGATGACCCAGCGATTGAACCAGATGTACGACACCTACAAGGGTTTGTCCTCAGTATTTTCATCTCTCCGGACCCTCCTCATGTCACTCGTTGGTAGATGGAGACGAAATCAACGTTTCGGGTACGTTGAAGTGGTGTGATGACCTGGGGGTCGACCCGGAGGAGGACGTCGTCCTCCTCTCTATCGCCTATGAGCTCAAATCTCCAACCGTCGGTTCCTTCCCTCGAAAATCCTGGATAGATGGGTGGAAATCCTTAGGCTGTGATTCCATCCCATCCATGCAAGCCGCTCTCCCAAAGCTCCGTAATAAGCTCGCAAACGACCCATCGTATTTCACCTCAGTGTACAACTATACCTTCGAGTTCGCCAAGTCGGGTGCACAGAGGAGTATCGGTGTGGACACTGCGATTGCGTTCTGGGGATTACTGATCCCTCATGGGTTGGCTGGGATGGCCCTCGCACATACCTCTGGCGGGGACGATGACGACGAAGAGGATACGTCCATGGATACTGAGGAAGGGTGGAACCCAGACCTTACGGGCTTGTGGTTTGAATTTTTAACCGCCAAGGGTGGGAAAGGTGTCAGCAAAGACACATGGACGATGGTAGGTCCCGCCATCTCTTTAGTCACTTTACTCTCACCACAAGACACCGCTGTGCTCCTAGTTCCTCGACTTCATCCGCACCATCGACTCCAAGTTCGAGAAGCATGATTACGAAGGTTAGTCCATCTGCAAGTACCCCAGCGCACATGTTTCGTTACTTAATCATTCGCCCCGATAGCCGCATGGCCCTCTTCTATTGACGACTTCGTCACGTACGTGAAGGGAAAGAAACTTGGGCCTGCTTAGCTCCCGTCCGAGTTGTGGATGGCTCGGTGGTACCTATAGATGAACCTGGCGTATGGCTTGTACTCGTGACCCTCTGACAGTTAGAATCACACCGCCCTAAAGCTTCGGTCTGTACTTAAACCGGGATGTGGCCTGCTCAGAGCTTAAGAACGGGGCGAAGGCGCTTATTGGCTGGTTGGGAGTGCTGCCCTTCCGAACAACAAGTGCCGCGCTTATATCGTTAACCCGGGGCACACGTTTTCGTGCTTGCTTATCGGTTCGCTTGTGCGTTGCAAAACCGAATGAATTTCGTAAAAGTGGCCACCGGTGGGGTCTCGGGCCCCTTCGCCACACCAGGAAAATGAATGGGCATTGTGTGGGGCAGCACAGCCGCTGCAACTCCGTCCCCTGCCTCCCACTCTCGCAGTGTGCGGGGATGGAATAAATGGAGGTGCACTGGACATCCTCCCATGCCTGAATGATATCGTTAGGGAGCAACTGCGGTAGCATTTCGTCATCGGCTTTGCATAACTACACTTCATAACATACTGGTAGACCCAGGATTCAAGCAGACCCCGCATTCACGAATTTTGGCCAACTCGTGGGATCTGGGTCTTCAGTCATTGCAACTGCATACTCCTATTGTTTTGTGGCCTAATATAACTCCTCTGTACCCCCACGTAAACGTCTCCGTCTGTTGGAATTAGCCTCGAAGGTTGATAGGGACGAATCCGTTGGGTGTCGTCAAACCAGCACCACGTGCACCGGAACTCGCTCCCCAACGTGGGTTTATCCAGTAGAACCGTACCTTCCCGATGGGTTTTGTGGTTGAGATCAGGAGGTGTATGCTGATACCGGTATACACACCTCAGTCTATTTCATAAATAAATTGCTGCTATCCGAGGATACACAAACTGCGCCTGAAGGGTAACCACCTGTCACCCTGTTTCGTGTCTACTCTCCGCAGCCCAGAGAAGCTCTTCACAAATGTCCAGAGGGATATCACGTCAGGGTAGACTCAATGAGGCACTCACCCTTTGAGCCCAAAGTACGATCTCAAGCACCTCGAGGAATTTACACCGACTGTCACGATCATAGGTCTCACTTTCAGCTTCGCCATTGGTACTACCGGATTTTCCAGCAGAGGACAAGAACTCACCGTTGTCGCCCTTCTCTTGGGAAGGATCGCAGCATGTAAGACCGGGCTGGGTGTTGTTTGAGGGATTCTTCGCCCACTCACTGGTCAAGTTGACGAGTGATCTAGGGTTGGGATATCTCCAAGTTGCTTCAAACAACGTACCTAGTATTTTCCGGGGGCGGATCGACCTCTCGTTCCGCCGTCTATCGCAGGGAACCTCGTTGAGGTATTACTCGGCGCCTTTCGGCTTTGCCGAGGTCGTGTGCGCAGACATAGAGTACAGTGCCAACTCGGTTCGTCTACGGGTGAGACCATGTGGAGAGTGTCAAGGTAACCCGGATTCTGCGTGTCTTGTCATACCTCTCGTCGAATCAGTTTTATGTACTTCGGGAAATTCGAGCACGCTCCCTGTACCTAGTCACGTGAGAAGAGACACGACGTCACTGGATCGTGGACGCAGCCAATGCCACGCACCGCAACTGTTCTTTAGCATTAACCTCCTCCACACACACTCACCCCTTCTTCAGTTACGATGACGATCTAGTAAGGGATTTCCCTTCAGCACGTTTTTGTGTCGCTCACTTATCTTCTATCAAAGCTACTCGCTCACCTTTTGCCTAATGGCCGCCGAGGTGGTCATGTTCGGCGTTCTTGTAACGCCCCTCCCCTATAAAGTCCGCAAGGCCCTGTTCAACTGGCTCTCCAACTCCCCTATTGTCGCAAAAATCGCCTATGGACTCAAGATATCTTTCATATTCGTCACGATCTTGTTCGTTGATGCGCTGCAGAGGATGTGGCGTACCGTCGCCGAGGCGGAAGCCGCAAAGAGCAGCGGTCAGGGGGTGCAGGATGTCCGCTCGGAGACTAATCACGCCGCAAAGAAATTTTAGTGAGTATCTTTTCAAACACGACGGGTCACTAGCCCTGTGTCATTTGACGGATTTCTGAACTTGCTAATGACGCGTTTTCCGCATTGCCTGTGCAGCTCGCAAAGAAACGTGTACTTGACGGGATTCACTCTCTTCCTATCTCTCGTTCTCACCAGGGTATTCGCCATCATTCTGGATCTTATCGAGACCCAAACCGCCTACGCCGCCCTCAAACAACAGGTGAGATGGATACGTTGGAACCGGTTCTGGTGGACGTGTGGTTCTCAATGCCTCTCGTTTCAGGTTGCTAACAACAATCGACCGGGGAATGATGCCCAGACAAAGGAGATTGACGAGTTAAAGAAGAAGCTCGCTTCGAAGACCAGGGATTTTGGTGCGTCCCAGCCATCCTGCGCTCGCCCAGCCCCATGATTGATGACCCGGAGCAGATACCTTGAAGAATCAGGCCGCTTCTCAAGCCGCCGAATACAATAGGCTCGCCGACGAGTACAACAAATCCACCGGCGCACCAGCAAAGGGAAAGAAGGATTAGACAGGTATCCTTCTGGTCACCCGCCTTTAAATGTATCGTGAACGGCGTTGTAATCGGATTGAAGGGTTACGCCACCTACCTGTTGTCTCTACATTTTCTGACCGTCAAGTGTCACGTTTAATCCCATTCATCACCCCCTACGTCTACCACTGCATTTGCTCCTTTCCGCGCTCTTATGCCAGAGCCGTGCCAAAGTTTTATCATCACGCTTCAGCTCCTGAGAAGGGCCCCAGCCGCAAATATGGGAGGAGTGAAACCAGGAACTTGGACTGCTGTTTTATCGAGAACTTGACTTGGTCTTGAGAATAGGCGATGGCTGCGAGCACATTGCCCTTCTGCCTGCCGCCGTGGTACCATGAGTAAACGAGAAGTTGGGGACCCGGAGTCGAAGAGAGCCTACGCCGAGTTTACTCTGAGGATCACTTGAGCACTTTTTCCGGTTGACTGAGGCGCGCCTTCGTCGTCGAGGAATGCAAGGATATCTATGTATGTGGAGGCCGTCTGACCACACGCACTCAAGAGAGCGGACTTGAGGGCATGCTGAACCGAGAGCTCGTCCAGAATTTTGGCGTCGGAGGTGGGGTTCACGGATACGAGGAGGTAATCCATGTCCCGTTGGTAGTAGAGTTGGGTGGAAGTATGATTGCAAGGATCTCCGCCGACTGATCCGTCGGACCGCCGATCCCGAGGGAGTAAACGTATACTACACTGCGGATCTACTGGTACTATACATTCGTATCGAGCAGCAACTATAGAGCGTACAACACGGAACCGTGAAAGTATTTCGTCCCACTCGGTATCAAGGCGGGGTGGTCATGACTCTTCCTCGTCCGTTTTGGCCTTTTTTGACGTTGACCTAACCATGGGTACAGTAGTACCCCTCACTCCTGTGGATAAACCACCATCAGGTTCAACGCCGCGTTTCCTCTTCTCACCAGCCTGCTTATCTTGTTCCTTTGGTTTTGAGTCTCTGCCACCACCTCGACCACCTCCACGTCCACCGCGCCCACCGCGACCGCCTCGACCACCGCGACTGGACTTTGAGTTCGAGATGGAGATAACCCTAGAGGCCGCAAAGTTTGCCCTGTTAATTTGGAACTCGTGCTCTTCGTCCTCTGGGGAGTCAAGTTGAGTATGGCGGGAGGATTGGGAAATAGGAGTCACTCGAAGAATTACCTGGTGGAATGCTCCAATTGATTGTTTTTCCTTCGATTTTGCATTTGTCCTTGACAAATTGAGTGTCTTCCTCCTTTAGCTTCTTGTCGAAGCCCAGTAAACCCCACGAATCTCCTCGGTTGTGTTGGATGTACGGAACCCGCTCAAAGTGATCCCGGAGAGGATCCTGTCAGAATAGTCAGAATTCCGCGGAGGGGGGTAGGGAGTCGTTTATACCTTGATTTGGTTGAAACTGACGTCTCCAACATCACCCTCAAACTTGAGCGTTGCACCTTGGACGAAAGGCACATCCTCTTTGTTGACGCTTCCGTTGCCATCTTCGACCTGAACCGGTATTTTAGAACCCATAAATTCAAGCTTGATCTCCGGCTTCTCTGCCTTGGTAGGGGATGCTTTGGCCTTGGCCATTTCGCGGAATGCATTGAAACCTCGTCGTGCGATGGTGTCTTTCCGGGTGGCAGCAGACTTGCCTGTCAGGCCTTTCTCTTGGATTTTCATCGCGCAGTATTCCTCCCTGAGGAGACAGGCTAAGCGGTGCTGGATCTAGGATGGATATGGTACGCACTTGGTCATGATGAGCAGTTCTTTTCCTTCCCAGGTTGGTTTGGGGTCGGCGTTAAGGAACCCATCGACAGTTTCAGTGTCTGCGAACTCGGCGAAGACGGAGCCCTTGAATTCTTTGGACTTGTCGATCCTGCGCATACGGACTGCGTTTACTTTCCCGAACTTGGAGAAGAAGTCTTCGAGCTTTTGCTGAAGCCCGGGTTCCTCCGGACCGAACCCTTTCTAAAACGGTGGATTAGATTGGCTCCTGCCGTGGGTGTAGGTACGGGCGGTTAGGAGGCGAACAAATCGCACTTACTGCATAGATAGAGCGCTCGTGCTGACCCTTTGGTTCTTGGACTTGGGTCGTACGACGCACGTTGGATCCGGATTCATCTACCTCGAGAAAGGTGCTGAGTTTGCGTATGGAGTCGACGATCCAGTCTTGGCCAAAAGTCTGGAACTCCTTCATACGCCTGAAGGACGTGACTGTGGCTAGTGGTACCCAGTGGTCGTCGTTCGCGGAATGGAGACCCCACATGAATCTGAGGGGGCATTAGAGAAACCCTGGGGGCGTGGATACTGTCTCGTACTTATCGAACGGCAGGTTGTTATCCGCAAAGTAGAACTCGACTGTAAGATGGATAAGACGATTCCCGGCGAGGAAGAGAACCGGGACGACGGACTTTGCTTGACCGCCCTCGCTGCCTTTGCCTCTTCGGACTCATCCATGACAGCATCCTCGGAGGCGGACGGGACGATGTCCTGCTTGACGGTCGTTTCCATTTTATTTTTATTTTTTTGGCGGGAAAGATTGGAGGAGATGTTATGTCACCCACGTGATCTGCTGTTCATAGATAAGGCACGTGATTTTACAATGGGTGGGGTGTGATTGGTCCGTCGGTCGGATGGATCCGGAGCTTTCGGAGGTCGGAGGCTGATTACCGAACTGTGACCAGTCAACTTTTTGCATACAAAAGACGATCCGTGCCGTTTTTACCTCCTTCACCTCCGACCACTACCTCCGATCCACGCTCAGACGCACCGCCGCCGTCGCTTTCCACTCCAGACGACGCGACCATGCTCAACATCGCCAACCGTACCGCCACTGCCTGGCGCTCCGTCCAGCGCGCCGCCGCCGGGATGGCTACCGCTGCCCGTATCGGAGACACAAAAGTCCCAATGTCCCTCTTGGAACCCGGGTGGTATATAAACTACCAGCGAATCGAGGACAACCTGGCTGTTGTTCGGGACAGGTGCACGCGTTCATTGACCTTCCTCTCGCATTCCTTTTGCTCACATGTCTCTTTTTTAACACAGGTTACAGCGCCCTCTCACCTTGTCCGAGAAGGTCCTCTATGGTCACTTGGATGACCCCCACAATCAAGACATCACCCGTGGGGTTAGCTACCTCAAGCTGCGCCCAGATGTGAGCTCCGTCTCCCCCGGATTCAATTACGGCCTCCACTGACATCACCCTGCTCCATGTAGCGAGTTGCCTGTCAGGACGCCACCGCGCAGGTAAGCTCGGTCGCCTCTTCGAAGTTCGGGGCACTGTTCACTCTTCGTTCGTTCTGATGCACTCGTCTAGATGGCTATCCTGCAATTCATGTCTGCTGGAATGGATAGGACTGCCGTTCCCACCACCGTCCACTGTGATCACTTGATTGAGGCTCAGATTGGTGGTGTCCCCGATCTTCAACGCGCCATCAACATCAACAGGGAGGTTTACGACTTTTTGGGCACTTCCACCGCGAAGGTAACTGTTGGGTACATGTTGGCACGTGACTGTTCCTGACTCCGACCTGCAGTACAACATGGGATTCTGGAAACCCGGTTCTGGTATCATTCATCAAATTATCCTCGAGAACTACGCATTCCCCGGTGGATTGATGATCGGAACGGACTCTCACACGCCAAACGCCGGTGGTCTGGGTATGATTGCTTGTGGTGTTGGCGGTGCCGATGCCGTTGATGTCATGGCTGGTATTCCATGGGAGCTGAAGTGCCCCAAGGTCATCGGTGTCGAGCTCACCGGAAAGATTAGTGGATGGACTACTCCCAAGGGTATGCTCCTTAATCACTCGGGGTCCGTTGGTTTATTGCTCACGTGGTCCACTCAGATGTCATTCTCAAGGTCGCTGGTATTCTTACTGTCAAGGGCGGAACTGGAGCTATCGTCGAATACAAAGGCTCTGGTCTCGAATCGCTCTCTGCTACAGGAATGGCCACCATTTGTAACATGGGTGCTGAGATTGGTGCCACGACCTCGTTGTTCCCCTTCAACCGCCGCATGGCAGATTACCTGAAGGCAACTAACCGCTCCGAGATCGCTGACTACGCCAAGGCCTTCCAACATAACCTGATGGCGGACGAGGGCGCCGAATACGATCAGACGATCCACATCAACCTGTCCGAGCTCGAACCCCATATCAACGGTCCTTTCACCCCCGACTTGGCTACCCCTCTCTCCAAATTCGCCGCCGAGGTTGAGAAGAATGGTTGGCCCCATGAGCTCAAGGTTGGGTTGATCGGTTCTTGCACCAATTCTTCCTACGAGGACATGTCGCGCGCTGCTTTCATCGTTAAGGAGGCCGCCGATCACGGTTTGAGTGTCAAGTCAAAGTTCACTATCACCCCCGGTTCCGAGCAGGTCCGTGCCACTATTGCCCGTGACGGACAAATCGATACTTTCGAGAATGCTGGCGGCTTAGTCCTCGCTAACGCTTGCGGTCCTTGTATTGGTCAATGGGATAGGCAAGACATAAAGAAGGGCGACGTCAACTCGATCATTACCTCCTACAACCGTAACTTCACCGGACGCAATGACGCCAATCCTGCCACCCATGCCTTCGTCGCCTCTCCCGACATCGTCACTGCTCTCGTGTTCGCCGGTGATCTTCGATTCAACCCGCTTACGGACACCCTCACCGGCGCTGACGGCAAACCATTCAAGTTCTCGGACCCCACTGGTCACGAACTCCCACCTCGCGGCTATGATCCTGGCGAGAATACTTTCCAGGCTCCTCCCGAGGACAGGGCTAGCGTTCAGGTTGCCGTCTCTCCCACTTCGGACAGGTTGCAACTCTTGAAACCCTTCCAGCCATGGGACGGAAAGACACCTGAGGACCTACCGGTTTTGATTAAGGTCAAGGGCAAATGCAGTACGTTATTTTTCCCTTCCAGACCTGAGGTCGAATGTTGATCCGCTCTGCAGCTACTGATCACATTTCCGCTGGTGGGCCGTGGCTTAAGTACCGTGGTCATCTCGAGAACATCTCACAGAACTGCTTGATCGGTGCCATTAACATTGAGAACGGCGAGGCGAACAAGATCAAGAACCAGGTCACCGGTGAATGGGGAGGAGTCCCACAGACTGCTGCATACTACCGCGATCAGGGTATCAAGTGGGTCGTCATCGGTGATCACAATTATGGTGAAGGTTCATCTCGCGAGCACGCCGCTCTGGAGCCCCGCTTCCTCGGTGGATTGGCCATCATCACTCGTTCGTTCGCCCGTATCCATGAAACGAACTTGAAGAAGCAAGGAATGCTCGCATTGACTTTCGCCGACCCCGCCGACTACGACAAGATCCAGCCATCTGACAAGGTTACCATCGAAGGCCTTGACACCTTCGCTCCTGGTGTCAATGTGACTTTGATCGTTAAGCACGAGAATGGTACCCAGGACAAGATCTCCTTGGCCCACACTTTCAATGAGGGGCAGATTGAGTGGTTCAAGGCTGGATCCGCTTTGAACTTGGTATGTTATTGAGGCCTATATCCAACATGCAATCGCTCATACAGTCCTTGATAGATGGCCGCGAAGGCCAAGGCCTAGGTACAGAGACCCGCCGTCGTGGTGGGGACGAAAGAGGAAAAGGATCCCGGCTGGGATATAGTTATTCACTAACTTTCGCTTCTCGCCGACCGTTCCGTCTCTCAACTTTTCGCGTTACGATATCCGGGGGGGAACGACGTGTACGATTGATTTACAATCAAATTTCTTTGTTTTGTCGCTGAGGCGGACATGCCACATTCTAATATCTGAATCGTTGCAAGAGCATGGGTACCATTTACTGAGTTGGGAGACCGCTAATCGTGGTCGTGTCGTTTGATTAACTCATGGACGACCGTGCATCTCCACAGTGGAAACGACGAACGACTCGAACGTGCAATTGCCACACCACGCTGGGTTTGTTGGTAAATGGGATGTCTGGAGATTGGAATACCCGGGCCAATCTTGACCTGATACATAGGTGCGTCATTCCTAGCGTGTTTTGTGGATGCGGCCGAGCTGTTTGACGGTCATGGTCCAATCCTGGGAGCGTAACGAGGGTGAGGAACAGGTCAAGCGGGTCCGCTGTTCCGTCCCGCTCCCGAAACTGTCGGACTTGTGGTCGGAGAGGGGGGGCATGACTTCACTATTGCTTCTCTCTATGCACATACACTCAACGACTAAACATATGTATTCCATGAACTATTATACAATATATGTCTGGGATGGCCAACCATTTTTGTCAATAAAGGACAACTACAATAGGAGATATAGGAGGTCAATGTTATGAGTTAACAGTTAACACTTGTAGTACTGATGCCATACCTGAGTCAATGGTCAATTCAGTTAGGGAGAGGGTTCTGGTTAGAACTTGATGATGACAAGTTCAGATGAGTTTTTGAGCCGCAGGGTTGTAACCTTGTTGAGCCACTCCACATCATTCCCAGCTAACCTCCAATGTGCATGCAGCCACAGCCTATGCCTCCCCTCTGGATCCTTGATCCACCCCTCTTGCAGAGTGGTTTGTGAAACTGGCCAATTGGATTCAACAGGTTTATGGTGCTTAAGTAGGTCATGGTGGTATAGATTGCAATCATCACGGTGTGGGTTATTGAAGCGATACTGGATTTGTTCAAGGTGGAGAGGAGTCTCATTCTGTTTGAGGATCTCCCCAGTTCCTGTGTGGTAACTGTGTATGTTGAACCCAGTACAATGTCCAATAGTTGCAATCTCATCTTGAACTGAGAACACCAGATCTCCATTGCTGTTATGTTTACTGTGATCTCTTTGTAACAGTCTTGCCCAAAAGCTAGGGCTTTCATCTCGTGATGACATGGCCTGAGGATGTGTGTCATGTGATGATGTGGCCCAAAGGCTGTCATTGTGGTCTGCCCTCCTGTTACCAAAAACCCCATCCACTACCCCCTCCTCTGTAAGTAGCCATGCTACAACTGTATCTGGACCCTTTGCCAAGAGAACATTGCCAGTAAGGACAATCTCTGATATCTTCAGATCTGTGTCAATAAATTGGGAAGGGGAAGGATTTTGAGAAGAGAGGTTGATGATTGTGATAGTACTTTCCCCACAGTATGTAGTTGCAATATAGGTACTATGGGGAGAATAGGCATCTCGGGGTGTACCATGAATGGTGATAGCAGATTTTGTGGTAGGAGCAGCTGGAGGACTATCCAAGTGTAATACATGGAGCAGAGCACCAGCATAGCCAAGGATTGATGACAGAGTTGGTGAGAATTGGACTGACATTGGATCCTGTTGGAATTTCCTCCATTGGGTATAATGGGTAGAAGTATATCTCCAGATGAAGAGGTGGTCCCTAGTGAAGGCTCCAAAGATACTTCCATCAAGAGAGAAGCTGTGGTGCCAGTAGTCACCTGTTTCGTGTAACAAAGCCTCTGAGTCACCAATGTTCAATATGAGAAGCTCAGGGTTATGGAATTTGCTTCCAGCAATGGAGACAGAAATTTGATAAGTGGCTGGAGAGAAGGCCCCAAGGCTGGAATGAAATTTGAAAGGGAATGATTTGATCTTGGTAAAAGTAGGTCCAGCTTCAAAGATATTGATTTTTCGGCCCTTATGTTCCCATGCTGTTGTTGTTGCAATCTGAAAAGTCAGATTGTGGGCCCAGAGGTATGGTTTGTCTCTTGACTGGAGTGTATTGGAGGACAGTGTCATGCCTGAGGCAACATCATAGATATGCACAGTAAGGGTTTCTAACATCTGTGGTGAGGTGGTACAGATTGTCTTTCCATCCAATGACCACACCAAATCCAGCCCATTATCAGTGACTCCACATTCAATTTCCTTGACTACTCCACCTGTCTGAATATCCCATATCACAATGACAGTATCAGCACATCCTGCCAAGGAATATCCATCTGGTGAATAGGCAAGTCCACGCCTAAATCTTGGAGTAGCTTTGGTTGGTTGGAGTGTAGAGAGGAGTTCAAGAGTAAGTGGATCTCGGATCTCCATGACTCCCCCAGCTACTGCAGCAATAAACTGACTACATGGTGACCAGGTGGAGGTTAGGTAGTGTGAATTCTTGGTGGCAATAGCTGTGCTGGGGTTCCATGAATCTGGGGTTCCAATGACTACCCTTGGTGAGGAATGTGGCCGTTGATAATAGTAGAACTTTCGGATAATTGATGACAGGGGGGATAGTTCCAGAGCAGAGTGGTAAATGTGGGTAGCAGAGATGTCAATGAGCTCAAAGAAGGTGGTCACAAAATGAAGGTAGTCTCTTGCAGTGTCAAGAAGTTGATGATCCCCAGCTACCTAGTTTGGGGTGTATGTGAGTATCATGAAGTACAAAAAAGCAGATCAAACCAAACCTCCAGTAGCCAAGGCATCAAATTTTCCAATGCAATAGCAGCATCTTTTGCAGCTCCAATGACACTAAGCACTTCTAACCATGCCAGAAACCCCTCCTGTAGGAAACTTCGCAGAGCAGAAACAATGGCTGAAATGTCTCCCTTGGCCTCAGTGAGGTGGCTGCACCAGGATTTGCATGCATACTTCAGTGCAACACTGATGTGGTCCTCAATCCTTCTTTGAAGGTCCTTGACCTCAGAATTAAGTGCATAGTTGGGGAGTGATAGAAGATTCTGTTCCAAACTGCCATTCATCAATTTCAGGCAGTTCAGAGCAAGTTTGAGGTGGCCAGTTTCGGGGGAGATATGAAATCGCTCGTTGGGACAGCGGAGTGGGTCAGTGATAAAGTCAGGAAATGACTTGTGGAATGGGAGTACTGGAGAATCAGGGTCCTCGGGAAGTTTAAGGAGGGACTGGATTAACCGAAGTAGGTCCATGACTTCTTGTTTCCCCAAATTGACGAGGGCAGCGATCGCAGAAGGTGGAAGGGGATTCATGGCTAGAACAACTGTACCAATAACAATGCGCACTTTTTCGTCGTCTTCGGCATCCATCCCATCGAAGGCGCCTTGAAAAGTTGAAAGATAAAGTGAATCGAGGGTCACGCTTGACCGTAGCTTGACATTTCCTTCGTAGGTAGTGCTCCCTGGGGCCTTCGTGATGATGTCGAGTCGCTTGCTGGGCGGGGTAAATCGGTGGTCCAAAAACTTGAGAGTTGCCACGGCGTATACGAAGAGACCAGCTGCTCTTTCACACAACTGGTCAAGGTGCTCATTTGTTGGCCAACTGTCTCGTTCAATGCCTCGGCTTTTTGCGAGCTCAGATAACCCGTGTTCCAGAAAAAGTCGGATATCCACGTTGACGATGGAAGGTTCTACCTCGTGGAGGACAAAGACATCGGTCAACGGCTTGAGGAGTCCAAGGCGGAAACCGGATTGGATGCGAGGCTCTGGCCGACCTGTGATGAGGAATTTGACCTTCGGGATCCCTTCAACCAATCGACCCATGACGGAGAGGATGGCGGACTGCGGGTCTTCATCCACGCACTCGTCTAACGCGTCGATGACGATGACTGTTGAGATGTCCGAGGAACCGAGCGGTTCGACAATCAGCATCCTCATCTGGTTGAAGAGTGACTCGTGTACGATATCCGGATTTGATCGGAGGAGGGGAGTGAGGATTGATCGAAACTCGGGGTATTTATGAGCGAGTTGGAAGGCGATAGTGGGAAAGATGTAGCGAAGGTCCCTGCGGTCCTTGAAATCGCGTGAACAGAAGAAGGAGGCTCCCAGTCTGCCGTCAGCGAAGACGCGCTCGGTGATTGTCTGTGCGATCGTAGACTTCCCGGTCCCGGCGAGTCCATTCAACCAGTAGACGGGGGACGTGTCGGGATCTTTGGACCACGATTCTATGTCATCCAATACAGCCTTTCTGGTCCCTTTGAGGCAGCCCTGGCGATCACCGTGTCGGAACTCGGCCCCTTCGGCACGACGGCAGCTGTTCAGCACCGATAATTCAGCTATTGAGGCATAAGTACTCGAGTCTATGCCAATCTGAAGCAGCACCACGTCTGACCTGTATCCTGCGAAGGTTAATCAGCATCCAGTATTTTCTCGGGACGCGGGTCCTGCGACTTACAATCAATGTACAATTTTGTTCGTAGATTGCCTCCTGTTGCGCGAACTGTGTACTGCTTTATTGGACTATCCCACGTGCATTTTCGATATTAGTGCTGACCTGATATTCGACAACGACATCCCTGAGGTCATCCGCAAGATCGCACACGGCGGTCAGAACCCCTTCCTTCTCCGCGTGCTCGGCAGTGCTGGGAAGCTCAGGTAGAAGCTGTAACTTGTCCTTGATCCCCTCGAGGGCTCTAACGCCAATTTAATATGGACAATCGTTCACGGTGGATAAAGAGCACGCACTCAAATAAACTTTTCCGTCGCCTGAACTCATCGGCATTCCTTGCGGTTGGGCCGACTTCCGCTCCAAGTCGACCCAACCGCGCACGGATAGACTCTATCTTGCTTTTGATCGGCGATGTCTGTAGATATGTTACTCTGCGTCGTAAGTCATGTGTGTATTGCCCTACCTGATGTAGTTTCAAAAGTGCATCGAAGGAAGCCTTGAATTGATGAACCGACCGCTAAGTCTCGGGATCGGAGACAGGAAGCAGGAACTCACGGTCAAGTGGACAACCTGTTTATATATTGATTGCTGTTGCGACGCCTGTCCCACTTGTCAGCGATTTCCAAATCTGACAGTGCCTGGAACTGACCTGGTAGATGAGGATAGCTTGCCTGAGTTCTTCTACGAGTCTGATGACTTTCTGTGAATCTTGCGCCTTATCGAGGAACCGGGCAGCCTTTCCCTTTTCTGACAGTGCTAGCGATCGCTTTTCAATGTCTTCCAGCGACCTGTTGGGGGTTAGTTTTAGGTAGGATTTCGAACGCGATACGAACTTCGCCAGTTGTGATCGTCTCTTAACCTCCTCCTCATCGTCATCGGGGCTCACTTTCGCTAGACCCTCTGACAACTTCTCCAACCATGGCATGAGCTCGCTGAGTTTGTTTTTCACGTCATTGTATTGCTGGTTTGTAATCGTCAGTGGAATTTAGGGCTATTCGATAGCGACGCACATCGTAGTGCTTGATCAATGCGTTGATGCCTCCTAAGCATGACTTGAGGGGTGGAAACGCATCGGAAGATTCCTTCGCAATATCCAGTAGCGTCTTGACGACATCGATGAACCGTTGTTTCTTGGCTGTGGGTGATCAGTGGGATCGAGATAGCGACCATAACGGCCAGATATCTTACAAGAACTTGGTTCAGTTGGCGTCCCACCGCTCGAAGGTGGCCGCTTTCGGGGAGTGTCCGACATAGCGTTGGGGTCGTTTATGAAATGGGATAGTGAGGGAACGAAGGTGCGTCGTCTTGAAAAAAAACTGCTACGACACGAGGCGGTCGACCATCGTTGTACTGTCGGCACGGCGCCGGTCTGTCAGCGCTTGCAGGTGGTTTGAAGTTGTTTTGACCGGGGGACCCACAACCACCGGATCTCTGGTGGGGAACAACTCAATTGCCTTTTGACCCGACATGGTTCAACCCACCCTTCAACCAAGCCGGGAGTTACGTCAGAGGCGCGACTTACACGCGTTGAAAGACTTCGATTGGCGTGTCGCAACGCGTTGTTACCCACAGGGCACCTATTTGAGATGGTTGTGGTAGCAGCCATATGTGAGTCGGAATGATCAACAAGGAGGGAAAGTTAGCGAACAGCTGTGCCCGAGACATGATCCTCTATTTCTTGTATCCCCGATACGATAAGCTTGACCCTCTCACAGCGCTCGGTCCACCAACGGAGGACAAATCGTGTCAAGGCGACGCGGAGGATCGGAGGAGTCGTGAGCCCGGGTGGTGTTCAACTGGCGGATGCTCCCACCTCGTCTCGAGGAGATTATGCATTAGTAGGGGTGGTTGGCATCTGAGATTAACCTTTCTGTTTCCTGCGGGGGCGGCGGCTGTTCAGTTCATCGCCCTTAGCTTCATGGTTTTTGATTCCCGTTGCCACGTCCATGAGGGTTTCGAGTTTGATCGGGGCCCCACTCGCGATAGATATTCACAGTATGGGCAGCCGCTGTGCGGAAGGGGACATAACTTGGAAGAGACGAAACAGAGAAGGACCATTGCAGTCAGGATCACGGCGGGAGTGGCGTGGGGGGAAGTCGGGCTCGAGGGGATTACATACTTTCCGTTGTTCCCGCAGATCCGGATCACTGAAACCCCAAGATCTCACGTATGTACACAGTAGAGTTCTCAATTTTGTGATCACAAATCATCGTGTTAGGAAAGGTTACCCCAATCCAAAGAGATGCGGTCGAGAGAGTAATTTTACGTCCGCCCGGAAAAGAGCGTTGGTATAACGAGGGAAAGGGGAATGGAATGGTTACAAAGATTGGATGGGTGTGGATATTATATTCCTTCCCGAATGATTAGATTCGCAGTCAGAAAATGGAGAATGGTTTACAAGCCGTTGTTGAGCAGCTTGTTGACAGTGCCGGAGGCTGCGGGTAACACCAACTTCAGCGTCTGGAGGTCGAGCGTTCAACCTCGGGGGAAAAAACTCACGTATTTGGTTGAGAGCACCAGAAAGAGCACCACTATCAATAGCCGAAGCGACATCAGCTGGTTTCAAAGAGCTATCAAGACCAAGAAGGTAGGCAGCATAACCGGCGACATGGGGTGTAGCCATAGAAGTTCCAGAGATGGTGTTGGTCTGTCCATCGTTCCAAGTGGAAGTGATGTCTACTCCAGGAGCGAAGACATCGACGGGGGCACCGAAGTTGGAGAAGTCTGCGATTGTATCATTGAAAGAAGAAGCGCCGACAGTGATGGCTTCTTCAACACGGGCAGGAGAGGTGTTGCTCGCGTCCTGGTTCTCGTTTCCGGCGGCGACAACGACTGTAACGCCGGCCGCGTAAAGCTAAGGTGAAATCACTCGTCAGTGGCGCTGTCGTGTACCACCCACCCGGCACTAACCGCTTTAATGGCATCATCTACAGAGTCAGAAGCAGCACCGCCCAAACTCATAGAAGCAACAACGGGTTTTCCTGACTTTTTTGCTTCCTCAGCGACCCAATCAATGCCGGAGATACTGTGGTTCGGTGATGTGGATTTTAATCATCATCAACGACAAGGAGGGAGAAAGGCTTACATATCAGAATTCTGGCCAGAGCCATCGTCAGCCAGAACCTTGACGGCGATGACGTTGGCGGATTTGGCAACACCGTATGGTCCAGAAACAGCCGTTCCAGCACAGTGAGTGCCGTGGCCGTCTCCATCCTGGTCCGGGTATCCACCAAAGGTCATTCCCCATGAGGCCCGTCCATCGAAGGCGGGGTGATCCACGAAGATACCAGTATCTTTTGACCAAGGTAAGCAGGGGTTGCGTTAGATCACGGGGGGCAGGAATATACCGATGACATAGACGGTTGCGCCGCTTCCAGCAGTGCTATCATACTTGTACTCGAAGTCCAAGGCGGTGTCACTGCTTCCGTTCAACTTTTCCTTAGAAGAGATCCTAGCAAGTCCCCAGGGGGCGTCGTTCCTGTCAAAAACCTATTAGAATTCGATCCGCTCCACTAGATAAAGGGGGAGGTAGATGTACTGGGTCTTGGTGGCGGAGGTGTGGGAGATACCGTCTTCTTCAATCCAAGCGATATCCGGGTCGGCACGCAACTCGTTCAAGTCATCAGCGGAGAATTCTCCAGCGTAACCGTTGATGATGTTGAACTCATTGGTAATCTTGCTTGGGGTAGACGCGAGCTTGTTTCGGACAGAACTGATGTGGGCGGCACGGGAAGCACCCTCCTTGAGGGTGATAATATATCTGCCGGGGACGGCATTCGCAACCTTAGAAACAGTGAGGAGGGGGGAGGGAGCGGCAAGGACGGTGAGAAGGAGGGTGGTGAGAGCGAAGAGATGCTTGGAGAACATGCTGAAAGCTCGTGTAGTCCGGAGAGGGGGAGCCCTGGGTAAAGAGTGAAGCTGAGAGGCAGAAACAAAGGAAAGGACTGGGCTGTTGGATGCAGAACTGATCCTGTCCGATATTTATGGGTTTTTCGGCCTCATGACGGCCGTTTGCGAACCCATGGTGGGAACCATTGCTTCAGACGACGAAGCGTTACGAGAAGCGGTAGTAGTGATGGTAGTCGGTTTACCCACGTGAAGGAGGGGCAGCAGACGCAACAGAAGTCAAGGCTAACCAGGAGGATGTGGAGTGCCGTCTATGTTCCATTCGGGTCGCGATCGAGAGAATCGGACGTGTCGTCAGGATCCACCGAGTAGGTATTGTTTAAAATTTTAGCCGGGGAACCGCACGAAGGACGGTAACAACCAGCACATCCGAACGAGATACCATCTGTACATAGGGGTATACTTGCCCACGGTCATATGGGATTGAGAAGGATACGAGTCGAACAGGAATCGCGAAGGGTTCGAGTAACCTGAGGACCTTGGCCCTGGGGTCGTTGGCGTCGGTGGTTGTGGATGTCTAGACTCTTCTTATGGTCCCTAGGTTATGGCTGTAAACCAAGCATGTCTTCAGTAAGGGTGGCACATCGATTTCGACTGTCTCGTCTGCTGTTGGCGCTGATAACAGTGTGACAAACGGACGGAAGCATTTGAATGGTCACGTGTCGCGCTCAATTTGCCAAGCGGCTTGTCGTGCCTTTCTATCTTGATTCGCCTCGAGGCTGTGGAAGACTGGCAAGGCCCGGTGTATAATACACAACATGAGGGCGCCGTCCTGCATCGACACCCTTCACCACTGGGATGGCCAGTTTTGACGATTCCAACAGCCGGTCCCACACTGGCCCTGGAGTCGAGGACGAACCAGGTGCTCTTCAATCCCCTATCTCTCTACTTTACCGCACAAAGTCCCCTGTATCGCAGAAGGCCAAATCCCTCAAGTCCAAAAAATCCTTGCGGCATGCTTCCCTCCAGCAACAAGTTGCCAACCGCCGGTCAACGTTGGCTCCCGTTCAACGATTCCGTATCTCGGTACGGAAGGTGATGTACCTCAACAAAACCTCTAGCTATATCTCTGGGAAGGGACCGGGTGCGGAACCAGGTGTCGACGTCCGCAAGGACTCTACATCCCTCAACTACGGACACATCAGACAGAATTGTCAGATAGAGATTGCGGATTACTCGGGCGTCCGGAGTAGTTTTGGGAGGATGACCAACCGCGAGTTCATTTCCTTCCTCAATGATCCTGCAGCCAGCGAGAGAGAGCGTTGGGTGAAGGTTCGGTGGATCAACGTTGGTGGGATTAGTTGGGATGTTGTTCGCGCGTTGGCACTGAAATACGGTACGCCCGATGCCACGTCTCTATACTTGCACGATACCAATGATCAGACTCGTAGATCTCCACCCATTGTCCCTGGAGAATTTACTTCAGGTTCCAGGGGGGCCCCGCTCCGGTGCCGACTACTACAAGAATCACCTTTTCATTCGTGTCCTCAGCCACACCCTCAAAAAAGACGGAGAACAAGCACCTAATTTCCTGGAACAAATCGCTCGCCCATCCTCACCTGAACCCCTCGAGCCGGAAGGCGAGGCTGGGGTTTTCTCCAAGGACCTGGTAGACGATGGCCCTTCTGGGCTCCCACCCGGCAAGTCGCCACTGCCTCCCGGATCTGGCACGACGGAACCTGAAGGGCACGATACCGAGAATATGGGTACCGCCAAGACTCCGACTCGTGTGGATTACGGCTCGTTTTATGCCACCTATGTATATCCGTTTCTCCCATCCCCCTTTGCATGTAGTGACGCCATTTTTCTCAAAAGCGAGGGGATACGATTGACGAGACTGTCCGCAAAGTTATGCAAGAGCTCAAGGAGGGTGAAAGAGTAAACGTTGCCGTCAAACCTATCTGCATTTTCCTTTTCAAAGACGGTGAGTGTGATCAAGACCGCATCCGCCCCAGATACCTCATGTCACGTCACGTTGACAGGTACCGTCATTTCGATCCACCCTGACAACGACCTCAAGTTCACCGAACCCATTCGGCGGAGGTTAACTCAGAGAGACACGGGATTGAGATCTACGGCCGACCCATCGCTCTTAGTCCATGGTTTACTTGACCTCGGTTCGTGCAAACTTTCGGGAATGAGCCAAATTCGCGCACTGACACCTTTGCCTGTTGACTCCCAGTGGTGGATTCGGCGCTGGATATTGTGGATGCATATCAGCGTAAGATCATCGACCTGGAACATCAGGTATTGCTGACGCCGAAAATGACCGTGGTCAGGCAACGTAAGTGCACGACCGGATCTGACGAATAGGGTGTAACCTGAACCGAGTGATCGTTCCCTGTTTCCAGTGCACATAATTTCTGGTGACCTCATTCTCCATAAACGCACGCTTGGTCCGATCAAATCCTTGGTCTATGCTATTCGTCGGTACGATGTCGACAGATTTGCTGCCCTATACAATTCCGGCGAACAGCCGGAAGGCTCGAGGGCCGAAGGCTACATGAGCAGTAAAGCGAAAACCTACCTGGCAGACGTGCATGATCATATGGAATATATCCTGACGAATATTGAGATGTTTGCGGGCATTTCAGAGAACTTGATCGACTACTCGTTCAATGTAAGCTTGCCAGCTTTCGTTCGACCGGTTAACGCTTACAGTGGTTCGGGTTGAATGTCATCTTCTATAGATATCATCGCATGAGATGAATGAGGTGATGAGAACCTTGACTCAGGTCACCGTCATATTTGCGCCCTTGACGGTTCTTGCTGGTTATTTCGTGCGTCCTTCACCGACGATTTCTAGTGTTTCAACTACATCCTAAAGAGTGGTGTCTTTGTGTAGGGTATGAACTTCGAGCTGATGTGGTCCGTCAACGGAAGATCAGACATCCTGTACGTCAGATTGGAAACCCTCCCGTAGAGATGCCATAGACTCACACCGAAGTGTTAACCCCTCACCCCAGGTTCTGGGAGATCGCAATCCCAATGACAATCATCATCGTCCTGTTATCCTTCCGGACGGACCTCATGAGAACGGCCGAACGCGTCAAGAAGAGGATGTTGTGGAGGGAGATAGACAAGGCGAACACGTGATCCTCAACAGATTCGTACTTTGGTGGCTGGCACTTCAAAGTGCCATCCTCGGCATGCAAAGAACTCGCGGATAGACTTATTTATTGCCCCACGTATCCGAATCATGGTTTTAACTGCTGGGAGCTTGCTTCCTGTTTCCACCGTACATTAGTTCTTGCCCTTCCTTAGCCCTGTTTTTAATTTACACCTTTTTACCATGCGAGGACAGGAATATCTACGAAAACAAAGAAAGCGCCTCAAGTGAGGTGAGTATGAATGATAGCGGTATGAGTATGGGGGGTGGCAGTGGTAGGGTAGGACGGCCATGAACGAAGGCGGTGTTGACGTTGAGGTGTTATATATCTGACGAAGTTCGGTGCGAATGAGGAAGGGGTTGAAACTCGATGATGATGGGTTCTGGATTGACACCGTTCAGAAGGACCAGAAAATCCCCGATCCACTGTATTTCATATGGAAACAACATCCTCCAGTTAGAGGGTAGCCACAAGAGTTTCCTGTGTCTGGAATCCATAACCCACTGAGACCCACCTCCAACGTGATATCCATCGGAGGAATGGCTGCCAGTCCGTGACCACGGGTCCGTCCCATCCTCTATCACATCACCGATCCACCAGTCCTTTGTCAAGTCCAGTTCCAGGGAATAGGAGGCGGAGGATACCTTCCCAATGATCAGGAGCAGTCGGCGCTCATCAGGGGAGAAGCGGATATTGAGTACACTATGGCCATATTCCATGATGCGTACGTCGATGGTGCATGTGTCGATGAAGCGTGCGTTGACGAGGCGTGAGGCCATGCCGGGGCGGTATCTGCTTCTGTTGGGTACGGTGGTGTTGGGTGCATTGATGTTGCTTATGGCGCACATGACAACCGTAACCTTCTTTTCGGCAGTTTCGTCGGAGTAAGAAAGCGGGACATTGCTTTCCCCCTTTTCGGCAAATGCAATCTTGGAGCAATCGTTGGATAACACACTGCACAGGACCGGAGGATCGATCCAGGTCATATCGACGGTCCCCTTCCTATCATAGCGGACATCGTACGTCATCCCCAGTCCAAGGTGCCAGTTGACAAGTTTGTGTCCATCCGTCACATATATGGCGTTGCCGATAGTCTTGATGTCCTGAATTAGCATTCTCGTGTCGATGGATTTTAGCGAGTTACCCGAATGGGAGTCGCGGACCGTGATGATGCCTTTCCCCTTTCGTACGGTTGTGATGTATTTCCCATCTGCGGAACGTGCCACCAAATGATTTCCGGACCCATCGGGGGACGCAACGTCATGAGATTCCGGATGTAAAAGTTGGATCTTCCCCGGACCCCAAGTCAAGATTGACACCGCGGCGGGTGAGAACGAAAACCCGAGGGATCGTAATCGGGGTATGATGGTACTCCAGTGCACATAACCGGTGGGCGTGTTCTTCCAAACAAAAATGACTTGATCCCGTGTTCCGCATGCGAAGAAGTGCCCGTTAGGGGAGAAGTATCCCCGTGGTTTGTAAAATGATTGACGCGCTTTCTCGTGGAGTAGGGTTTCCGATTTCCGAACATCGAGTATGACAACCTCCCGTTCGGTGACAAATGACGCATGGAAGGAAACTGGGGAGAAGGAGAATACTCCGTCATGGAGTGACACAGGGTACGACTCGATCACAGGAACCAGGCGATTTGAGGTTGGCTGGAACTCCCGGATGATGACAACACATTTTCCGTCCCTCTTGAAGCTGGTGGCGAATCGGAGACAGCCCTCGTGGATCCAGTGGTCATTGAGCTGGCCGTTGGCCGGTTGTGAGCATCGCTCGTTACGCAGCAGTGTGCCCTTGAGTGCATCGTATATGTAGATCTCCATCCAGCCATTGGTGGGATTGATGCTGCTGAGACCGATTATCCGTTGGTTTCCAGAGAATGCGATCTCCTTAGGACCCCAGTGAGCTCCAAACTCACTGAGTACCACACCTGTCCGGAAATCCCAAACGAGAACCGAATTATAATACCTCTCCCTGAGTATACGGATGAGCATGGATACGGATGCAAGAAGATTCAACTGATCAGGTTCCCTCACCGGAAGACATAACTACAGGCCAACAGGCGTCCATCAGGAGAAAAGCAAAGTGAATAAGGGGTGACTTCTGCATTATTGAGAGGAGCCTTGAGGATGGACAATGTCTCCAGGGTGTTTGGGTCCCGCACTTCTACGTCAACCCCAAAACAGACTGCGATAAATTGGCCACATGGTGACCAAATAGCAAGACCGACTTCAGATGCAACACTAGCACTCGCCGTGCATGAATCCCATGAGGTAGGGATGCCAGTAACGACCCTTGGTATGAGTGAGTGGATCTGTTGGCCATACAGTTTCCGAATAATTGATGAGTGAGGGACTAGCCGGAGTGCGGAGTGATAGATATGGGGCGCTGACTGGCTGATGACTTCAAAGAATTCGGTCACAAAACGGAGGCAATCTGTGGCAGTGTTGAGAAGTGTGTCGACATCTGCCGGGACCTGAATCTGGGTTCGAGTTACCGTCAAGAGCCTGCCAATCCTAGGGTCACTGATCTGGACATACCTCGTCCAACCATTTTGAAGTTAGGGTCAACGCGCGCGCAGAGTCACCCATGACACCAAGAAGACTCAACACCTCCAACCAGAAGACAAATCTACCCTCCAGGAAATCACGTAAAGCTGAGACTACATCCGAGGTTCGGTGTTTCGTCACGGCGAGGTGCTTATACCAAGATCTACACGCATACTCCAGCGCACCGTGGATCCTACTGTCTTCAATCCTCTTCGGTAAATCCTCCACCTCAGAATTCAGGGCGTAATCAGGGATCGAACACATGTTCTTCCCCAGCTTCTCCATAAGTTCGAGACAACGCAGGGCAAGTTCGGTGTGATAGTTAGGGGATATGTAGAACCGTGGGTCGACGCATCGAGTTGGGTCTGTGATGAAATCGGGGAAGGATTTGTGAAACGGTTGAACGGGGTGGCCGGAGTCTTCGGGGAGAGCCAGTAACGACTGGACTAATTCGAGGAGACGTTGGACCTGGTCGCAGCCGAGATGCACCAGTGTAGCGATCATGGACGGTGAGAGGGGATTCGCAGCTAGAATCACAGCACTAAGGACGGAGCGGACCATGGCATCGTCGTCGGCATCGTTATCGAGGTAGGCTGCCTGGAGGATCGATGTATAGAGTGTGTCAAGGCTGGTGTATACCTTCAACTTGGCCTTGCCTTCATAGGTTGTGCTCTCCGGAGATTTTATGACGGCGTCAAGCCGGTCAGAGGGATCCCGAAACCCGTGGTCGAGGAAATTGACTGTTGCTACAGCGTATACGAAAAAACCGGCCGCCCTTCGACACAGTGAGTCGAGCTGTTCACCTGTCGGCCAACCTTCGGTACCGCCGCATCGCTGCGCAAGTTTCGATAGCTCGTGCTTGAAAAAGCGACGGATATCGTCGTTGATGGTGGAGGGTTCGACGTTGTGAAGGATGAAGATGTCTGTTGACTCCCTCAGCAACGGACCACGGAACCCCGACATGATATGCTTTTCTGGTCGGCTAGTGATGAAGAACTTGACTCCGGGAATCTCTGAAACCCATTGTCCCAACACGAAGAGGATGGCTGATTCCGGTTCTTCGTCTCCGCACTCATCGAGGGCGTCGATCACGATAACGGTCGAAATGTCTGCGGACTGGAGTGGCTCAACGAGAAATTTTTGTATTTGGTCTTGAAGCGATTCGTGGACAACGTCGGGATTAGATTGGAGGAGAGGGATCATCGAGGATCTGAATTCAGGATATTGTTGCGCAAGCTGGAATGCCAGAGTGGGGAAGATAAGCTGGAGGTTGCTGCGATCCTCGAAGGTCCTCGAGCAGAAGAAAGAGGCCCCCAGACGGCCGTCGGCGAACAACCGTTCTGCGATTGTTTGTGCGATCGTGGATTTTCCCGTTCCGGCGAGTCCGTTGAGCCAGAATATCGGAGATTTTTCGAAGTCCTCGGTCCAGTACTCGATCTCGTTCAACACGCTCTCTCTCGTTCCCTTCAGGCAGCCGTTTCGATTCCCGTGTTGATACCCTGCTCCGTGCGCCCGATGGCAACCATTCAGAACAGACATGTCAGCTTTCAGATACGCAGGTTAGCCAAATTCAATTTTCGTTTGAACATAGCCCAACCTCGATCCTGTTGAGCCGTCAGACATGTTTACGGGCAAAACCCAGAGTGACTCACAATCAGTTTGAGATTCAGATTATAAATGGCCTGTTGCTGTGTTGTCTAGGCCCATTGTTTCAACAGCAGGTTGTAGCAACAGTCTGAGAAGTCCACTCACCTGGTAACTGATGACGGCATCTCGAATATCATCCGCGAGTGCAGACACGATCTGGACATCCTCGTTGTTTTCTGTATAATCCTCAGCATGGATGCGGTCCGACACCGCTCGAAGTTTGATCTTGATCTGATTGAGGACACTGGAAGCAAATCGTTACAGAGCCGAACAGGTGGATCTGGGGATAACCGACATGAACAGGTCCGCACGCCATATGGATTCCTGTGGATCGATTGTATCCGTATCCACCTCCGAATCCCCTAATCCCAGCCGATCCAGTCGTGTAAAAACACTTTCAATCTTCTCCTTTGTCATCGGTGACTTCTGCCAGTACGTCAGGCGGACATTTCGGTACCTACATAGAATCGCACCTCATGCAGTTTCAGAAGTACGTCGAAGGAAGACTTGTAACCAGCGAGCACTTTATCAGCCTGGGATCAAAGACCCGGATAAGCAACCTTACGGTCAATTGTCCGATCTGATTGTATATCGACTGTTGCTGTGAGATCTGTTCAGTTCATGTCAGCTCTGCCAGTTTGGCCCGCGTGGTTTCCGCCCACTTGATAGTACATGATCGCGCTCCGCAGTTCCTCGACGAGGTCAACCACTTCCCGGCAATCTTTCGCCTTGTCCAGCAATCCCACAGTCTTTTTCTTCTCTGATATGGCCTTTGATCGTTTTTCGATTCTCTCCAAGGAGCTAAACACGAAATTAGAGCGTGTGAAGGGGCGAGAGCGGTGGAGTTCACCTGGAAAGTTCTGCGCGCCGCTGCTCCTCTTCAAGATCAACGTTACCTGTGGCGGTCGCGATGTTATCTCTCAGCTTCTTTAACCACGGAGCGAGCTGTTCCGCCTTTTCCTTGACATCTTTGTATTGCTGGGGTACCGTCAGCGGGGAATGGAAGCGGCGTGGCACGACCTGACTTCGTAATGTTTGATGAGCGCACAGACGCCACCCAGAGCCGACTTGAGGGGAGGGAGCCAGTCGGATGACTCCTTCGCGATGTCCAAAAGCACCTTGGTGCAGTCAACCGTCCTCTGCACCCTCTCTGTTGAACGTCAGAATCACTGAAACCAGAGTGTGATCAGGAGTGCTCACTCGAGCTTGAAGCTCCTCGTAAGAAGTTGGGCATAAGTTTTCTGCTGACTGGTGGACGCGATCTTAAGGGAAGAATGCAAGAGGTTGTCTGCAAGAGAGATAGACCGAAGCCACGAGGCGATTGTTTGTACCACTCCCGTGACAGCGTCAGAGCGAGCGCCAATCCGAATTATTGTGAATTGCCATGGTCACGAGATGGTTTGCGGTAAACGAGTACACAGGGAGATTTAATTCATGTCCGCAAGATTTTTGGAGACACTGGTGGGATTGATGTGGAAAGAGTGTTTCGCCGCCGGATAGTTGCACGCGAGGGAGGGCCTGACTCAGATGAACGAGAGTCATCATGGCGTGATGCGCTTGAGAAGCGGCAACAAGGTAAACCTCAAACCGCTGGGTGGCGACTTATACGCATACACCCCCGGTGAATCCCCCCTCACGATCCAAATCGATGGCGCGCACCCTGGGTCAACAGGCACTGGCAGGGGAGCGACTCGGCGCATGATCTGTACCATTAATGGGGGCGGTGGTGGAAAGCAAGAGGAGGTTTTCAAAGGGGAGCATCGGACATCCGCGTGAGACACAAAGGTAAAACAAACACTAGAACTTACGCCAACGGATTGGGGGAATGAGTCACCGAGACGACTTGGTAGCACCCACGCATCCGGAGTCGGGTGTTCTGGCAGGCGAACTTCACGTTCACACACTTTGGCCATGGCTTTCGATGAGGGCACTCTAAGCGTAAGAACGGTCCCCTAATGTCTCTCCTTTACCTCAATCCCGGAGCATACACACGGCTAACACCCTCACCTGTCTGGTAACTGGAGTCCCAAGGCCTAGTTTTTTGGCGACTGCACGGTTGGAGTCGCTCGCAGTGGCCTCGCGTGTAACCCTTTGGTCCCAGCTTTAGCTTTTTAACACGCGCTGACGTAGCTTCCACCCCAGGACTAAAGCCCCTGCTGGAAAATCGCTCACAGCTATGGAAAGTCGAACACGCGAGATTTCACGGTAACCCCGTTCTATGTATTTAATCACCAAACAAATAGATGCTATGGGACTATCGTACAAATAGAGGTCTGAGATAACAAAGGTGGCTTGAGCCCGATTGGTGCACAATCACGACTCTGGGGCTACAGTGGAAAATACACTCGAGGAGTCTACCATGTGAACTGACATTTATGGAGCCGGCGCCATACCTTCGTCGAAGCAGCTAGTTGAGTTTGATGATAACAGGATCACGTTTTAGAGATTCGAACTGTATCGTTGCAATGTCAGGGAACCATTTTGCTTTGCCCCCATAAAACTGTTCCCTCCATCCGACGGGCAGCCATAGCAGGTGCTTCCCGTGAGGGTCATTCAGCCAGTTTCCTTCGAGTTTGGTTGAATAGTTCTCGCAGGGGGTGTCGCACACGGAGCCGGAGAGACTGTACTCCTGGGAATCTAGAGGCTTGCTCGAATATTGAGGTGCTCGAGTGGGCTCTAGCACCCTCCCGGTGCTCGTGTTATAGACGCGGAGGATTCTTCCATCGGACTCGATGAGCCCAGTTTCACCCTCAGCCAAGAGCCTCAGACGATTCGGATCACCCGGCGGTGTCGGCACAGTCCAAATGCTGTCCCCGCGGCCCGCCCGTCGGTTGCCTGAAACGCCGTTCACGAACCCGTCTTCTGTCAGCAGCCAGGCCACGACCGCTTCAAAGTCCACGACCAAAAGTACATTGCCGATGAGCCCCAACCTAAGCACCTCGACGTCCGTGTCGATGAACTGGGAAGGGGATCGCGAGAGGAGGTTGGTGATCGTGACGGTGGATCCCCCCTTGCAGGCGGTTGCGGTGTAAACGCCAGAACGAGAGACGACGGCGAGCTGTTGGTCGCGGGCGGCAGAAGCGTACGACAGACAATTCAGACGCCACAATCGGAGGGTATCCCCGAGGTGGCCGAGGATCGACGGGCAAGTCGGCGAGAATTGCAAACGGAGGCGCTCGCGGGCCAGAAGCGGGAACCGCCTCCACGGGTTATACAGACGACCGTGGCAATCATACTTCCAGATAATGACACCGGAGAACCCCAAGGAACCGAAACCTGCGAAGAGGCCGCCGTCGGAAGAGAAGCAGTGTGCGCAGAAACTTCCTTCTTTGTCCAGCAACAAGCCTCCCGGGTTCCGAATGTCCAAAACGAGAATCCGTTTGTCGTCCTCGTCGCCGGTCGAGACGGAGATACGGTAAGTGGCCGGGGAGAAAGAGCCGATCCACCCGGTGCGCTGGATAGGGAACGATTCGATCTTGGTCGGAGCGGGCCCAACCTCTAGGATGTCGACGGTGCGGGCCTTGCCGTGCCCAGTCGTCGTCATGACCCGAAAAGACTCGCCATGCGCCCAAAGCCGTGGTCTGTCTTGTGACTGGAGCGTGGCGGGGAACAGTATTGTACCCGAGGCAACGTCGTATGTATGCGCAATCCAGATATCGCTTCCCTTGTCCCCAATGGTACAAACCATGCTCCCATCCAGCGACCATACCGGTGAGTCGTCGTAGCTGCCATGGTCTGGGATTTTTTTGGTCACTCCACCCGTCTGGATATCCCAAACCACAACGGCAGCACCGGAGGCACAGGCAAGGGAACGTCCGTCCGGCGAGTAGGCAAGTGAACCCGTGAATCGAGAGGTGGGTTCAGCCAGTTGGAGGGTGGAGAGCAGTTCGAAGGTGTACGCGTCCCGGATCTCCGTAGTTCCACCGGTTTGTGTGGCGATAAACAAACCGCACGGTGACCAGGCGGCAAAATACCCACCGCGGTCATCCGGGGTAGAAATGGCTACGCTCGGGTACCATGAATCAGGCACTCCAACCGCCACTCTTGGGAACGCAGTCGGCCGTCCATGGCCATACAACTTCTGGACAGCCGACGACAGGGGGGATAGTTCCAGTGCGGAATGATAAATGTGCATGGCAGACGCATTGATAGGCTCGAAAAACATGGTCACAAAATAAAAATGGCCTTTGACGATGTCGAGAAGCTCCTCCTCCCCAGCAACCTGATTCGCAGTACGTCAGCGCCAGATAGTGTTATGGAGAAAACATGAGCAAACCTCCTGTAACCAAGTAATCAGACCCTTCAACGCGGCAACAGCTCCATATAACGCCCCGAGGACGCTAAGAACCTCCAACCAAGCCAGGAATTTCTCCTTCAGAAAAATCCGTAGATAGGAAACGACATCGTTCACATCTCCACTCGTCTTGGCGAGATGGTTGTACCAGCATTGGCAGGCATACTGCAACGCAATACCGATACGGTTCTCGATCCTCGCCTGTAGATCCCCAACCTCTGAATTCATGGCATAGTTGGGGAGGGAGAGAAGGTTCTGTTTCAACCCGTTGTTCATCGCTTTCAGGCAGTTGGTGGCGAGTTCCAGGTGCAAATTTCCAGGGGAGACATAGAACCTTTTCTCGGCGCAGCGCAAGGGATCCGTGATAAAGTCTGGGAACGACTTGTGGAACGGTTTTACGGGTTGGGTGGGGTCTTCATCGAGTATAAGCAGCGACTGCACCGACGTGAGGAATAGCATGACCTCCCGAGGATCTAAACCGATAAGTTCCGCAATCCCAGGTGGTGGAAGCGGGTTGACAAGTAGGACGACAGCGCCAATGGTGGACCGGACCTTGGAATCCACCTCAGGATCTTCATCGCTAAAGGCCATCTCAAGGACCGACGTATATAGGGAGTCTAGGGTCGTCCTGGGCTTGAACCGTGTTTTGCCCTCCAAGACTGTGCTCTCTGGGAGATTAACAATCGCATCCAATCGTCGTTCAGGGAGATGGCTGTTGCTATCCAGAAACTTGACAGTTGCAACAGCATAAATGAAGAGCCCGGCCGCTCTGAGACACATTAGGTTGATGTGTTCGTCGTTCGGCCACCCCTCGAGTCGATGCCGCTTCGCGAGCTCGGAGAGCTCGTGTTTCAGGAAGAGCCGGATGTCGTCGTTGACCAGAGAGGGGTCCACATCGTGTAGAACGAAGACGTCAGTCGAGTCCACAAGGAGAGGGAGACGGAATCCTGTCCTAATCCTCGGCTCGGGTCTGCCGGTGATGAAGAACTTTACTTTGGGAATTTGCACGACAAACCGCCCCAACACGGAGAGGATCGCAGAGGATGGTTCCTCATCCGTGCATTCATCGAGAGCGTCGATCACGATGACCGTCGAAATATCCGCCGATTTCAGCGGACCGACGATCAATTTCTCCACCTGACTGTAGAGTGACTCGTATACAACGTCGGGATTCGACCGGAGGAGGGGGACCAGAACCGATCGAAATCTGGGGTATTTGTGGGCCAGCTGGAAGGCAAGGGTGGGGAAGATGAAGTGGAGGTCGCTCCGGTCCTCGAAATCGCGCGAACAAAAGAAAGACGCTCCCAGCAACTCGTCGGCAAAGATCCGCTCGCTGACTGTCTGGGCGATCGTGGTCTTGCCGGTTCCGGCAAGCCCATTCAACCAGAATACGGGAGACTTGTTGAAGTCTTTGACCCACAATTCGATCTCGTTCAGGACAGTCTCCCGCGTACCCCGGAGGCAGTCTCTGCGATCTCCGTGTTGATATCCAGCCCCACGGGCACGACGGCAGCCGTTCATCACAGAAAGATCCTCTGTATGGTGTACGGATGAGCTTCGTTCAAGTGGAAAGACATGGACCGAACCAGCATCCTAGAAGCCACGACCGACGTCAGATATATTCTCAACGCATAGACTCAATAACTCACAATCAGCCTACAATTCCGGTCGTATATGGCCCGTTGCCGAGCCATCTGCCGAATCGTCCAAATCTTAGCGACCCAACGCTTGCATAAGCTTTGTGCCACCAACCTGGTAGTCGAGGAGTGCATCCCGGATATCTTCCGCCATTCCGGACACAGCCAGGATGTCACCTTGACATTCCTCGTATCCCTGGGCACTGACACGATTGCGTAGCACGATTCCGTTATCCCTAATCAGCCCGAGAGTTCTGGAAGGGAATCAGCGTGATGGTGGGTTAGTGATTCTGACCACCCACTTGAACAGCTTCGCCCGTTGTTCATGCATGTTTTCATCCCAAAGTCCATCGCCGTAGCCCTCGTCTGAACGCAACCGATCCAGCCGTGCCGCAACGGAATCCAGTTTATTCTTCACTACCGGGGACCCCTGTCCAAGTGTCAGTGGACGTCGTGACAAAGCCACTGGATCATCTCACTTCGTGAAGCCTGAAGAGGGCACCAAAGGAAGACTTGATGAAAGGTCCTATCATCAGTGCAAAGGATAGAGATTAAGCGGGAAACGCTCACAGTGAGGTCGGTGATACGGTCGTAGATCGCTTGTTGTTGCGATATCTGTCCTGTCGTGAGCCATACTCGACGCGAAAAAAACAGTTCTCGCTCACCTGATAATTGGCGAAAGCCTCTCGAAGTCGTTCGACGAGTTTCACCACCTCTCCAGAATCTGCCCTCTTATCTACGAACCGAGCCGTTGTGCCTTTTGCCAGCAATTCCTGGGATCGTTTTTCGATGTTTTCCAACGCGCTGCGAAGACCGTTGACAAGCACAGGCGTAATGAGAAATCGGTAGGCATACCTGGAAAACTCCAAGCGCCGTTCCATCTCCTCGGGGTCTTCGTTGACCGTCACCCTGGCAATGTTGTGTTTGAACCGATCCAACTGGGGGATGAGGTCCTCGACCTTCTCCTTTACGTCCTCGAATTGCTACGGGCACTTGTGTGAGTCGCGCGCGAGAGCCACCTACTCGACGAATACCTCGTAATGTTTGATGAGCGTGTTCATCCCTCCAAGGGCGGACTTGAGGGGTGGACACCAATCGGAGGATTCTTTCGCAATGTCGAGGAGTATCTTCGCACCCTCTGCAATCCTCTGCCTCTTTGCTGGCAGCCCCCCCGTCCGTCAAAGAGATAACTGCAGGCGATACGTTGAATCCACTCACATCGATTTGTTCCCGAGTCACTTCCCGAGGCTCCGGAGTTGGTTAGACGTCGCTTTCGAAACATGACTGTTCTTCGGTGGACGCGGTTGGGAGGGGGCCAGCGGTTGTCGTCCGCAAATTAAAGCTGGACCACACTAATCATGTTGAAGCCAGATAAGTCCACGAAAATACCGTTACCGGCCTTAATTTACGCACGAATCAACTCACTCCTGTGTGCGTGCGAATGTCACTTTAGTGTAGATGGGAAGACTCTTGCTCAAGGGACGAAGTGGCAGTGTAGGTCGATCCACCTGCATGGTCCAAGGAGCTTTCCCTACCGGCGAGTTCCCACTGGGTCGGACTCTGCGGGTTGCAGTAAGTCCGGGCCACAAGCATAACCCGGAGCCATCTGTGGTCATGCCTCCTGCGGTGGTCTGTGGACAGGCTCAGATTCTGATCGGCGCAGTTTAATTCGGATTCCTGGACCTCTGCGTCGCGTACTCGGCACGCCAGGAACTCCACGACTTAGGCAGTACCTTATCCCACTCAGGCTTTCTCACAATTCCTCTCATGGATTGGCAACTGCGGTCCAGCCTTTGCGCTGGAGGGCGAGCTCAGGTTAGAAGGGATTCTATTTTTCTCTACGTAGTCATGTGTATGTGCGAAAACCACCAGAGAGTCCTTTGAATAAACAACGGAATTGTGATAATGAAATAATAAGGTATAGCAGCTACGGGATAAGGAGATGCGGGGGGTGGCAGATGCGGGCACCGTCCAGGAAAAGGGTCCCCGAGAACTGAGAGAGGGCTAGAATTAAACCTTTCTGGGTGTGAACGATAATCAAATCGAAGGTGAAGGGGTGAAAAGTCAGGCCCCATGGCCGAGTAACGGTAGCATATGACCCATCCTCAACACCTTCGTTCTCAAATACTTATCCAAGTCCGGTCCATGCACGATACGCGAGGATTCGTGAGTAACCGTCGGGCCAGGAGCAATACCATCCCCCGTTCCGGGTTGGACGATCGTTACCGAATCGTGCTGTTGCTGATGAACGACCCATGACTTGGGCACCATCGGGACTCGTTCCACCACCTTCAACCCCTCCTTCTCGAGTGCTTCTACCTTGTCCGGATTGTTCGTCAACAACTTAATCGCCTCCCCATTAACCCCTTCGCCGAAGCCAAGATCTCGAAGGATGGCACCGGCGATGTCGTATTTACGCTCGTCGGCACCATGTCCGAGCAGAATGTTGGCGGTTACGGTATCGTGGCCGAGGTCTTGGAGGTTGTATGCGCGAATCTTTGAGAGTAAGCCGATTCCGCGACCCTCCTGACGGAGATAGACGACGACGCCTCTGCCGGGGACGATCTTTGGCCGAGATGTGGTCGAGTCTGATGGCGGTCGGACGGTCGGTTGGGAGATCTGATGAATAGCTTCATCTAACTGTTCTCCACAGTCACAACGCATGCTTCCGATGGTCTCTCCGGTGAAACATTCAGAATGTATGCGTACAAGTGCGGGCGGAACGTCTTGATGCGTCTGGGTGGAGGCTGAAGTGGCGGAGGATGGAGCAGAAGCGGTATGTTGGCTCGGGGAAAGACTTCCTATGTATGCTCCTCGGGTTATCCGCTCCATGACGGTCTCATTTGGGCTCCATTCAGCATCCAGAGAACGGCTTCGAATGGCAGGGACATTCGGAGTTTGAGGGGACTCTTCCAGTTGGGCGGGGTCGATGACGATAGCAAGATGCTCCTTATTGTCTTTGTTGTTGTGATACAGGTGAAGGAATGCAGGCCCGTGAGGAGTGGGTATGCGAGTGCGGGCCATGCACTTCACCTGGACGTCGTTCGAAGGGGGTAACCCGAGCCCTAATCATTAGCAGTAGGTCGTTGAGAGCTAGCACCCACTTAATAGTATACACAGAACACGCACGCTCATTTGGAATGGCCCCGTTACTGATGCTCGGTCTTGGAGATCTAGTTTGGGTCTGGAGAGATGGGGACTTGAGTTCGGTCGGTGAGGTCACGATCTCCACTTGAGGTTCTGGGTCGACGGGGAGACCCAAGGCTCTCAGGCGTTGTCTGCGAGGGGCTTGCTTGCTGTTATAAGACCGCCGTTTGGGATCTTGCTTGATGCAAGATGCGTCTTCACCCGTCCACGCCGTCCAATCCCAGGCACCCTCTGCCCGGGGGTCACCGACGGCGGGGAAGAGGTCGTGTGAGTGGTGGTGTCGTGTGACATGAGGTCCGGAAGCGAAGGCGGCGGCGAGGATGAGAGGGTCGAGTTCAGCATCCCTTCGTTTGATCTTCTTCGGTTGTTGTTCTTTGAGAATTGGGGAGTCCTGAGTAAGGAGAGTGAGAACACCGAGTTCTGCCTCAATATCCAGACTAGGCATGGTAAAGTCGCAGTAGAGTAGATGAGAGGGAGGGGACGAGGGGGAGAGTGCGGGAGCGGGTGGATGAGCAACAAAAAAAAACGGAGGCTGCTGATATAGGCCGCAGCCGATCGGCTGATTGCGCTGCCGGGAAGACAGAACGGGGATTATCGATAGACCCGCCCTCAACGGCGCAAGGTTGGGAACGTGAGTATCCCTCTCCCGAATCAGCCTCCCAAGGGAAAATTGGGCCGGGAATAGCAGGAGCACTCGACTCTCTCTCACGAACGTACCCGACCCCGTTTCGCACACATTACAAACAAGACGAATTCTTAGTCACCTAGTCGCTCAGACTACTCAGCAACTACGAATACAAGTACGGGGAAAACTCCGCACATCATCCATCAGCGCCAACTGTGTACAAATCCGACCGAGAGAGAAAGGTTCCCCCGCATTCACTCCTCTGAGCCGGTGTCAGGATTACCAGACACCCAAACACGTTTGGTCTCGAGAAAGAGAATTCACTCCCATCGTCCTTACAAACGCAATGCTCGCCCAGAGAGCGTACCTCCCACCCACGTAACCCCGGGGCTCCGGTGGATCAAATCATCCTGATATCCCTCCGTAAATCGCAGCAATCAAGGAACAGCTCACGAGTTTGGGACCTGTGGATGGTGTTGACCAATCAAGAGACACAGACACGGTACGCCCCTCGTACACGCATCCACCACGAGCTTGGGGTGGTTAAGGCCAACCCGACAAAGGTTCAACATAATTCAAAGGGTCACGAAGATGGAGAGATCTAGTGGGGAAAGCATACCCTGGACCATGAGGAATCAGAAGACTCCCGAGTGTTCACGAATCCTTGGCGCAAAGCGTCTCCGATCAGTCCGCCCAAAACATGAACCGGTGGCGGTAAGCATTGCCATCCTACACACCGCCGGCCCACATAGAGCCCAGATATTTCGTTTCATCGATCCTTACGTGACATCAAGTGTACCCTGCGGCCTCGGCGGCGCGGTATCACAAACCCTGTATGAGGAGAGACAGTTCCCAGTAAGCAACGGGTTGGCGAGTCGGCAGGCTCATTGCAGCTGTTTATCACGACGGTGGAGAAGTTATTGGGGGAGCGTGATGAAGGAGATGGGTTTGCGGAAGTGGAAACTCTATTCGAAGCGATTGAAACTCTGGCCGTCAGGATAAAAGCTGTGCAGTTTCATATAAGTATCCTCTTTACCTTGCATACAGGAGTGCATCGTAGCTATAAGGTGGTGCTGAGTTCGCGGCTAGAACATGGCCGCAGAAGCTGGAACGGCGGTGGAACGGCGGATCCGGAGGGACCCGATTCGACGGGGCTGGTATCTTGAGCGCCAAACCATTCCCTCTCCCAACCGCGTTCACAAACACTTCTCGAAGCAAAGCCATGTTCCGGAAGCGACCTGCAACAAATTCCGGGGCCCCTGCGAATAACATCGATACAAGTCGATGTGAGTGTTCCCGCCGCTTCTGCGAAGCCGGCCCTTTGACTGTTTGGATCCTCGTAGCAAAGAAGCAGAGAGTCGCCGATGGCGTGAAGATACTCTTGGATATCGCGAAAGAGTCCGCCGATTGGTTCCCTCCCCTCAAGTCCGCCCTTGGCGGCGTGAACGCGTTCATCAAGCATTACGAGGTACTGGTCGAGAGAGTGGCCGT
>Ga0307517_10000568_pt1 | contig 63059 bp, 71 predicted proteins | sample 23_EM_MG_FD_194515 | JGI IMG/M metagenome (GOLD analysis project Ga0307517, IMG submission 194515) | Populus trichocarpa ectomycorrhiza microbial communities from riparian zone in the Pacific Northwest, United States - 23_EM | ecosystem: Host-associated > Plants > Roots > Unclassified | place...
ATCGTACATGAGTTGTAGATGATAGCTAAGGCCTTCCCTTCACGCATAATCCAATCAGAACGGCGTTGGATTTGCTGAACTGGTGGTTCAGGTTCTTCACCAAGGGTAATTGCCAGAGCGTTCTCAGCGCGGAGAAAGATCTGGATACTGCGGGCCCATTGACGATAGTTAAAGCTAGTGAGCTTTGGTGTATTGCCATACTTCGTTCGGTAGACACTATCGGTTTCGCTTTGAATCAGATCCGTGAATTTGTCGGACTGCATTGTGTCAGACTCGTGGATTTTCACAGCGCAAGTCCGGGCTCATAACCTGTTGAATTTTCCGTACTACTTCTACTACGATTGGGGAGAAACCCCCAATACTTATAGAAAGCAAACGCGCTACTGAAATGACTTCCGATATACGTAGTCTATTACATCATGCTCCATCACCATGATCCTGCCCTTACACAATGACTTGCCCATTATGGAAAGCGTATCCAACAGTCCCTGAAATCAGCTGTCAACCCTTAAATAGAATCGTATTTGTTCATTCTGCCTTGCTTGCCTATTCTCTTCCGTATCAAAATATAACAGGTTATATATACAAACATCCAAGTCCAGCGAAGCCATCAAAATTTCATCCATTCCGCTCTTCATACCATTTCTCATTCTCAAGTGCATAGTGTCATTCCTTCTCCCAACCATGCTGTGCATTCCACCATTCCACCATTCCACCATGCTAGTAACCATTCCTGCAATACTAATCATTCCACATACCAGCAAGCGCGATACATTCTGGACAACAGTCCCCTGCTGTCTAACATCTCCCCCGGCCGTCCCTTGGCATCGCCGACAGTTCAATTATAGTAGTACCCCTGCCCCCGGAAAGCCTTACCTCACCCTATGCGGTCCGCCGCCGGAGCCGAAGATGACTATCCTAGGACTTCACTACCGAAGACTGATTCCTAGAGGCACTCAGTAGTCCAGCCCCTTCCCGTGCTCTTGACAGTCCACCGCCAGCCCTCGAAGGACCCTTTGAGCGTTGGGAGCACTCGAAACTCTTGCAGATGCTATTCGAAAACTCTCAATAGCATGAATGGTCTCTCCAGTACTTGGCTCCAACGGAACAAACCCCGGGAGGAGGTTGAGGAGAACATCAGGGAACGCGGCCCGCTGTGAGGATCTTAAGGGATTCTGTTAGGGTTAGGGTTAATACCACTAGAGCCAGTCTAACCAGTCAAGTTTCCTTGGCAGCTCCCCGCAGGACCCCCGGAACACTAATTAGTCTTTATGTTATGATATCATACCTCGTTAGGTGGTGGTATCGTACTAACAAGCTACTGCCGGCATCGGCGGTTCCTGTCGAAATTATGCCGGCAGCATCAATAAGCCGGACTATGGTTTTTGTCCTGATGGCCCTGATAGGCTGCCTAGAAAGGTCCCATGAGTCATCCTAGAGTCTAGTTGGACAAAGAGTACGAGTGAACCCGCCGTTTTCAATAACCGCCGTGTCTAGCATGAAGGGTTCGAAGAGCGAATTTGGGTTGTGATCTCGGTAGAGCTCAGAAAACCGAATGCAAAGGGGTCGGATCCAAGCAACTTTGGTGGCCTAACACCACGGAGCTGGTGTTGGTGGCGCGGCCACCACAACCCAAATAGTATGCCCCTTCCCTTCCACTCTTACTGGGCCTCAAGCTCTCTCTTACTAACTGTGGACTATAGAATGTGTTTCTAGTTCCTAGCCCGATTTCTAGAGGAGACTACTCTTACGATGCAGGAGGCGTTTGGAGTGCATTGCCCACGAGGCAAAAACCGGGAGACTGCACTTGTGGTAGAGGTTGGTGAGTTGCGTCATTAAGTGGAGAAGTACAGTACATAACCAAGCGTGGATATTTGCCAGCCTGATTTCCCATCCGAGTAGAATATTTCAGTGGCTCTCTAGGAACTCTATCCCCAGTGTCTAACGGTGGTAGTTCCCTCCGTCGTTCAAGGGTCTGTTATTCTATATATTATCTTTCATTTGCCTTTCTTGCTATTTAGGACCCCCTCTACTCGTGAACTGTACAGCCTATCAAAAAGTGCAATCTAGCCCTCAAAGACTCTTCATCTATTCTTACATTTCTAGTCTTGGATCATAGCTATTTGGCTGGCTTCCAACATTCTCATTTGAGGAACCACAGGTGCGATTAGTCACCATATTGTTAGTACTAGTATTCAATGCGCCAAATCGGCACTACCGAGGCCTGATCCCCCATACCCCATCGCTAATGCATTCATAGCGGATGAGGTTCAGTGACAAGTGAGATGGTAGTCTAGCAATGCCGTAATTTGTCAAAAAGGGAGACGGGCGTCTCATTCAGCCAACCAAATCAAAACGCGCATGCTTTTTTGTGCTGGGCTAGCCTTTTATCTTGCCAAGCGACCGCTAGCAAATCATTTCCATTATAAGGGAATAAACTGCCTCATTTTCACATAACGAGCAAATTACCTCTAGAAATGAAATCCGTCGCGTATTAGGAACCCGCCGCAGATTTATCAGGTAGGAAGTTTGTATCACGGAATACTCTATCGTTTTCTCTATCTATAGCTAAATGGCCCCCACGTCTACACTTTAGATGGGACGGGGGAGGAGAGGGAAAGAGGGAATTGTGGAAAAATTAAAGAAACGATCGATCTGCAAAGGGGATATACAACTAAAAGGCAACGAAAAGAGAGAAAATATGACGGAAATTTTGAACTATTCTGGCTTGTTTTAATCAATAGAAATATCCTCCACTAAGGCCCACACTCTAGACTATAAATTGAAATTGATAAATCCTGACTTAGCTGTACAAGAAAATCCGTGCAGAGTTCGGATAGGTATTTCTTTTGGCCAAAAGAGAAATACCTAAGCTACGGCTCTGTCATAGGCGTATTGAGGAAACGGGAAACAGGAATTGGCGCAGGGTCGGGGCTGGGATCGCGGGAGGAAGCTAGGTGAGGGTGAGAGGGGGGGGACTATGGCGGCGACAGGCGTGTTATGTAGTTGAGGGGGTGATGGCTGCTCGTCCTTATGGCAGCCTTGGGGCAGTGGATCCTAGAGGCTGGAGTAGAGCTATCACTCCCTGGCGCCCTTCCTCAGTAGCCCGATCGAGTGGTGTTTTTCCGTCCTTATCTAATTTGTTGGGGTTAACGTCGTCCCATCCGAGTAGTATTTTCACCACCCCCACTTCCCCATTCCCAGCAGCACGAAAGAGGGGTGTTCGGCCGTTGATGGTTGGTGCGTCAGGATTGGTGCCGTGTCGTCCTAGTAGAATTTTCACCACTCCCTCGCGGCCAGAGGCGGCGGCATTGAAGAGTGGTGTTCTGCCATCGTTATCTAATTTGTTGGGGTTGACGTTGTCTCGTCCGACTAGTATTTTCACAACTCCCTCCAATCCATACCAAGCAGCAATAGAGAGAGGTGTTTAGCCGTTGATATCTGGTTTGTCGGGATTGACGTCGTCTCGTCCGAGTAGCATTTTCACCACTCCTTCGTGCCCGTTCGAAGCAGCCCACCAGAGTGGTGTTTGGCCGTCATTATCTGGTTTGTCGGGGTTGACGTCGTCTCGTCCGAGTAGCATTTTCACCACTCCTTCGTGCCCGTTCAAAGCAGCCCCCCAGAGTGGTGTTCGGCCGTAGTTATCTGATTTGTCGGGGTTGACGTCGTCTCGTCCGAGTAGCATTTTCACCACTCCTTCGTGCCCGTTCGAAGCAGCCCACCGGAGTGGTGCCCCGCCGTAGTTATCTGGTTTGTCGGGGTTGACGTCGTCCCGTCCGAGTAGCATTTTCACCACTCCTTCGTGCCCCTTCGAAGCAGCCCCCCGGAGTGGTGTTTGGCCGCCGTTATCTGGTTTGTCGGGGTTGACGTCATCTCGTCCGAGTAGCATTATCACCACTCCTTCATGCCCGTTCCAAGCAGCCCGCCAGAGTGGTGTTTGGCCGTAGTTATCTGGTTTGTCGGGGTTGAAGTCGTCTCGTCCGAGTAGCATTTTCACCACTCCTTCGTGCCCGTTCGAAGCAGCCCCCCAGAGTGGTGTTTCGCCGTAGTTATTTGGTTTGTCGGGGCTGACGTCATCTCGTCCAAGTAGCATTTTCACCACTCCTTCGTGCCCGTTCGAAGCACCCAGCAAGAGTGGTGTTCGGCCGTCGTTATCTGGTTTGTCAGAGTTGACGTCGTCTCGCCCAAGTAGCATTTTCACCACTCCTTCGTGGCCGTTCCAAGAAGCCCAATGGAGTGGTGTATTACCCCTAAAGTCCATTTGGTTGATATCACAACCTTCCATCTCTACCAAACAAACTACAATCTCAACAATCCCGAAGAAGGATGCGCAATGTAGGCCACTGAACAAGGAAGGTTTATCAAAATCCATAGCATACCAATATATCTTCCGTGATTCCAAGAGAATTCTTGCAGATATATGGCGATCGTAGCTGTCAAATAGCCTCAGCGCAAGCTGTTTCACGCAACCCGAAGAGTCCCTCTTTGCGTGAACTCCCCAATATAGAGAAGAATAGTCGAGAAATGGTGTGTTTTGGAGACCGGGGAAGGGACTAATCGAAAAGGCCTTGACCTGCTCGGAATTCAGATAACTTAAGCAGGTTTCCGCCATTATCGAGTGAGCTGAGCCGAAAAGGTCGGGATGAGCTCGGAGGTATTCTTGAAGCGTAAAGTGGATTAACCGAACCGTGGAAGCCTCCTTTTCTACCACAACGAGTCCTTGACAGCAGGCCAATAATGTACCTATTGAAGGAATGTTGTCGGCATTGAGATTCGGCGACCCTATTTCAACTGCTAGGGCGTGGCACAGTTCATCGGCCTTCAGGAGCCGCTCAGAGTGAGATATCCACATTAGAGCAGCCATGCCAAGCCTCGCTTTCTCTCCCCCTTGTCCCTTTATCCTGCCCAGCGTTGCGCCATATGCATCCCCAAACCCTAATCCATCGGTCATTACGCTGAGCTTTTGTCGCCTGCGATGGATTGTGGTTTCCTGCAGGATGGCATCAATATTCAGCGAAACTAGCAAGAATCTAGATATATATCTGTTAGTGGACGTCTAAGGAAGCTTTCACTAGTGCTGTTCTTTCTATTCATACATACATTTCCGACACGTCTTCAGGAATTTTCTTCAGGATCTCCGCCTCCAGACTACTATTCATTGCATCCGGGGTTGTGTCCTCTTCCAGCCTACTACGAAGATACCTAATAATATCATCTCGCTTCGTACCCATAGATAGGCTCGTCACTCTCCCAGAAAAACGCCTCCCGAGCTCAGGCTGAATGTGCGGTCTTCCTGTCACAAATATTCTAGTACCTGGAGATTTTTGAAGAATTTTGTTTAGCGAATTGAGTAGCTTGACTCGATGTTCTGGCACACACTCGTCTAGAGCATCGATGCACATAAACGTGCGCTTTTTGGAAGAGGCAGTCTGCAGCATCTCCACAATATCGCTATGTTGTGGTCTCCGTCCACCAATGAAATTTTTCTGCTCCTCATAGGCTTGCACCATTTCCCCCGGTACCTCGCCTAGCCCAGTTACAAGCTGTTTGAGCAGGGCGCCTAACATACTCGTTGATGACTGCTCCTGCCGGGCGGCGAAGTCAAGGTAGAGGCACGCAATGGCGACATTTTGTCCTCTCGCCCGATCACACAAGCTATCTATCACCAATGAACTAACATCACGGCTTATCAGCGCTCACCCCCTCCTTCTATTCCGCAAAGTTCGTGCTTATTACCTAATATATGTTTTGCCGACCCCCGGGTCTCCATAACAAAACAAAACTGCGTTATCGGATTCATCTTCCCCACTGCCAGCGTGCCAGCTCCTAAATCCCTCGGTTTGTAACAACCATTCCCCTATACTTTCGACTCGACGATCTTGGATATCTTGATGACGTGACTTAGGATCTAGTGGGGATAGCCAGGCTAGGATATTAGATCGGTCTTCAGCAACTGTAATGTTATTCGACACGCTAACAGCTGTGTAGCTCGTGTTGAAAGAGTTCGTATTATGACTTAAAGATTGTGACATTTTCTCTTTTTCGCAGGTTAGGATATCGCAGGTGATGGGCGATAGAGTTAGTCGACTGCCGTAATTCTTAGGGGGGGGGGGCAGAAAAAAGCGGGGTATCATGTTTGTGGAACCTGATGCATGCCTCTGGACTGTCCCACCAATCTCCCCCATACAAGTACTTGTGTCAACAACACCCTACCTATTCCTAGTGCATCAGTAGCAGGAAAACGCCACACCTGTTTAAGTGCCATCCCGCTGCGCAGTACTTGAGCGCAGTAATACACCCCACAAATCTTGCACCGCAGTCACCCCCTACTTTATAGTTAAATGATATTATTGAATTGCACTACGACGCATGAACACTCTAAAGTGCCCGCAGTTGAATCCCCTAGTTCAGAACATATAGAGAACAATTACATCAGGCCTTATTAATGAATCAGTCGAAAAAGCCGAGTTACATATCACCTAACTCAAAGGCTAGCAGTATAACTTTAGCCCTTTCTAAGGTCGATGCAAGTAGGAAAGCGCCCTCATACTAGGTTCTAGGAAGATAAGGACCGCCTCTTATAATATTAGACGTAACCGCTAGGTACAGTACGGTACTCGTGTAGCACAGAGGGGTGCGGGGTGGCTATAGGTTGCTATATTTCTCATAATAGTCCATCTATCGACTTGCGCGCAAACTCTCATAGTGAAGCAGGCCTCGGATTTTGGTGCGTTCCTCGTTGATCCGCATCATAACTTAATTTGCGCGCAAGTAACGACCGGGGCATAAACTCGGCCAAACCGTTTAGCTAACCTAAGCAGGAATCCCGCCCAAGTAGGGTAAGGTAGAAACTGGTCAAATCCGATAAGTCCGTCACTGGATCATCTAACTCGGCCAGTGGGATTGAGGCTCGTTATTGAACGTGATTGGCCCTGGTACGAAGGGCACAAGTTTTGTAGGTATTATCATTTAGTATTACAGTAAAAACAAAAATACCGGTCCCCCAACCCGCTGTCCCGAGTAATACGGCAACCTATGACTTTATATAGACAAACATCGAAACACCCTCTCCCACTGACCTGAGCCAAGTTCTCTAGAGCTTCTCATAGGGCCGTGTTTTCCACCCACAGTGGACACTGCCGACTATTATGTAAACATCCATGGGAGTGGCGGATATGTGGCACAGGATAGGCGTAAGGGGAGGGGGAAGAAATTCTCTTGCATCAGGAAGTCCCGGAGTCCGGGGAGTATCGTACCTCACGCTGTTTATAGACAGGCCCAATATCCCGACGGCAACAAAGGATGGAAACCTAATGTCGAGCGTTTAGATAAGCAAAAACCTTCTTGCCAACCAACACCTTCAGGCCTAGAGGCCGATCACCCAAACCCATAACTGCAGGAGAACCTAAATATGAGAGAAGGTCGAATTGGATGATCGCCGGCTCAGAACCAGAGCTTAAAATTCTTTCTCCCATGCCTAAAAACTATGCGCAAGTCAACCCAAACACAATCCCAAGACTCCTAAGAACCCAGAAATACAACCAAACCTTCAGAAAGCTTTAGCCCAGGCGGACGATGAGAGGGTTCTACCCGACCGACCAACCACGCTAACCAGCTGAGTCCAATCAAGGAAGGGTAGAGCAAATGGCAAGGGAAAAGGGGAAGTAGATTCAAAGCTGCCAAAGCCAGCATGGAAATAAGCTCCATTATCCTACGTTAAATGCAATGAGCCCAGGTCACAATCGCTTTACTTTGGGACGACTTGGGACGAGTCACAACACAAAATCGCTAATAACTCGAGAGTTTAAGCGTCAAGCATAATTTCCTTAAGGTAAACTATCATACTTCTTACAAGGGTGGTGCAAATCCAATGTATCCTTCACTGTCCCCTAAGCCCCTGCGGGTTAGTGCACCCTCCTCCCCAAAACTCCCTTGCGCAGCCACAGAAAATAATCCGTATGAAACTAGATACCACCTCACGAGAATGAAATTGGTTCAGCAAAACCCTACCCCCCCCAGAACCCTACCTCCCAGAAAGCGTGTCTTGGTGGATCAGCAAGATTCCGGGCAGTGTATAATTCGGAAACCGCTAACTTACTTCCATTGTGAAACCAGGCCAACTCAAGAGGAAACATATTTCCTGTAGATGGCCACTACACGCCCCGCATTTCATGAGGAATTCTCGCGCACCAGGTCCCCTCCAAATTTCCCTCCCGCCTTCAAAATTACAGGTGCTAGCTTTCACATATCCTCCTTCTCTAAGGCTAAGGCTTACTTTCAGTCATACCTTCTCCTACTGGCCAAACCAAGTGTCATCGGAGTCTCACTCATCATAAATATTAATACCTATCCAGTCATGATACCGCTCATGGGTTCCATGACTGCCGACTTCTCCCATCTCCCCACATCGCCGATCAATTACGGCGAATCAAATATTTCAATTTCCCGCCCCACACCCGTTTGTGGATTACTCGCAATTATGAGAGTAATACTACCCACAGCAACCATAAAATTTAAAGGGCTAGTAGATAAATGCACTACCCCCCCCCCCGCAATTAGTCTGATTAAACAAGAGGCCAATCACAGATGCTCCGCGCATGTCATTTCCAAAGACAAATGAGACAGAAACTAAGAGAAATAGGTGCCTCACAAGCACCGACTATGAATGCTGTAGGCCGCTGCTCAAGGGAGTTCAGGGAACTACCTCCAGAATGCAGTAGCTAAAATAGAAAGAGGAAATAACCTCTAGTATAATTTAACTACAGGGATCTCCAGGCGGTCGCTAAATCCGAACCAATGTCAAGATAACCAAGACGAAAGCAAAAAGTCCACCAGCAGATATTGGCGATATCCCCACCCCTACTTGGCTAACCTTAGCTTCTACCAAACCAGTTCCATCCCCCCCCCCTCAACAAAATGATCCTTCAGTGCACTTGCACAATATTTACAACCCACTATTTTTCTCACGGACGGGAGAGACAAGTTGTGGGGGAAAACCAAGGCAGCATGAGAGATCACTCGAGACAGCCCAGGAAACTGTTTACTACACTTAGTGAGAGGTGAGCTGTTCCAGATTCGGTATTTCACTAAGCCTTATCCTCGCGGGGGAGTCTCCTGGTATCATATCAGTATGTATATATTATAGTCTGCGGCTAGAGTCAGATTTGTTGATTTACTTGGTTGGCTTAAAGCGAGGGGTGTTTCTAGAACTCTAGGTGACTACAGGTGATAGGTGGTGGGGGTTAGGCTCGGCATTAGGAATATAGCATCCGGGATATGATACCACTTCCATTCCTTGGAAATTTAGTATTGATGTTGGAAGGTACCTGTACCTGGAATAGGTCTGGTAATATATCTAAGTCTCATCACGGGCTTTGCCCAAGCATGTAATAAAGGGGCTGTGGTTTACATTATTACCAGTAGAGATTAATCGAGCATAATTACCCATCACACAGGTAACCTATCGGAAAGCTCCAGTAATCCGCAATCTCCTGCAGGCTTCTAACTTACCCTCCTTCTCCATAGATAAGATCTCTTGATCAGAATCACCACATTCCTGACATAGCACAACTCGAGCCCTTTGGCCATACTGGACCCCACCAGCTGATACTCACAAACCCCTTAACCTGTCAAACCAAACCTTTCATGGCCGATAGGGCGGTTTCAACTAATAGTTCGGTAAGGAATTCTAGGGTTCTCTTTCACAGCTCCCCTCCGGAAAGAACACAAATAGTGAAAAGCGAGACAATGGACAACCCCCAAGAAGCTTATTTGTCTTTACTCTACCTAACCACCCATTTTTACAAGTCTTAGCCAAGCAACACAGCCACCCAGACCATTCTCGAGTGATATTACATGAACCTGAAATAATCCTGATATCAAGATATCAGGTAGAGAGAGACCCGCACAAACCCCAAAACGCAAGCTCCTCGTCCCAAGCTTCACGATGCTTACCAATGGGCAACACACTTATTACTCCCAACGTAACGTACTATAAGAATGCCAGGTCCACAAAACCAACAAGAGTAAGCTCTCCCACTAAGCCACACCACTTTCAAGGCACAGAACACCAACGCCCTGCGAAACCCTGTAACTAACCCCCCCCCCCGCCCCCCAATACAGTGCGCATACATATATCCTTCCAAAGCTCAGGGGTGCTATGCTCTGCGTAAGGCACAGCAAGGAGGGAGAGGCAACCCTCCGCCACAAAAGGTGAGAATCACATAGATATCCCTCACAATCGTTCGATACATAGAAATCTGACTTTGAATTAGCACCACAGGGGCCTCACTCAGTATACAATTCATGGTCAGGCCCCTCGGTGAAGTCATCCTTACACGAAAGGAGGTCTTGTCCTGTGTTCAGACCCCCACTTTTATTAATGAGGTCTATTGAGGAGTATTGCGGGCGGGATATCCAGTAGGTATCCGTGAAGCTGACTCCCTGTGTTCCTTAACTTTGCTCTATCAAAAACGGCTCTCTAGGCGGACACGGGCGGCTCGTTGCTGGAGGCTGGAGGAGGTAGGAATTGCATCTATTCAAGGGTAACTGATATTGCCGTAACATTCATCGAGCAAGCAACCCAGTACACCCCCCCAACGGTTACAAAAGCTCTTGTGTTTGAAAATAATTAAATCCGGGGACGGTATGCTTGAGAACAGGAGGTGGCCCGGGTGTGCTCATGTCGAAGTAGCCTTCGCTCTAGACTATAAAATAGTAACCTTCTGAAAGAAATGCGCAGGCAACCCATGTACTCGAGTATCGCCGTTGTAACCGGGCAAGCCTCAATAGCCCGGTTCACGTTACGGAAACCCTTAAGAAGGAAAGATATCGGGATATCAAAAAAAGGCCTAAAAGCAGGGATGCCCGAAAGGCGAGTCGAACGCCTGATCTTCGCATTACGAGTGCGACGCCTTACCAACTTGGCCATCCGGGCGGATGTTGTTTCCCGCCCGGGAATCAACTAATTGCAGTATTTCTTGTTTCCGAACATCCCGTAAACATTTTACTCTAAAGTATTTTACCCAAAACCCCCCCTCTAACTAGATGAGGTGATACCACAAGTGTTCGGCTTGACATTCCGACAATTACCTGCAGCCGGCAGTACCATACCAACTCACCAAATAGAGTATCTCCGTGGGGGCTCTAATCCCCGTTTTGAGACAAAGGATCCCGAGAAAACCTAGTGCTGAAAGAGGAAGGAAAAGATCGCTTTAACTGCTGTCAAGGCGCTTCAGGCTCTCGTTAACCTATGGTGATGCCTGATCCTCTTCCCAAGGAGATCAAAAACTTTGCCAAGGCGCTAGCCAATTTAGCTCATTAATACGGGAGCCAAGTAACTGTCAAAATTTAATGCTGTGTTCAAAGAACTTATGATACGTGGTTGCCGTTGAGCCGCAACAAAAAAAAGGCAGACACCACTGCAAACGCATGCCAAGGAACCTCAGCCCCGCGATATCGTGCCAACCCCCTTCCCCTCCAATCGACCCTGAGACCCTAAGCTGAACTCTGAACACGTCCCCCGGCCCAACACCCTCCCAACGAAACCAAAATCACTTCTCCAGGAGAAAAGTTCAAATCTCTCTGGATTTTGTCAAGTAACTCCCAACAAAGCCTACTCTAAACTCTGAATCATGGCTCAAGCTGCAAAGCGGATCACTCGGGTAACAATCATTGTTTGTTCGCCTTCAAAGAACGAAGCTAACAGGTGTTGATGTCGCAGGAGTATACCGAGATCGAGGCGAACCCCCCTCAGGGTATCACAATCCAGCCTATTGATGAGGATATGTTCAAGTGGAATATTGAAATTACCGGACCTAAAGAATCCACCTATGCTGTGAGCTCTCATACTGATACAGGTTCAGTTGCTATTAAGTTGTAGTGGATTAAAGCTGATTCCAAGTTTTGTTCTCGTAGGGCGGAACTTTCAAGCTTCTCCTAACGCTTCCGACAAACTACCCTTTCAAACCTCCGGTTCTGTCCTTCCAGACAAAAATCTATCACCCAAATGTTACCAACGATGATAAGGGGAGCATGTGCCTTGGTATCCTGAGGAGCGATCAGTGGAAGCCTAGCTGCAAGATCTTGGCAGTCCTAGAGATGGCTCGCGGGCTACTAATGGAGCCGAATCCGTGAGTCAACATACCGTGCCCACCTTCCCCCACAGATCGTGCTGTGCCGCATCTGACGAGAATGCGTTGCTGACCTAAGCATACGAATGACTCAGAGAGGATGCTGTTGAAACCTCTATTGCTGAGCAATACAAGAACGACAAAGCCACATTCGAGAAGACGGCCAAGGCCTGGGTCAAGCAATATGCAAAGTAGATAATTCGCGCACGCCAAAATGGGATGGACCAGTAAAAAAACTCTCTTTCTTTTTCTTTTTTCTCTGCTTTTCCCTTTCCTACATATCAATTACGAAACCAGCGTTTGGAATCCAGGAATAAGAATGGAAGTGCTGAGGACGTCAGGGGGTTGAATGAGCATAGAGCGCTTTGGTTGACTTCCCCCTTTCCCTCTTTTCCCCTCTCCCCCTCGTTGGTTGTGCTGGTCTCCTCTTTTTGCTTCATTATTGTGTTTGCCCGATCACTCACTCGCATGCGATGTTAACATGTGTCCCAACGATAGAAGAATGGAAAGGAAACAAAAACGAGGCATCTGCATTGTCCTCACATCTTATGATAGTCTACTGTGCCGTATGTCTATTGTCAATCAACCAATACCCCTAAAGCGCCCGCCATGTGTCCAAATCGTAATCCAAATCGTAATCAGCACTGTAGACTTCATCACACAGCCGCAATATCATAAGTGTCAGGCACCAACCTCCATCGTTGCATGTCACTAGGAAAAAAGAGCCGTCCTGAGCACAATAACAGCACCCCGTCTGTCCGTCTGTCATACATACCCATGCACAGACACTCCCTCCAAAAAGTAAGCTTTGTACGTGACCGTGCTGTACTCGGGGCAGTGGTAGAGCATTGTGACAACCCGTCGACCGAGCGTGACCACTTTATTTGGGGAATGAAGATCGCGTTGGGTGATTCCTTGAGCTTTAAGTCCAGGTCCTACACGCTCGAGCGATATCTAGTAACAATTGGTTTGCGCGATCCCGCCGCCACCCAGCCCCATACAAAATCCCCTTCAATCCTCAATACCCCACCCCCACCCCGAGCACGCAGTTGCGGCCAAACGCTTTACCAATGCATTAGCGGCGGGGAACCAACCAAGGGAAGTCAAAGGAGTCTGATGGGGGAAAGGAAGCTAAATCCTTGCCAACCTACCCGACGTCGAAACCGGGGGCGCACGATAAGCACCACTGGGCGAGCAAAGTCAAAGCCATGCCGACGAGAGTTTTTCTCCGCCATGAACTCTCTCTCAACTGTGAGGGGGGCTTTCCACGGTATATAATTATATGATGAGTAGGTCAAAGGGCATACTTATGACCACTGGCAGTAGAATTTATCCTGTATGGTCGTGCCATGACTTTTGCGGTGAGATACAGTACTATAACCTGCTGTAGCATACCATATTTGGAAGAGGGGGAATAATGAAAAACTGAGAGGAAGTATTTTACATCATGTGGTACTTGCAGCAGCCAACAAGTAAAAAGAAAGGAAAGAGAGAAACAAGTCAAGATGAGATCTTCGTTTTTGTTTGTGACTTTTCTGACGATGATTGTGAATACGATCCTGGTTATAATACAAAATTCGTGGCCTCCCCCCCTCACCCATTTCACGCCAAAAAAAAAAGTACCTGATTTTGAATACTCCCAACTCATCCAAGAGCAATACAGAAGTAACAGAATTAAGCCATTGTTCAGGAATATGCCTAAGCTTTCCAAGCAGAAATCCATCAGAACGTTCCCACAGCACGATAAGTGCTAAGGGTTCAGGAGTGATGGATACCATTGCAATAATAATATTATATTCCGCATTAACAATATGAAAGACTCATATAAGATCAAAAAGTACTATACCTCCCCCCCCCCCCTGTCGTTACTTCTAGTTATTTGCGCCGTGGGTATTAACTAACAGATCCTGTCGCATACACACTCAAGTACAAATGGTAATACCTAGATCACTCTAATAGCTCTAGGAAATTTTCGTTTTTTTCTCTCCTTTTTTTTTTTTTGCCCAGCAACAAGGCTGGGATTTTGTGAGATGAGAGTTCCCATTTTTGGTGCAAGACGTGGGGGGGGGGGAGGTGGGCATGAATCCCTTTTGTCGCCAAGATCTTACTAAATAGACTAACCCACTACCGTAATCAACCAACTACGATTAAATAGCTAATCTATAATGGCTCGCGCAAGACAATCATCATAAGATCCAATGAACTAGGCCAGGTCCAATGAACACGACAGGGGGGCATTCGGAAGTCTCCCGGCGGACTGGACCGGACTACCAGTACGGTAAACCCAGTAGACTGCAAGTATCGTACGGTACGTAGCATATCAAACTGTATAAAGATCGCGATCTTGCCTTGCTACAGAAGTACAAGTATCATGACGGCGAGGGGTGGGCAGACTAGTCAGAAGGCGTTAAGAATTGGACCAGTTTACGTACTGTGCCGGTAGGCGCCACTTGCTACACTGTGGTCTTGAAAGGAAGGAAGGAAGGAAGGAAGGAGGAAAAGGGAAAAGAAAAAAAGAGCTGAAGTGTGTTCTTGGAGTGGGATGTGGTACAGCACGGCACTGTACCTGTCCTGTGCCGGACAGGTATCACACGATAGCCGCCGTTTGTGAACCCGGACTTTGCAAGGGCCAGAGTGCATAACTAGAATGTCAATATGACAGCAGTCGGGTCATACAGTACCGGTACCTGAGAAACATGGCCATGATGATGAGATCTCTGCTCCCCCGTGCCTTGGCCAGTTTTGAAGGGATATAACCAATCAATGAGGAACCTGGCCTCCTCTAAGCCCAACACACCAATCAGAAAAATAATAATTCCCTCCACACCCTCTTGTCAGGTACTCGAGTACGGTACCAGTATGGTAATGGAAGGTTTGCGTGTCCAGACAAGCTAGTTGCGGACGTAGCACTAATTTGACCCAAATCAACAACACCCCTGCTCTGTGCTGTGTAGTTGAGTACCGTACCCGTAAAAACTCGTAAAAAAATCCAGTATCTCCATCAACCTTGTGCCTGTAATTTCCGGATTCCGAGAAACCGCCCGAGTAGGAGTAGCGTTTTCCTGACACAATAAAATCAGCCCTCAAGGCCTATTGGATCTCATTACAAGTAACTAGTACTTGTATTCGCAATTCTGTTAATTTGTCAAACTAAACCTATCCCGTACGGGCAGGGGTATCGGCAGTTGATTTCACGAGTTTTTACAGTACGATCGTGGAACAGGAAAATATACACCCCCAGCAAATATACAGTCCCCATTGATTGGCTCGTAGGCTAGGATTACTGAGGTCCGACCAATCAGCAGCGAACTGTATATTTGCTAGGGGTGTATGTTTTCCTGTTCCGCGATTGTACAAGGGTAGGAACCCATTAACCGGAGCAAACAGGGATATATTTGGCTGGTTAACCTTAACTAACTGTTCCATAACTTCTTGCAGGACCTTGCACCACTTTTTATGCCTGACCCTCGCAGCATGGCGCGACGCGCGAGCAAGGAGAACAAAAAGAGCAAACGGGGGGGGGATTGAGAAAAAGATTTCGCCCCTCTCTCGCTTCTTTACCAGTACGGTACATGCTTCAAGGTGCCCTTGACTCGATCACTTTACAAATACCCTTGACTAAGCACTGGCACCCCGGCCCTTTTTCCCCCTCCTTTCTTCCCTCCTTCCTCTGAGGTTCTTTTCTTCCATCGCCGTGCATGGCGGGTTTGCCCCCTTTCAAGCGTGGCTTGGCCGAGTAAGGTGTTTCCATCCGCTTGCTTCGCTCCGGGATGGGGGTAGAGGAAGGGAGGGGAGGAAGGAATCAAGGAATGAACGAAGGAACGGGTAACCTTTTTTCCAAGAAGTGCTTGTGCTTGGCGGGTGAATGAAGAGCTGCTAACCTCTCCTCCTCATTGCCAGTCTGGGCCCGGTCCCGTTTAGGCTTGCAGACGTGCGGGCAGGCAGAGCGGAGCTTGGTTAGACAGGATGCTAGATGGAGGTGGAGATGAGGCCCGGTATGTGAAATCAATGTTGCAACGAAGGGGGGGGGGTTCGATCAAAACTGATCGAAGGACTAGGAACGCGCTTTTTCGAACCGGGGGGTTATAAGATAGAACCCCTTCTAACAAATCGGTAAACAATGATGTTTGAAGGCAATTGGAAGCATAGAAACAAATGAAATGATAGGAAAGGGAGGCAAAATGTAGCAGAAAAAGCGAATGAACTAGCACCGGCACCCCACTTCCCCGGCTTCTCAGCAATAATTACTCACAGAGCTGGGTTGAGGGTAGAAATTCTCACAAAAGTTCCTGCTATTTTTGCTTACTAAGACATTAAAGAACCCCCCCCCCCTTCAATCCCCATTTTCAGAAGCCCCGATTCAAAGACCCCCCCTTCTAACCCCCCGGGTTCGATTATCAAAGGCCTTCTTTGTAACACTGTGTGGAATGCACACGGCGCGCAATCACCCACATGCCCGAGTGCATCGACCACATATCACACCTATAATGCGTCTCGGCCTCCATCTATCCATCCGACTTGCATTTCTTGCACTAGTATGGTAATTCAGCAAGCCCAATGATCAAATCGGAGGTAACACCCATCGTTAGGAATTTACCCAAATATAGATTAGAGATAGGACAAGTGGAGAGAATTTTTTCCCCCTCCCCCCACGTGTGCCTCTCCTCCCCCTTCTCCTTTGAACAAAGACAAAGCTTAATCCGTCAGGGATTCCGCATCATATGGGATTGTAATGCATCCATGCACATATGTATGGTCCTTCAGGGGGCATACTACGGCATCGTTAAAACGCTCGCTATTGTTCCTGCATTTGCGAAGAGATGGTTATAGGCATTGAACCGGGTTGCGTTGCGGTGGACGCGTGGGGTTCGCTTAGGTGGTTTTGCATGATACAAAACGGTACAGCACAGCATTCGCACATCGCCGCATGTAGCCCATTCTCGGGGTTTTCGGATTTTCCTGCATTTATAGTTGAAGATGGGTACTTTATAGGGTCAGGGATTGGTAGTACTGCAGGCGATACTCGAGTAGCGGGAGCGATACTGCACGTATCTAGTGTTATCATAACTGTGCTCGAGGAGTGCCAGGAGGGGGAAGGGGGAGAAGGGGAAGGACCCACTTTGATTATGCTTGGGGGCTTGCGGCCGAATTGATCGATTAACCAACTGTTCGTCAAGATCGCTGCGATTGGAAAGGGGATAGGGGATTTGTGTCGTAAGTGTCATATCAGAAAGGCTCCGCGGTGGGCTAGTTGGCTGCTGTTGAGTTTCTGTGAGAAGGTCTCGTGAGCTATTACTTGAAAAGCGGTTGAGGGGAAGGCGGAGCTAAGCAGGGGAAGTTGCAGGAATACAGCCGGCAGGTGCAGCACAGCAGCCAAATAACCTGGTAGCGTTAGCAACGCTATCATAATATCATGTCAGTATTCACAAGGTTTCTTCCGCCTGAAGAAAAGAAAAATAGACGCACTGCACTTGGAATACTGCACCGTAGTCAGTCCTTACTCGAGTGCTTATCTTAACCATTGATAGACTCCCCAAACAAATATTGCTTTTTGCTACCACCTTGGTTACCTTCTAATTTGCCTGCCATTCCTATTAATACATGCTCTGCCCTACCTACTATCAATTTTCGGACCTTCTCCACAAATTCGTCTCTCTCCTGTCATCCCCCTGGGCGATGCAGTATAATATTTCCTTTTTTCCAAAAAATTCTTCTCTACTAGTGCTGCAAATTATTGTGACACACCACGCCGTTACGAAAGAAAAACCCGGAAACGACTTGTTTGACTACTTGGTGACCCGCTCGCCCAGCAGCAAAAAAAGAAAAAAGAAGAAAAAAACCGCACAGCGCCCGGCAAATTGACTTGCTCCCGAAATTGATGGCGTGCGGGAAATGTCGCACTTGGTGTGCTCACCGCTTTGGCTGCTTCTGGGTGCTCGTTCTTTCCCAATCTCTGCGGGAATTGGCAACGCGAGTGGGGGGGGCCGCGGATCGATTGATTGTGGGAATTAGAGCATGACTTGGTGGCGGGCGCACTGTACGGGGAAAGTGCGGATAGAAGGAGGGACTCCGGTACTGTACTACTTGTATAGCAATACTTTACCGGCACAATGCAGTACAGACTTCATGTGGGGGAGCGGGAGGACGACAAAACGGCGAGGTGAATAACGGAGCAGTTTGGCCATTGCGATTCATCGTAGCCACGGTACCGAATGATAGGTCGTATACCGGTGAAAAGAGCTCGAGAGCAACTGACAGGCGGGAAGCACTTTGTTGTGCAATGTGCCATGAATGGTGGTCGTGGTGATCCCACCCCCGGGACGTTTTGCTCTAGTGTCAGCTCTCCATTTACTTTTTCTTCCTTTCCAAGCTTCCATCCTTCGTCCATATGGTTACTTTTTCCCTCGTTTCGCATGGCATTACACCAAGGACTCTGAAGGACCAAAGGGTCTAAAGTTCCACCTCGTACTCGCGGTGTCGAAGCGTTTTTAAAAAAGACTGCTATTGCATACCACCAAAATTTGGCCTTTTTGCTAGGATCTGGGCCGTATGCAATAGCAGTCTTTTTTAAAAACGCTTCGACACCGCGAGTACTATTCGATTGCATCTCCAGATTAGTTAGAATTATGTGCGAGTACAAGTGAAAAGGAATTGATCGATCACTTCCCGCCCTTGTTTTTTTCTTATTTTTCACATTTTTCCACTCCCGGTTGGCAGGAGTCGAAATTTACTAATATGTGAGGTTAAATCAGTTGATGATCTCCCGTCCCTCACACGGCAGTTTGCTCAAGCAGAGCGGGAACGCTTTTTGTGAGATTTTTTGGTGGGGCAGGAGAACCCGGCGTTTTTGATGGACCGGGGTTAGATGGCTGGGGTCGTGGGAGGTAGGGTTGTAAGGGGGTTCGTTCTCCCACCTTATAACCTAGTCCCGGGAGATTGGGTCCTTGGTATTTTCTTTCTTTCTTTCTTTCTTTCTTTCTTTCTTTCTTTCTTTCTTTCTTTCTTTTCTTTTTCTTTCCCTTTTGGAATTTCCCTCGTTCTCTATTCCTTCCTGCGGGAAACGCTTGTACGAAATGGGCCTAACTTGGGTAATATATGAGGATATGAATGGCTATGGTATGTTATGACGGGCGGAGGCCTGGCATGGTTGTTATGTTCTGCGAAGGGATTTCTACGTAAGCCTAAAAAGACTAGGCAGAAGAACGTCTGGGGGGAGACGAGAGGCAGACGGACAGGGACTGGGGGTCAATTGTTGCCCGGAATTACCTGTGCAAAGTATTACAAAATAAGAGAGAATAAGATAACGGTAGGGGGGAGGAATGAGGGAGGGAGGGAAGGAAGTCATCATAGGGAGCGATACTATCATACAGTACTTTTATTATACGGTAATCAGCAAAGGCTATTCGCCATGCTCACTCAGGCCCTTACTACTCTACTCGTACTCGAATTTAGTTGAGTGGACAAGAGTTGACAAGAGAGAAGGGAGGAGATTCAGTTTAGTTTAGTTTGGGGGGGATGTGAACGAATGGATACATTTCTTCCTATATTTACTACTTGTAAGAGTAGTTCGAATCCAGTGCATTGATTTATTATACATACGCTGCAAATCTTAAGGCCAAACATCGCAAGAAAAGAGAGACCTTCGACTCTCCGCACAGACTGCACCACAGTTGCCCACGCCGGGCCACTGGTCACCAGCAGGGGAAAGAAGTAGCACTCGAGCAACAACGCCTCCTAACCCTTCCCATCTCGTCCCAGATCCTATCCAATCCAACCCAATCCTGTTCTCGTCCTCTTCCCTCCTCTCCCTTTCCCTCCTTGTCTGTCTGTGTTTGCCGTTGTGAAGTGAAGAAGAGACGAGACGGTGCGAAAGGGACAAGAGGATCCACGAAACCGCATCACGCCGCACTGTATCTACTCCGCAACCACGGCAACAACAAATAGACTCGGGCCCGAATCTAGACCTAGAACCCGCAGCCGGCAACAGTAGAGGGCAAAAAAAAAAAAAAACTAACTTGCGGGAGAGGAGAAAGCTGTCGAAGGAAGCCAGCCTCTCTCTCCATCCCATCTCTTCTGCAGTTCCAACATACAACAGTCGTCCCACCAGCGAGTATGGTGGTGCAAGCCGCTATCTAATACTCCCCTCTTTTGTGATTTTCTTCTCCATTTCTGGTTTTCCAAGAGTACCCCTTTCGTTCCCTTATCAGACTGTTCCTTCGTTTTGTTATTATTCCTCTCGTTCGTTTTCAACTTTGTCGTACCTGCTGCTTGCTCCAGAGCAACCACCAAACAAAAGGGTCCCCAGCAGCCGCGGCAGCTGCTACTTTTCTTCTAAAACCAACAAATAAGGGAAACCTGTCTGATCGTCATCCGTTTTCTCTCTTTGCATCTTTCCTATCCTCTATCCATCTCGGTTTCCCTGCTGCAAGAAAGGGGCAAACAAAAAATACCACCCATCCCTTTGTCTGGCCACTGGAGAGAGCCTCCTCTTTTTTTCTTTCCTTTTTCATTGTTATTACCATAAGTTGGTTGTTTCGTAACAAGCTTCTACGATGGTAGCCTCGCCTTCAGACTCCCGTCAACCCTCCCCTAGACCTTCTCCTCGGCCATCCCCCCGGCCTTCTATGGAGGAAGGGGTTCGCCTACTTCAACAACGAGAGCCTCGTTCCCCTTTCAGACCTGATGAAGAATTGCATTTTGACTTCCCCCCTGTCGTCCTTTCACCAAAGGAAATTACTCCTCAGGAGTACTCCTATTCTCACCTCCCACGGGCTCCTGTAAGAAAGATGATTTCTGTTCCTGAGTTACGAGACGGGCAACGGGGTCCGGGGTTGCCGTCAAACTCATCCATGTACAGGCAAAATTCCGCCGGCAGACCGAGCCCAAGGATGCGACAGAGCTCTGAGGAACGTGGGAGGGATAATGCGGGTGTTGGTCCAGAAATGCTGTCGAAGCAGATCCATAGGAGGATGATGGAACAGGAACAGAGTTGGGGCTCCCCAGACGGTTCATCCGGCGGCCGTGATAGGTTGCTTCGACAGAAGAGCATGGAACGGGGAATAAAGGTGGGGTTACCGCCAGGTCATCCACAGGGTAGGCGAGGTATGAATGGACAGAGTAGGCGAGGTCGAAGAAATGGTGAACAAACAGAGTCGCCTACGCCGGGCGCTGCGCCCCCGGGGCTCAAAATGCCGTTAGCTTTCAACTCGATCGCGAGAGAGAGGGGATTCACCACTGGCTCTCCTCATCCTGGTACTCAGGCCTTTGCTTCTCCTTTACGAAGCGGTCCTCCTACGCCGAGAGGACACCCTTCCAACGGTCCATCGAGCTCTGCTCCTGATCTTTTTGCCAACAGCGAGAGCAAGAACCATCCCCCCCCGCGAAACGACCCCAGGAACCCACCCAGGTCTCATCTCTACACACCCCCGCAACCACCATATAGTAACAACACTAGCGCCAACACATCACCGCACAGTTCCTTTGGACCTCTAAGCGCCGCTGATGAGGTGCGCACCTCTTTTCGCTCGGCCTTATCTGCTGCGGAAGAGAACCGTTCCAGCACCTTTACCAGCTCCTCGGAGCTAACGGAGGATAGCCATGCTATGACTGTTGACGAAGCTATCGGAATGTACGGCAGCGATACTGACGAAGAAATCTTGGAACATCCTACCTCAGAGGACGAGTCCCGGAGGAGCAAAGGTGACTCTGTGCTGGGAGGAGCAACATCGCGGCAAGGATCCGTGTCGGACGAGGGTGGTGCGAGGGCAGATTCAGCTCTGGGCGGTGTATCGCGAAAAGCTAGCTTTGCTGACGACAGGGAACGAGAAAGGAGGAGTGCGGGTGATTCTGTTTTGGAAGGAGACGTTTCTTCATCGGTTAGGTCCAGGATGGTGGAGCAAGAGAATGTTAGGCAGACGGCGCTAGAAGAGCAGAAGGAACCGCTGGAAGAAACCCATAAAACGCAGATGGTGGAACATACTGGTGCGGAATCTGACTCGAAAGGAGACGAGGTGCCTGGATATAAGGGTACTGTCGAGTCTGAATCTAGTGCTCAAAGGAATGGGCAGCGCAGCGATCACCAAGAACACGACACGAGCCTGGCTGTTGAGCTAACTCCCACGGAAGAAGCTCTGAAGAAACTCGAATCTAAACCAGTTGGGCCCGAGCCAAAATCTCCGACGTTTCTTGCTGCCGGTGATCCATCAGATACACCACGGAAGAACCCTACTATGGCTAACGGGATGCTTCCTAAAGATGCTAGGGATCGTTACGGGTAGGCAACCTTGTTCCCGACTGGGAAGCTTAACGCTAACTTACCGTAGGTTTCGGAAGCAGACTCAATACGTGACTCTTCAAGAATATGACGAATGGAGCACACGCTACGAGGAAACTCTACGGAGGCGGCGTGGGAAGTGGGAGATATTGCTGAAGGAGTCTGGCTTGTCACCAAGTAGCGAGGGGGGTCCTGTACGATTCCCACCGAAGTCGAACAAAGTCAAACGTTATGTGAGGAAAGGTATCCCTCCAGAATGGAGAGGCGCGGCTTGGTTCTGGTATGCAGGAGGCCAAAAGATGCTTAACAAGCATCCCGGGTTATATGATGAATTGGTCAAGAAGGGCGACGGTTTGGTATCTCCTGATTCTGAACTAATTGAAAGGGGTTTGCGGTCCATCTAAGTCACTTGTGGTATTCTTACTGAACTTGGGCTAGATCTTCACCGCACCTTTCCCGACAATATAAAATTCAAGCCCGATACCTCCCCAGGAGCCCAAAGACTTTCTAAGATCCAACAGCAGCAGATGGAGACACCGATCGTACAACAATTGAGAAGAGTCTTGGTTGCCTTCTCGCTTCATGTTCCTAAAATCGGTTATTGTCAGAGCTTGAACTTTTTGGCTGGTCTCTTGTTGCTGTTTATGAGCGAGGAGAAGGCCTTTTGGATGCTGTATATCCTTACCCACACTCATCTCCCTGGAACCCATGAGGTAAACTTGGAAGGTTCTAGTGTTGATCAATGGGTGCTTATGATGAGTGTCCGGGAGAGTTTGCCTAATATCTGGGCCAAGATTGGTGGCGATCTCGACGGTAGCGATTTTGACCCTGACTCTGCAAGGTTGCCGCCGGTTACTCTATGCACTTCTTCGTGGTTCATGAGCGGGTTTATTGGATCACTGCCCATTGAGAGTGTCCTCCGAGTTTGGGATTGTTTGTTTTAGTATGTTTTCATACTCTATTACCCGTTTTTGACGCGTGCTGACCTTTTTTCTTCGAACCATAGCGAGGGATCAAAGACTCTCTTCCGAATTGCTCTCGCTATCTTCAAGACCGGTGAGCCGCAAATCAGGGCTGTAAATGACCCGATGGAGATCTTCCAAGTTGTTCAGACAATCCCAAGACGCCTCATCGACGCAGGTGCTATCATCGAAGCGTGCTATCGTCGGAGAAATGGCTTTGGGCATATCAGTCAAGAAACCATCGACCAGCGGAGACAAGACCGCAGGGACGCCTTCGCGGCAGAGCGGGCAGCAATTGCAAAGGGAGGAGTCAGGGCTTCTAAGGATGATCAGGCGCTTCGGAATCATTTTGGAGGGCCATTGCAACTTCACGGCCATCACGATTTCAGCAGGAAATTCAAAAAGATCTTAGTGAAGACATAGCTTAGGTGTTTTTCTGATCTTGAAACCAGCTTTTTCTCGCTTTATATCCTCTTTTTCCTTTTGATTTTTTTGGGTCTTTGAAGGCAAGGCGAGGGTCTCTTTTTCTCCTAACTCACATCTCTTCCTGCTTTTTCGGTCTCCTTTACTGCAACCAAAAGTTTGGTGTCTGCTTTATATTCCCCTTTTTTGCTTTCTCTTTTTTTTCTTTCGTTTCCTAGTTCCGGGTCATATGTTGGGAATTAACTAAGGGAGGCCATCATCATAAAGTACCACACACGATAAAGTATGAAATGTAATTTTCCCTTTTTCCATCTGTTTTGTTCCGCTTCCTCTTCTCCTTTTTCTTCTTTCTCTATTGGGGGCCGGCGGCATTATTATCTTCCTTCTTATTGGTGTTTTCGTCATCATTCATCATCATTAACTTCTAACTTTTAACCTATTTTCCGTATCTGCTTGTCTGTCGACCTACTTGTTCATACATTCTTATTCTTACCCCCCCTCCCCTTTTCATTGCCTTCTTTTTATAAATACTTACTTTGCATGGGGATTTCTTCCGGGCGTTTCTTCTCTCTTCCACTACTCTGTTTCTACCGAGAAGCTTTATATATACCTTATTTGCCATTATGCCCTTTTTCCATTATTTGTCAGTGTAGACACCTGTTCTCGGGATATCATACCGTAGTAGAGTGGGCGTGGAGGGAAGGGAACCAATCGAAATCACTTCCGGATCTTTTTCTTGTATTGTAGTGCAGCGTTGTGGATAGATGAATAGAGGTTTTCGGGCTCGCGCCAGGGGGCGGGGGTCGGAGGTGTTTTTGCTACTTGGGTACTGGTACTGTGGTATTATGGGGTTTGAAGGTGGTGCGAGGACTTGGACGTGTGTGACACGGGAGGGGAGGGAGTGGAGGGAGTGGAATAGGGGTTGGGCTCATGGAGGCAGCCCGCTTGGCATACTGTCGGGCGGTACAATATCTGTTCTTGGTGTTTGACGTCGGGTGTTTCTGTTTGGGATTGTCATAGTCCAGGTGATTATTCCTTGGTCCCTTAAGCCTAGCTTTGATTGGAGGGGGCGGATCTAGACTCGCACTCGAGAAACTTTTGTAGAAGTTTTCTTGCTGTACCTAGCAGTATCGTAGTAATTACTGTCGGTATGCCGTCGTGGTGTTCTGTGTTTTTTGCCGGATTGTGTGGGTACTCGAATGTACGATATTCGAAGCACAACATCCTTGGATCGAGCACTTTTAAGCCTTCTAACCTTGCCGTATCATACCATCGTATCGCTGATTCTGTTCCGGGGCGGACAGTGCGTTCCCTTCCCGAGCCACCCCATGACCACCTCGCCCACTCTAATCCCTATGACACGAGCCTGAGTGATAAGGAATGACGATAAACCAACAACCCCGGCACCCGTGATATCATACCCTAAATTTACCGTGAGGCTCCGCTGCCGCATAGTGGGTAACAAGGATTAACTTACATAAATTAATTTTTCCTCACTTTGCACCCCACATTTTCTCCGACGACAATATGAACATCGGGAGTCTTTTTTCGAAGCCGCCAGCCAGGGGGGAGGTTGGCAATAATCGGGGGGGGGATTCCTCTACGGGTTCGGCAGTTGATGCACCCGGTAGGGATAGTGGGGACAGCGGGCTCATGAGCCAGTTGGGTTCGAATCCGCTTTTTACAGGAGTATCTCTCCTACAACCTCACCCCCGCTATCATGAGAGAGCAGCGGGGAGCCTGAGGCTGACGAGAATCAAAGGGAGTAGGCATAATCCTCCTAACCGCAGCCGCACAACTCGCCCGCAAGTCAATTGCAAGCCTAAGCACACACCTCCGCAACCAAATGCTGGTGACATTGGAAATACCTTCGACGGATAAGTCATACGATTGGTTTCTGCACTGGATGTCACAGAACTCCTCCTCCCCACCGTCCCGGTCAACATCTAAATCGTTACTAGAGTGGATAACGACCTTCCGCCCGGCCCCACGCCACCTCGCCGTCGAGACAAAATACATCCAACACGCCTCGGGCGGTATTTCCACCGATTTCACACTACTGCCCGGAACCGGTCGACACTTGCTGAATTTCCGCGGGAACTTTCTGAGGGTTAATCGCGAGCGCGACGCAAAGCGGGTGGACCTCCAGCGCGGCACACCCTGGGAATTGATCACCATAACCACCCTCTTCACATCCCGGAGCGTCTTCCCAGCGCTACTGCAGGAGGCCAGGGATCTAGCTGTGAAGCTGGAAGAAGGCAAGACCATAATATACACCTCTTGGTCGACGGATTGGAAGCCCTTCGGCCGGCCGCGGCGTAAGCGGCCATTATCCTCCGTTGTGCTGAAGCCCGGCCTCAGCAGGGAATTACTCTCTGACGTAAAGTCTTTCCTGAACTCTGCCCGCTGGTACCACGATCGCGGGATACCCTACCGACGAGGATACCTCCTTTACGGTCCACCCGGCACGGGGAAGAGCTCGTTCGTGCAGGCACTAGCGGGTGAACTAGATTACGGGATTTGCGTGCTAAATCTGAGCGAGCGCGGGCTGACGGATGATCGGCTGAACCACTTGCTGTCCAATATGCCCGATCGGAGTATCGCTCTGCTGGAGGATGTTGACGCCGCCTTTAGCCGCAGGAGGGTCGTGACCGAGGAGGATGGGTATCGCGGCGCGAATGTTACATTCAGTGGGCTTTTGAACGCTCTTGATGGTGTTGCAAGCAGCGAGGAGCGGATCGTGGTCATGACGACGAATCATCCCGAGAGACTGGATGAGGCGCTTGTTAGGCCCGGGAGGGTTGATGTTAAGGCTGAGATTGGGTATGCGGGGAGGGAGGTGGTTGAGGTTATGTGGGACAGGTTTTATGGCCGGGAGGGTGTGGATGGGGCGGTTAGTGAGGAGGAACTAGCTAGGAGGGGGGAGCTGAAGGAGGAGTTTGTAAAGAAGTTGGAGGTGGCGGGCGCGTTCGAGGGCAAGTGGGGGGTTAGTGCCGCCAGTTTGCAGGGACTTTTTGTCTATTTCAAAGGGGAGCCTGAGAGAGCGGTGGAGAATGTAGGGAGTTTGGTGCCGGAGGAGTCTAAATGATTCTTATGCGGTGGTGGGGCTTGTATATACAGGTGCCTTGTTGTTTCGATAGAATGTAGAAACTACTATCACTTTTGCTACTGTTCGCGGGCTCTATCATGCTAGTGTTTAGTATACCTAGAGTTGAGGCTTTGTTGATTTGCTTTAAGCCCACACTACAGCATTTCTTGAAATGCTGTAGGCGCTAGGTTGATGAGTTAGTAGTCTCAGCAAGTCTGCTCTCCGCTTTCAAGATATATCGGTACAATAGTCTGCATCATAGCGCAATGCTTGCAAAAGGAACCCTTTGTTAGGGCTTACAAGCCCCGTCCCGGGAGAGCCATATCGGGGTGATGCTACTCCACCGCATAGTGTTACAATCAGCCCTACATTACATACAGTGTGGGTATATTTTAGAAGGCACTACCGTCTCCCACTTGCTCGCCTCGACTTGAAAGGTCGTGTATTACTATTCTATCTACGAATGATCCCCTATGACCCTCTTGAGCGTCTAGTAGTATACTTGAACGGTAATACTTGGAGACAACAACAGCATAACCAGACACGCTACCATCAATCCCCTTTCTCATCCTCTTTTATCCCTCACTCCACATCCAAGTACGGTAACCAGTTGCAGTACTGCGACTTCTTACCCGTAACGGGTATGGTTCGAGTGGGTTTGAACCAATCTGCTATTCCCCTCATTCAGCAATACTTGTAGCCCCCACATTTTTATTTGGCCTGCCGAGAGGGGATTTTTATGTGCGGTGATGTATGGATGAGAGGGTTAGTTTGCGTTAGTGCGGTTGGAGGCGGGGTCAAGGTGGGATGGAGTCGGAGTGAGAAATGTGTTTGGGGGGGGGTTGGAGGTATCATGCTGTGAGATACAGTGAAGGATGCGGAGGAGGTACTGTATTGTATGTCGAGCTGCCCTCGAGTTTTAACTTACTGGTATTCAATTAACTTGAATGATTTTTATTGTTTTATTATTATTGGTTACTCGAGCGGGTTATGTACTGTCATATTAGGATTCGGTTCGTTCATTTGCGACACTTAAGGCAGGGAAAAAGGTAAGCAAGCAAGCAAGCAAGCAAGGTCCAGCCTGCCACACACACACACTACATAAACCCCTACTCGAGCGCAGGACCAAACCTCTTTCCCTTCCTTCTCTCCCTCTTCCTCTTGCCTCTCCCTTCTTTGCTACACCCGCCAGCTCACGCCAGCGCAAAAAATCAAGCTACTCCCCCAAAACGAACGAGATCCTCGTCTCTCTCTCACCCTCCCATCCAAAACGAACCTCCTCACCCTCATAAATCATAGTTCTTCATGGAAGTTTCGCTCTCCTACAAATTTCCCGTTAATTCTTCTGTTGTGCACGTTCCAGCCTTCCTGCTCCTGCTCCTTGCCGTCGCACTACGTCCTTGAAGTGAATCCTGAAAGAAGATAGTACGTTCTATTTGTCGCTGAGGGAAACTCGTGGAGGATTTCCTGTTTTCCCTTCGGCTAGGTTGCCAAAGGATAGAGAGCATACTATACCCACCTACGCAAGCAAGCAAGCAAGTTGCCGTAGCAAGGCGTCGCAAGGGAATACGTTCACACACACGAGCATTCGTTCTGCACAACCCTACGGTGCGCATTGAATACCCGGGGCCAAAGAGTGTCAATTTTTTTCCTACCCCCTCTAATTCTTTTCTTTTCTTTTCTTAAATAAAAAAAAAAGCGTTGCCCTTTTGCCTTTTCCTCTGCGGTACCTTTCTTTCCCCTTTAATTTTAGAACACACCACATCCACGCCAAGCACCCCCTTAGCGGCTACACACGGCCCTCACACCAAACCCGCGCGACACAAGAAAAAAGCAAAAAACAAACAAACGAGAAAAACCCTAAACGGGAAAGGGAAGCGAAATGGCGGATATCTTCACCTTCGACCACGACCCTCTCCCCCACGACCTTGATTCTCCGACCTTGACGAAGCCAGTTTACGGTTTTGGCGGTGGTCGTCGTCGTGCGAGTATTACCGCTGCGGCAAATGTCGAGGGTGCTGGGAGCGTGAGCAGTCTTGCTGTTGCTGTTGCTGCAGCTAAGCTTTCTCCGGGCGTGCCTGGAGGGTTGGCGGCGTTGTTCCCGCACTCAGAGGTTTCGTCGCGGGCTCCGAGTGATGCTGGGGATATTGATTCCGAGAGGGCGCAGGGGAAGAGTGGTGGTGGGAAGAGGAAGAAGAGGTCTAAGAGTAAGAAGAAGAAGACCGGTGTTGGCTCGGTTCAACAACAGCAGCAACAACAACAAGGGAGGAAGAAGGGCGAGGGGAAGAAGGACGAACCGGTTGCGGTTGTTCCGGTCGATGATGGTGGATTGAGTCCTGATTGGAATTTCGTCAAAAGGAATATTACTCCTTCTCCGTCGAGTTCGAGATCATCCTCCCCGCCACGCAGATCTGGGCTTTCGTCGCTGTTGGGCCAGGCGCATCCCGGAGATTTGGTGTCTGTTAAATCTGGAAGTGATACTTCTGTTGCGTCGGAGAATGGGGATGTTCCAGCAGATATGGGCACGTATGAGATTGCGTTGGATGAGGATTATATTGATGAGGATGTTAATTCCCGTCCCACGTCTCGCTCGGGCCTGGACCAGAGACGGAAGATGCATGCAGAGGATTTTGAGACTTTGAAGTGTTTGGGCAAGGGAACGTGAGTAGCTCATTTGGATCTTGCGCTTTGACATGAGTTGTGCTGAGAGTGTGATAGCTACGGAACTGTCTTTTTGGTTCGTCATAAGACCACTGGAAAGCTCTACGCACAGAAACAATTCAAAAAGGCGAGTTTGGTGGTCCATAAGAAGATGGTTGAGCAGACAAAGACCGAACGTGCGATCCTTGAGTCCGTCCGCCATCCATTTGTTGTCAAGCTCTACTATGCCTTCCAGGATAAGGAGAAACTCTATTTGATCCTCGAGTATGCTCAAGGCGGCGAGCTTTTCTTGCACCTGGCTTTGTCAACTTTCTTCCCGGAGACCACGGCCGTATTTTACCTCGCGGAGCTCGTCCTTGCTCTCTCGCATCTTCACCAGAACGTTGGGGTGGTGTACAGGGACCTGAAGCCCGAGAATTGTTTGTTGGACGCGGAAGGTCATCTCCTCCTGACTGACTTCGGACTCAGCAAGGTTAAAACAGATGACTCACGTTGCCGCTCCTTCCTAGGTACACCCGAGTACATGGCCCCGGAGATCCTCAGTGGCGATGGCAAACGGGAGTATGGTGCTGAAGTGGATTGGTGGGGCGTCGGTGCTCTTGCTGTGGACTTGATGACCGGTGGACCTCCCTTTACAGGAAACAACACGGCAAAAATTACCCACAAGATCATTAACGCGAAACTTAGCCTGCCGTACTTTCTATCCCCGGACGCGAAGGACCTGATTACCCGATTGCTACGCAAGGACCCGACGAAGCGGTTGGGGTACAACATGCCCAAGGACCTGCAGACGATCAAGAATCATAGATTTTTCAGAAAGATTGACTGGGGGAAGTTGGAGCGTAGAGAGATTGAACCGCCGATCAGACCGCTCATCACCGATCCCGAGCTCGCGGAAAATTTCTCGACGGATTTTACGGGATTGGGATTGAGTCCGCCAGTCATGATTGGTAGGGGAGACGAAGAGAAGGATGAGGATGGCTTGTTTGGCGGCTTTAGTTTTGTCGCGTCGAGCAGTTTGTTGGGGGAGAGGTATTAGGCTCGTGGACTTTGTGATGTCGAAGGGCGAGGGGGTGCATTTACTGGGTTGTATTCTTCCTAGAATTTCTAGACTACGCGGAATAATTGGTGTGGGATTACTTTTGTTTTTGTTTGTCTTTCTTTTCTTTGCTTTTACGTTAATTTTACATACTCCACTGTACGTTACTATACTCTAGGGTGCAAGGAGTTTCTCATTCTTATTCTCATTCTTTTCGTTGGTAAGGGTTGCTGTAAGGTTCTATTCATACTAGGTCTTATTCTTTAACTTATTTCCTACCTTTGGGATCGTTCCGTTTGTTCATGATAAACTGTATAAACGGCGTGTGTCGGAGTATTGTACTTGGGTTATACGTTACTGTTTTGGCTTGTCTCGCTGTGGACTGTGGGATCGGCGTATTGGACTGAATTTTGGATATGTCCCAATGGGTCGGAGTACGGCATGGAATGAATGAATTCAGATGTGATTGGGATATGGTGTCTTATTTTTTATGACGCTTTTGGCATCGTGTAAGTTAAAGAGAGGGTATTTTCCCGCAATGCAATGCTTTACTAAGTCAACCTAAAATACTAATTCATCATTGTGTTGTGAAATAGCGTCCGACGGGCCTAAATATTTAATATCACACATTCTGGTATCGTCGAGTGCGCGGATAGATGGACGGATGGACTCGTATTGAAATTTGTGTTATGATCACGTTCACTAGAACATTCGCCACGGGTTCGTTGATCCGATGGGTATCATAGTATGATATACTGTGCTTTGGAATGGTGGTTGTACTGTATTATATCTATAAGCGGTCGGTAGGAATAGTCTGGATGAGAACCGACTTGGACAATACCGTTTCGCTTTTTCCTTTTATGAGGCTTTGGCTTGACGTTATCACTCCTTCCAAGTGCTGTACGGTAATGTATAGTACTAGTTCCGATATGTGCCTTGGAGTCAATCCAGTTCTAGATACAATCCATCATTCGTTTTGATCGTCGTGTCGTACTATCCCTGACATCCTAAACGGTGACACTCACGCATTTACCTTGTATCTACGACACCAAAGTTATCCGGTGACTGCCGGTCCTGTCTTCCACTGGAGACTCTCCCATACCCACACCTCGCTTTTCTGGGGGGGAGAAAAAAGGGCTTGCAGGGGCAATAAATTTGGAGATTCTACCTTTCCAGAGCTGGGATGGCTAAAAAAAAAACATCTATAGCTTTTAAGGGGCCATATAGTAGTTGCTTTTCCGGGATAAACGGGAGCATTAGAAAGATTTTCACTCTTTTCTTTTCTTTTCTGCTATTTACACCCCCCGATCACCAGCCAGCTAGCTAGAAAGTCCAGAGTCGAGTTGTGCCACCCGTATGTATATATATAGCAGGATTGACAAGTTAAGCCCCACAGCTCTATTCGCGAAGGTAAGTTATCCAACCTCCCAATCGGGATTTCTTAAGATCCTCCTGCATAATGCACATAACGGATCATTCAAGAATAATCTACTCTAAGCGTCAGTCGGCATCCTGGGCTCGAGCTAATTGGGGACTAGAGGGTGTTACACACCGCGGCAGGTATAGTAGGTATCTGGAATACCAACTGGGAAGAAGTGCTCATCTCGACGGATGCGATGTTCTAGGGGTTTAATGGGAAGGGGGGAGGGGGATGTATTTCTTCCCAAATTGGGGGTAGGTCTCATAGAGGTCTCTTGATGCTCCCGGATGTCTTGGGTAAGAGGCTCTCTCTGTGAGATTGGGTTAGAAGTCATGCTCTGTGCACTCGCTCCTTACCGGCGTGCGGTAGGATGCGAAAACCGCACAGCGGGTGCGGTATGGTAGTTTAGCGCTGTGAAGCCTCAGAGCTCGAAATGGTGTTAATATCCGCACGTGAATCCAAGGAGATGATTGAAAATATAAAGGGAAAATCCAGGAGTTGTGTGGGCGGAAAGAGTGGGGCTGAATATAGGATTTGTCGGAATATGGGGGTTTGTTTGCTCGTTTCCCTTTTTTTTTTCTTTCTCACCCCTGCCGTTCTTGGTTCTGGTTTTCTGTGTTTGGTACTCACCTTTGACGGATGGGCGAGTGATGGGCTGTGATAAAGGAACGTTTTTATCATAGTCCATCGAGAGCGAGTGGGAAGAGAAAAATCTTGCAGGAAATGGGGAGGGAGGGGGGGCTTATTTATTATAAAGGATTTTTGAGGATTTGTCGGGGGGAGGGACTCAAAACACACGGGGGGTCGATTTTTGCTGTCCGGAGCTATGCCCGTGCGCGAAGGCATTGCTTGTGGCACCACGGGACTTTAGTAGTAACGTCCTATCTTTCTGGAGCACGATTGGGTATCATACATATGGTACAACGGGTTTGCCCGATTACACGGTAAACAGAGCTGCAATAAATTGCTGGAACCTTGCTCGCAGGTATTGGGCTATGCCTCCTCTAGGTATGATACTCACATATGGGTCTTGGACAAAAGCCATCATTGGTAGATCCGAGTATAGTGCAGTACTGCTGACACCGCACAAAAACAGCCCGAACTCATAGTCTTCGAAATCCGAATCTGCATCCTGCTTCTCAATCAATTGGAATGAAAGATATATTAATACCCGGATGGATAAAGATCCAGCGAATCCGAACATCGAATTTCGATGTCAAAAACGTCTCTGGTTTTGAGGGTTGGTGGGTTGCATTCACCAATTCACACATCTTATCCAGAAACTGGAGTCAGGTGTCAAGGGTATGTTTGTACCCGTGGCAATGATACAGATAAAATTGATTCAAAGGTGAGGATTACTCTCAAAAATTTGAAAGGGAGAGGTTACTATCATCCAGTTCCGATGGGTCTAATGACTAAGGAACTGGTGAGTACTAAAGTGACTAATCAAAATTCTTGGTGATTCCCCCATTTCACAAGAAAAATGGGCGAAAACGCCACTTTTAAATTGTTGATATCTCACCAGGAAACTGGATCTCCTTTCCCCAAACTTCTGATTTAAAGTCTCTTCATCTGTGTGATATCCCATAATTAATTTCAAGTATACTCATCACCAACTGAAGGTCCTACTGGCTTGTAAAGTTCTACCATTTCTTGGAACTTATTATTTTCTCTAATTTACTAAGATAATTGCCCTAGCAACCAGTGACCAACAATGTTCCCATCTTTGATGAGGTGTACAAGAAGAAGGAAGTGTCAGGAGACTCTGTAAATAAAATTTAATAGAGGATAATTTTGAGATATATATATAACAACTTAGGTGGTTTCTAGAAAGTTTTCCATCCAAGTTGGCTAGAGGAACATGGGTAAGAAACCCCTTGAAAGGGCAATTTTTAGTGTGAAAGGGGCACATCACTAAGACTTTTGATTGGTTACTTTAATAAGAGACCACCACACATTCAGATCCCTCCCAAGCGAATGGAATTGGGCATTTACTAGTATCATAGTAAAATTCCTAGCAAACCACTTTTGTTTTGCAGTTGAGGATGGAGGGTGACTTTTACCCTTGTAATTCATTCTTCGGGGAGATCATGACTCGGATAGAGAGCACTGTGAGAGATGGAGGATTTGTTCTAATAAATGTGCACTATCATAATATTCCTTGATCCATGACAACTGTAATTCAGGATTGATTAGAGTTCGTTATAGGCAGGGCAGAGAGGGTTTACCCTCATTATGCCCCGGCATTAAACCGGCCTGAGGGGAATATTTTATAGCAATCCCTGCTATGCCCCCATTCAGGGCGAGTATCCACTCATTTCCTGAATAGGCTTCATTTCTCCCCAACTATTTTAATGAGAGCTGTCTGGGAAGTGGGTAAGGCAGGGGGTAGGTGCAGGGATACTCATAAAAACATGCCCTGTAACAAATACTAGGTTTGATATAGAATCCAATTTTATTACTTAATATTTATGAAATAATTATTGGTCAACCACTACATTATAACCGGCGTATTGTGACAACATAGAATGATTCAATAGACATGTTAGAGTAATATCAATAGTTTAAAGCTAGATTATTGAATATGAGAATAGCATGAAGGGTTGATTATGGAAACAGCTCTGAACAGACACTTTAACAGTGCTCCTACCCCTACTCTCCTTATGTTAACTGAGCCTCTAGTGCTGCACGTGCAAACATTCTCTGGTATTTCTCCAGTGTAATATTCATTTTTAATTCATATATTAATTATTAAGATATCTTATATTTTCATTAGAGTATTACGTACTACTATATACAGCTTGTGATAATACTCGACTTGGATACTCATCTTTGCACCTTATCTATTCTCTATTCTATTCCCTTCTAATACTGCCTACTAGTAAATTTTATTAAATGTCCTTTAGTCAATATGGTTATTGAAAAGCTACAACAATTAAAACAATAGTTGTCCAATCACTCTATTGTTACTATTGACAAAGAAATCAATAAGGCTAGTAGCTATAACTGATAATCTACTATCTATATAGTTTGTCATACAATTTTGCAACAACCAAGATGAGTTCAGTCCATCAATTTTTCCCTTGTAGAACCCACCCTACAAATTACTTCTTCATAGTCAAACTTTGTGTTCTCTAAGCATTATTGGTTACTGGAAATATGTTCTATATAAGATTAGTCAAAGTAAGTCCAAAGACCAAGCAATCAAACAAGAATGAAATTCTATATTCTTTGCAATTAGAATCAATGAGCTGTGGCCAAGATGGCTGTGTGACATCTCTAGTATTGCTTTTATTCAGTTATTTTTATCCTTCCTGAATAGTCTTACTCAAATTGCCATATGAATATATGTACCAGAATTTTTATATGATGGATAATACATTTCTCCATCCGCTACTATCAGGTGCTTCACTACTCAATCTCAAAGCTAATCAATACTAAATGCTTAAACACTCTTTTATATATATTATAGACAAACCTGTAGTCTGGCTCTTTCTTGAGACCTTAATAGCTTCTGCAAAAACCTCTTATTTTTAAAGTATCTAGTTAGTATAATTAGACATGGCCCTATAATAATATCTTTGTACGCAAACGCAGAACCAAATAACAGGATAAGGTCCAAAGTGCCTCAAGTTTGAGATGCCTGTCCACTCTCCACTATAGATATTAGTCTACTAGCCAGAATATAGTTATGTAATTACCTGTATCTTGAATCTGTTTCCAAAAATCTGAAATAAGAATATTGGTTAATAATATTTTATGAAAATTACCAACTTGAATATGCTGTAATTTGCATATTAGACTTACCAAGCAATTTCTGCTGAATTCCAATGAGTTGTCTCTCCTATTGAAATCAAAATTAGCATAAATTCAAACCTTATTACATTGTACTAGATATAGAAGAAAATTTTAATTAGCAGAGATCTGAGAATAGAATTATTTTAGAGGATAGGGAATCATATAGGGGGGATAAAATATGTCTGCACAATTGTATACATACAAAATTGATAGTTCTGTAAGGTTGATTGGTTGATAAAAAAAGCAGAAAGTAAGGTGGACAAAGAAAGAGAAAGGAGAGCAATTTATATTAAAAGAAGAGAACCTAAAGAGCTAGAAAAGAAAGAGTCACTATTCAAAATCAAGCCAGAATGCCAAGAACAACCTGTAAACCATAGAATTGATATGTATAGAATAGTCCTAGGGTAAGGTTATATAGGTTACCGGAACATTCTTTATATGACAGTGGATAAGAGTATGAATAAAAAATACAAGTAATAGTATAGCCTAAGAGGAAACTCATAAATAAAGACAAAGATTAGAGTAATGAATCCATTGTGCTTAAACTCATTATTGGAACAAATTTGGTTCTTTGAATGAAATACCTAATAGGATAACTTGAAGATATAATGGACTATAGCACATAGAAGATTATTTTTGGCCAATGAATGAAGCAATTGTAGATGTAGCTGCCGGTCCAACGTGGTAAGTCTTCATGTGAGGTGGAAGTATGTTGGTGCGAGTGGTAGTTGTGACTTCCATGGCTTTCCAGGAGGGGCATTATAGATAGGTGTTAGAATATACAGAACCTCTCTTGTAGGTTTGTGCTACGACGTATAGACGCCTCTTCGATGCAACTTCAGCGATATCCAATACGTGCCATCTATCAAACCCGAGTGATCTATCATGAAGACAAGTACCCAATATCCCCCACTTTCCTTCTCAACAACCTCACAGCCCTGCTTTATACCCGTACCAGAAATGCAGACAATCAGACACAATAAGTATGGCAATTAAGATACCCTCCTTCCATTCTTCCAAAACTCGCTCCCCTATCCCGGCTTCCCAAATCCACCACCAATCAGGACATCCGTTCCTGCATTACCCCCCCCCAAAATAAAAGCCAACTTACCGCGCTCACAACCCCACACGTACACACTCCGCAACCCCCCAATTTGCCGATTCGCTCCCTTCCCCTCGAAAAGTTAGAACATCGGACGAACCAAAGGATGGCCGGGTGATGACCCATGACCACACCATTGAGGACAATGTGCTTACAGTACTCGAGTACAGTCCAGGTACATACATACATGCATGCAGGGCACCTTGTATGCTATACCTGCTCGTTGTGGCGCGCTTCGGGTGCAGTGCGAATTACGGTGTATTCTGATGTATGGCGGGAAGTATAATACAGTACATTGGAGTTGACTAATTGTAGAGGGGCAACCTTTGCGAACACAGCTGCCGTCTCACACCACCAAGATCCGAGTAGGGGGCTGAAATTTGGTGGTGGACTGTGTAATACTGCAGCGGTCGTGTTCGCAAGCGCCGACACACTACCGGTGTGGGTAGGATAGCGTGCACCCACAGGGCCGGATATTGCTTTTATCATGGGAATTCCCGGTTCCCCCCTTTCACCTCCGGTTTTAGTCGTGTGCGGTGGGTTTATCGTACATATTTTCTGGCAGGTATGGTGAATACTATGGCGTGGTATTATTTCCTTTTGTAGCATGATGTGGTGCGCCCTGTTTATTGTAGGTTCGTGGGGGTTTTCTGTGGGAGAGAGAGACCAAGGAGGGGGAGGGGTGTGATTGGGTTTTCTTGATCTACGGGTACTTGTGATAACTATTCGGGTTAATTGGTAAGTTGTCTGCGTTGCAGGTTTGATCATTACCCAAGCGCGAGGACGCCGTCACCGTCCGACAGGCATACAGCCGCCCCCACTGCAAACATACTTTTTTGACCAAGCTTCTCAAGCACTCGAGTATGCTCGATCGGCATGCTAATGCAAACTCACACTCGCTGACCCCTAAGCGACGAATTGACAGAGTATGGTGATAGTGATGACGGCAATGAGATGGTGCATTTTAACTACTCGAGTACTTGATTGGCTTGCCCGCCGATCCACCTCACCGATATTCGGAATCTCTCACCCTTCCGGAACGTCCTTTTCCAGGACCGGATCCACCGAGTTCAGGGTTCAATTTGATCATATCGGAAACGTGTTAGGCATATGCAGGAAACAGCTTTTTTCCTCTTCCTAATTCGTACTGTACTTGTACCTTCCTTCTTTTCTGGCAGCGGGAGAAGCGTGTAAGGGAACTTGCTGTACCGTGCGGCCTGGAGCATCCATCTCGTGGGTGAGAAAAGCAAGGAAAAAGCACGAGGAAGAGGTGGGAGAAACACAAAAAAAGAAAAACAAAAGGCGGGGAAGCAAGGGAACATGGTTTTGTCCGAGGAAAAAGGCAAATTGAACTAGCTAAAAGGGAGGGATTAATTATAGAAAGGGATAAATTGAGAAAGAAAAAAAAGGACCGAATCGCCACGGAGGCGAGTTTTTTGTGAACCTTGTTGCCAAGATCACGATAGATACCCGAAAATGCGGCGGGGTAAGTCCAGATGTAAACATTTACTTTTGGAGTGAAGGGAGGGGTAGGTTAAGGGTCCGGTTGGAGTACGTGTCCACGCACGTTTGGCAGTTGAGCTGTATTATAATTGACCTCTTGGGAAGAGGGGCACGCGAGCCTAGGCTGCATTTAGTGAAACGTGAGGAGGGGCAAAAAGGACTCCTGCCGATATCCTGCCGTACTGTTTACTGTAATCGAATCGTACTCTAGGGTAGGATGCGATTGCGGTACTGACGGAGCTCTCGAAAGTTACAGTTTGAAGTGGGAGAATCCGATGAAATGGGCGGGAAAAAAAAGGGAAAAGAAAGGGAAAGACCATTGTTTAACCGTGAGAGCAATACTCGAGTAGCGGACGTTGGCCTGTCCTTTCTCGTGCTTCTGCGGATGGCGGATAGCGTGCATATTTTCTTGAACCGTCTAACCTGAACCTGTAATACCTAAGCGGGGACCACCTTGGCACTCCTTATTAACAAAAGAAAGGCACGTGTGAGTAATTGCGGTGAAATGCGCGCAATGATGGAAGCCAGGGGACAGGGGGATTCTGCGGGAGTAAATGTGTTGAAGTTGCGAATTTTGCTACATATGTATGGAATATGTATCGTTGTTCGAGCCCCATTCAGGCTCCATGGCTGGGAGTGGATGTATGTACGAGCATGTATGGAACAATCGAGGGGGGTTGATGCGAATGATAGCGCAGGAAGATCTTGAGGGAATCATACGCTGGGCGTTCGGAGGTGGTTTTAGGGTTGTATCTGTGCGTTGAGCCTTTCACTCTGAGACTCTCGGCTGGGGGCGTAAGGGATTGTGCGGTATTGGTACTGTACGTGCAGTACGGGTATCATGCCTTAGCAAGGCTTACTGGGTGATGGGGGCCGAAGCATCATACCAATAGGGAGTCACCATAACCATCGGAGAATCGGATCCAGGAAAACCAATTCCTCCAGAAGTGCTTCCTTCCCGCCTGTTGAATGTTTCCCTCGGGGCAACCAGCTTGCAGACGGGGTTTGCTCTCTCCCCCTTAAGCTCCCAAAGTCTTGGAAAGAGTGGGACCGGGATACCAGCCGGGAGGGTGCAAAGCGGTCACCTAAACTCCGGTTTTGGCCTTCTTCCAGCATGCAACTCTTCTGGCTAACGAGGGCAAAGGTGACAAAAAGGCCCCATATTGGGGAGAAGGTGGGACCGTCTTGAAGGGTGTTATGAAAGAGGCGGTATCTACCGTCTTGACAAGGAAGAGAGGAAGGAGAGTGAGGGGATGGCTTCAGGGAGCGCGGGGAAGTTTGTTTCTAGCCAATCGTGAACACCCATACGGATAATCGGGCGGTTTGGTGAGTTCGTCGCCGTGTTGAGTCTTATGATAACCCTGTGGGGAAATTCCTTTCTCCTTTCCATTTCCCTTTCCCTTTCCCTTCCCCTTTCACTTTTTCTTTTTCTTTTGGAGGGGTTCCTTTTATTTTTATTTTTTAGCCAAGAGTTCTCTTCCTTCGCTTGCCTGTTGTTCTTCCCGGTATCAGCAGTAGCACTGCTATCATAAACTAGCTCATTTCTGTCATAGTGCATCTAGCACGATACCCCCGATTATTTTTTTCTCCACGTAAAAGCGGGATCCCCTTTTCTCGTCCAAACCAAGAGAGACTCGTGGGACATATAAGAATAGATGTAGCGTCGTGAGCGCTTCTATTACTGAGACAGAAAATGAATGTGCTCATAGCGTTGAGGTTTTTCCTTCACCGACAGATTTGTGTGGGATCGGGGAGAAAAAAGAAGTCACATTTTTGTGTGCGTGTGCGAGGGTGCAAGTGTGTGTGCACAAGAAAAAAAAAGATAAAAACAGAGCGGCACTTGTGGTAGACGGTGGCCGTTTTGGGTTACACATAGGGTAATATTCTAACCGTTCTTACTCACTCGCGACACCTCACTAGCAATGATATTGATCTAAGCCGAAGTTCGATTGACTTCAATTGACGTCGCTTAATTCCCTTTTTAACGACTACTTGGTAATGGTAGCGCGGGCTTTTGTGCGCTCTCTGCCCCTCCGTGGATCCAAGTTACTTATCATAACCAAGCTAGGGTTTCAGCGAGGAAAAGGAAGAGAGGGGAGAAGGAAGAAGAAGAAAACAAAAACTATCATAAAACCACTGACTGACGGCGTGTAACTTGCTTGAGGACTATCGTATCGGTAAATGGCAATGACTAGTGATGGGTGAGTCTTTCACAGCGCCATCATCGAATTGATTCTTCCCCTAGGCTTCAATTCTTCCCCTCCTCTTTGAGAACCGCAAGGGCATGATTTGGTAGAGTACGGGCTGTAGGCCTTCCTGCATGCAACAGTAGGACAATTGCGTGGAGATGAATTCGGTGGATTCTATCCGAGCTGGGGAACCGGCCAACAGGGAAAGTGGGCTTATGGAGGAGCCGATTCCCCTTGAACAGGGCGGGTAGGCGTGTCCGTTTGCTCCTTCTGTTTACCGCCGTCCATGGAGTCGGGTAGGAGTGAAAGCACCAGGGGGAGACAAAGAGACTCCATGCTCTACAATACCGTCATGCAGTAGAGTAGCCCAATTAAAGTATGATAAGTTATCCATGGGTAAAGGGTGAGGAACTACTCGTACAGTACGCAGTCGCCGCTGTAATTTTATTTGGCATACGCTCATGGCCAAGGAAGCGGTCGGGCTTTGGTGGCGGAGATTTTGTTTCTTTTTGATGACCGGTAGCTCTAGTACAGTACCGTACTCGAGTACGGCAGTGTGTGGAATACCAGCATTTTTCCTTTTTCCCTTGCTGCCGCATGTCTTCTGCTCTGGCGGGCGGTGGTGGGTGGGATGTGGTGGGAGGTGGGCAACGATTGTGCTCTGAGTTTTCTGGCACTTGGATTTTTGTATGTAGCATGCGACCTAGAGCCTCGCCAAAATTGGCCCACACAAACTTCCCACCTCTATTATCCTTCACATCCTTCACCTCCTTCCCCCTCATCCATCCAGCTTCTTCACACAACCCCACACATTTTCAACCCAACACAACCAAAATTCCCGAATTCATTATCGTCATCATCCAAAATGTCACAGGCTGCCAACATCACTGTTGAGTTGTAAATCACTCTGGGGGTGTTGCATACACACACCTCCAGCCTAACAGCTCCAGCGATTGACAAGAACAGACGACAAAAACGACGATACCTTTGATCCTCGGTTTCTTGTCCATTAGCAAGAAGGGTGTTCCTCGAGACTTATCGAATAAACACTCACCCATTGAAGGATATCGCCCTGTCACATTTGGAACATCACACATACGACGGAAGCTGCAATTCTTTTCTCGCCCTGGCATTGGGATCTTTGGCGGAAAACAGGCGGGCAAAAAATACCGAAGGAAAATAAAAAATATAAAAAATTCTCACCCACGTCTACTCGGGTGTCAGGGTTAGTCCGCGAACACTATGATTTTTATTCTGAGCATGAGCTAAAGTGGCAAATATCCAATAGAAACCGTGAATAGACAATAGTAAAGCAGAAAGCGTTCGAGGAATTCTTCTGGTTTTCGACACACCCCTTAGTGCGTGCTCTATTCCCAATATCGTCGTTAGCTTTGTCAGCCCTGTGTTCGCGGACTAGCCCTGGTATTCGAGTACCTCAACCCTGTGCACCGTAAACCGGCGGCAACCATAACCGACAACCTAGAAATCTCATTTGCACAAAATACATCCCACCTCACAGAACGATCGTATCGGATATATTTATCACCAACCAATTCCTCGAATTTTTTTTTGTGCACAATACAATGTCTCGAAAGACAGTACCAAACACCACCATAGCTGGCCTCACTTCGCTAACTTCGAGGACCAACGATTCTTCACTCCCAGCCGGGGAGTCTTTAGCTCTGAAAAATCCATACATTCTCCACGAGCATATCCCTAATCAGACATCTCACACAAAACGTCACCATCGAGAATCATCAAGATTGGGTCCGGGATCGGCGGGTGGCAGTGGGAAGGATGGAAGGAGTAGGAAAGGTGGACATGGAGGGGGTGACCAGGAGGAGACCGATTCTTCATCTGACAGTTCAAGTAGTCAAGATGATGAAGAGACGGACGATGATGATGATGATGCGGATGATGCGGACGAGCCGGCTGTCAATTGCCCCGTCCGGGTGACTGGTGAAGATACCGCTAGCATAGAGCTATTTCCGGGTGATCAATCTGCCGTCGAAAACGGTAGACAGGATAGCGTAGCTGCGAATGGGGATCACCGGGCGGGGCAAGGCTCAAGGAAACGATCCTTTGGTGCGGATATTGACGGATTGACGGAAGGTGTCCCTGGGCGGAATCGTCCAAACAAAAGAGTTGCTTTTGACATCGCCAGAACCGATGACATACTAGAGCTTTCCGGTGCTTTATTTGGGTCTATCGGTGATGGCACCGGTGATGATGTCGGTGATATCGGTCTATTCACCGATGAAGATTTCGGTTTGGTCGAGGATGGTCAAGGTGGGGTATTAGTTGATACCGAGGAAGACGAGGATATCGACGTCGGCGATGATGAAGACATCGAAGGCGAGGAAGAGGACGCTATCGTCCGCGAGCTCGAGGATGGCATTCCGCCTTCCACACTCATAAAAGCGAGTCCATTTCTTACCAGCGGTGTTGCCCCTGAAATCATCAATGGACTTAATCTCGGTAGTGGGGATGAATTCGAAGATCTCAACGACGAAATGTTCATCTCCCAATGGAACGATCCCAGTTTTTTTCCTGACATCCCCTGTGATCCGACGAGCGATTATTATTTATTTAATGATGGAGATATCTTCTCTGTGAATCCGGCACCGGATTCTACTCCTGCCATCACCCCCAATAACACTCCCCGGGGCTCTTTTTCTGCCACTGCTCCATCTATACCTGCCTCTCCGAGTGGGGGGGGTGATTTCCCTTCATCCACGACTGGTAGTGATGAGGGGTCCTCGGATGAGGACGAAGTGCCTACTCTTAACCCCTTCTTTGAGAAAAAGGACCCTGCTGTGAAGCACCTGGTGAGCATCCAAGGACATGGGGGATGGGCCGATGATACGGATGACGATGTGGATGTTCCATGGAAACACTTCTTCTCATCAGATGGGAGTGGCGACGAAGGGGGCGAAGGCGAGGAAGAAGCCACAGGTAGTGAGAGTGAGGACGAGAGTGAGAAAATTCAAACCTGGAGGAGGGGTGCCCCTTTACTAACGAATTACAATTTGCATTGCAGGCGACTCCGGAGAAACTACTGATGAAGAAGAAGATCTTCCCATGCCTACACCCCGCGGCAAGTCTATCCTCCGACGTGTTTCGATGTCGTCCCAGGAACCGGAAAGTCCACAAGTTGTTCATATCGACGGGGCTCCCCGCCCAAGGCTTGGCTCCTGGGTTGCCGATCCGAACCGCCCGATTTGCGTTGTGGAGGGATCAAAGAAGACCTTTCTCATACCTAAGGGCAAGCAGGCACCTGTCGACGAGACGAACGGCAGCGGCGGTGTGTCTAATTTCATGGTTATGATGGCGGAAGAAAGCGAGAGCGAAAACTCTCCCGGCTTTTTAGATTATAACCCAACACTCGGCGGATTGACTGGTGGCGATGGACTTTTCTTGAATGGGGCGGACATACTAGGCCCCCCGGAGGCTTTCTATCCCTACTTCAATGATGAAGGCGAGCTCATTGCCGATGGTCTAGGAGACGGGGGGCTTGACGAATATGAAGCCAACCTCAAGATCGCGGATTTTCTCGAACTTTCCTCCGACGAGGACGGCAACGAGAACACCGGCGATGGTTTTAGCACTGGGCACCTAGAGTTGGTTCTAATGGATGGCGCGTGCGATGAACCGGATGCCGATGACGAATGTATTCCCTCCGCTGAGCTTCCTGCACAGATGCTCTCGAGATGGGATAAGGTCAGTGTGACGGCTTTCCGTAAGAGACAAATCCAGCATGCCCAGAAAATGGCAGATCTTCATGGAAACCCTAACAGTAGCCCTACTACAGGCTACGGACTCCAAAAGAAGCTGGGGGAGACGATTACGCCAACGCGAAAGAAGAAAGTGAAGAGGCGGCTTATGTCTGGCAACAGGGGGCTTGGAGCCAGTGCTGCCATGAGGAAGAAGGCGTCTAATAGAAAGGCTGAGGAGCTCGGAAGGGGTTTCGGCTCGGCGAATCGGATTCCTCCGATCTTTGAGGGCATGTAGATGCCCTATAAAAGCGTAGGAGCGTTGGGGGAGTGTGGATGCAAGGAAATGTTGACTTTCCTCGAATGGAGGGTTTTGGAGGGCGACACTCTAGAGAGACAATTCCTAGAATGGGGTACTTATTGAAGAAAGGGTTTCTCTTAATTGGCTAATTTAGATTTGCGAAAGCGCATCACTGGGCTGGCATGCCCGAGGGCTTTAACAAAGACGGTTATTGAAACAAAACAGTAATAAAAAACAGGAGTCATGGCGGCATGCGAAACGACGTAACGATTGGGCGAAAAAAGTTTGGGGTTGTGTTTTTTATTTTCCTTCGCAATGACACTTTTACGTTATCTCATCTATCGGCGGTATTTCCTCCCTTTTTTCATATCTACTTTCCCCTGCATCAATATTGTAACCCGTCTGTTAGCGTTTTCCCCTCTTCCGATTTCCCTTTTTTTCTATGGAAGCATCCATGGTGGGGGTTTCAGAGGATTTATTCCCTATAACTTGTGGGTTTCTTTTGCCAGGAGCTTTACTACAGAAACCTCTTTTTTATTATCCATCCGCAATCCATCTGTCATCACGTGTTGCCAGTTCCCCCCCGCCCCTCTATTTTTCGTTTGTATGGCAGGGCTCTCCCATTTTGCTATTATTATTTCATTGATGCGGAAACGGGTTTTACTTTTTTTGTCTTTTTGACCCTTCTGGCTTTTCCGGATCGTTCACTGTATATTTATCGGCCCTTCTTCACTTAGTGTACATCGGTTTCTTGTCAAATATATTTTGTGGGTACATACGGGTTCTTTTTTTATGTATTTCTTTCTTCTACTTTTTACTTTTTCTGGCTAGGGGATGAGATGAAGGTGGTGATGGTATAACATGATGAGTTAGTCAATTGAATGTGTGTTTGCCTTGGATGTTACTGCCGCCAGTTCGGCCTCGGAATAGCAGGTCAGGTGACAGTTAGTGAGTGGGTGGTTCTCTAATCAGGCCCCGGACTCGTGATGTCGTTGGCATAGGGTTCTGCAAGCCCAGCCGATTGATAAAAGTCACGTGGGTCTCATAAGCCGTGCGTCTAGATAAGGCACGTGACTATCATATCAATCTGCCTCACTGAGATTGACGGGGGCGGGACAGTGCAGTGCTTTGTGAAATCAGCTGTCAACCTTTTAATAGAATCGTATTTGTTCGTTCTGCCTCGCTTGCCTATTCTCGTCCGCATCAACATACAACAGGTTATATATACAAACATCCAAGTCCAGCGAAGCCATCAGGATTTCATCCATTCCACCATTCATACCAGTTCTCATTCTCAAGCGCGTAGTGTCACTCCTTCTCCCAACCATGCTGTACATTCCACCATTCCACAATTCCACCATTCCATAGGCCAGTAACCATTCCTCCAATACAAATCATTTCGCATACCAGCAAGCACGATACATTCTGGACAACACTTTGTTGAACCGTGATATGAGTGATAGGGGATGACGACATTAAAAAATATGGTGGTGACCTCTCGCTAAGGGAACGCCGTATGCCTATTTGGATAGCGCAATTACTATTGTAGGCATCGCTTCCCTAATTGCTTAGGGTCGAGTTCTGGGAAAACTGGCGCGTTACATTCTTAGAGCCCGATTGGCTACAACGGGTCCGTTCCGTTGGGCGACCGTTTCTGCTGTGAAAATGACCTTCTCTCCGTTTTGAAACGGGAGGAAAAGGGTTATTTGTATGGGAGAACGGAACGGAACCGTTGTAGCCAAACAGGCTTTTAAAGATATTTGTTCATGCTAACGGGAATCTCTAAGCCCTCTACTCTTTAAGACCGCGACCCACCATGTATGATATTGCGATTCCTGCCATCTCCTCTGCCTTCTGACCATAAACCCCGCCACCTCTCGAGGCACAGTGGCTGCGCGAGGCTATGAGATAGAGGCTGAGGTTGAAATATTGGGCATCCCACCCGGATGGGAGAGTGCTGCGTAGCTCTTCGGAATGGACACTGATGCGGGGGAGGGGCGTCCCAGGCTTCTTGTTCACGATGTGAGAACAAGATTGCACTTGGGGAGTGGGGTGTTTTTCTGGGCAATGGGCATGGCTTCGTTGATGAGAAATGGGAGATCATGGCCAAGCCGTGACCAGGAGAAATACCAAAATCCGATCATGGATTTGAGAATTAGGAAAACGAACTTTGAGAGAGTAAACCCGGGAGAGCTAGTCTGTTCTTGAAAGAAGACAGGTGTGAGTTTTCATTTGGGATTTTGTATATATCGTATGGCCTAGTGTAGAAAAAAGAGCAGTCGCAACGTGGACTCTCAGACCTCGTCTTTTCTCAAACCTTTCCATCACCCTCTGATCCAATATTGCTCATTTTAATCCAATACATTTTCTTCTTTGACACAAGCAATGGCCGCGGCAGTATTTTACAAAATCCTTAAGGCAATCAAGGCCCGCGAACCTGAGTCGCTCGAGTTCGACAACCTTGAACCTGAAGATTCCGCTCTGGTTCTGGAGAGCCTTATTGAGGATAAAAATTGTTTCGAGATATATCATTTTCGGTAACTTCCGTCAGAATAAAAACAATCCGCATTTGCTAATATAAATTAGAATTCACTTTTCTGCGCCCGACCGTCATCTACGAATAGTACAGCCCTCCAATCTGCGTGCCTACGCAGCCTCATGGCTAAATAGGCAATTTCAGGGATGGATAGTCCATGGACTTATTGATAGGGTGGCTATTGAAGCCATCTCCGTATGGGGATCTCCGCGTATATCCACTATTCCACCTCCTCAAATACCCGTACTAACAGCCCACTACAGGTATCGAGTGTTTCACTGGAACTTATGCTGGTAGTGTGAAGGAGCCAGATGCCTGCATGATTCCTCGTGGACCTGGGGAATCAGATAGAAGGTTCCCTTCGGTGGTCTTGGAATTTGGGTGGACAAGCCCTGAGCCTGAGCCTGTTGATTATCGCCGTCTCTGGCAGGAAGGGTCTGGTGGGCAGGTTCGGGTGGTGATATTCGTTAAGCTGTGTAGGCCGAATGCACAGAACGAAATCCGAGCGGCAGTAGAGATCTCACACTGCACGCCTGGAACTGGCGCTGTGACTACCACAACCCAGATAGTATATCTCCTCGCTCCTACTACAGGTGATTCTCAAACCCCCTTTGACTAACATGATATAGGATGTGTTTCCAGTTCCCAACCCTATCCCAGCGGATCCTACTATCACGATGGATGAAATATTCTCGGGACACTGTCCGCCAGGACTGAATCCAGAGACTATGCTTGGGCTAGAGGTAGACGACCTGCGTCGCAATCTGAAGATGGTCATGGCCAAGAGTGGATATGTGCCGGCCTGATTTTCCTATCCGGACAGGACATGTGAATGGCTTTCTAGGAGCGCTATGCTCAGAGTGTAACAAACATTATTGCTCTTTTCTTGGACATCTAAGACCCTATTATTCTATCTGTTGCCTTTGTTTTTCTTGATAGTGAGTGCCGGGTCGAGCCTCGCTGTTGGGTCATTCCAGTGTTCCCAACGGGCCCGGCCAAGGCAGGCCATTCCGGAAGATAGCCTAGGCCGATATAGGCCGAATTCGATCGGCCTACGAAAGGCTAACAGGCCTGATAGACGCCTATAGGTCCGGAGGTTAGCGTTGAGAACAGATCACTTTAAGGGTATTCTAACCAACCCCCTCCCCTCTTTCGAGTTTATGACCCCTGATTTTTTTTCCTCTTTACCTCCGGCTATTGCTTCTCAGTTAATCACACAACGAGTGATACTCAACCAACTCAATAAAGACTTAAAAATTTACCTCCAGGGCCACCAGCACAACCCTATCCGACCATCATTCCCTCCTATTTTGCCTCTTCAGCAGAAACTACTTTAGATCCACAAGCGAATAAAGGGAAACTGTTGTAATTTCAATGTTATTTTGTAAACTATTTACAGTCAACCTCCCGTATTGTTATCTTCGAAATAGTAACCATCCCACTGCGCACACTTGGTCCACCACAACAGCAGCTCTTTTTCTACAATTAATTCTGCTAATTGATTCACTATCTCTAGTATCTTTTAGTGTTTTTTTCTCTTGCCAATAAAGCGAAATAGTTACTTTATTTTTAATTATATTGAGTAATTGGGAAACATTTACTACCAAGAGTTTTGCTGTTGACACGGAGTGGAGACTCAAGATGAATGGGTCGGCAAAGCCCATATACAGGCCGGCCTATCAGGCAGCCGGGAAAAACCCTATAGGCTTATAGGCGGGCCCAGCTAGGCCAGGTTCAGGCTTAACCTTGCCTGCAGGCTCGGGCTAGGCGAGATCCGAGAGAATTTCGACTGGCCGGCCTGGCCAATTGGGAACACTGGGCCATTCAGGATGTAAATTGTTGGACCTGCCCAAACCCAGCGTAAATGATGTCCGGCTCACCCAACCCAACCCAACGGAAACAGTGCCTGGAATATGTAGAAAACTTAAAAATATTCAAAAAGAGGGTATTGATCAGATCGCATTGATGGAAGTCACTTGATTTCAACCTCAATAATTGGGTGAAAAACAGTCCATAAGCTCTAAGAGGTGGTGGCATGTGATATCCCAGATTTCCAGAGGGGGGTAGCATAAAGAAAGAATTATTGTAGAATTCAAAACGTGTACGAGGGAAAGAGGGGGCAAAGAGACGGAGCCGAAAGATTTTGAGCTAGTTGTGGCCAGTGTTTTCAGCCGTCCGGGGCCCCCGTAGGGCCCGGCGGAGGGACTGCCAAGACCCCCGGACGAGACGGGACGGCAAAATGTAGTCCGTCCTCATCCTTGAATTCCCAGGACGGCCGTCATTAGCAAGGACGACGAGCCCCACCACCTGAGACAACTTCTGCTAGGGGACGGCAGGTAACTACATAGGACCGCCGGGGACAGTGGGGGACGGCAGGGGACGGCGAAAAACATCGGAAAACATCGGGGGACGACGGGGGACGACAGGGGATGGTGGGGGACGGTGGGGGACGGTGGGGGACGACACAATGTCGTCCGTCCTGGTCCTTGGCTCTTACTTGTGGGGCAAGTTCAGGAAAAGACGGGACGGGACGACGAAATGTCGTCCGTCCTCGTCCTGGACCAGGACGGACGGACTGCCCCGTTGCGAACACTGGTTGTGGCTTGACAGCTATGGGGTTTGAAAACAAGAAACAAATGAGTCATAGAGTATGGCTGGGAAAACATCTTGACTACTGGAACTGCAAGATTTTCTTAGGCTTTTGTGGGCAGTCTTGGCTTGGAATTTGGTGACCCAACCGAGCTCCAGGCTACTGGCTTTCTGGACCGGGATTGTCCAAGTACGAAGAAGCCAGTTGTCTCATAATCATACTGTATCATAGCTGGTTTACATTCTCCAATGTTTTTTTGAGTAACTACTGATACTATAAGTAGTGCTATTGTTTCTACTAGTATTCAATACGCAATATCTGTCAATGAGCTCTGGCAAGTGAATTTTGTAGAAAGTTTTGAAAGCTGAGTTTTAAGACACCGGGAAATATAGTGGTCTGGAACCAAGCCATTTTGGTGTGTTTTGGCTTCTATGATACTTATAGGATTTCCCCCAACCAGAGGAGAGTTAGGCAAAGTTTTTTATATAAAACTTTATTCTCTTTGTGCATTCGATGCAAAACTGAAGCGGGTGCGCAAATACTTCTATCATAGAAATTGAAAAACAGGTTCAGTCACCAAATATCACCCGCCAGACACTATCCCCCCACACCTGCCCCTTCACTCTCCTATTCCTCCGCCCCTGCACCCCCAACACTCCTATTGCCTGCAAAGATCCCCTACCCACCTTCCTCCATACCCACCTGACCCAAACCCTCCCCTTTCCTCCACCGTATCTGTCCCCCTCCACTAAGGCTTTGAGACTTTTGTGCTTATCTAGGCATTAATTAGGGCCGACCTAAATTGTATTGTCTGCTGTGAAAAAAGTATCGGAGAAAAGGCTAGAGTAGAAATTGATTGAGTGAAGCTACTATGTATCATACCAGTGGAGTGCATCTTCGTAATGCCTCTATTCGGTCCGGGCAAGGGGTTATAAATGTCCAAAATGTTTTCCTGTGACCTATGGTTCAACTCTCAGCTTAGGGCCTGTTCGACTGTAGTCAGAAGATCAAGTAAAGGTTTTCAAAACCCAGGTTCACTGGAAGTCATGCCGAGTAGGGAAGCGGGTTATGGTTTGAGTGGATCAAGAAGTGTGTTGGGGAGAGACCACTACATGTGACTCTGAAGGAAGGAATGAATGGATTGCTCGAATTTTACCTCCGGAGGTAAAGCTTCAAATCTCGGTTTTGGGATAATTTTCATAAGTTTCGTGTGTCTAATTAACCATGGTTTGGTGGGTTGCCAAATACATCAACTATTTCTGGGACCGTAGGATCTCTCCTGGCCACCGGTTCTCATCCTCAAACCCTGGGTTTGCCCAGATCCCGAACCGGCGCTCAGGAATCCTAGTCACGTAATTTTTATATATACCGGAAGTAATAACATCCCCGACTGCTGCTCGTCAAGCAATCACAATACACACCTCACCCTTTCCCAAACCTTCTCACCTCTCTGCCTACCCCACCTATCCTTTCTCACCTCTCGCCTCACCTATTTTACTCATTTTAATCCAATACCTCTTCTTGACACACGCAATGGCCGAAAGGGTATTTTACAGCATCGTGAAGGCAATCAAGTCTGGTGAACACGAGTCGCTCGAGTTCACCAGCATTGACCCGGAGGATTCCGCCTTGGTTCTCGAGAGGCTGTCTGATCCTAAAAATGGTTTGGAGAGACGCGCTTTTCGGTATATAACTTCCCTCACAATAAACAATCCGTGCTTGCTAATATAAATTAGAGTTCACCTTTCCGCGCCTGACCATCACCTGCGGGTTGTAATGCCCACTCTTCTCCATGAGACTCCGTCCTCGTGGATAGTTGAGCAATATGCGCAATGGAGGGTCGCTGGACTTATCAATAGGGAGGCTGCAGATGCCATATCCATGATTCCAGCCCAACGTATGTCTACTCTGTTACCTTCTCAGGTTGTACTAACAAGCTACTGCAGGAATCACCTGTTTCAGTGGAACTTATGCTGGCAGTGTGAAGGAGCCGGACTTTTCTTTCGTCCCTCGTGGCCCGGATAGGTTGCACAGGGGTTTCCCTTCAGTGGTCTTGGAATCCGGTTGGACAAGCTCTGGACCCACGTTTGTGGATGACCGTCGTCTCTGGCATGAAGGGTCTGGAGGGTGCGTTCGCGTAGTGATCTTCGTAAAGCTTGGTGAGCCAAACACAGAGAAAAAAATCCGGGCAACACTGGCAATCTCGCACTGCGCTCCTGATACTGGAACTGCCACTATTAGAACCCGGTGCATGGTATGTCTCCTTTCTTCTGCTATCAGTTGGTCTCAAACTCTCTTTTACTAACATAGTATAGGATGTATTTCCAGTTCCCAACCCTATCCCAGCCGATCCTACTCTTACAATTGAGGAATTATTTGGAGGGGACTGCCCACCAAATCACAACCCACAGACTGCACTTGTACTGAAAATTGATGACCTGCGTCATGAACTGCGGGAGAGTATTATCCAGCGTGGATATCTTCCCGCCTGATCTTCCCGCCTGGTTTCCCATCAAGGCAGAATATGTGAGTAGCTCTCCACGGCTGCTACCCTCAGTGGCTAATGGACAGTGCAGTTCTTTTCCTTTGTCGTTCATGCGTTTTACCATCCCCGTTTGTCGTCTTTTGTTTGCTTCTCTTGCTAGCTGGGACCTAGTCTTCTACCTATGTACTGTACAACTTATCAAAAACCCGATCTGATCCCCATTTTCCACCCAATTCAATTCCCTTCTTTCTGATATCTCGTAGCCGTAATAAGGTATCTATAGCAAACTGTGCTGGGGGGAAGAAGGAAAGGAAAGATACAGGCAACATCCGGATTAGTCTACCTCAGCCGGAAATTCATACACCGGGCCAGAAAGCACACCAAATGCTGTCCTTCTACCTAACCAAACACAAAGAGAACCCTGGTCGCTCGAGGATCAAACTTTTCAAAAAGAGGTTGTGGATCTGATTGTGTTGGAGGAAGCCAATTGCTTTCAACTTCCACTGTGTATGGTGAGAAAATTGGACCTGTTGCCAACAGTGTTCAGAACCATCCAGTCTGTCCGTCTTGGAGGTAGGACCGGACGCTCTACTGGCCCCAGTAGGGCCCTGCGGCGTTTTTCTGATAAAACTATTTGGCTGGAATGCTCAGAAACTTCAAGCTCATGATTTGATCTCGCTCATAGTTTATGGCCAGGGAAACCATGTGCCATATACGTAAAATAATAAGCAAGGAAGAATAAATCTTAAAGAAATAAAAAAGCCAAAAGTGTTTCTCAAATTAGAACTCAAGAACCACCTGCCGGAAGCTGCAAGGCAGCAAGCGTAACCACCCTGCAGAGGGGATTGGCGCTATTGCTGTTGGAAAGTTGTGATATCGGTTGCGGATATCCGGATCCAAGAGGGTCAATAGAGTTTCCTGATAACTCCTGGAAAATCCCAGACATTGTGCTGCGAGGCAAATTAGGTTGTCTCAGTTCTTTGGCTCTGTTGCGACATCACCACCGTCGCTATAGTTAAAGCAAAAGACTTATGGAAGTATTTAAAGGAGAAGATAAGCCTCATAGGGGAATGATTGGCTCAGGCTTAACTTAAAACTTGGGGTACTTGATGATCTATTTAACCTTCGTATCTTTCTTGCAGGCAGATCATTTATTGTATTGGTTACATGCAATCACCATATATCACTCATGGTTTGTCTGCCCTCTTGAATCCTGGTTACGTGTCCCAGTTGCTCACCAAGCAACCACAACGCACACCTCTCTCTTCCCCAGACCTCCTCACTTTTCTGTTTGCCTGCCCCACCCATTTCTTCTCACCTCTCCCTTTACCCCTCTCACTTATTTCCTCTCACTTGCCTCTTTGCCTATTTTACTCATTTTATTCTCGTACCACTTCTTTGATACAAGCAATGGCCAAACCAGTATTTTACAGCATCGTTAAAGCAATCAGGTCGGGTGAACAAGAGTCGCTCCAGTTCACCAACCTTGACCCAGAAGATTGCTCTTTGGTTCTTGAGAGCCTGGCTGACCCTAGAAATGCTTTGGAGGAACGGGCTTTTCGGTAAATAACTTCCCTCACAATAAACAATCCGTGCTTGCTAATATAAATTAGCGTTCACTTTTCTGCACCTGATCATCACCTGCGGGTTGTAATGCCCACCTCTCTCCATGAGACTCCAGCCTCCTGGATAGTTGAGCAATATGCCCAATGGAGGATCAATAAACTTATCCATCAGGGGGGTACCCGTGCTATAACCATGCGGCCATCGCAACGTATTCCTACTCTGTTACCTCCTCGCGTGGTTTCACTAACAAGCTACTGCAGGAATCGCCTGTTTCAGTGGAACTTATGCTGGCAGTGTGAAGGAGCCAGACTTCTGTTTCATCCCCCGTGACCTGAATGGGTTCCGCAGAAATTTCCCGTCAGTGGTCTTGGAGTCTGGTTGGGCAAGCTCGGAACCCACTGTCGTGGATGACCGTCGTCTCTGGCATGAAGGGTCTGAAGGGGACGTTCGCGTGGTGATCTTTGTAAAGCTCGATGAGCCAAATGCAGAGAAGAAAATCCGTGCAACACTGGCAATCTCACACTGCACTCCTGGCGCTGGAACTGCGGCCACCACAACCCGGATGGTATATCTTCTCTCTTCTGCCATCAGTAGGTCTCAAACTCTCTTTTACTAACATAGTATAGGATGTATTTCCAGTTCCCAGCCCCATCCCAGCCCATCCTACTCTTACGGTTGAGGAGTTGTTTGCTGGGGACTGTCCGCCGGGTCACAACCCAGAGGCTGTGCTTGTGCTAAATCTTGACGATCTACGCTATGAACTGGCGATGGAAATTAAGGGTCGTGGATATCTCCCCGCCTGATTCTCCCACCGGGAGACAATATGTGAGTGTCTCTGCTCACCCGTCATCCCCTGTGTCTAACGAACAGTATAATTCTTTTCTTTGTCGCTCAAATGGTTACCATCCCCTCCCCCATCTCCTTGTTTGTTTTTTCCTTCAAGGAACCTAGTTTACCTCTGTACTGTAGAGCTTGTCAAAAACTCGATTTAATCCTTAGGTTTCATCTAATCCCATTTCTTTCTTCATTCTGTTCCTATATCATACACCAGATAGCAGTGCTTTCAACGGGGCAGTCAGTCAGTCCTGGACCAAGACGAGGACGGACGACATTATGTCGTCCCGTCTGGTCCTTTCTTCAAACTTGCCCTGCAACATACTGCCAAGGACTAGGGCCCCACCGCCCCCCGGGAGAAATGTCTCATACTAGCCGTCCTGCCGTCCCCCGTAGTCCCCCGCAGTCTCCCTATTCCCCAGTGCTGTTCAAAGTCACCGGGGATCACTCACTTTTTTCCTGTCACTCTTGCGTTCTTCTTTTTACGCATTTGTATTATATTTACTACTGCAGTGTTGTTTCCTTTGTTGTTGATGCTTTTCCTGGCCACTCGCTTTTCTCTGCCGTAACCCGGTTTGGATTGATGGAGCTGGAGATGACAATGTTTGGGAGAGAAATGGGTGTGCGTTGTGATTCCTTGGTGAGCAGCAGCCGGGAATGTCACTACCGGTGAAAACCATACCGCGTGACCAGGATTCCTCAGCGATGGTTTTAACGCTTAGCAAAACATCATATGTTCAATTCTTCTCAATATCCAGTTCTTTTTGTCATATATCGTTTAGTTTTAAGCTTTGTTTCCTATCCATTTCATGGGATGAGCGATTTCGAATGCCTTTCTAATAATATTTATCATAACAGAATACATGTATATTGGTGGTCAAACTCAATGAAAAGGTTAAACTAAGCGGAGGGTTGAACACTGGGTCTCTGGAAAACATTTCGAACATTTATAACCCTTACCCGGACCGGATAGAGGCATTACGAAGATGGGCCCCTCTGGCACATAATACCTAGGTGCGCACAAAGGTGTCAAACATTTGGAGGAGGGAGATGGGCGCAGTGGAAGAAAGGGGAGGGGGCTGATCAGGAGGGTGCGGAGGAAGGGGATCAGGGGATGTTTGTGGGGAATGGGCAAGTGGGGGGGATGAGGAAGGGGAATGGTGTGGGATGAGTGATACTGGGAGATTGAGCCTGTTTTCCAAAAAGGAAAGCAGCTCAGTCATCCAGTATCACTCCCCCGCTCTGTTGGAAATGATCCGCGGTCGGCCGAGTACTTTAGGTGGCGGAGAGAATAAAGTGCTTGCAGACCGCTTGATGGGTAGTGTGGACAGAACTTTAGTGAGGGTGAAAACAAGAGAGAGATTCAAGGTCAAAATGAGAGTTGTGTTAAGAGCAGTTTCGTTGGCTTTGTTTACTGTGTAGAAAGAACTTGTTGAGTGGAGTTAAGAGAAGAAGACAAGCGGGCCCCTTAGCCGATGGCAACCATCCTTCATGGTGCTTACAACCCCAGCGATTGAAATTGAACCTTCGGGTGACGTGTCATATTTGGGTGTTCAGCCAATCAGGGTCCATGATTCTTATCTTACGATAGCTTCATGTCTTTGACTCCATTATGATGGTTTCAATATTTCATCGATAGGAACATGGATTCATCTGTTTTAGGACTGATTTTATCTAGTTCCATCAATATCTTGACTGCAGATTGCTTTGGCCTCGGTTGGACTTCTGTTTTCATCTAGCAGGGTGTCCTTTGTCCTTGTTTATTGTGAAGGTTGCTATTAATAATAGGATTAGGTTCTCGGTACGGCGGTGTGTGGCTTAGGCCACAGTTGATAGGTTGGAGGAGGTGAAGGTGAAGGTGTTGGCATCCATTGCAAGTGGCATCTCCGGATCTGGATCCGATTGTGGATTGTGGCGCACAGGTGGAGCGTAAGTTTGGTTCCACCTGAGGGTTGATGCCCGTGCGCAGGATGAGAGGTCATGTCGTTGAGAGTGTTGACCGGGGTCAGGAGGAACTTAGGATTCACAGCGGGCGGTGACTGTGGGCGCAAAAGACTCACATGAATAGGCTCGGGGCTTGCAAGTGACTTGACGTATGACAATGAAGGGGTTTGTTGATGGTTGGTGAGAGGTTTTGGATGGGTTTTTTTGTGTGGGTTGTTGATTTGGGATTGTCGAGGCAAAGGGCGAGCAGAAGGTACAGGTCCACCTCACCCATTATGCGTGCAGGGGCATTCAAGTTTGATTGGGGGGAAAGATGAGTTCGGGTTGACGGCTGGGTGTGCGGGTTGATGTATGTCTCCTGTTATTGCACCGCTCGGGAGGAAGGGATGTTGTAGTGGATTTTGGTTGATGAGGGTAGTTGTTTGAATTGGTGGATAGGGAGTAGTTGAATAGGGTCATGCTTTAGAGTAGCTTAAGTACCCGAAATGGAAAATGTTTTTTAAAAAAGAAAAAGCCGATGGCAACCAAGCTAAGTGGATGACTAAGCTTCAGCGAACAACCCAAGATATCCAACACGCTCTCCACCAATACGACTTGTTTAGTAAGTGTACGGAGGCCAAACCCCACAAAAATTGCTGGTTTTTGAGCTATCATAACTCAACCACCATTTATGAAAACAGCATGAAAAAACATTCAAAATGTAATTTGTCCCAATGGCACCCACTCAAAAAAGTATGCCATTTTTTCCTTCAATTCTCCTACAGTAGTGAGGAGTGGAATGTCCTTGTACTCAGGGTACCTGCCAAGACAAGGGTTTTTGTATGAGAAAGATACATTGCAACACACCTTCCCCAGTTCATGTGCCCACAGCTCTCTACAAGCTTGAGATAAAAAACTGGGATAAATATGTTATACTTCAGACATGATATATCTTTTCAAAAAATTTCCAAGGCTGAGTTCCAAGGTGTCCGCAGGGGTATAACAACTCAAAAACCAGCAATTTTGCTGTGTTTTTTTTGTCTCCGTACACTTACTAAACGACCTCGATTGCCACCCACACTATTCCTATTCGTCCTCCCCTTCCCTCTGCTATTCCCCGCAAACCTCCCCTCATCCCTTTCCACTACACCTCCCCAATCTGACTCATTCCCCCTCCTCCCACTTTACCCATCTCCCTCCCACCAAGCTTTGACACTTGCATATATGTCTGGGTATCAATTGGTGACGTAAATTGTATAGCCTATCATGCAGTAAATCTTGTTTGGAAATCAGAGTTCGAGCGGGAATCAATTGGCTCGGTCTATAGTGCAATGCGCTTGCAAATTGTACCAGAGGGGTGCATTTTTGTAATGCCTCTATTGGGCTCCGGTAAGGGGCTATAAATGTCCAAAATGGTTTCCAGAGACCCATCCTTCAATTCTCAGCTTAGTTCAGCTTTTTGAATTTGGACCACCAATATACATGTATTCTATCATTAGAAAAGCATTTGAATTCTTTCATCTGATAAAATACATAGGAAGTGAGATTTGAAACCAAATGATACATAACAAAATAAATGGATACTGAGAATAATTGGATGTATGTAATACTAAGAGCCTGTTTGGCTACCATGGTTCCGTTCGGTTGGGCGACCGTTTCTGCTGTGAAAATGACCTTCTCCCTGTTTTGAAACGGAAGGAAAAGAGTCATTTGTATGAGAACGGAACGGAACAGTTGTAGCCAAACAGGGTCTAAGCACTATGACTGTGGTCGATAGATTTAACAGTCATGTAGGTCTGATAAGAAAAATTCGGTAGGCCTTCTGGTTGAAGTGCGCATCGGCCGCACTCGTATCGTACAATCACCGGCAAGCAATCACGACGCACACCTCACACTTTCCCAAACCTTCTCACCTCTCTCTTCGACTATTTTACTCATTTTAATCCAATACCTCTTCTTGACACAGGCAATGGCCGAAAGGGTATTTTAGAGCATCGTGAAGGCAATCAAGTCTGGTGAACACGAGTCGCTCGAGTTCACCAACCTTGACCAGGAGGATTCAGCCTTGGTTCTCGAGAGGCTGTCTGATCCTAAAAATGGTTTGGAGAGACGGGCTTTTCGGTATATAACCTCTCTCAGAATAAACTATCCATGCTTGCTTACCTAAATTAGAGTCCACTTTTCTGCGCCTGACCATCACTTGCGGGTTGTAATGCCCACTCTTCTCCATGATATTCCGTCCTCGTGGCTTATTAAGCAATATGCACAATGGATGATCGATAAATTTATCAATGAGGATGCCGGTCTTGCTATGGCCATGCTGCCATCCCCAGGTATGCCTACTCTGTTACCTCCTCGGGTGGTTGTACTAACAAGCTACTGCAGGAATCACCTGTTTCAGTGGAACTTATGCTGGCAGTGTGAAGGAGCCAGACCTTTCTTTCATCCCTGATGGCCTAGATGAGTTGCCTAGAAATTTCCCATCAGTGATCTTGGAGTCTGGTTGGGCAACCCCTGAGCCCAGGGCTGTGGATGACCGTCGTCTCTGGCATGAAGGGTCTGGAGGGGACGTTTGCGTGGTGATCTTTGTAAAGCTCGATGAGCCAGATGCGGAGAAGAAAATCAGTGCAACTCTGGCAATCTCACACTGCACTCTTGGCGCTGGAACTGCGGCCATCACAGCCCGGATGGTATATCTTCTCTCTTCTACCATCAGTAGGTCTCAAACTCTCTTTTACTAACATAGTATAGGATGTTTTTCCTGTTCCCAGCCCTGCCCCAGCCGATCCTACTCTTACGATTGAGGAGTTATTTGAAGGGCAATTTCCGCCACATCACAACCCAAAGACTCTGCTTGTGCTAAAGGTTGACACCCTGCGTCGTGCTCTGCGGAAAGTTATTCTCCAGCGTGGATATATATTCCTGCCTGATGTCCCCATGGGGACAGAATATGTGAGTAGCCCTCCACAGCTGTTGCCCCCAGCGCTTAACTGATGGCGGAGTTTTGTTTCTTTGTCGTTCAAGGGTTTGCTATCCCCTTCCTTGTCCTCTTTTGTTTGCTTTTCTTGCTAGCTAGGACCTAGTCTACTTATATACTGTACGACTTATCAAAAACCCAATCTAACCCCCACGTTCCACATAACCCAACTTCTTTCTTCCTGATTTCCCACCTCCTACACCTTGTGGGAATAAGGCATCCATATCAAGCTCTGTTGGGAGAGAGGAAAGTTACAGTGACACTAGCACTAGGCCTACCTAGGCCTTAAATTCATGCACCCGCCCCGAACGCACACCAAATAATGTCGTTCCACCCGGCAAGCAAGTCCACATACCGTAAAAACCGAAATAGTCAAGTCCCGCCAGGACGTTGGAGTTGCCTCTCCTAGTAAGGTCTGTGTCTCGACTCTCAAATGAGGGCTGAAGGAGAATCTTCTCGTTGTCCCCCTAATCCAAAGCCAGAAATTCTGGACGTCCTAGCGTCATTCTCAATTATTTCAGTTATAACCATTGAACAGCTAGCATTTTAATAGCTTCGCAATCCGACCAATTCGCTGACCACGACCGGCAGGATACCTTCTTGAATTCAGGAACGTTTATTTAGGTATGGGTGGTGTAGGGCCTTCGGTATTTAGTAGGTGATAGGGGTAATTCATACAAATCTCACGCTAAGTTTAAGGACGATTATATCTAACAGTAAAGGTTTTGGGGGGGGGTTGAGAGATTGGAGTGATGTAAATTACCCACAAGTGGTAGGCTAGGGGGTATGATAAGGTTTGTGTTAGAAACAAGGGATTTGAAAGGATAAGTTGGGTTCTATAACAGACATCAGGGCTTAGATGACAAATGTTGGCATTTGAGGATGCTCCACGAGGCATTCGTCCGGTATCCCTTGAACCGCTGAGACTTTCCAGTCCGGATTGCAATCTGGAATACTAGCCTATTATAGTAATCAGGATAGGGTGAACTCTAGGTCGTTTAATGGCGGTAGTGCTCAGAACACCGCAACGGGCATACCGCTCATCATGGCCATGACAGGAATGACTTAAGGTTGGGTTGCCGTAGTAGATGTAGTCACGATTACTTGAATAGGCTAGTATTCCAGATTGCAATCTGGACTGGAAAGTCTCAGCGGTTCAAGGGGTAAGCAGTGTTCGCAACGGGGCAGTCCGCCCGTCTTGGGCAAGGACGAGGACGGACGAAGTTTTGTCGTCCCGTCCGGTCATTTTGTCAACATGCCCAACAAGTAAGAATGAGGTACGAGGACGGACGACATTTCGTGGTGGGGGGCTGCGGGCCCAACGTCCTCCACTTTGAATCATCAGGAAATTAGCTAGAAAACGGGAGGGGACCACAAAAAGTCGTCCCTCCTCGTCCTGGCTCAAGATGGATAGACTGCCCCGTTGGGAACACTGGTCTACGCAAACACCTCTCACCCAGAAAAACAGGTACAGTCACCCAACATCACTCGGACCTTCTCCACGCGAGACTGTTGGAAATAGCAGCTTAACGGCCGCACTCTGAGACCGCTGAGGTATACGTACCCACTAGTCAAAGGACGTGCAAGCCAGAAATATATCTTCACCCCCTTCCCTTTTCTTTCCTTCTCACCCCCATCCACTTCCCATCTTTCTTCCTGTACACAACTTTCCTCAAGCCTTTTGTTTCCATAAAGTTATCACAATCAATCTTCATCTTCATCTCCACTTAAGTGGTCTCAGTCCACAGTGTAAAATTCTTGCTATGAATTATTATCTCTGTAGCCCAGATTACCCAAGTTCCTTTTCCCACCCCCTCTCCTATGATACTCTTAGTAAACCTCAACTTATCTCCCTTTCTCCCAATCCTCCCAACCTGGCCTCTCCCCTTTTTGTCACAAATTGTTACTAAGAAAGGCAGATTTCACATGGCTAGTACTTATTAGTCATAGGTATGTTAAGTTTTACACTATAGAGTCACCCAACTCATAGTATTTCATATGGCCATAGACTAGCCTAAGTGTTATTATTATATTATGATTGGTTGATTGCTGATGTCACAAATTGTGACTAAGGAAGGCAGATTTCACATGACTCATACTTATGAGTCATAAGGTATGTTGGATTTCACACTATGACGTCACTTGACTCATAGTTCTCACATGACTACGCACTCGCGAGTCATTGTTATATTTTGATTGGTTGATTGTTTCATGACTCACGACAGTGACGTCATATGATGTAATGACTTTCGCACATGACTCACATTATGAGTCAGGGGTTTCACGCATGTGACTCGTTTGAGCACATGACTAGGTTTATGAGTTTTGATTGGTTAACGGAATGTTGTGCGATGACTCATATGAGTCATCGATGGATTTCGTGCTATGACTCACTATGAGTCATAGAGGTTTATGTAGCGCGAGGTGATGAGTCACCAGGGTTAGGGTTGTGAGAAGATGCCTATATAAGGCGCTTGGTTCCGACCAAGAGATAGGACACGAACCATCTCTCCTCCACCTCCGGCGATTGAAATCTCAACACCACGGGAAATCATGGTCACTTTCCCCCACCCACCTCACTTCCCCCATCATGGCTACTGCCTAGGGGTTGACGTTAAGCCATCTACCCTCCTCCCCTGTGGCCTCGGCCTCCCCTCCTGGGGGTTCTCGTTCCTGTTCATCGTTGACTCCCGGTCATGATGTTCGGTTCTCCCCCTTACCCCGCACTTGCTTTGCACCTCGCTTAGCATTTTGCATGGTCGGAAAGCTTCCCGCTTCGCTCACGGTCGGCGTTACGGTGTCGGACTCTCGGTCAAAGTAAGGCTTCGGTTCTGCTGGGCTTGTACCTCTGGTGGGGAAAGCTTCGGTTAGTAACATCAGGGTCCCGCTCGGTCTCGCTGTCGCCCCAAAAGCCCTTGCTATGGCCCGTTAGTCGGTTGTGGCTAGCCCGCTCGCGATCCTTCCTCTACCCCCCTCCCGGTTCCGTCCGCTGGCACCGTACTGCCCCATAAGCTGGCACCTTACTGCTAAAAACTCCTCCCCCGGCTGGCACCCTACTGCTCCCCCCCCCTTGGCTAGCACCCTACTGCTACTCACCGGCTGGCACCCTACTACTCACCTTCTGGCTGGCATCCCCTCTGCTCGGTGGCTCCGCTCGCCCTTCTCTCCCCCTCCGATCGTTCGGCCTTTCCTCGGTTACGCCTAGTCGTGGTATAGCACTGCCTCCGTGGCTTTGTCCAATGCTTGGGAACGATGTAATGACCTGCCCGACCGTACATCATGGTTTTTGGTGGGCCTTCAATCTATGAGTTTTCCCGTGTCGGCGATCATCTATCCTCTCCCCCGGGCCCCGAAAGGGCCTTAGAACAGCCGTCGTTTCTTTTGTCTTGGGGAGCCTGCTGAAGGGTTTGGGTCTCTCTCCTGAACGTTTCTATGAGTTGTTTCCCTACGTGTCTGAGGTGCGAGTCTTAGGTGCTAGGCGGGGGGAGTTTCTTCTATGGTCTCGGGGGGTTTGATTTTTCCTATGACGAGGTGAAGCGGGCGGG
>Ga0307517_10000569_pt1 | contig 62988 bp, 68 predicted proteins | sample 23_EM_MG_FD_194515 | JGI IMG/M metagenome (GOLD analysis project Ga0307517, IMG submission 194515) | Populus trichocarpa ectomycorrhiza microbial communities from riparian zone in the Pacific Northwest, United States - 23_EM | ecosystem: Host-associated > Plants > Roots > Unclassified | place...
AACAGATGAAGAACTTAACCATTCAATTAGAGATCTGGGAGGCAGAAAACCCATATTATATTTGTTCTTTTTTAAGGGTTTCTGATACAGTTTTCTGACTCAGAATACCCTTCTATGCACCCTGTGACTACAAGTGAGTTAGCCTAGGTATAGGGAACGAAAAGAATAATATACGTACTCCTCAGGAATGGGAAAAGACTGAGGAGACGATAACAGGACAACGACTATTTTAAGGTACTCGAAGGGGATACTACTATGGGTACAAGTAAGCAATCGAAGAAGCTGGAAACGCTACATTTCAACATTCACCACATTCGGTCTCTTCTTTTGCTTCTTTTCTGCTGCTGTTCTATCCCACAATTGACTCCTCTCCCTCTTCCTTGCAAGAAGTATCTTGATTGACATAAGGATTGGTTTGGACTGCGTGACCGCATCCCGACGGTCCCTATGGTCTGGTCAAGTGGCAAGGTCAACTAGAACACCTCCACCGGTCACATCAAGTTGACCATATCAGATCAACCAGTCATCCCCGTGATGGCACTCAGCCCACGCAAGCCCCGTCGGCAAGGAATCTATCGGATTCACTCAAATTCCTCGTAACCCACTTCGATCTAGTTGTTGAGCAGGTACGGTGGTGTATTCTAAACTACCACAAGGTACTCTAAGTCTTACCTTAGGAGAGCGTTGAGTGCGTTGCTGGTGGGGGAAGAGAGAAGAAGAGCGATTGTCTATTCTGGTCCATATCCTAGGGTATATATATCTAAGGGTATCTATTGTGGTCACAGAGTGACAATGTGACTGATGTTCCAATGGAAGGCTTAAGGCTGCATCATCTCCTACATCACGGTGCACGGACCATCTACATCAAACGCACGGACCATGTAATATAGTCCGGCCTTCGGGTCACTATAGAGCGTGATCCGGACATCGGGTCGCTTATTTGCGTTACCCGGTCATGTGACCTAAGGACCGTAGGGCTAAAGGAAGCCTCCGGTTCAACACTAGTGCTACACGAAGCTCAGTACGAAACAATCGAGGTGATTCTACGGTCCTTGGATTCTGCTCTGGCCCTCAGGGAGTTGTCTGAAGGACATCTTATACCTGAACTGGACGAAGAAATTGACGAAGTTGCTGTATACCTCGTCTTCGTGAAGGGAATCTGCGCCCCCTCCAATCCATCCGTCCTTTCCGTATGAGGAAAGCGGTATCTTTAGCATTCCCTCTGTTGACCCGGAGTTGGTTCGGAATGTGGATGGAGTTGTCATTGGGGCCGGGGAGTACTACTCGGGCAGGGGTACCAATGCAGGGATCAGGAGATGGTTCAGTTTTGTCACGATTGGGCTGCGGCTGTGAGCCAGAACCCGGTGGATCGCGATGCCAACTCAATCATTCTCCTCAACACGCTCTTGTGGATGATCTCGTCTTGCCAGTGGCTCAAGAGCGTTCTGGATTTACGATACCAACTCCTTCGTTGTCGCGTGCGGCTTCCGTGGGATTCACCGATGCTCGTTGCCGTGTTCAGATCGTCGACATTGATACCGGATCTCGTTGGACTTAACAAGCAGGAAGGTTATAAACTGTGGACCACATTTTGTTGGATCCACGAACAAGATCTACCGCAGCCCCTGAAGGATCGGTTGGAAACCGTTTTGAGGAAGCATGTGGGTCCAGCGGATAACAAAAAGTTGTTCAAGGCCATTGCAGAAGCGCGAGAGATGATTCGGGTGGATCCAAGGCTGTGCGAGGAGGGACCTGGGAACCCCGAGGTGAAGAAATTGAGGACGAGGAAAGAGCAGATGAATTGGCTGAAACGGTGGTCAAGGTAGGTTACTCCTCAGCTTGGGACAATTACTTTGCGATGGGGGAGAGTTGTAAACAGGACCGGTGTGTTGTGCTTAATCTGTAGATTATTCATGCTCTAACTGTGGCCGGGACTAACTGGCGACCAACAGTAATCTCAGGAGGCGTGACGGAGAATTCGCTGAAGGTGCACCAACGGACTCTGGGTCCGTGGAATGATGCGCCCGCAGAGCGATGGACGGTACCCGCGCCGAGGGTTGGCTGGCAACTGAATGGATTGCCAACCTCTGTTCTCCGTTTACCGTTGGACGGCCTGGTACCGGCTGCAGGCTTCCGGCTGTTCGCCTCTGCGCAGTCGACTGTCGGACAAGAAGACCAGGAAAATCAAATATGCCTACTACAATTATAAATCAGGGAGACGAGATACTCAAGCCGGCCGTTTTGGGAGAGAAGGGTAGGGAACGTCGGAGCGGGTGGAGAACAGCGGGAAAGGAGGATTGAGTATGGAATAAGGGATAGGAAGGTTCATGAGTTCGGGTTTGATTCGAATGAGACCTGAACACTACTCCGTCCCTTCAATGCCGTGTCCTTCACCGTGATCGTTTGGGTGTGTTGAGGCCGACCGTCCCTCAACTAATGATGATCACTTGGTAACAGAGAGAGCCGTGAACGGGGCAGCGAAAATCGATGCCAAGGGTAGGATCGGGAGGGTATGTCTTGACGTTGATGACAAATGGACGCCGGGTGGGAGACAAGATTGAGTATACACTGGCAAGTTGAGAAGGTGATGGCATATGGTTCCGACTGCGAGCTTGGGATTTGGATGATCGGGGAGACACAAAGGTCCGTTATGGACCCATCTGAATCAGTGCTCTCCGTGAGCAGTCCATCCAACATGTATCCCCGTTCTGGTTGTGACTGATTCCCATCTCCGACGTCCTCGCCCTTCCTGCCGCCCACTCCCCTCCGCTTAGCACGACTCTCTTCGTCCCCTGCAGCCCATCAAGCACGACCTTTCCTTGGAATTTCCCCCCGGCTCCTCGTAATGCATCATGGGAGAAGTAACTATCAGCCCAAAACCGTGCGTCTAATAAAATCCGCCCTTCGTATTCAATCCTTTACTGACGTGTTTCCTTCTTTTCCAGCCAGAAGGATGTGATGCTCAAGGCATCGCCATCTCTCTTTCCAAGCCTCCTCGGGATGGCTAGCCGCGCTCGCGTCGAGTTCTATGACAAGCCCCAGTGAGAAGCCGATAAGTACGACAGTGACTTCATGAACAAATATGATGAAGACTTGAACACCACCTTGATCTTCGTGAGCATCCGTTCTTTCTCTCGTGTTTACCTTGATCGTGATTCTAACTTTGCGAGGGGGTAGTCTGGTTTGTTCTCTTCCGTCACATCCGCTTTCATTGTCGAGCCTCGACGTCCAAAACAACTTGTAACCTGATTACCAGCAATTACTACCAGCTCCTCACGACTATTGCCAGTATTTCGCTAGGGAACGTCCCCGTCAGTGAAAACACTGCCATCCCTTAATGGACCGGCCCCGATCCCACTGTCGTCCACGTCCAAGCCATCCTCTACTCTAGCTTGGCCGCTTCCCTCTTCGCAGTGTTTGTCGCCATGTTGGGAAAACAATGGCTCAATCATTACACTCAGGTCGAGATGCACGTATCCATCATCAATCGCAGCCGCCTTCGGCAGCAAGATGAACGGAATGGTCACCTGGCACTTCGACTTCGTCATGGGATGTTTGCCTCTCACGTTTCAAGCCGCCCTCCTCATTCTTGGATACGCGCTCTCCAACTACTTCTTCATCATCAACAAAGCTGTCGTTGGCGTCCCGATCGGTTTCACCTCATTCGGTCTCCTCTTCTACTTGCTCATCGTTTCTGCTGCCACTCTATCCTACAACTGCCCATTCCGAACTCCTGCCTCCCCCATCCTTCACTTCTTGATTCGTTTAGTCATGTGAAACACTCTCACGATCACATGGTAAGGATTCCGGGCCAATGGCATCAATGATGACTAGTGCGCTTACTAGTGCCGCAGTGATGCCAGCTCCCGCTTTCGAGCAGTTTCAGCAATAATGAGTCACATGTCAGATATTGTGCATGAGGTGCACAGGACGTACGGGTTGGACACTTTAGTATGTGGTCACAGGTTTCCGTTGACAGAAAGGCACAAGTGGCCCTGGTTGAAGGCAACAAATGTGAATTGGCAGTGGTGGCGTGGAAGGCTAGACGTTGGCTATGTTCGAATAGCTATTGCAACAGGAAGTTGATATGCAAGTGAGATTGGTCTCGAGCCTTATATCAACTACTTTTAATGAACGACATGTACATGAATGCTATCACCTGGGCTGGAGGGGCAAGGCTGGTGTGACTTCTCATAAAGTGTCCTCATCAACATTTTTTTTCACTAGAATCAGATTATCCAGAAACACTTCTAACTGCAAAGTACAGCTTAGCACAAATGAGATCAGCATGAATCTTACCCACAGAAAAAAAATGCCATTCTCCACAGGACTTGTTTGATGGCAGATTTTAATTCAGCAATCCCTTCAGCTGAGTATTGGGTCAAATCCCAGCTGACAGCCTCAGTCCCAGGTTCTGCTGCTTGTTGGCCCTATTGACTTGTGGTACACATGTGAGGGTATATATACATGCAAGCATGTACCATGTCACTAGCTATACAGTATGACAAATGTCTATGATGGTGGCTTAAGGCATACTGTACTCTATGTACCATTCAGTGTATGGGCCATATGATGTAAGACCTATGATGTAAGTCTGGTGCTCTGGTTTACTGATGTGGTAACTGGCTTTGGATCCCTTATGTGCATTATCTGGCAATCTCTTCAGGCATTAGAGCAGCTCTGGTTCAACAGAATGCTGCACTTGGTAAGCAATGAAATATTTAATACAGAGAACTTGAGACATAAGAAAAGAGAAAACATGTTCTATGGATCTACAAGAGACAGATTACTGAAGTCAAGAATCACCACCTCTTCTGACCTGAAAGAAATCACAAGATAATGGCCATTCCACTGTACATGAGTTGTCTTCCCAGATCTCTCAGGTAGCTGAACAACTACCTTCCCAGTGACTATATCCTTCATCCTGGATATCTTGGTTTCCCACACCATGTTATCATTGAGGTGGAGCATATCTGGGGGGTCATTAGATGAGGAAATCTGAGTAGGGGTTGGGCCTGGAATCCCAAAATCCCATCCTTCCCAGCGGCCAACCCCTAATACATAATAAAAAACCCAAACTTTTGAGCCATCTATTCCAAGGACCTGCACTCCCTCACCAACCACTACCTTATCCCCATACTGGATACCCACATTCTGGAACCTCATATTACCCATAACTTCTCCTGTCCAGATATCCCATGCCTGAATGGATTCCTTATATATGCAGAAAACCTTGGACCCATCCCCTGATACCTTGAGGACACTAACACTGCCTCCAGGTACATTGATTGTCTGGAGGAGTCCCCCTTTCTCAGCATTCCAGATATTGATCTTCTCATCTGCATACCAGACAAAGATCAATTTATTGTCAAATTGCCGGGTGTTACTTTGGTGGGAGCCTTCAGCCAGGATTTGGAGGGACCCCTTGTGGAGGCTAGCTGAGATACCCCAGGTCTTTATTACTCCATCTGGCAAATCACTTGGGATGATGAGCCCATTTTTTAGTTTCAGAGCAGTAGACTTGGTTGGGGCTAAGGTGAGGGGTGTGGACTTTGGATTGGTCACAATTGGGCCTGTTGATGAGGCACCAATCTGCCAGAACTTGACTGTATCATCATAAGATGCTGAGATGAGGGTAGAGGGGGAAGAAAATGCAAGGGAGGCAACATGCCCAGTATGGCCAACAAATGTCTCAATGAGGTGAGGGTCTGAGCCAGTGATGTCCCAAACATAGATATGGTTAGCACGACCATTGACAACACCAGCTATAAGCTTGTGATCAGGGGAGAAACAACAAGAGTCAAGGCTATCATTGATGTGAAACTTTGCCACAACAAGTCTAGAGTTGATGTTGTGAACCATGACACCATCCCTTCCATATAAAACAAACTGGGTACCACCTGGGGAGAAAGAAACTTCATGGCCATTATATGTGGGTCCAACTTTGTGACCATTAGTGTCCCACTGCTGAACAGTTCCACAATTGGATGCAGATATGAGGCATTGATGGTCTGTGGGGGAGAACCTAACACAATACACCATTTCATGGTACTCTATAATTTGATGACACTCCCCCTTCTGAATGTCCCACAAACGAAGTGTCTTGTCATTAGATCCTGATGCAATTGTAGTGTGGTCTGCTGAAATTGCAACAGAGATAACCTCCGCAGTGTGGCCATGAAATGTCTTGACAACACCACCAGTCTGCATATCCCAGAGCTTGACAGTCTTGTCATAGCTTCCAGATACAAGTGATGTCTCATCTGATGAGAAGGTGACAGATACCACTCCATTTGTGTGCCCAGAGAGGACAGCTGTCTGGCTGCCTGTGATTGCATCAAGGATACAGATGTCCCCATTTAAAGACCCAACTGCAATAGAGTTGTTCCAGCATGAGAGGGACATTAACATCTTTTTCAGAAAAGCTGTGCGGAAACATATCCCCCATTCTGCTGAGAGACCCTCTACCACCTTAACAACGTGCAAGAGCTCTGGACTGTAGCACTCATGGAGCCAAGATGATGAAGGGGAAAATGGGAGGGCAGAATGGTATAATTGGGAAGGAGAGTTGTGGATCAAATCAAAATGTTCCAGAAGTAATCTTCGGCTGTCATTTATCCACATGCATGAACCACCTGTCTGAACAGGGAACATGAGTACAAACCTCAGAAAATAGTCTATTACAGTACTCACCAAAGCATACCACTGCTCAACATCATTGATGGCATAAACCCCAACACCAAGATTCTCTGTGAGAGCAAGGACCTCAATCCAATACAGCAAATGTCTTGTGAAGAACTCCTTGATTGCTTTCTGCACTTCCCCAATATGAGAGCTACTACTAGGGACAATCAAGAGGTGTTTTGACCAGAATCTGCATGCATATTCCAAAGCTTCTCCAATGTGAACCTTCTTATGAGTAGAAAGGTCTGTGACCTCACTGAGAACAGCATAGTCATCAAGGTTGCAGATGTTCCTCTTCAGCCTTTTCCCCATCAGGTGGAAGCATGAAAGCAGAACCTCTTCATGATGAACTGCAGGTTCCACAAAGAACCGCCCATCTTTGCACCGGGCTGGGTCCATGAGGAAGTCAGGGAATGACTTGTGGAAGGCTCTGATGGGGTCTTCTGTGTTCTCAGGGACAAGGAGGAGAGAATGGAGAGAATGGAGAGTGGCAGAGATGTTAGACATCCTTAGTAGCTCTGAAAGTGCTGTCATTGAAAGGGGGTTAAGCACAAGCAACACTGCCCCAACTGTGGTCCTGAAATGGGAGTAGATTTCCTCAGCATCTGTGTCCATGTCATCAATTGCCTGCTCTAGGACTTGGGTATAAAGGAGGTCAATCCCAGACCTTCCTTCATGAGTGGTATTTTGTGGGAGAGAGATAATCCGGTTGAGCTGTTCAGTGGGTGTGTGGTTCTTGAATGCAATGAATTTTACAACTGTTGAAGCATAGATGAAGAGACCAGCAGACTTTTTACAGAGAATGTTGATATCTGATGGATTTGGCCAATCTTGTGTGAAGTTGCAGTTGCTCCGAGTTTCAGAAATTTCAGCCAACTGAGTCCTGAAGAATAGCTTGATATCACTATCCACCAAGGATCGTTTGACATCATGCAGCCTTAGAATTTCTGTGATGGGTCGGAGTGACTTGAGACGAAACCCAGATCGGATCCGGGGCTCTGGACGACCAGTGATAAAGAATTTGACATTGGGGATCTTGTCTGCATAACGGGAGAGCACAGAAAGGAGGGCAGAGGCGGGTTCTTCATCCTGGCACTCGTCAAGAGCATCAACGATGACAAGGGTCTGAATCTGGGTTGAGTATAGCGGGTCGAGGATAATCTTCTCCATCTGCGAACAGAGAGACTCCCGTCCAACACCAGGATTGGCCCTCAAGACCCGGAGCAGCTGCTCTCGAAAGGGGAGGTACCGATAGGCAAGCTGAAAGGCGAGAGTTGGGAAGATTGCTTGAAGGTTACTCCTATCCTCGAAGTCTCGCGAGCAAAAGAAGCTTGCGCCAAGCATTCCGTCTGCGAAGCTGATCTCAGCAAACGTCTGGGCGATGGTCGACTTCCCGGTCCCTGCAAGGCCATTGAGCCAGAACACCCGATGGTCATGTTCATCCTTCAGCCAATGTTCGAGTTGCAGGAGAACATCTGCCCTGGTTCCCCTCAGACACCCCCGCCCAACCCTGGAACTGTACCCGGCATCATCGGTGTGGCGCATGTTTTCTAGAAGACGGCGGTCCGCGTGTTCCTATTTACAGGTTACTACAAAACATGGGACCAGAAGGGGGTAAGACTCACGATCGGCTGACAGCCTTCGTTGTAGATGTCCCGTCGCAGCGAAGTCTGAGCATATGTCAGCTATGATAAGAACAGGTCTTTTGGGAGACCAAACCTGGTAGTCCATCAAAGCATCGCGAGTATCCTCCACCAGACGATTAACCTCCTGTGCATTCTTGGGGATTCCGAGGAAACATGCGAGGCCCTCCTGGGTTGCCACTGAGCCCATGGCTTGGCCAATCTCTTCCAATTTCCTGCCAATCCCGACGTGCGTCAGACCTATCCCTCAATCTTGGAGAATATGGGCTCACCCTTCCAGCTCCTTTGTCCTCTTCCCCTCGTTGATGTCGCCCGGAAAGATGGGCCCAGAGAGCAGTTCAGAAACCTTTTTGACCCTGAGTGCCAACAATCCTATGGCATGTTCATTCACCTCCGTTCGCTAGAACCACTAAGCATCGAGAATCGGATGTGCAGGAAGGATGTCATACCTCGCAACTGCCGAGAATAACACAGAGATATCCCGCGACGGATTTGAGTGGACCGGGGGCACCCGCAGAGTCTCTCACCCCAAGGAGCAATTCGGAGGTGGCACGGTTCGATTTCTTCTCATCAGTGGCGGCGTTCGGTTCGAGGGTCTCGCCGGGACGAGCAGCTTCTGGTCCACAGTTTGGAAGGACAGGGGCGTCTGCATGTGAGAAGGAATGATGAGACGCCGATCAAAACGACCACGCTCACGTACCGTCGGGCTTCCCGTCGTGCGAGATCGAAGGAACAGATGGAGAGGGATGGACTGCCTCAAGCTCTCCACTATGTCCACTTCCCACAGCAACCCCGACGTCTGTGTGTGGGTGCGAATCCATCTGACCGGCTTTCCCTCCGTCGACGTCTGCCTCCCCCCCTTCTTGACCGCCATCACTTCCATGCGCTGGGACAGATTCCGGTCCATCTGGCTGGAGGGCTTGATCCATCGAAAAAACTTGCTCTCCAGCTGTGTCGGCTTTATCCCCTTCTCCGTCGTAACTTTCGCCCACTGCGGCGTAAGGTTCTGGTTGCTGAACCGAACTCGCTGAGTCAACCCCCTCCTCACCGGGGTCCGTCGCCGTTCCATCCGGTTTGCGTTTTTTTCCTGTCAGTAGGTTTTTGGTTTTCTTCTTCAATTTGGAGAGTGAGCCTCGTATATCGACCATGTTGGTGTTGGATCAGCGTAGGTGGTGGTGCGATAGATGGTGGTGCGATAGATGGTGGTGCGATAGATGGTGGATGATTGGCGCTCAGTGCCGATGCAAACGCGGTTATGTGGCGGAATATTCGCCGGTTCAAATTTCTGCTCAATTTCTCGTGTCGTTCCTCCATACCAGTCATTTACATATACGAAATACTTCAACGTTTTATGGCTGAGTGCTCAGGACGATTACCTACACCGGTATCCCTGTGACTTGTAGTCCAACTCGTCGCCGCTTCGGCTCTGGGTATTCCTCCCGCCATGACCTCGCACAAATTACTCGAAAAGGCGTCCAAATCACCCGTACGGAAGACCCGGACCACCCTCCAAGCTGAACCCCAGACCGTTGGGAAGGCCAAATGGATTGCGAACAAGGTTCGGCATACTGAGAATATACAGAGGTTATACAGGTAAATGCCACGGTCCCGACAAGCACCTTCGGGCTACCCTGCGACCACGATCGAAGTCACCGTGGAGGGAGAGGACAGGAGCATGGGGTCTATTATCGGTGACGTGTATGCGATGGTGAAGGATTGCACCAAGATGGGAGGGGGGTGTTTGGGATGACCAATGCGTTGAGAATACGTTTGGCAGAAGAGCGTCCAATCATTCAATACATCCGCCTACAGTGCCCAGGGTTCCACGTCAATGTCGGCTTCGGGGGTGGCAGATGTGGTGTTTATTCGTACCTTCGGGGGAATTCGTGGTGACACGCCCACCATGGACTTGCAAGACCCTGGAATGGGCGGTGGTTGCGCTTGCGATGAAAGCCATGCCGAGTGGAGCAGATCAAGCATGGTACACAATTGATGCAGGTGCACATTGCGGACCAGCAGAGAACAGCGAGAGCGGGTGTGACATGTGGATGAATAGAAGGCCGGTGGAAATGAAAACACATGGACGATACAGATCCATAGCTAGTCGTGGCCAGCACGGTCCAAACGGGGGACAGGTGGGAGAATACGCTGGGATGATGTTAGCGAACAGGAACCGCTTGGCCAGAACGCATTGCCGGGAACAGCATGGGTCCGGAATTACAAAAGACGCGGTTGGCGATATCGAGAATGGATTTCTGTCCGAGTCGTAGGACTCGGATATGATCGGATATTTGTCGGACCTGAAACCGATACATCTGCGTCGGGTGACAAAACGATGGGAAAGCTCTGGCACATCCCCGGGTTTTGGAATCACCATGAAGCTTCTGGACGAACTATCAAAGCACACGAGTACGATATCGTAGAGCCTTCCCACCAAACCGGGCTGGATGCGGCATATGAGACGATCCCGGGGGTGAGCTTCGTAATGGCTAGAATGGCTTCCATGGACATCTCGAACATCCGGGAGATATTTCGAATGTTGTCCCGACTGGTGTTCTTGTTGCGGAGGGGGGACGGCTGATCGGATACGGTCAACTCGATGTGATCTCTAGAGCTGGCCCCATCAACCTTGCCACCTGCCCGGACCATGGAGACCGCCGAGATCTGGTCTCGTGCATCCCAACCGCTTCTTATACCGCTCGGCGTACATCTTGCATCCCCTGCCGACACGAATCGGGAAGTGGAGGTCGAGGGAGACGGGTCAATTGTGGGATAGAGTGGCAGTAGGAGAGAGGTAAAGTAGGGGACCGAATGCGGTGGAACCTATGACACGCTGTTGGCGACTTTGTTGGAGTCGGAGAGAGAGTAATTGAGAAGAGCAGCTTGAAGTGTAAGGGGCGAACGCGGCGAGGTGGGAATGCCGGGTGAGCGTTCCGTTCATCCTGCCCTATCGATGGATTGATAACAGTTCCGCGTTTCTCGACTTGGACACAACAGTTAAATGTCGAGCCACTGCTTGCCCAGCATAGCGACGAATGTGGCGAGGAGGAAAGCAACCAAGGCGGTTTAGACGTGGAAGATGGCGGGTTATTCCGTTAAGAGCAAACAATATCGGCACCGGTTGGGGTGTTTCAAGGGAGGGATTGGTGAAAATATTGAGGAATTTGGAGTTCACTTCATCGGGTTCGAGTTTGTCCTCAACATCGACGATGGAAACGGGCGTGACCGTGGAGAACAGACCGGCCTAATCCCCGAGAAAACGAGTTTAACACACCACGGCAGAAGCGGATGCGAAAAAGGGACTCACAAGCATCAGCATGATGCTCAGGCTTCGTGAATCCACAACTGGACCCGTTGATCCAGTGTTCGAACTTGCCGTAGAACCCGACGCGGTCAACTTGAGAGGAGCGTTGGCTATATCTCAGACTAGAAACTAAAAACGCGGTCACCGGGAGTTGACAACGAAAACTCGAAATGTAGGGAAACGAAGGAACCAGACACACGTTTTTGGGGTGATAGTCACTTCCTCCATGTGGAATGAAGGTCTGCGAAGGAAGAATGTGCTTGGCGGGCCACGAGAAATGGAGAGAGGCCAACTTGGCTTGATCAGAGTGTAAGAGTGAGCGCGGTGTCGATCGAAATAGGTGAACGAGAACGTGAGTGACTCCATGAATACACTGGGAAGATTTATGGTCACTGCAGTCCAGCTGAACCAAAGGACGGACTTGAGGGACTTCACTCTATGGCGGGTTGAGCTTTGACGCGACCATGGGCACGAGAGAACAGGGTCATCAACTTTCTCCAGTGGATTCGGATAGTCCAGGTCAATCGCAACACCTCCACCCATTCACCGGTTCACACAATCCCATAGTTCGTCGGAGGGTCTCTTCACCGGCTCGCCTGCGGTCACCACATAACGCATGTGTATTTTTCAAACCTCCGCCACCCTCCGTTCGACAGAGGGCATCTCACTACAATGGCAACCTTCTCCGACTCGTATACATTAACGCCCCCGCCACGGAAAATCGCGATCTCATGGGGCGGACATCACTCAACAAGTTACACAATGCATCTGTCTCCCTTGACCCCACAAGTTGCTGAATATAGAGGCGGGGCGGATGGGGATGGACGAAAGACCAGACAAACAGGATGAGCGTAGCTCGGAGAGGACACCACAACGGAGGAAGATGCAAGGTGGATTTCCCCTCGTTAAATCTAATCCCGTGAACATGAGGTGCGACGGTTAAAGCGCGCGTTCCCATCTATGTTCAGACTGCCCTCGATTTACGGACAGCATAGAAAGACATACCATCTAGTTTTCTTACCGAGAGTAGGAAGTCGGTGATGTCGTACTCGCCCTCGCCTCAGAGTGGTGATAGAACTAACAAACCCAGAAGACTTTGAGTGGTTGGCCATCGCATCCGTGATGGCTGACGAGGAAACTCCACTGGACGATTGGGAGCGAAGGAGGGGATAGCTGACACTGCACTTCGTGATTGACCCCAAAACACCGTCCGTGGCAGGTCCGGGAACCACGGGAGAATACAGTCGACTGGGATCGAGGGGGCGGTGGTGCGGGTTTAGATGTGCCTCCTTCGAGGGATGACACGGCCTTGGCTATCTCTACCATCGTCGCTGCGTAGAGAATACACCGACGTCCTCCGTACAGAAGACACATCTTACTCCGGATGGCTTGGAAAGCACCAAACAGACTGGGGGCGGGATCTGTTGCGATGACGAGTTACAGGGACTGGACAGGGTCATCTAGGTAAACGCCGAGCGGTCCCTGGTTCCTGGAGCCGGCCTCGTAAGACTCTGGAGATTTCGCAGCTCGGTCAGTTTGCGGACCCACAGCGCTCCGCACGTAATACGTCCAATATATATCCCCATTCTGGGTGCGACTGATTCTCCTCTCCCAACGTCCTCACCCTTCCTGCCACCCACTCCCTCCACTCAGCTCGACCCCCTTCGTCTCCCGCAGCACATCGAGCCCGACCTTTCCTTTGAATTCCTCCCTGGCTTCTCGTAGCGTATCATGGGAGAAGTAACTATCAGCCCAAAAGCGTGCGTCTGATAGGGCCTGCCCTTCTTCAATCCTTTACTGACGCGCTGCTTTCGCTCCCAGCCTGGAGGATGCAGTGCTCAAGGCATTGTCATCTCTCTTTCCGAATCTCCTCGGGTCGGCTAGCAGCGCCCGCGTCGAGTTCTACGACAAGTTTCAGCGAGAGGCCGACGAGTACGACAGCGACTTTATGAAGAAATACGATGAAGACTTGAACACCGCCTTGATCTTTGTGAGCATTCTTTCTTTCCCTCGTATTTACCTCGATCGTGATTCTAACTTTTGGGGGGGAGGAAGACCGGTTTGTTCTCCGCCGTCACATCCGCCTTCGTCGTCGACGTCCAAACAACCTACAACCCGGTTACCAGCAAAGAAACTATCAGCTCCTCACAATTATGGCCAGCGTCTCGCTAGAAAACGTCCCCACCAGTGAAAACGCCGCCATCCCCTAATGGACCGGCCCCGATCCCGCTGTCGTCCACGTCCAAACCATCCTCTACTCTAGCTTGGCCGCTTCACTCCTTGCCGCGTTTATCGCCATGTTGGGAAAGTAATGGCTCAATCGTTACGCTCAAGTCGAGATGCGTGGGTCCGTTATCGATCGCAGTCGGCATCGGCAGCGCAAGATGAACGGCACGGTCGCCTGGCGCTTCGGCTTTGTCATGAGGTGATTGCCTCCCATGCTTGGGGCCGCCCTCCTCCTTCTCGGTTACGTGCTGTCCAACTACCTCCTCTTCATCAACAAAGCTGTTGCCGACGTCCCCATTCAGTCTCCTCTTCTACTTGCTCATCGTATCCGCTGCTACTCTATCCTACAACTGCCCATTCCAAACCCCTGCCTCCCTCATCCTCCGTTTCTTGATCCGTTTCGACGACGAACACAAGAGGTACATCAAACGAACCAGGAATTGGTTCAGGGTCATCTTCTCTTGGGGGAAGGAGGGGCTATCGAGAAGTCTGGCGGTCCCCACGGTTTTGGCAGGTTCGGAACAGTCGACGGAGCGAACCCGGAACACATCGAGTTGCCCATGGCCAACACGACTGACCAGCCAACCCCGCTGTTTGGGATGGCCACGTCTTGGACTCGAACTGCATCACCTGGGTGTTTGGGATGTCAATGAACCCGGATGTAATCATGGCCATCATGAGCTTCATCCCCGAGGTTGTTTGGTATGCTGGCGTCCGGACCACTCCGCTCGAACGGCTCTACGACACGGTCCTCGAGTGCTTCGATCGTTCGCCCGGGCGACTCGTGGTGATCCCCAAGCTGAGGAACAAGGCGTACCTCAGCCTCGCGATCCAACGCAAGTGCATCGGTCACGAGTCCGACGAGGTAGTCTTCAAGACCATCTCGAACCGACACCCGGTCATGGGAAGACGTTACGGAGGAGACTCGGATCTGGAATCGACCCTGGGGATCATCGATCGTGTCTTCGGTGACTTCGAGCCCATGTACTGGCAGAATTTTACCCTCAATATTCCCCGCCATGCTTGGATGGGCCGCGTCCTCCTCCACCGTGCCTGGGACGTTCTCAGGAAAGGCGAAGCTTTGCCCGATGACATCAAGGAGTTCGTGCTTCACTCCCTCCAATTGGAACCTCCCTCCCCCTCCGGCGCCGATCGTCGCGGACTGTCTGCTTATCATTGGCCTATTGCTCGGAATCAAGTTGCACGTCGATGACCTGTTTGTCGTCGACAAGAGGTGAGTTGAACCGACACGCGTTCTTTACAATACGAGGCTGAATCATCGCCACGCCGCAGTCACGAATGCAGCCCCCAGATCACGAGGATCTACGACAAGCTCACCGCAACGTTCGGGAGCGCCAACCCTACCGCGGACGAGATCGGTCATGCGCTGGAGGCCATGGAGCTGATCGCCCCCCTCTGCGAGAACGATATCGCCCAGAAGAGTTACCAGTTATTCCATGTCGTCATGCAGACCCCCGTCTCTCCCGCCTATTCTCCGGAGAAGAAACGGGAAGCGTCTCGCCTGACTACGCATGGGACCTACAAGTGGGACAAGTTCCTGCCGTGGGTCGAAGATCCTCAAGATATCACCACGTTCCTGGACCACCACTTCGACTTGGCCACCAGGGGTGGTCAAAACCAGGACGAGCCGATCCAGAACGCTCTTCACGCATTAGCCTACGCGTCTGGACCGGTCACCATCGAGACCATCAAGCCGTTCGACCCGACCGAACCTTCCTTCGTCCGCGGTATCTGCTACATGTCCCAGAATGACAAGCCATTCCAACTGCGCAAGGCCGCGCTCTTCTTCCTCCCCCTCATCGGGGATAGATGGTTCAACACCCCCCACCTGATCATGGAGCCCGATCAAATGAGGAGCTTGTGCGTCGACTGGGCCTCTGCCGTCGACGGCATCGAACACACCTACGATGTCCAGAAGGCTACTCTCGCGGTCCTTTTCGGAATGGTCAACTCTTCCCACTGGCATACTCACATCGTTATGGAGAAATGTAAATTATTGGAGTACTTTACGTCGGTTCCGGACGACTCCCAGCCTCTGGGGAGGTGCATTGACAATCCGGAATTGATGGACGCCATCGCGAACGTAGAACACCCGGCGGCTATGGTCCTTTGGTTGGCGATCTTGTGGTTGAAGTATAAGGAGTTAATCCCTCAGGTGCAGGAGCAACTGGAGACTGTTACGAAGGAGGTCACGTAGGATAGAAGAAGGATGGACCTGGATATGTATCTGCCAGTGATGGACTCGGAGTTGAGGAAGGCTGAGGACACGTTGATGCAGTGCAAAACGTGGTCTACTGACCCGGCTGCCCTGGCTCTGAGGATGAAGATAGATAACCTTCAGCAAGCCAGGGCCTTGTTTGTCACCCTCAAGAGGGATTTACCGCTGTCTTGTCTTGATCGTGTTGATGGCTAGTACATTCTCGTCTGTCTTTCCCTACATGGGTGCTATTGTGTTACCTGTGTTTGTCGCTTTGTGGTTTATGCAGTTTCCATCTTTCTCTCTTTGTTTTTGTTTCTGCTCAAGGTCTTCCTGCTCTAAACATGTTACCATGAATGTGGACCCCCACTTCTGTGGGATTTTGCCTTAGTGATCACATACTTTGTTTGTTACATGCATATATTCTATGGACAACCTCTCTGAATCTATCAGCTAGTTGTATAGTATGAGTCTGAACACCGTCCTTGTCAAGCAATGAGATATTTAGTACAGAGAACTTGAGGCATAAGTAAAGAGAATGCATGTTCTACATGTAGGTCTACTAGAGAGACACATCACTGAAGTCAAGAATTACTACTTCTTTTGAGCTCAAAAGAACCACAAGATAATGGCCACCCCACTGTGCATGAATTGCCTTCCCAAATCTTCTAGGTAGCTGAACAACTATCTTCCCAGTGACTATATCCTTGACCCTGGACTTCCCAGTTTCCCACACCTTGTTATCATTGAGGTAGAGCCTATCTGGGGGGTTTTCACCACTTGAAAACAGCACAGGGGGTGAGCCTGGAATCCCAAAATCCCATCCTTTTTGATTAAACCACCCTGATCCCAAAACATAAACCCAAATTTTTGAGCCCTCTATTCCAAGGAACTCCATTCTCTCACCAGCCACCATTCCATCCCGAGTCTCAATGTCTACATCCTGGGCCATCACCTTGCCCACAACCTCTCCTGTCCAGATATCCCATGCTTGAGTGGATTCCCCATACCCACAGAAAACCTTAGCCCCATCCCCTGATACCCTGAGGTCCTTAACACTACCTCCAGGTACATTAATTGTCTGGAGGAGTTCCCCTTTCTCAGGATCCCAGAAGTTGATCTTTTCATTTGCATACCAAACAAAGATCAATTTATTGTCAATCAGCTGTATGTTACTCTGGTGGGAGTCCCCAGCTGGGATTTGGAGGGGTCCCTTGTGGAGGCCAGTCAAGATGCCCCAGGTCTGTACTACCCCATCTGGCAAATCACTTGGGATAATGAGCTTGTTTTTTGCTTTCATAACAATAGACTTGGTTGGGGCTAAGGTGAGGAGTGTGGACTCTGGATTGGTCACAATTGGGCCTGATGATGAGGCACCAATTTGCCAGAACCTGACTGATTTGTCTTTAGATGCTGAGATGAGGGTAGAGGGGGAAGAAAATGCAAGGGATGTAATATAGCTAGTATGGCCAATGAGGGTCTCAATAAGGTGAGGGTCTGAACCAGTGATGTCCCAAACATGGATTTTGTAACCAGCAACAACAGCTACAAGCTTGTGATCAGGGGAGAAACATGGAGCAACATCTTTGTCAATGTTGGTCATACTATGAAGTTTTGCCACAACAAGTCTGGAATTGGTGCTGTGAACTGTGACACCATTCTTTGTGGATAGAATAAACTGGGTGCCATCTGGGGAGAATACAATTTGGTAGCAATTATATGTGGATCCAACCTTGTGACCATCAATGTCCCACTGCTGAACAGTTTCACCAGATACAGATATGAGGCACTGAAGGTCTGTGGGGGAGAACCTGACACAATTCACCTCCTCCTGGTGCTCAATGATTTGATGACACTCCCCCTTCTGAATGTCCCACAAACGAAGTGTCTCATCAAAAGATCCTGATACAACTGTAGTGTGATCTACTGAGATTGAAACAGAGAAAACCCAACCAGTGTGGCCATGAAATGTCCTGATAACACCACCAGTCTGCACATCCCAGAGCTTGACGGTCATATCATCACTTCCAGATACAAGTGATGTCCCATCCAATGAGAAGGTGACAGATCTCACTTGATCTGTGTGCCCAGAGAGGACTGCTGTCTGGCTGCCTGTGATTGCATCAAGGATGAGGATGTCCTTGTTTGTAGACCCAACTGCAATAGTGTTGTTCCAGTATGAGAGTGAATATGGAACATCATTCAGAAGAGCGGTACGGAAACACATCCCCCATTCTTCTGAGAGACCCTTGACCACCTTGACCTCCTGTGAGAGCTCTATCCTGTAGCATTCATGGAACCAAGATGAGGAAGGGCTGAATGGGAGGGCTGAATGATATAATTGGGAAGGAGAGTCATGGATTGTATCAAAATGCTCCAGAAGTAATCGCTGGCTGTCATTTGCCCACATACATGAAACACCTGCCTGAACAGGGAATATGAGTATAAGCTACAGTAAAGAGTCTACACAGAACTCACCAAAGCACACCACTGTTCAACATCATTCATGGCATAAACCCCAACACCAAGATTCTCTGTGAGAGCAAGGGCCTCAATCCAGTACAGCAAATGCCTTGTGAAGAACTCTTCAATTGCTTTCTGTACTTTCTCAACATGAGAGCTGCTGCTAGGGACCATCAGGAGGTGTTTTGACCAGAATTTACATGCATATTCCAAGGCTTCTCCAATGTGAACCTTCTTGTAAGTAGAAAGGTCCATGACCTCACTGAGAACAGTGTAGTCATCCAGGTTACAGATATTCCTCTTCAGTCTTTCCCCCATCAGGTTGAGGCATGAAAACAGAACCTCTGCATGATGAACTGCAGGCTCCACAAAGAACTGTTCAGCCTTGCACCGGACTGGATCCATGAGGAAATCAGGAAATGACTTGTGGAAGGCTCGGATGGGGTCTTCTGCACCCTCAGGGACAAGGAGGAGAGAATGGAGGGACCGGAGGGTAGTGGAAATGCTGGAGACTTTCAGTAGGTCTGAAAGTGCTGTCATTGAAAGGGGGTTAAATACAACTAACACTGCCCCAACCACAGTCCTGAAACGGGAGTAGATCTCCTCAACATGTATATCCACATCATCAACTGATTGCTCTAGGACCTGGGTGTAAAGGAGGTCAATCCCAGACCTTCCCCCATAAGTGGTATCCTGTGGGAGAGAGAGGATCCGGTCTAGCTGTTCAGTGGGTGTGCGGTTCTTGAATGCAGCTAACTTTACAACTGTTGAAGCATAGATGAAGAATCCTGCTGCTTTTTCACAGAGAACATTGATGTCTGATGGGTTTGGCCAATCTTCTGTGAAGTTGCAGTCACTCTGGGCTTTGGCAATTTCGGCTAACTGAGTCCTGAAGAACAGCTTGATGTCACTGTCCACTAAGGAACATTTGACATCATGTAGCCTGAGCACTTCTGTGATGGGTTGGAGTGACTTGAGACGAAACCCGGACCGGATCCGAGGCTCCGGACGACCAGTGATAAAGAATTTGACATTGGGGATCTTGTCTGTATAATGGGAGAGCACAGAGAGGATAGCAGAGGCGGGCTCTTCATCCCTACATTCATCAAGGGCATCAATGATGATAACTGTCCTAATGCAGCTGGTTCTTAGTGGGCCAACAATGATTTTCTCCATTTGGGAACAAAGGGACTCCTGCGCGATACCAGGGTTGGCCCCCAGAACTCAGAGAAGCTCCTCTCGAAATGGGAGGTACCGGTAGGCAAGCTGAAAGGCAAGAGTTGGGAGGATTACTTGGAGATTGCTCCTATCCTCGAAATCTCGCGAGCAAAAGAAGCTCGCCCCAAGCTTTCCATCCATGAAGCTGATCTCGGCAAATGTCTGGGTGATGGTTGACTTTCCGGTCCCCGCAAGGCCATTGAGCCAGAACACGCGGTGGTCCTGCTCATCCTTCAACCAATGTTCAAGCTGTAGGAGGACATCCGCCCTAGTTCCCCTGAGGCACCCCTGCCTGTTCCCGGAATTGTACCTGGCCCCATTTGTAGGGCACATGCTTTCTAGAAGACGACGATCTGACTCTCCCTATTTGCAGATTATCATAGAGGCTTGGGCCATAGGAGGGTAAGACTCACGATTGGTTGAAAGTTTTCTTTGTCAATGTCTTGTCGTAACGAAGCCTGAGTATATGTCAGCTACAACGAGAGCTAGTCTTTTGGGAAACCAAACCTGGTAGTCCATCAAGGCGTCGCGAGTATCCTCCACCAGACCATTAACCTCCTGTGCATTCTTGGGGATTCTGAGGAAAAGTGCGAGACCCTCCTTGGTTACCACCGAGCCCATAGTTTGGCCAATCCCTTTCAGTTTCCTGGAAATCCCCGATGTGCGTCAGACCCGGCCCTCGGATCTTGGAGAATATGGGCTCACCCTTCCAGATCCTTTGTCCTCTTCCCCTCGTTGATGTCACCCGGAAATATAGGTCCGGAGAGCAGTTCAGAAACCTTTTTGACCCTGAGCGCCAACAATTCTATGCCATGTTCATTCACCTCCGTTCGCTAGAACTGCCGTAAGCGTTGAGAATCTGATGTGCGGGAAGGAGGCCATACCTGGCAATTGTCGAGAATAACACAGAGATATCCCGCGACAGACCTGAGCGCACCGGGGGAACCAGCGGAGTCTCTCACCCCACGAAGCAATTCGGACGTAGCACGGTTCGATTTCATCTCATCCGCAGCGGCGTTCGGTTCGAGAGTCTCGCCGGGACGAGCAGCTTCTGGTCCATAGTTGGGAAGGGCGGAAGTGTCTGCATGTCAGAATGAATGATGAGAGAAATGAATGATGAGAGAAATGAATGATGAGAGAGGACGATCAAAACAACAACGCCCACGTACTATCGGGTTTCCCGCCGTGCGAGATCGAAGGAGTGGATGAAGAGGACTGAACTTTCTCAAGCTCTCCACTGTGTCCACTTTCCGCAGCAACCTCGACGTCTGGGTGCGGGTGCGAATCCATCTGGCTAGCTTCTCCTCCATCGACGTCTGTCTCTCCCCCTTCTTGACTGCCACCTCTTCCATGCTCTGGGACAGATTCCGGACCATCTGGCTGGGGGGGTTGATCCGCCAAGAAAACTGGTTCTCCAGCTGTGCCGGCCTTATCCCCTTCTCCGTCGTAACTTCCGCCCACTGCGACGTGAGGCCCTGGTTGCAGAACCGAACTCGCTGAACCAACCCCCTCACCGGGGTTTGTTGCCGTTCCGTCCGGTTTGCGTTTCTTCCCTGTCAGTAGGCGCTTGGCTTTTTTCTTCATTTTGGAGAGCGAGCCTCGTATGTCGACCATGTCGATGTTGAATCAGCGTAGGTGATGGTGCGATAGATGGTGGTGCAATAGCGGATGATTGGCGCTCAGTGCCAATGCAAACGCGTTATGTGGTGGAATATTTGCCGGTTCGAATTTCTGCTCAAGGCTCGTGTCGGTCCTCCATACCAGTCATTTACATGTATGAAATACTTCAACATTTTATGGCTGAGTGCTCAGGACGATTACCCGCACTGATACCCCTGCGATTCGTAGTCTAATTCGTCGCCGCTTCAGCTCTGGGTGTTCCTACCGCCATGACCTCGCACAAATCACTCAAAAAGGCGTCCAAATCACCCGTACGGAAGATCCAGACCACCTTCCAAGCCGAACCCCAGACAGTTGGGAAGGCCAAATGGATTGCGAACGAGACTTGGCATACTGAGAATATACAGAGGCTATACGGGTAAATACTACGGTCCCGAGCAATACGTTCGGGCTACCCGCGACCATGATCGAAGTTGTTGCGGAGGGAGAGGACAGAAGCATGGGGTCTACTATCGGTGACGTGCATGCGGTGGTGGAAAATCACACCAAGATGGGAGGGGGGCGTTTGGGATGTTCGATGCGTTGAGAATACGGTTGGCAGAAGAGTGTCCAACCATTCAACACATCCGCCTATAGTGCCCAGGGTTCCACATCAATGTCGGCTTCGAGGGTGACGGATGTGATGTTTACTCATACCTTTGAGAAAATTCGTAATGACGCGCCCGCCATGGACTTGCAAGACCCTGGAACAGGTGGTGGTTGCGCTTGTGATGAAAGCCATGCCGAGTGGAGCAGATCAAGCATGGTACACAATTGGTGCAGATGCACATTGCGGACCAGCAGAGAACAGCGAGAGCAGGTGTGACACGTGGATGGATAAAAGGCTGGTGCCAATGAAAACAATTGGACGATACGGATCCATAGCTAGTCGTGGCCTGCACGGTCCGAACGGGGAGCAGGTGGGAGAATACGCTGGGAGGATGTTAGCAAACAGGAATCGCTTTGGCCAGAACCTCCAGGATGTCCACAAGGTTGCGCATTGCCGGGGACAGCATGTGTCCGGAATTAAAAAAGACACGGTTAGTGATGTCGAGAATGGATTCCCGTCCGAGTTGTGGGACTCGGATATTATCGGGTATTTGTCAGACTTGAAACCGATACATCTGCGTTGGGTGACGAAGCGATGGGAGAGCTCTGGCACATCCCCGGGTTTTGGAATCACCACGGGGCTTCTGGACGAACCATCAAAGCACACAAGTACGGTATCATAGAGTCTTCTCACTGAATCGGCCTGGATGCAGCATACGAGACAATCCCGGGGGTGAGCCTCGCAATGGCCAGAATGACTTCCATGGACACCTCTAACGTGCAGGAGACATTTCGAATGTTGTCCTGACTGGTGTCCTTGTTGTGGAGAGGGGACGGCTGATCGGATATGATCAACTCGATGTAATCGCTAGAGTTGGTCCCATCAACCTTGCCACCTGCCCAGACCATAGAGACCGCCGGGATCTGGTCTCGTGCGTCCCGACCGCTCCTTAGACCGTTCGGCGTACATCTTGTATCCGCTGCCGACACGAATCGGGAAATAGAGGGCAAGGAAGATGGATCAATTGTGGAATAGAGTGGCAGTAGGAGAAATAGGGGACCGAATGCGGTGAAACCTGTGACATGCTGGTGACGACTTTGTTGGAGCCGGAAGGAAAGTAACTGAGAAGATCGGCTTGAAGTGTGAGGAGTAAACGTAGGTGGGAATGCCAAGTGGCCATTCCGTTCATCTTGCGCTGTCGATGCATTGCTAGTTCTCGACTCAGACGCGACGGTTGAACGTCAAGCCACTGCTCGCCCAGTATGATGACAGATGCGGCGGGGGGAGGGTCTGAAGTGGCTCGGACGTGGAAGATGATGGGCTATTCGATTGAGAGCCGACAGCATCGCCACCAGTTAGGGTGTTCTCGAGCGAGGGACTGGCGGAGATCCTGAGGAATTCATAGCTCACTTCATCGGGTTCGAGCTTGTCCTCAACATCGACGATGGAAACGGGCGTGACAGTGGAGAACGGACCGGCCTAACCCCCGAGAAAACGAGTTCAACACACCACGGCAGAAGTGGATACGAAAAAGGGACTCACGACATCAGCATGGTGCTCAGACTTCATAAATCCGCGACAGGACCCGTTGATCCAGCGTTCGAACTTGCCGTAGGACCCGAGGTGGGCAATTTCGGAGGAACCTTGACTATATCTCAGACTTGGCACCCTTCAAATTAGAAACTAAAAATGCGGTCACCGGGAGTTGACAACGAAAACTTGAAACGTTGAGAAATGAAGGAACCGTACACACGTTTTCAGGGTGATGGTCGCGTTTTCCATGTGGCACGAAGATTTGCGAAGGAAGAGTGTGCTTGACGAGCTACGAGAGATGGAGAGAGTCCAGCTCGGCTTGACCAGAGGGTGTAAGAGTGAGCATGGTGTTGATCCAAATAGATGAACGGGCGTGCGGATGGCTCCATCAGGAACACTGGGGAAATTTCCGGTCATTGCCGTCCAGTTGAACCAAGGGACGGACTTGAGGGTCTTCACTCCATGGCGGGTTGAACTTGGACGCAACCATGGGCACGAGAGAACAGGGTTATCGACTTCTCCAGTGGATTCGGACAGTCCGGGTCAATCGCAGCCCCCCCCATTCACCGGTTCACACAATCCCATAGTTCGTCGGGGGGTTTCTTCACGAGCTCGCCTGCGGTCACCACGTAACGCATGTGTATTTGTTCAAACCCCCACCACCATGTGTTCGACAGATGGCATCTAACTACAATTGCAACCTCCTCCGACTCCTACACGTTGACGGCCCTGCCGCGGAAAACCGCGATCCCGTGGGGCGGACATCACTTAACAAGTCACACAATGCATCTGTCTGCCTTGGCCCCACGAGGTGCAGAGTATAGAGGCGGGGCGGATGGGGATGGACGGAGGACCAGATGAGTAAGATGAACGTGGCTCGGAGAGGATATCACAGCGGAGGAAGACACAATGTGGGTTCCCCCTCGTTAAATCCATGTTGTATGCGCTGCATGAGCCGCGCGGACCGGATGAAGCCTCCCTTGTGTTCGCAATCCAATACCGTGAGTATGAGTTGCGACGGTTAAGGCGTGCATCCTCATCTACATCAGCACTGCCCTCGATCTACGGACGGCATAGGAAGACATACCGCCTAGTTTTCTTATTGGGAGTAGGAAGTCGGTGATGTCGTACTCGCCCTCGTCTCAGAGTGGTGATAGAACTAACAGGCCGGGAAGACTTTGAGTGGTTGGCCATCGCACCCATGACGGCTGACGAGGAAACTACACTGGACGGGTGGGAGCGAAGGAGGGAAGAGCTGACACTGTGCACTTCGTGATCGACACTAAAGCAGCGTCCGTAGCAAGCCGGCGGCCGAGGCCAACACCCGATTCCGGGAACCACGAGAGAATTTTCGGCTGGGATCGAAGGCAGCGATGCGGGTTTAGATGGGCCTCTCGGGGGATTCGGACACGGCCTTGGCGATCCCTACCTTCGCACGTACAGAAGATGCGTCTTACTCCGGATGGCTTGGAAAGCACCAAACGGACTGGGGGCGGGATCTGTTGCGTTGACGAGTTACGGGGACTGGAGAGGGTTATCTGGGTAAACGCAGAGCGGATCCTGGTTCCTGGAGCCGGTCTCGTAAGACTCTGGAGATTTCGCGGCTCGGTCCGTTTCCTCATCGCCTGTCTGTACTCAGGTCGATTGACTCAGTCGCTGCCAAAGAACGAACCCTACGGGCACGCGCCGCGCGGGGATCCAGGACTGGGTCTCGAGTATCTCGCTCCCTTGCTTGTAGGCGGATGAACAGTGCAAGTAACCGCCTGTGGGAGTACTTGGAAACCACGATGCGAGGACATATCCCCAGCACCTTTCCTGATATGTGTCCGTTGTGTGACTGATCACTTGTTTGGATTTAGGTCGGTTAGAGCGGCGGTTGGTCCTCCCCCTCCCCAGTCGTCGTGAAAGAGGCCCCAGATTACCGGCAAATGCGTATCCCACCACGACCTGCGAGAACATCGAGATGGTTTGAAGACGAGGCGACACAACTCGGCACGGTTGGGTAATTCCATCCGGTGCCTGTCAGCACCCAGCCATCTATGTTCTTGCGGACCCATCTGGATCAGCGCTCCGTACGTAATACGTGCAATATATATCCCCGTTCTGGGTGCGACTGATTCCCCTCTTCCGACATTGGGCGCCATCCTCACCCTTCTTGCCACCCACTGTCTCCACTCAGCTCGACCCTCTTCGTCTGCCGCAGCACATCGAGCGCGACCTTTCCTCGGAATTCCTCCCCGGCTCCTCGTAGCGCATCACGGGAGACTCAGTAACTATCAGCCCAAAAAGCGTGCGTCTGATAGGGCCCGCCTTCTTCAATCCTTTACTAACGCGCTGCTTTCGTTCCCAGCCTGGAGGATGCAATGCTCAAGGCATTGCCATCTCTCTTTCCGAATCTCCTTGGAACGGCTAGCAGCGCCCGCGTCGAGTTCTACGACAAGTTTCAGCGAGAGGCCGACGAGTACAACAGCGACCTCATGAAGAAGTACGATGAAGACTTGAACACCACCTTGATCTTCGTAAACATCCGCTCTTTCTCTCGTATTTACCTCAACCGCGATTCTGACTTTGCGGGGGTAGTCCGGTTTGTTCTCCGCCGTAACATCCGCTTTCATCGTCGACGTCCAAAACAACCTACAACCTGATTACCAGCAAATGAACCATCAATTCCTCACAATTATGGCCAGTGTCTCGCTAGGGAACCCCCCCACCGGTGAAGACGCCACCATCCCTCATTGGACCGGCCCCGATCACACTGTCGTCCACTTCCAAGCCATCCTCTACTCCAGCTTGGCCGCTTCCCTCCTCGCCGCGTTCGTCGCCATGTTGGGAAAGCAATGACTCAATCGGTACGCTCAAGTCGAGATGCGCGGATCCGTTGTCGATCGCAGGCGGCATCGGCAATGCAAGATGAACGGGATGGTCACCTGGCACTTCGACTTCGTCATGGAATGTTTGCCCCTCATGCTTCAAGCCGCCCTCCTCCTTCTCGGTTATGCGCTCTCCAATTACCCCTTCATCAACAAAGCTGTCGCCGGCGTCCTCATTGGTTTCACAGCATTCGGTCTCCTCTTCTACTTGCTCATCGTTTCGGCCGCCACCCTATCCTACAACTGCTCATTCGAAACCCCCGCCTCCCTCATCCTCCGCTTCTTGATTCGTTTCGACGACGAGCACAAGAAGTACCTCAAGCGAACCAGGAAGTGGTTCAAGGACATCTTCTCCCGGAAGAAGAAGGGGCTGTCGAGGTCCAAGTCCGGCGGTCCCTACGGTTTTGGCAGGTTTGGGACATTCGATGGAACCGGCCTGGAACATATCGAGTTGCCCATGGCCAACGCGGCCGACCGGCCAACCCCGCTGTTTAATAAGGAGACCGATTGGGATGGCTACGTCCTAGACTCAAACTGCATCGCCTGGATGTTCGAGATGTCGATGGACACGGACGTCATCATGGCCATCATGAGGATGTCGTTTGGTATGCTGGCATCTGGACCACACCGCTCGAAAGGCTCTACGACACGGTCCTGGAGCGTTTCGATCGCTCGTCCGGACGACCCGTGGTAATCCCCAAGCTGAGGAACAAGGCCTATATCAGCGCCAAGGCCCTCCTCCACCCCGCGATCCAACGCAAGTGCATCGGTCACGAGTCCGACAAGGCGGTCTTCAAGTCCATCTTGAACCGGCATCCGGTCATGGGAAGACATTACGAAGGAGACTCAGATCTAGAATCAACCCTGGGGATCATCGATCGCGTCTTCGGTGACTTCGAGCCCATGTACTGGCAGAACTTTACCTTCAGTATTCCCCACCATGCTTGGATGGGTCATATCCTCCTGTACCGCGCCTGGGATGTTCTCAGGAAGGACGAAGCTTTGCCCGATGACACCAAGGAGTTCGTCCTTCACTCCCTCCGATTGGAACCTCCCCCACCGGCGCAGATCGTCGCGGACTGTCTGCTTATCATCGGCCTACTGCTCGGAATCAAGTTACACGTCGATGACCTGTTGGTCGCCGACAAGAGGTAAGTTGATATGGCACCTATTCTCTGATGCAAGGCTGAATCGTCACCATTCTATAGTCACGAATGCAGCCCCCAGATCACGAGGATCTACGACAAGCTCACGGCGACGTTCGGGAGCGCCAATCCCACCACCGACGAGATTGATTGCGCGCTGGTGGCCATGGAGCTGATCGCTCCTCTCTGCGAGAACGATATCGCCCAGAAGAGCTATCAGCTGTTCCACGTCGTCATGCAGACCCCCGTCTCTCCCGCCTATTCCCCGGAGAAGAAGTGGGAAGCTGCTTGCCTCACTACGCACGGGACTTACAAATGGGACAAGTTCCTACCGTGGGTCGAGGATCCTCAAGATATCCTCACGTTCCTGGACCACCACTTCGACTTGGCCACCAGGGGTGGTCAAAACCACGACGAGCCTATCCAGAACGCTCTTCGCGCGTTAGCCTACGCGTCTGGACCCGTCACCATCGAGGCCCTGAAGCGGTTCGACCCGACTGAGCCTTCGTTCGTCCGCGGTATCTGCTATGTGTTCCAGAACGACAAACCCTTCCAGCTTCGCAAGGCCGCGCTCTTCTTCCTCCCCCTCATCGGGGACAGATGGTTCAACACCCCCCATCCGATCATGGAACCCGATCAGATGAGGAGTTTGTGCGTCGACTGGGCCTCCGCCATCGACGGCATCGAGCACACCTACGATGTTCAAAAGGCTACTCTCGCGGTCCTCTTCGGAATGGTCAACTCTTCCCACTGGCGTCCTCACATCGTTACGGAGAAATGGAAATTATTGGAGTACTTTACGTCGGTTCCGGACGACTCTCAGCCTCTCAGGAGGTGCATCGACAATCCGGAACTGATGGACGCGATCGCGAACGTGGAAAATCCGGCGGCTATGGTCCTTTGGTTGGCGATCTTGTGGTTGAAGTATAAAGAGTTGATCCCTCAAGTGCAGGAGCAGCTAGAGACTGTTACGAAGGAGGTCGCGCAGGGTAGGAGAAGGACGGACCTGGACATGTATCTGTCGGTGATGGACTCTGAGCTGAGGAAGGCCGAGGACGCGTTGACGCAGTACAATACGTGGTCTACGGACCCGGCTGCCCTGGCTCTGAGGACAAAGATTGATAATCTTCAGCAGGCTAGGGTCTCGTTGGTCACTCTCAAGAGGGGTTGACCACTGACTTTTTTCGATCGTGTTGATGGCTAGTACATTCTCGTCTGTCTCCTTGCGCATGTGTGTTATTGTGTCACCTCTGTTTGTCGTTTTGTGGTTTATGTAGTTTCCATCTTTCTTTCTTTGTTTTTGTTTCTGCTCAAGGTCTTCCTGCTCTAAACTTGTTACCATGAATGTGGATCCCCACTTCTGTGGGGTTTTTACCTTAGTGATCACATACTTTGTTTGTTGCATGCATATATTTTATGGACAACCTCTCTGAATCTATCAGCTAGTTGTATAGTAAGAGTCTGAACACTGTGCTTGTCAAGCAATGAAGTATTTAGTACAGAGAACTTGAGGCATAAGTAAAGAGAATATGTGTTCTACATATAGGTCTGCTAGAGAGACACATTACTGAAGTCAACAATCACCACCCCTGACTCCAAAACAAGATAATGGCCATCCCACTGTGCATGCATTGACCTCCCAAATCTCCCAAATCTCTCAGGTAGCTGAAAAACTACTTTCCCAGTGATTATATCCTTTATCCTGAACTCCTTGGCTTCCCACACCTTGTTATCATTGAGGTGGAGCCTGTCTGGGGGGGCTTGACCACTTGAAAACAGGACAGGGGGTGAGCCTGGGATCCCAAAGTCCCATCCCATAGTAAAGCCAGTGTCTGATTCCCAAACCACAGCCCAGATTTTTGAGCCCTCTGTTCCCTCAAAATCCATTCTCTTACAATCCTCAATGTTCACATCCTGGGCCCTCACCTTGCCCACAGCCTCTCCTGTCCAGATATCCCATGCTTGAATGGATTCCTCATACACACAGAAAAGCTTGGTCCCATCCCCTGATACTTTGAGGTCCTTAACACTGCCTTCAGGCACATTGATTGTATGGAGGAGTTCTCCTTTCTCAGCATCCCAGATGTTGATCTTTTCATCTGCATACCAAACAAAGATCAATTTATTGTCAATCAGCTGGATGTTGCTTGGGTAAGAGCCTTCAGTTTGGAGAGATCCATTGTGGAGACCAGTCAAGATACCCCAGGTCTGTACTACCCCATCTGGTATATCATTTGGGATAATGAGCCCATTTTTTTGTTGTAGAGCAGTAGACTTGGTTGGGGCTGGGGTGAGAAGTGTGGACTCTGGATTGGTCACAATTGGGCCTGTTGATGAGGCACCAATCTGCCAGAACTTGACTGAACCATCCCAAGATGCTGAGATGAGGGTAGATAGAGAAGAAAATGCAAGGAGGATAGGCCTATAGCTATTGTTAATGGGGCTCCCAACAAGGTGGGGGTGTGAGCCAGTGATGTCCCAAACATGGATAGCCCAACCAGCACCAACAGCCACAAGCTTGTGATCAGGCGAGAAGCAGGGGACAGCATCACTGTCAGTTTTGGCTATATGAAGCTTTGTCACAGCAAGTCCAGAATTAGTGTTGTGAACTGTGGCATCATCCCCTGCACCTAAAATAAATAGAATGCCATCTGAGGAGAATACAGCATGGTGGCCACTATATGTGGGTCCAACTTTGTGACCATCAATATCCCACTGCTGAACAATTCCACAAGATACAGATATGAGGGACTGAGGGCTTTTTGGGGAGAACATAACACAATTCACCTGCCCCTTGTCCTCTATGATTTGATGGCACTCCCCCTTCTGAATGTCCCACAAACGAAGTGTATTGTCTCCAGATCCTGATGCAATTGTAGTGTCATCTGCTGAGATTGAAACAGAAGAAACCTCTCCAGTGTGGCCATGAAATGTCTTGACAATACCACCAGTCTGCATATCCCAGAGCTTGACAGTCTTATCCTTACTTCCAGATACAAGTGATGTCCCATTTGATGAGAAGGTAAGAGCTGTCACTCCATCTGTGTGCCCAGAGAGGATACTTGTCTGGCTGCCTGTGATTGCATCAAGGATGAGGATGGCACTGTTTTCAAACCCAACTGCAACAGCATTGTCCCAGCATGAGAGAGAGGATGGAAAACAACGCAGAGAAGCTATGCAGGAACACAACCCCCAATCTCCTAAGAGGCCCTTAACCACCTTAACCTCCTGTGACAGTTCTAGACTGTAGTACTCGTGGAGCCAGGAAGAGGAAGGGCAAAATGGGAGAGCTGAATGGTATAATTGGGAAGGAGAGCCATGGATTATATCAAAATGTTCTAGAAGGAGTCGCTGGCTGTCATTTGTCCACATGCATGAAACACCTGCCTGGACAGGGGATATAAGCACAAGCCTTAGCAAACAGTCCACACACCACTCACCAAAACACACCATTTCTCAACATCGTTCATGGCATAAATCCCAACACCAAGGTTCCCAGTGAGAGCAAGGACTTCAATCCAATATAGCAAGTGTCTTGTGAAGAACTCCACAATTGCTTCCTGGACTTTCCCAATATGAGGGCTGTTGCCAGGGACCTCCAAGAGGTGTTTTGACCAGAATCTACATGCATATTCCAAAGCTTCCCCAATGTGGTCCTTCTGGCGAGTAGAAAGGTCTGCAACCTCACTGAGAACAGCATAGTCATCCAGGTTGCAGATGTTCCTCTTCAGCCTTTCCCCCATCAGGTTGAGACATGAAAGCAGAACCCCAGCATGATGAACTGCAGGTTCCACAAAGAACTGTTTATCCCTACACCGAGATGAATCCATAAGGAAGTCAGGGAATGACTTGTGGAAGGGTCGGATAGGGTCTTCTATGCTCTCAGGGACAATGAGGAGAGAATGGAGGGAGCGAAGGGTAGTGGAGATGTTGGAGACTTTCAGTAGGTCTGAAAGTGCTGTCATTGAAAGGGGATTAAGTACAAGTAGCACTGTCCCAACTACAGTCCTAAAATGGGAGTAGATTTCATTGGCATGTATATCCATGTTGCCAACTGCCTGCTCCAGGGCCTGAGTGTAAAGGAGGTCAATCTCAGACCATCCTTTATGAATGGTATCTTGTGGGGGAGAGATGATCTGGTCTAGCTGTGTAGTGGGTGTGTGGTACTCAGATCCAACCAATTTCACAACTGTTGAAGCATAGATGAAGAATCCGGCTGCCTTTTCACAGAGAATTTTGAGGTCTGATGGGTTTGGCCAATCTTCAGTGAAGTTACAGTTGCTCCGGGTTTCAGCAATTTTAGCCAACTGAGTCCTGAAGAACAGCTTGATATCACTATCCACCAAGGAACGGTTGACCTCGTGCAGCTTGAGCATTTCTGTAATGGGTCGGAGTGACTTGAGACGAAATCCAGACCGGATCCAAGCCTCTGGGCGACCAGTGATAAGGAATTTGACATTGGGGATCTTGTCTGTGTAACGGGAGAGCACAGAAAGAAGGGCAGAGGCAGGTTCTTCATCCTTGCATTCGTCGAGGGCATCAATGATGATAAGTGGTCGAATGGGGCTGACTTTTAGCGGGCCAACAATGATCTTCTTCATTTGGGAATCAAGAGATTCCTGTGCAACACCAGGGTTGGCCTCCAGGATTTGGAGCAGTTCCTTTCGAAATGGGAGATACCGATGGGCAAGCTGAAAGGCAAGAGTTGGGAAGATTGCTTTGAGATTGCTTCTATCTTCATAATCTCGTGAGCAAAAGAAGCTCGCCCCAAGCTTTCCATCCGTGAAGCAAGTCTCGGCAAATGTCTGGGCAATGGTTGACTTCCCAGTCCCTGCAAGACCATTTAGCCAGAATACACGGTGATCCTGCTCATCCTCTAGCCAATGTTCGAGTTGCAGGAGGACATCTGCCCTAGTTCCCCTTAGACACCCCTTCCTGTTCCCAAAGCGGTACCCGGCCTCATTTGTGGGATGCATGCTTTCTAGGAGATGATGATCCGAACCTCCCTATTTGCAGGTTATTACAGAAGCTGGGGCTATAGGAGAGTAAGACCCACAATCGGTTGAGAGTTTTCTTTGTCAATGTCTTGTCGTAACGAAGCCTGAGCATATGTCAGCTATGATGAGAGTTAATCTTTGGGTAACCAACCTGGTAGTCCATCAAGGCATCGCGAATATCCTCCACCAGACCATTAATCTCCTGTGCGTTCTTGGGGATTCCAAGGAAATGCGCGAGGCCCTCCTGGGTTGCCACCGAGCCCAAAGTTTGCCCAATCTTTTTCAATTCCCTGGTGATCCCCGACGTACGTCAGACCCGGCCATCAATCTTGGAGAATATGTGCTCACCCTTCCAGTTCCTTTGTCCTCTTCTCCTCATTGGTGTCACCCGGGAAGATAGGTCCGGAGAGTTGTACGGAAACCGTTTTCATCCTGAGTGCCAGCAATTCTATGGCATGTTCGTTCACCTCCGTTCGCTAGAAACACCGTAAGCATTGAGAATCGGATGTGGGGGAAGAATGTCATACCTCGCAATTGTCAAGAATCAAGCAGAGATATCCCGCGACGGATTTGAGCGGACCGGGGGTGCCTGCGGTGTCTCTCACCCCACGAAACAATTCGGACGTGGCGTTGTTCGATTTCTTCTCATCTGCGGAGGTGTTTGGTTCGAGGGTCTCGCCGGGACGAGCGGCATAGTCGGGAAGGACAGAGATGTCTGCATGTCAGAAGAAGTGATGAGAGAGGCCGCTCAAAACGACCACGTTCACGTACCGTCGGGCTTCCCGTCGTGCGGGATCGAAGGGACGGATGGAGAGGGATGGTTACCCTTAAGCACTCCACTGTGTTCACTTCTCACAGCAACCTCGGCATCTGCGGTGGCGTAATTCGGTTGCTTCTCATCCGCGGCGATGTTCGGTTCGAGGGTCTCGTCGGGACGAGCAGCTTCTGGTCCATTGTCGGGAAGGACAGAGGCGTCTGCATGTCGGAAGGAATGATGAGATGCAGCGATCAAAAAGACCACGTTCACGTACCGTCGGGCTTCCCGTCGTGCGAGATCGAAGGAGTGGATTGAGAGGGATGGACATCCTCAAGCTTTCCACTGTGTTCACTTCCCACAGTAACCTCGACGTCTGGGTGTGGGTGCGAATCCGTCCGGCTGGCTTCCCCTCCTTCGACGTCTGTCTCTCCCCCTTCTTGACCGCTATCACTTCCATGCACTGACACAGATTCCGGTCCATCTGGCTGGGGGGATTGGCCCGCCGAAGAAACTGGCTCCCCAGCTGCGTTGGCCTTATCCCCTTCTTCGCGGTAACTTTCGCCCGCCACGGCGTGAGGTCCTGGTTGCGGAGGTAAAATCGTTGAGTCAGGCCTCTCCACACCATGATTGGCCCCCGTTCCGTCCTGTTCGCGTTTTCTTCCTGTTAGTAGGTGCTTGAGTTTCCTCTTGATCTTAGAGAGTAAGTCTCGTAGGTAGCCCATGTCGGTGTTGGATCAGCGTAGAAGAGCGTAGATGGTGGTGCGATAGTGGATGATTGGCCTCGTGGCTTTGGTTCTGTTCCGTGCCCACATTCAGCGCGGGTGCAATGCGTTATCCTGCAGGCGCCCTCGTGGCTTCTCTCCGCTGCTCTATTTCCGATGGATACATGCAATAAGCTGTTTGCGTAGCAGTATCCGTTCTTTTCGCCCAAGTTCCTCCCCGATTTTCATGCCAGTTTTCTACGTGTGTACACCGGCTACGGCTGACCAGTACTTGCACCGTGACCTCCTTGATCCGGAGTCCATCTTCAAATTTCCGCCACTGAGCTCGATCTCGGACGCCTTCGACTGACTCCCCTTAAATATAGAGTTCAGGTGCGCCACCCAAATGTGTCTCTCTTGTCGCTAGCGCCCTCGCCTTCTTCAAGGGATGGCACGGCTCTGGCTGTCCCCGCTGTCGCAACTATGTACAAGCCATAGGAGAAGGTACCGAAATCCTCGGTACGGAAAATGGATATTACTTCCTGAATCGGACTCAAGACAACTAGGAAAACACCAACGGATTGGGGTGAGATCCGTTATAGAAACCAGGGAGGGCCATCGAGGTACAAGCCGAGGTTCAAGCGAATTCTGGCTCCTCGGGTTGATTTCCTTTGGGAGTTTCGCAGTTTGGTTTGCTCGACCCTCATCGATATCGTCTGTCTGCCGTTGGGTTGATTGGTCTCGTTAGGACTCAATACACGATGGCAGGTGGGCGTTTGCGCTTATCGACCTCGCGTTCATGTTCCTTTCCCTTCTCACACACGGGAGGTGAGCCAACCTGTTACACCTCTTTATCAGCTCGTATCGCCGATTAACGACGTCCTCAGACCTCAAGACCAGGGTTCAGACCGGTATCGTTCTCAGACGCCGTCCCACGTGGATGAGGAGATTTCGTCTGACAATGTATCCTCCAGGTGTCGCGTTTTTCGTCAGGTAGAAAAAATTATCGCGACAATGAAAATACTTGGGCAATTAAATTTCAACTACTCGTGGCCAACACGATCCAAATTGGAACTTATGGAAGAGCGCACTGGGAGGATACCAGTGGCTGGGACTGCTTGGCCAGAGCCTCCGGGATATCTGCGGGCCAGAGCATTGCCGGGCACAGTATCGATTCGAAATTGCAGGGGACATGATCGGTAATGGATCTCATAATCGGACACTTATTACCGGTACATCTGCGTTGGGTGACAAATTGAGGAAAGGGCTTTGGCACAGAAGTGAGCTTTATCATCGGAACGGGGCTCCCAGACGAACCATCAAACCACTCAGTATAGTGTCGTAGAGCCTTTCCGCCGGAATGGCCCGGATACGGCGTACGAAAACGATCTCAGGGATGAACCTCTTGATAGCCAAAGTGACTTCCATGTTTGTGGTCATCCGAAACATCCAGGAGGGGTGTTTCGAGCGTTGTCTCGGTTCGTGTTTTCATTTTTGAGCGGACGATGTGTTCGCTAAAGCTGTCCCAACCGACCTTTCCACCTGCCCATGCCATAAGGACCGCTAGAGTGTCGTATCGTGCATCCGAATCGCTTCTTAGGTCACTCAGATTACTTCTTATGACTGCTGTCGACACGAACGGAGAAACGGTGGACGAGGGAGGAGTCAATTGTGGGGCGGAGTGACTGCGGTGACTGAGACGGGCGGCGGGGACAAACATGACGAGACGAAAGCACCGGGTGACCATCCACCGCCCCGTGCAAACTGGATGGGGCCTCTCTTTTGTTCGTAATCTAATGCGGTGAGCATGAGTTGCGACGGTTAAAGCGTGTATCCTCATCCACATCGGCACTGTTCAGACTGCCGACATAGAAAGACGTACCGCCTAGTCTTCTTATTGGGAGTAGGATGTCGATGATATCGGACTCGCCCTTGCCACAGAGTGGTATTAGAACTAACAAGCCCGGAAGGCCTCCAGTGGTTTGCCGCCGCTCAAGCGTTCATGTCGTGTCTGCGGCTGACGAGGAAACTACACTGGACGACTGAGAACGAAGGAGGGGAGAGCTGACACTGCGCGCTTCGTGATCAACACCAAAGCAACGTCCGTAGCAAACCTGGAGCCAACGCCCGATTCCGGGAATCACGGGAGAATTGTCGGCCGGGATCGAGAGGGTAGCGATGCGGGTTTAGATGTGCATTCCTCAAGGGATGACACGGCCTCGGCTATCTCTGCCATCGTCGCTGCGTAGAGAAGACACCGAAGTCATCCGTACAGAAGATGCATCTTACTCCGGATGGCTTGGAAAGCACCAAACGGACTGGGGGCGGGATTCGTTGCAATGACAAGTTACAGGGACTGGAGAGGGTCATCTGGGTAAACGCCTGGAGCAGGTCTCGTACGGCTCTGGAGATTTCGCAGCTCGGTCCGTTTCCTCATCGCTTGTCTGTTCAGGACTCAATACACGACAGCAGACGAGCGCTCGCGCTGATCGGTCTCACTCTTAGATTCCTTTTCTCTTCTCAAACAATCTGTTGCACCCCTTCACCAACTATTGATGTCCTCAGGCTTCAACGTCAACGTCCAAACCGGTATTGCTCCAGATGTCATCACGCGACCCCTAGACGCGTTCTGCCTGAAAGAAGGAGCGTTTGTCCGACCGCGCATTTTCTGAGTCGCCTTCGTCGCCACGTTCTCCATCAACACCTCACCCAGCGCAATCATGACCACCCAACGCGTTCACTCTTCTGGGACCTGTCGTCATCTGGACCAAATTTGGCCCCGGTCGCGGACCTCCCGAAACGGTGCCGGGTGAGGTTGGTTGGGTGGTTGGGTTCGTCGGGCTGTGAACGAGTGTGGGGAGCTGGAGAGATGATTGAGTGTGAGTGTAGCAGTGGTTTTGAGACGATGGCTTTGAACAGCAGTGTTCTGAATTTCTAGAGACCCCGTTCGCTCAGTTTAGGTTTGACGCTCGAAATTCTCACCTTCCGTCTCTGATCTCCTTCCCCGCCATTGTGGACGAAATCCCCCAGACGCACGCTTTTCTTCACCACAAGAGCCACCAGCTGCGTGCGCCCGGCAGACGTGATTATTTGATGACTGGCTTTCGTAAGACCCAGCGGTGATGAGCGAGAAAAGAACGCGTCTTGTTCGTGAGTATCTCTACCATACCATACCCTTCTCTTCACGCTCTCCCACCCGCACGTGGGAACCGCAAACTACCGACCTTTCTCGTGGTTTTCTCCGTAGTCTTCATATCTTGCTCCCCCTTTTCTCGACGACCTTTGTCCAGTGTAGGAATCATGGATAGCGGGTTACATCAAGGCGTGCATCCTACCGGTCGACTGATGACCAGCCCCGGTCTCGTAGGAGCCGACTGATCTCACCATGGGGGAGACTGGAGCTGGTGTTGTCTTTTGACCGCATGCCGATTTGGAGAAGGTGTCTGGCGGTAGACACTCGATAGACCAAACGTCCACCCCTTCACGCGTCAGCGGTGTTTCGCAAAGCCAGGATTCGGGGGCGACTGGGTTTAAGATTATCACTGCGGAAGAGCTTCTCAGAGGGTACTTATTCGAGGCGAGGCTCTTTGTTCCTTTCCATCTCCCACAACCCTTTGCCGTTCACCCTTGGAGACCGTTTCTTCCCTGGCTCCGAATACCTTTCGTTCCCAACGTTACAATCTGTGGGTTTCGGAACTGACCTACCATCACCCTTCATCTTCTCGACATCGGGACTGGTGTAGGAATTACGATGTTTTGCCTGTGCAAATAATGCGGCACGTTTACCTCAAATCCACTTCGGTAGGTCGGGGTCGGACGGATGCTGGGATTTGTTGACCGCGTTTTCCAGGAGTGCACGCTACCGACGGTCTCCAGAGCGCGCCAGTACAGATGTAGAGGTTAACATTCACGCCGCATTGCGACAATCGAGATCAGCCCTCTCCCTCTCCGATGTTGCAGGAGTTTAGGCTTGCCCACTTACGACAACTGCACCCACCATGCATGTGCGGCCTGTGCTTTAATAATTTATTTCCGCGGTGTTTCTCTATTTCTCGTCATACTTTGTATAAATCTTCCTCTGTTGAATGTATCCTGGTTGCAGAACGTGTCTGAAACAGGAATGCCTTCTCCCCCTCTCCGGACGCTACCCTTCACGAATGCGTCAAGACCGACTACCCTCTGACGGTGCTTGATTGCCACTGATACTTAATCCTGAACCGCTTATGGGGCGACAATGTCCCTTCCCCCCACCTTCAGTCCACTTATAGGCCTCCCTGACATATCCAGAGTGTGTCGAAGATGGCGATCACCATTTCTACTAAGACGCCTGCCGAGCGTTTGGAGGGGATACCAGCCGGTGGTTTACGGACCTAGCCAGTTCAGTCCGGAGTATTGTGGAATGGCTGTGAGTAGGTGGTGAGATGACGAGAAGCTGCCTGTGGGCCTCGCCTGATCCTCCGGATGGGTGATGTCCAATTCCTCTCGAGATCTCTCAGGCTGGGATCGTGGTCTGGCTCGCAACTTCGCGTTGCGTTTGCGTATGGGTCTTTATTTGCGCCAAGCAGTACTCTCAATTCGATCGGTCGGATTGTGAAGATGGAGAATTTGAGGCCAACGTCCCCTTCGAACCTAACGGGTGCTTGACCTTCGCAAAGATAGAAAGCGAGCATAGAATTGATTGATGTATCGTAGCTGACGTCTGACTGATCTTGCCTTCCGTTGTATAGCTCTGGCCCTTCCTCGTCTTCGCTTTTCGTTCTCATCAGCCGATCAATCCTTGGAGAATGAAGAGATTCGAACCTAGATTTCTGCATTCGTTGTCCCCAATCACGGTCGAGTGTCTCAAGGATACTCTGAGGACGCTATCAGGCTCATAGGTAATTTCTCGTTTGGTCCATATTTGAGTTCGGCGTCTGACTGTCGTCTGTCTGTTTTCAGGAGTCGGCGAACCCGTCCAGCGACTCCGCCGTCAAACTGGCGCGTGGTACGATTCTTGAGGGATTGTGAAGACGCCCCCGTTATCTTGGGGCCGCTCATCTTTGTCTTCGTCTCCTCTGTCCCATGGCTAGTTTTCGGCAGCGGGTCTCGAAGCCGGGATTTCCCAGGTCGCCGTCGCCTAGATGAAGATCCAGAGACCCCCCACGCGCACCTCGCGTTTAGTTCAGCTAGACTCCTGCTTATTTTCTTTCATGATGTGCGTGCTCTTCATTGCTATCGTTGCGTCTGGTCGCATGCGCCGCAATTTTTCCATATGATCCTCGTTCTCGCCTATCCCGTATGCCTATGCCCTCGTCTTCGCCCCGTCTCCCCGGAAATCCTATGCATCTTGGATAAGAGGTAGAGTCGTTCCTGCTCTCCCAGGTTTTAGCCAGTTGACCTGTCGCGTCCTCGTACAACCGGAGCTGGGAACGGCGATGGATGTGGGCCGATCTATGTGAGGTTGGAAACGATGCTAGAGTAATTCCACGGAAGCTACCATCCATTGATAGTGTCCGCAAGGTTGCTTCCACTATCGAGCTGTTGAGACCGCTGGTTGTCAGAAAATCCCTTGACCAACTTCTCAATCTGTTCGTCGTCTCCCGCAACCTCGTTTGGATGAGAGGACGGACGCAAAAACGAAAGAACTGAATCAAACCGTGACAAGACTCACACATCAGCTCTCAATGTAACTCGGACTCATCCCACGCAAACTCGATCGGTGAGGAGTCCATCGGATTCGCTCAAATTCCTCGTAACCCACTTCGATCTATTGCTGCACGGAGAAGCTCACTACGACACAATTGAGGGTTTTTTATAGTCCTTGGATTCTACTGCGGCCCTCGGGGGTTGTCCGAAAGGTATTTCATACCTGAATCGGACGGGGGAATTGACGAAGTTGCTGCATCCCCCGCCTTCGTAAAGGGGTTTTGTGTGCTATTCGACTAATCCGTTTCTTTCCGTACGAGGAAAGCGGCACCTTTGGTGCTCCTTCTGTTGACCCAGAGTCTTTTTGCAATGTTGGTAGTGTCGGTGTCGGGGCCGAGGAATATTACTTGTGAACCGCAAAAAGTTCCGGTGATGGGGGATCAGGAGATGGTCCAGTTTTGTCGGGATTGAGCTATGACTGTGAACGAGAACCCTGTAGATCAGGACAGCAATGTGATCACCCCTCTCAGTACGCTCTTGTGGATGATGTTGACCTCCAAGTTCTTCACATTCATTCTAGACTTACAGTACTGACTCCTTCGTTGTCATGCTGCAGTGCAACTTCCTTGGGATTCGGTAATGCTCATGGCCACACTGTCTGTCTCTCTTTATGCATGTGTGTTAATGTGTCACCTCTATTTGTCACTTTGTGGTCTATGTAGTTTCTATCTTTCTTTAATTTTGTTTCTGCTCAAGGTCTTCCTACTCTAAATATATTACCATAAATGTGGACCCTCACTTTCATGGGGTTTTACCTTAGTGATCACATACTTTGCTTGTTGCATGTATATATTTTATGGACAACCTCTCTGAATATATCAGCCACTTGTGTAGTATGAATCTGAATACTGCACTTGTCAAACAATGAAATATTTAGTACAGAGAACTTGAGGCATAAGTAAACAGAATACATGTTCTACATATAGGCCTACTAGAGAGACACATTGCTGAAGTCAAGAATCACCACCTCTTTTGACTCAAAAAAAACAACAAGATAGTGGCTATACCACTGTGCATGAATTCCCATCCCAAATTGCCTAGGAAACTGAACAACCACCTTCCCAGTGACTATATCCTTCATCCTGGACATGTTGATTTCCCACACCTTCTTATCATTGATGTGGAGCCTGTCTGGGGTGTGTTCATCACTTGAGAGCAGGACAGGGGGTGAGCCTCGAATCCCAAAGTCCCATCCCCTATTAAAGCCCAGCCCTGATCTAGAAACAAAAACCCAAACTTTTGGGCCCTCTGCTCCACAGAACTCCATTTCCCTACCATGCACCGCATCATGCCAAGACTTGATATCCACATCCCGGGCCATCACCTTACCCACAACCTCTCCTGTCCAGATATCCCATGCCTGAATGGATTTCTTATGCATGCAGAAAACCATGGTTCCATCCCCTGATACCCTGAGGTCCTTAACACCTCCAGGCACATTAATTGTCTGGAGGAGTTCCCCTTTCTCAGCATCCCAGATGTTGATCTTCTTATCTGCACACCAAACAAAGATCAATTTGTTATCAATCAGCTTGATGTTGATCTGGTGGGAGTCTTCAGCTGGGATTTGGAGGGATCCCTTGTGGGGGCCAGTCAAGATGCCCCAGGTCTGTACCACTCCATCTGGCAAATCACTGGGGATAATGAGCCCATTTTTTGGCTTTAGAGCAATAGACTTGGTTGGGGCTAAGGTTAGGGGTATGGACTTTGGATTGGTCATAATTGGGCCTGTCAATGAGGCACCAATCTGCCAGAACCTGACTGATCTATCACTAGCTGCTGAGATGAGGGTATAGGGGGAGGAAAACACAAGACAGTTGATATAGTCAGTATGGCCAATGAAGGTTTTGATGAGGTGAGGGCCTGAGCCAGTGATGTCCCAAACAAAGATATTGAGACTTGTGGCAATAGCTGCAAGCTTGTGATTGAGGGAGACATGATGGGCATTATAATAGCCAGCCCTGGCCATGTAACATTTTGCCACAAGTCCAGAATTGATGTTGTGAACTGTGCCACCACGGCTTGTACATAAAATAAACTGGGTGCCATCTGGGGAGAATGCAATCTGGTAACCATTGTATGTGGGTCCAACTTTGTGACCATCAATGTCCCATTGCTGAACAGTTCTACCAGATGCAGATATGAGGCACTGGGGGTTTGTGGGAGAGAATCTAACACAATCCACCTTTTCCTGGTGCTCTATGATTTGATGACACTCCCCCTTCTGGATATCCCACAAATGAAGTGTCTTGTCCTCAGACCCTGATGCAATTGTAGTGTGGTCTGCTGAGATTGAAACAGATAAAACCCCCCTAGTGTGGCCATGGAATGTCCTGACAACACCACCAGTCTGCACATCCCAGAGCTTGACAGTCTTGTCCTTACTTCCAGATACAATTGATGTCCCATCTGATGAGAAGGTGATGGATCTCACTTCATCTGTGTGCCCAGAGAGGACAGCTGTCTGGCCACCTGTGATTGCATCAAGGATGAGAATGTCCTTATTTCCAGACCCAACTGCAATAGTGTTGTTCCAGTATGAGAGAGAATATGGAATATGCTTCAGAACAGTTGTGCGGGAACACATCCCCCATTCTGCTGAGAGACCCTTGACCACCTTAGCCTCCTGTGAGAGCTCTGAACTATAGCACTCATGGAGCCATGATGAGGAAGGACAAAATGGGAGGGCAGAATGGTATAATTGGGAAGGAGAGTTGTGGATCATGTCAAAATGTTCCAGAAGTAATCGCTGGCTGTCATTTGTCCACATGCATGAAACACCTGCCTGAACAGGGAACATGAGTACAGGCCCCAGCAAATAGTCTACACAACACTCACCAAAGCATACCATTGTTTAACATCATTCATGGCATAAACCCCAACACCAAGATTTCCTGTGAGAGCAAGGACCTCAATCCAATACAGCAAATGTCTTGTGAAGAACTCCTCAATTGCTTTCTGTACTTTTCCAACATGAGAGCCACTGCTAGGGACCATCAGGAGGTGTTTTGACCAGAACTGACATGCATATTCCAAAGCTTCTCCAATGTTGTCCTTCTTGCAAGTAGAAAGATCTGTGACCTCACTGAGAACAGCATAGTCATCCAGGTTACAGATGTTCCTCTTCAGCCTATCCCCCATCAGGTTGAGGCATAAAAGCAGAATCTCTGCATGATGAACTGCAGGCTCCACAAAGAACTGTTTATCCTTGCACCGAACTGGATCCATGAGGAAGTCAGGGAATGACTTGTGGAAAGGTTGGATGGGGTCTTCTATGTTCTCAGGGATAAGGAGGAGAGAATGGAGGGAGCGGAGGGTGGTGGAAATGTTAGAGACTTTCAGTAGGTCTGAAAATCCTGTCATTGAAAGGGGGTTAAATACAAGTAACACTGCCCCAACCACAGTCCTGAAACGGGAGTAGACCTCCTCAGCATGTATATCCACATCATCAACTGCCTGCTCTAGGACCTGGGTGTAAAGGAGGTCAATCCCAGACCTTCCTTCATGAGTAGTATGTTGTGGGAGAGAGATGATTTGGTCAAGCTGTGCAGTGGGTGTGTGGTTCTTGAATCCAACAAATTTGACAACTGTTGAAGCATAGATGAAGAATCCTGCTGCCTTCTCACAGAGAACATTGATGTCTGATGGGCTTGGCCAATCTTCTGTGAAGTTGCAGTCACTCCTAGTTTTGGCAATTTCAGCCAACTGAGTCCTGAAGAATAGCTTGATGTCATTATCCACTAAGGAACGTTCAACATTATGCAGCCTTAGAACTTCTGTGATGGGTTGGAGTGACTTGAGACGAAATCCAGACCGGATCCGAGCCTCTGGGCGACCAGTGATAAAGAATTTGACATTGGGGATATCATCCACATAGCGGGAGAGCACAGAAAGAAGGGCAGAGGCAGGTTCTTCATCCTTGCATTCATCAAGGGCATCAATAATGATAAGTGGTCGAATGGGAATGGGGACAGCTTTTAATGGGCTGACAATGATCCTCTCCATTTGGGAACAAAGAGACTCCTGTGAAACACCAGGGTTGGCCCTCAGAACTCTAAGCAGCTTCTCTCGAAATGGGAGGTACCGATAGGCCAGCTGGAAGGCAAGGGTTGGAAAGATTGCTTGGAGATTGCTCCTATTCTCAAAATCTCATGAGCAGAAGAAGCTTGCAGCAAGTTTTCCATCAGCAAAGCAAGTTTCCGCAAATGTCTGGGCAATAGTTGACTTCCCAGTCCCTGCAAGACCATTCAGCCAAAACACATGGTGGTCCTGTTCATCTCTCAGCCAATGTTCAAGTTGTATGAGGACATCTGCCCGAGTCCCCCTCAGACACCCCTGCCTGTTCCCAGAACGGTACCCGGCCCCATTTATGGGACACATATTTTCTAGAAGCTGACGATCTGCATCTCCCTATTTGCAAGTTATTGTGAAAGGTGGGATGGAAATGGAGTGGGACTCACAAGCTGTTGGCAGTGCTCATCAATGTCCAGCTGTAACGATGTCTGCAGTGGATGTCAGCTACAATGAGAACAAGTCATGGAAGGTCAGACCTGGTAGTCCATCAATGCATCACGAATATCCTCCACCAGACCATTAACCTTCCGTGCGTTCTCGGGGACTCCAAGAAAGAGTCCAAGATCCTCCTGGGTTGCCACTGGGCCCATGGCTTGGCCAATCCCTTCCAATTTCCTGGCAATCCCCAGTGTGCGTCAGAACCTGCTCTCGATCTTGGAGAATGTTGGCTCACCGTTCCAGCTTCTTTGTCCTCTCCTCCTCATTGGTGTCACCCAGCAAGATAGGTCCGGAGAGCAGCTCAGAAACCTTTTTGACCCTGAGTGCCAATGATTCTATGGCATGTTCATTCACCTCCGTTCGCTAGAACGACTATAAGCATTGAGAATTGAATGTATGAGAAGGAGGTCATACCTGGCAATTGTCGAGGACAATGCCGAGAGATCCCGCGATAGACTTGAGCGGACCGAAGGCACCTGGGGAGTCTCTCGCCCCACGAAGCAATTCGGACGTTGCGTAATTCGATTTATTCTCATCCGCGGCGGCGCTCGGTTCGAGGGTCTTGTCGGGATGGACAACTTCTGATCCAGAATCAGAAAGGGCAGAGGTGACTGCATTGTCAGAAGGGACGATGAGATGTAGCAACCAAAACAACCACGTTCACCTACCAGTGTCAGGCTTCCCGTCGTGCAAGATCAATGGAGTGGGTGGAGAGGGATAGACACCTTCGGGTTCTCCATCGTTTTCACTTCCCACAGCAACCTCGACATCCAGGTGTGAGTGCGAATCTATCTGGCTGGCTTCCCCTCCATCGACACATACCCCTCCCCCTTCTTGACCGTCATCGTCCCCACGCGTTGGCACAGATTCTGGCCCATCTGGCTGAGGTGGTGGATCCGTTGAAAAATCTGATCCTCCAGCTGCGTCGGCTTTATCCGCTTCCCCGTCGTAACTCTCGCCCACCACGACGTGAGGTTCTTGTTGCGGAAGCGAACTCGTCGAGTCAGGTCCCTCCTCACCGGGGTTAGCCCCCGTTTCGTCCGGTTTGCGTTTTTTCCCTGCCAGTAGGTGCTTGGCTTTCTTCTTCATCTTGGAGAACGAGCCTCGTATATCGTCCATGTCGATGTTGGATCAGCGTAGGTGATGGTGCGATAGTGGTTGATTGGCCTCGTGGCTTTGGCTCTATTACGTGCCAGTGCTTGGCGCTCAGCGTGGGTGCAAACGCGTTATCCGGTAGGATATTTGGCGGTTCTTTCCGCTCAAGTTCTGAGTTCTCGTATCGATTCTCCATACCAGTCCTTTAGATGTATTGAATATATCAACGTTTTATGGCTGAATGTTCTAGGCGATTACCTACACCGGTATGCTTGCGATTTCAAGTCTGAGTCGTCGCCACTTTGGCGTGGTGTTTCCACACAAATTATATGAAACGAAGTCGAGATCTTCCGTATGGAAGACGCGGACCACCTTCCAAACTAAACCTCGCGCGGCTGGGAATACCAAAGGGGTTGCAAACAAGATTTGGCATACTGAAAACATATAGTGACTACGCAGGGCCGTCGAGGTAAATGCCAGGCGCCAAGGTCTCGACTAACATCTGCGAGCTATCCGCGACCATGGTCGAAGCCAGCGTGGAGGGAGCACAGGAGCATGGGATCTATCATCGATGATGTGTACACGGTGGTGAATGATCACATTGAAGTGGGGGGAGGGGGATGTTTAATACGTCAAAGAGAGTCGAGAATGAGGCTAGCGAGAGGGAAAAAAAGAACGCCGACTGCTAACACACCCGTCCACAGCGCCCAGCGTCCCATGACAACGCCAGCCCCCAGGCCAACGGACGCGACGTCTGTCCGTACTCCCAAAAGAATTTGTACCGACGCTCCCCCCCCCCACGACCTTGAGAGTCTTCGGAGCGAGTGGTGGTTGCATCTGTGATGAGTGAGAACCATACCGAATGGAGGACGAATGTTGTTGCCTTTGGTTCACGCATAACCGGCACGGGTGCGCATTGCAGATCAGCAAAGAGCAGTGAGAGCGGGTTTTGCAGGTGGATGGACAAATGGTTGGCGACAGTGAGACCACTTGAATAATACAGTTTCATAACTAGTCACGGCCAGCACGGTCTGAATGAGGATAGGTGGGAGGATAGCAGCGGACGGGTACTGCTCGGTCAGAGCCCCCGGGGTGTCCGCAGGGCAGCGCATTGCCAGGTACTGCATAAGTTCGGAATTACGGATGACGCGGTCAGTGATATCGTATCGAGAATAGATTCCACGTCCGAGTTGTAGGGCTCGGATACTGTCGGAAGCTTGTTAGACTTGACACCGATATATCTGCGTTGGGTGACGAAGTGAGGGAAGAGCTTTGACACTGAAATGTATTTATCCCCGAGATTCTGGAATCATCGCAAGACCTCCAGACGAACTATTGAACCACTCAAGTACGGCGTCGTAGAAACGGCCTGGATGCGGCGTGCAAGACGATCTTGGGGATGAACCTCGTGATGGCCAGAACGACTTCCACGTTGACGGACATCTCGAACGTCCAGGAGAGATGTTTCGAATGTTATCCCAACCTGCGTAGAGCAGGGATGACTGGTTGGTCGGATATGGTCAACTCGATGTGACCGGTGGAAGTGTTCCAGTTGAACTTGCCACTTTACCAGACCATAGGAATCGTCGGGATGCGGTCTCGTAGTCCGAATCAATCCTTATGTCGATCGAGATACTTCTTGCAAGGAAGAGGGAGAAGGGGTCAATTGGGGGGTAGAACGGCAGCGGAAAGAGGCCGAAGAAGAGACCGAATGTGGTGAAAACTGTGATACGCTGGTGGCAACTTTGTTGGAGTCGGAAAGAGAGTAACCGAGAAGAGTGGCTTGAAGCATAAGGGGCAAACGCGACGAGGTGAGAATGCCGGGTGACCGTTCCGTTCATCCTGCGCTGTTGATGGATTGATAACAGATCCACGTGTCTCGACCCGGACACGACGGTTGAACGTTGAGCCACTGCTCGCACAACATGGCGACGAATGCGGCGAGGGAAGTGTCCGAATTAGCTTGGACGTGGAAGATGATGGGCTACTCGATTGAGAGCTAACAGCATCGCTACCAGAGTTAGGATGTTCTCGAGTGAGGGACTGGCGGAGATCTTGAGGAATTTGTAGCTCGCTTTATCGGGTTCGAGCTTGCCCTGAGCACCGACAATGGAAACAGGTGTGACCGCTGAGAACAGACCGGCCTATTCCCCAAGTTCGGAATATCACGGCAGAAGTGGACGCGACAAAGGGACTCACAACATCAGCATGGCGCTCAAGGCTTCATCAATCCACGACCGGACCCATTGATCCAGTGTTTAAATTTATCGTAGGACCCGGCGTGGGCAACTTGGGAGGAGCGTTGGCTATATCTCAGACATCGCGTCCCCTCAAACAAGAAACTAAAAACGCGGCCACCGGGATTTGACGACAACTTAATATGAAACGCCGAGAGACGTGGTCAACCAGACGCACGTTTGCGGGCTGATTGCAGGTTGCTTCCTCCGTGCGGTACGAACATCCGAGAAGGAAGCACATGCTCGACGGGCAACTAGAAATGAAGAGAGTCAAGCCTGATCATAGGACACAAAGAGTGAGGACGGTGTCGACTCAAACAGGATGAACGAGAGGGTGGCTCCACGGAACCAACGGACTGGAAATTTTCTGGTCGCTGAAGAGATCCTTCGTATACGGTCCAGGTGAACCAGGGGACAGATCTAAGGGACTCCACTCCATGGTAGACTGAACTTGAACGCGGCCATGAGCACGAGAGAACGGGATCACCGACAGGCTTCTCCACGGTCCGGATCCCAACCGCAATGTTCATCCATTCACGCAATCCCACGGTCCGCCCGCGGATTTCTTCACGGCTGCAGTCACCACAATAAGCATGTGCATTTGTTTAACCCTCCGCCACCCTGTATTCGACAGATAGTACCTAGCTACAGTGGCAACCTTCTCCGATTCCCGCGCGCAGACGAGCGCCCCCCACGGAAAATCGCAATCCCATGTGGCGGACATCGCTCGTCAAGTTACACGGTACATCTGCCCGCTTCAGCCCCACGAGTTGCAGAGTATAGAAACAGGGCGGGTGGGTGATGGGTGAAGGACCAGACGAGCCAGACGAACGCAGCTCGGAGAGAAGATCACAGCAAAGGAAAGTACGAGTAGATTTCCCCTCGTTAGGTCCATGTTGTGTGGATTTCACGAGCGGCGCGGACTTGACGCATTGATGACAGGACCTTCCAAGTGTTCGCAATCTAATCCCGTGAGCGTGAGTTCCGGAGGCTAAAGCATGTGTCCTCATCTACAACAGCGCTGTTCAGACAGCCTTCAATCTACGGATGGTATAGAAAGTCGCACCACCCTTTTTTCTACTCTTCGACATCATCTAGTTTGTATTGAGAGCAGGGTGATGAGGTCGTACTCGCCCCGGAACGAAGATAGGACTTTGAGTGGTTGGCCGTCGCATCCGTGATGTTACTCGTGAGGCTCGTATGCGCGGCTGACGATGAGACTGTATTGGACGACTGGGAGTGGAGTAGAGGAGAGCTGGCACCGTTCAATCCGTGGCTAATGCTGGAAAACGACGGGGTGAACCTACGGGTGGGCATGCTTCGGCCAAAGCGCCGTCCGTAGCAAGCCCGAGGTCAATATCTGATCCCGGGAACCACTGGAGAATTGTCGGATGCGGGCGACGGTGAAAAGGGGTTCGACCTTGCGGAACCGTTCCCACGATGAGACCTGGGGGTGTGGTGGGAAGGAGACCTGTAGTGGTAGAGGAAGGGAGACCCTCGGACTCCCGGATCAAGGCCGTAACAGCGATGGTGGATTCGATCCGCCTCTTCGGGCAACGGATGTCTTCGACCGATTCCCCAACATTCAACGTCGTTCAGATTCGCCTCCCTCAAGGAATGATACGGTCGTGGCTATCCCTACCGTCATCGCCGCGTATGAATCTTGGGAGAAGACGCCGAGGTCCACCGCACAGAAGATGCGTGTTACTTTCTACACTGGACTCCGGATGGCTACGAAAGCACCGAACGGATTTGGGGCAAGAGCTGTGACGTTGGGGAGTCGCAGAGGCTGGAGAGGGCCATCCGGGTAAACGCCGAGTGGATCCTGGTTCCTAGAGTCGGTCTTGGAAGGGTTTGGAGATTTCGCAACTCGGTTCGTCCCCTCATTGTCCGTCTGTTCAGGACTCAATATACGACAGCAAACGAGCGTTCTTGCTAATCAACCTCACGTTTAGATTCCTTTTCCGTCCTCGAACAACACGAGAGATGAGCCGACACCTGTTACAATTAATTCGTTGCTTCACCAGCAATCGACGTCCTCTGGCCTCGACATCAACGTTTAGACCGGTATCGTTCCAGACGTCACCGCACGACCCCCAGACGCGTCCCACCTGAAAGAGGGAGATTTTGCCCGACAGCGCACTCACTGAGTGGTCTTCGTCGTCACATCTTTCATCAATACCTCACTCAACGTGATCAAGACCATTGTAACACGTTCACTCGTCTGGGACCTGGCATCATCTGGATCAAATTTGACCCCTGTTGTGGATCCGGTCTGGAATGGCGCTGGGCGAGGTCGGTAGGGTGGTTGGGTTCGTCAAATTCGAGGCTTTGCCTGCGGACGGGTGTTGGAGGACTGGAGAGATGATTTACTGCGGGCGTAGTGGCGATTCTGAGACAGCAGCCGTGTTTTGGATTTCTAGAGACCCGGTCTGCTCAGATTAACTTTGACGCTCGAGATTCTCATCTTCCGCCTCTGACCTTCCTCCCCGCCACTGCGGATAAAGTCCCTGCACGCATTTCTCCGCCGCAATGGCCAACTGCCGCGTACGCTCAACAAATATGATTATTTGATGACCTGTTTTCGTGAAGTTCAGTAGTGATGGGCGAGAGGAGAACGCGTCCCGTTCGTGAGCATCTCTACTGTACCCGTACCTCGAGATCAGAGCTCCGAAGCCAGCACCCCCTTCAGGGTCCCTTCGCGCCCTCCCGCCCGCAGGTGGAAATCGTGAACCGACTTTTGTGATTTCCTTCGTCGTCTTCGTATCCCGCTCCCTTTCTCATCAACGCCCCCGCCCGGTGTAGGGGTTGTATTATATTAAGACGCACATGATTACCGACCGACTACCGGCCCCAGTCCCGCAAGAACAGGCTGGTACTACCGCGAGGGCAGGTCCGGAGCCGCTGTGATCGTTTCAGCCGCACGTCGATCTGGAGAAGACTTCTGGTGGCGGAGCCCCGACGGACCAAACCCTCAGCAGTTCGCATGCCACCGGTGTTTCGCAAAGCCAGGACTCGGAGGCAGCTGGGTCTGAGGCCATCACCGCGGAAGGGCCTCATTCGGGGTGAGTCCTGTCCATCTCTGACGGTCGTTCGCCCCCGGAGATCGATTCTTCCTTTCCTCTGAATTTCGATCCCTGGGTTTCGGAGCTGACCCACTATCTCCCCCGACATCAGGACCGGCGTAGGAATAACGATGCTTCTCCTGTGCAAATAAGGCAATACATCTACCTCAAACCCACTTCAGCAGACCGGGGATTTGACGGATGCCGCACGGTGCTCACCGCCAGCAATCCACCCAACAGATATCCCCGTTCTGGGTGCGACTGATCCCCCCTCTCCCGACATTGGGCGCCGTCCTCACACTTCCTGCCACCCACCCCCTCCACTCAGCTCGACTCGCTTCGTCTCCCGTAGCTCATCGAGCGCGACATCTCCCGGAAATCCCTCGCTGGCTCTTCGTAGCGCATCATGGGGGAAGCAACTATCAGCCCAAACGCGTGCGTCTGATAGGGCCTGCCCTTCTTCAATCCTTTACTGACGCGCTGTTTTCTTTTCCAGCCTGCAGGATGCAATGCTCAAGGCATTGTCATCTCTCTTTCCGAATCTTCTTGGGACGGCTAGCAGCGCCCGCGTCGAGTTCTACGACAAGTTTCAGCGAGAAGCCGGCGAGTACGACAGCGACTTCATGAAGAAATACGATGAAGATTTGAGCACCACCTTGATCTTCGTGAGCATCCGTTCTTTCTCTCGTATTCACCTCAATCGTGATTCTAACTTTGCGGAAGGGTAGTCCGGTTTGTTCTCCGCAGTAACATCCGCTTTCATCGTCGACGTCCAAAACAACCCACAACCTGATTACTAGCAAATACTACCAGCTCCTCACAACTATCGCCAGTGTCTCCATAGGGAACGTCCCACCGGCGAAACGCCGCCATCACTCAATGGATCGGTTCCGATCCCACTGTCGTCCACGTCCAAGCCGTCCTCTACTCCAGCTTGGCCGCTTCCCTCCTCGCCGCGTTCGTCGTTATGTTAGGAAATCAATGGCTCAATCGTTACGCTCAAGTCGAGATGCGCGGATCCGTTTTCGATCGCAGTCGGCATTGGCAGCGCAAGATGAACGGGAATGGTCACCTGGCACTCCGATTTCGTCACGGAATATTTGCCCCTCATGCTTCAAGCTGCCCTCCTCCTCCTCAGTTACGCGCTCTCCAACTACCTCTTCTTCATCAAAAAAGCTGTCGCTGGCGTCCTCATTGGTTTCACTGCATTCGGTCTCCTCTTCTACTTGCTCATCGTTTCGGCCGCCACCCTATCCTACAAGTGTCCCTTCCAGATTCCTGCCTCCCTCATCCTTCGCTTCTTGATTCGTTTCAACGACGAACACAAGAAGTGCCTCGAACGAACCAAGGAGTGGTTCAAGGCCATCTTCTCCCGGAAGAAGAAGGGGCTGTCGAGACCCAAGTCCGGCGGTCCCTACAGCTTTGGTAGGTTTGGGACATTCGACGGAGCCGGCATGAAACATATCGAGTTGCCCATGGCCAACTCGGCCGGCCAGCCAACTCCACTGTTCAATAAGGAGACCGATTGGGATGGCTACGTCCTAGACTCGAACTGCATCGCCTGGATGTTCGAGATGTTGATGGACACGGACGTCATCATGGCCATCATGAGGTTCATCCCCGAGGTCGTTTGGTATGCCGGCATCCGGACCACTCCACTCGAAAGACTGTACGACACGGTCCTGGAGTGCTTCGATCGATCGTCCGGACGACCCGTGGTGATCCCCAAGCTGAGGAACAAGAGGACCCCGGCGAAGCCGGGGGTAACCCCGATACCGAATTTCCGAAAATCGTGCTTCAACTATCCGTACGGAAAATGCCCCTCACATCCGAAAAATCACATTATACCTATAGGAATATCACCTCGAGACATCCGAATGAGTATATTGGACCTCAAAACCCCTGGATTTTTCTCAAAATACCATACATCTGCCATTTCTACCTGTCTATGAATCGCTACTCATCAGCATCAATGTCCTCGTTGTCATCCTCCTCTGCCGTGGTAGTCTTCCAACCACGCTTCTCAACGAATTTGAGCATACACATGATGATGCTCAACACCGAGTGCTTGAGTGCTTCAAGAATTGCACGATCACAAGGGGCAAGGACTGCTTCCCCACTTTGAGAAAATGTCGGTGCTGAAGCCGTACACAGGAACTGCCATGGAGCAATAACCTCGAATCGTCGCATTCCTGGCATTGGTTGGTTGTGCGCCCCAGAGTAGTGGTCATGAAAGATGTTTCGGAAAAGTTGTACGTGTATTGTTGGGAATCAGCTCACAGGAGTGTTGGGATCTGGTGACGAGATTACGGAAAGATAACGCTCGGGTATCGCCAGTTGAGAGACGTCGACGGCAAGCTCAAGAGGTAGAGAGGGCATATCGCCACGGTGCATACAATCTTCGGTCTTACAGAGATCGCCAAATCTTATATTCTGGGTGGATAAGAGGTCATGTTTTCCCCGCCGTGTGAGGAATGGGGAATCAAGACAGACCGTGCGGCGGGTTGGTCAGGCTCAATAGGCCACAGAGGTGAGTACAGATTGCCTGCAGTGACCACGGACAATATCCGTTTCCAATATCAGAGCCGTGGCTAGCATTCAACCATGGTATCCGTTCCCACATCAGACCTCCTGATCAATTTTTGGCGGTTGGGCCCGAAAATATCCGTAAAATATCGGGCCTCTAGTCTAAAATTTCCCTACGATATATCCGTTCGTATATCGGGGTCCTGGAACAAGGCGTACCTCAGCGCCAAGGCCCTCCTCCACCTCGCGATCCAACGCAAGTGCATCGGTCACGAATCCAACAAATCAGTCTTCAAGGGCATTTCGGACCGGCACCCGGTCATGGGAACACATTACGAAGGAGACTCGGATCTGGAATCGACCCTGGGGATCATCGATCGCGTCTTCGGCGACTTCGAACCCATGTACTGGCAGAACTTTACCTTCAGTATTCCCCACCATGCTTGGATGGGCCACATTCTCCTCTATCGTGCCTGGGACGTTCTCAGGAAAGGCGAAGCTCTGCCCGATGACATCAAGGAGTTCGTCCACCACCCCCCCCGATTGGAACCTCCCACTCCGGCACCGATCGTCGCGGATTGTCTACTTATCATTGGCCTGCTGCTCGGAATCAAGTTGCACGTCGATGACCTGTTGGTCGCCGACAAGAGGTGAGTTGATTTTTCACGTGCTCTCTACGATACAGGACTTAATCATTGCCGTGCCGTAGCCACGAATGTAGCCCCCAGATCACGAGGATCTACGACAAGCTGACCGCGACGTTCGGGAGCGACAATCCCACCACCGACGAGATCGATTGCGCGCTGGTGGCCATGGAGCTGATCGCTCCTCTCTGCGAGAACGATATCGCCCAGAAGAGCTATCAGCTGTTCCACGTCATCATGCAGACCCCCGTCTCTCCCGCCTATTCCCCGGAGAAGAAATGGGAAGCTGCTCGCCTCACTATGCACGGGACTTACAAATGGGACAAGTTCCTGCCGTGGGTCGAGGATCCTCAAGATATCCTCGCGTTCCTGGACCACCACTTCGACTTGGCCACCAGGGGTGGTCAAAACCACGACGAGCCGATCCAGAACGCTCTTCGCGCGTTAGCCTACGCGTCTGGACCGGTCACCATCGAGGCCCTCAAGCGGTTCGACCCAACCGAACCTTCGTTCGTCCGCGGTATCTGCTATGTGTTCCAGAACGACAAACCCTTCCAGCTTCGCAAGGCCGCGCTCTTCTTCCTCCCCCTCATCGGCGACAGATGGTTCAACACGCCCCACCCAATCATGGAACCCGATCAGATGAGGAGCTTGTGCGTCGACTGGGCCTCCGCCGTCGACGGCATCGAGCATACCTACGATGTTCAAAAGGCTACTCTCGCGGTCCTCTTCGGAATGGTTAACTCTTCCCACTGGCGTCCTCACATCGTTACAGAGAAATGGAAATTATTGGAGTACTTCACGTCGGTGCCGGACGACTCTCAGCCTCTCAGGAGGTGCATCGACAACCCGGAGCTGATGGACGCGATCGCGAACGTGGAAAATCCGGCGGCTATGGTTCTTTGGTTGGCGATCTTGTGGTTGAAGTATAAGGAGCTGATCCCTCAGGTGCAGGAGCAGCTGGAGATGGTTACGAAGGAGGTTGCGCAGGGTAGGAGAAGGACGGACCTGGACATGTACCTGTCAGTGATGGACTCCGAGCTGAGGAAGGCCGAGGACGCGTTGACACAATACAATACGTGGTCTACGGACCCGGCTGCCCTGGCTCTGAGGACAAAGATCAATAATCTTCAGCAGGCTAGGGTCTCGTTGGTCACTCTCAAGAGAGGTTGACCGCCATTTTGTTTTGATCGTGTTGATAATTAGCGCATTCTCGTCCGCCTCTCCTCACATACATGTATGTTATTGTGTCACCTCTGTTTGTCGCTTTGTGGTTTATGTAGTTTTCATCTTTCTTTCTTTGTTTTTGTTTCTGCTCAAGGTCTTTTTGCTCTATACACGTTACCATGAATGTGGACCCCCACTTCTGTGGGGTTTTACCTTAGTGATTACATACTTTGCTTGTTGCATGCATATATTTTATGGACAATCTCTCTGAATCTATCAGCTAGTTGTATAGTATGAGTCTGAACACTGTGCTTGTCAAGCAATGAAATCTTTAGTACAGAGGACTTGAGGCATAAGCAAAGAGAATACATGTTCTACATAGAGGTCTACTAGAGAGGTACATTGCTGAAGTCAAGAATCACCGCCTCTCCTGACTTGAAAGAAACAACAAGATAACGGCCACCCCACCGTACACGGGTTGCCTTCCCAAATCTCCTAGGTAGCTGAACAACTATCTTCCCAGTGACTACATCCTCCATCCTGGACATCCCAATTTCCCACACCTTGTTATCACTGAGGTGGAGCCTGCCTGGGAGGTTTTTCTTACTTGGAAACAGGATAGGGGGTGAGCCTGGAATCCCAAAGTCCCACTCCATACAAACAAACCCCCACTGTGGTACAAGAACCCAAATCCAAATTTTTGAGCCCTCTACCCTATGAGAGATTATTTCTTCACCAGCCACCATTCCAATCCTAGTGCTCATGTCTGCATCCTGGGCCCTCACCTTGCCCACAGCCTCCCCTGTCCAGATATCCCATGCTTGAATGAAGTCTTTATACATACAGAAAACCTTAGACCCATCCCCTAATACTATGAGGTCCTTAACACTACCTCTAGGCACATTGATTGTCTGAAGGAGTTCCCCTTTCTCAGCATCCCAGATGTTGATTTTATCATCTGCATACCAGACAAAGATTAATTTGTTGCCAATCAGCTGGGTGTTACTCTGGTGGGAATCCTGAGCTTGGATTTGGAGAGGCCCCTTGTGGAGGCCAGTCATAATACCCCAGGTCTGTACCACCCTATCTGGCAAATTATTTGGGATGATGAGCCTATTTTTTACTTTCAGAGCAGTAGACTTGGTTGGGGGTAAGGTGAGGGGTGTATGCTTTGGATTGGTCACAATGGGGCCTGTTGATGAGGTACCAATCTGCCAGAGCTTGACTGAATTATCATAAGATGCTGAGATGAGGGTAGATGGAGAAGAAAATACAAGGGAGGTAATTCCATTGGTATGGCCAAACAAGGTCTTAACAAGGTGAGGGTCTGAGCCAGTGATGTCCCAAATACAGATATTGCTCCTAGCATTAATAGCCATAAGCTTGTGATCAGGGGAGAAACAGAGGGCAGTATATCTGCTGGTATTGCCAATGTGAAGTTTTGTCACAACAAGTCCAGAATTGATGTTGTGAATTGTGACATCATCCTGTGTATGTGAAATAAACTGGACACCATCTGGCAAGAAGGTAGTATAGTAGCCATCATATGTGGGTCCAACTTTGTTACCATTAGTATCCCACTGCTGAATAGTTCCACCACTGGATGCAGATATGAGACACTGAGGGTTTTTGGGGGAAAACATAACACAATACACCCTCTCTCTCTGGTGCTCAATGATTTGCTGACACTCCCCCTTCTGAATGTCCCATAAACGAAGTGTCCTGTCCTTAGATCCTGATGCAATTCTGGTATGGTCTGCTGAGATTGAAACAGAGTTAACCTTCTCAGTGTGACCATAAAATCTCCTGACAATACCACCAGTCTGCATATCCCAGAGCTTGACAGTCTTGTCATAACTTCCAGATACAAGTGATGTTCCATCTGATGAGAAGGTGACAGAGTCCACTTTATATGCATGCCCAGAGAGTATAGCTTTCTGGCTGCCTGTGATTGCATCAAGGATGAAGATTTTCCCACTATTAGACCCAACTGCAATAGTGTTGTTCTGGTATGAAAGGGACCATAGGGTATGATCCAGTGGAATTGTGCGGGAATACATCTCCCATTCTTTTGGGAGACCCTTGATCACCTTAGCCTCCTGTAAAAGCTCTGGACTGTAGTACTCATGGAGCCAAGATGAGGAAGGACAAAATGGGAGGGCTGAGTGGTATAATTGAGAAGGGGAGTTGTGGATAGTATCAAAATGTTCCAAAAGTAATCTCTTGCTGTCATTTGTCCACATGCATGAAACACCTGCCTGAATAGGGAACATGAGTATAAGCCCCAGCAAGCAGTCTACACAGCACTCACCAAAGCATACCACTGCTCAACGTCATTGATGGCATAAACCCCAACACCAAGATTCTCTGTGAGAGCAAGGACCTCAATCCAATACAACAAACACCTTGTGAAGAACTCCTCAATTGCTCTCTGCACTTCCCCAATATGAGAGCCACTGCTAGGGACCATCAGGAGGTGTTTTGACCAGAATCTGCATGCATATTCCAAAGCACCCCCAATGTGGTCCTTCTTGTGAGCAGAAAGGTCTGTGACCTCGCTCAGAACAGCATAGTCATCCAGGTTGCAGATGTTCCTCTTCAGCCTTTCCCCCATCAGGTTGAGGCATGAAAGCAGAAGCTCTGCATGATGAACTGCAGGCTCCACAAAGAACCGTTCATCCCTGCACCGAGATGAATCCATGAGGAAGTCAGGGAATGACTTGTGGAAGGGTCGGATGGGGTCTTCTGTGCCCTCAGGGACAAGGAGGAGAGAATGGAGGGAGCGGAGGGTGGTGGAGATGTTGGACACTTTCAGGAGGTCTGAAAGTGCTGTCATTGAAAGGGGGTTAAATACAAGTAATGCTGCCCCAACCACAGTCCTCAAACAGGAGTAGATTTCCTTGGCATATATATCCATGTCATCAATTGCCTGCTCCAGGACCTGAGTGTAAAGGAGGTCAATCCCAGACCTTCCTTCTTGAGTGGTATCTTGTGGGAGAGAAATGATCTGGTCCAGTTGCATGGTGGGTGTGTGATACTTGGATCCAATAAATGTTACAACTGTTGAAGCATAGATGAAGAATCCTGCTGCCTTTTCACAGAGAATATTGAGGTCTGATGGGTTTGGCCAATCTTCTGTGAAGTTGCAGTCACTCCGAGTTTCAGCAACTTCAGCCAACCGGGTCCTGAAGAACAGCTTGATGTCATTATCCACCAAGGAACGGTTGACCTCATGCAGCCTGAGCACTTCTGTGATGGGTCGGAGTGACTTGAGGCGAAATCCAGACCGGATCTGAGGCTCCGGACGACCAGTGATAAAGAATTTGACATCAGGGATCTTATCTGCACAATGAGAGAGCATGGAAAGAAGAGCAGAGGTAGGTTCTTCATCATTGCATTCATCGAGGGCATCAATGATGATAAGTGGTTGAATGCGGCTGACTTTTAGCGGGCCAACAATAATCCTCTCCATTTGGAAATCAAGAGACTCCTGTGCAACACCAGGGTTGGCCCCCAGGACTTGGAGCAACTCCTTTCGAAATGGGAGGTACCGATGGGCAAGCTGAAAGGCAAGAGTTGGGAAGATTACTTGGAGATTCCTTCTATCCTCGAAATCTCGCGAGCAAAAGAAGCTCGCCCCAAGCTTTCCATCAATGAAGCAAGTATTGGCAAACGTCTGGGCGATGGTCGACTTCCCGGTCCCCGCGAGGCCACTCAACCAGAATACACGGTGGTCCTGCTTGTCCTCCAGCCAATGTTCGAGCTGCAGGAGGACATCCGCCCTAGTTCCCCTCAGACACCCCTTCCTGTTCCCGAAACGGTACCCGGCCCCATTTGTGGGATGCATGCTTTCTAGGAGACGACGGTCCGAATCTCCCTATATGCAGGTTACTACAGAGGCTTGGGCCATAGGAGGGTATGACTCACGATCGGTTGAAAGTTTTCTTTATCGATGTCTTGTCGCAACGAAGTCTGAGCACAAGTTAGCTATGACGAGAACTAGTAGGCTTGTGGGAACCCAAACCTGGTAGTCCATCAAGGCGTCGCGAATATCCTCCACCAGACCATTTACTCCCTGTGCGTTCTTGGGGATGCCAAGGAAACGTGCGAGGCCCTCCTGGGTTACCACCGAGCCCATAGCTTGGCCAATCCCTTCCAGCTTCCTGGCAATCCCCGACCTGCGTCAGACCCGGCTCTCGATCTTGGAGAATATGGACTCACCCTTCCAACTCCTTTGTCCTCTTCCCCTCGTTGATGTCACCCGGAAAGATAGGCCCGGAGAGCAACTCAGAAACCCTTTTGATCCTGAGCGCCAACAATTCTACGGCATGTTCATTCACTTCCGTTCGCTAGAACGACCGTAAGCATTGAGAATCGGATGTATGGGAAGGAAGCCATACCTGGCAATTGTCGAGAATGGAGCAGAGATATTTCGCGACGGATTTGAGCGGAACGGGGGCGCCTGCGGAATCTCTCACTCCGCGAAGCAGTTCGGACGTGGCACGATCCGATTTCTTCTCATCCGCGGCGGCGTTCGGTTCGAGGATCTTACCGGGACGAGCAACCGCCAGTCCGTGGTCGGGAAGGACGGAGGTGTCTGTATGTGAGAAGGGATAATGAGAGGCGGTGATCAAAACGAGCACGTTCACGTACCGTCGGGCTTCCCGTCATGCGAGATCGAAGGAGTAGATGGAGAGGGATGGACACCCTCATGCTCTTCACTGTGCCCACTTCCCACAGCAACCTCGACGTCTGGGCGCGGGTGCGAATCCATCTGGCTGGCTTCCCCTCCATCGACATCTGGCTCTCCCCCCTCTTGACCGCCATCGCTTCCATGCGCTGGGACAGATTCCGGTCCATCTGGCTGGGGGGGTTGATCCGTCGAGAAGACCGGTTCCCCAGCTGCGTCGGCTTTATCCCCTTCTCCATCGTAACTTTCGCCCACCACGACGTGAGGTTCTGGTTGCGGAACTGAACTCGCTGGGTTAAACCCCTCACCGGGGTTTGTCGCCGTGCCGTCAGGTTTGCGTTTCTTCCCTGTCAGTAGGCGCTTGGCTTTCTTCTTCATTTTCGAGAGCGAGCCTCGTATGTCGTCCATGTCAGCGTTGTATCGGTGTAGGTGGTAGTACGATAGATGGTGGTGCGATAATGGATGATTGGCGCTCAGCGCGGGTGCGAACGCGTTATGTGGCGGAATATTCGCTGGTTCTTTCCGCTCAAGTTATCGCGTCAGTCCTCCATACCAGTGCTTTACACGCATGAAATGCCTCAGCGTTTTATGGATTGGCGCTCAGGACGGACACCTACACCCGTACCCCTGCGATTTGTAGTCTAACTTGTCGCCGCTTTGGCTCTGAGTGTTCCTACCGCCGTGACCTCGCAGAAAAGGCGTCCAAATCATCCGCACGGAAGATGCAGACCGTCTTCCGAGCTGAACCCCGGACAGTTGGGAATACCAAATGGATTGCAAACGAGACTTGGCATAGGCTACTGAGAACATACATAGGCTATATAGGAAAATGTCGCAGTGTCGAGCAGCATCGTCGGGCCACCCGCTATCATGGTCGAAGCCGGCGTGGGTGGCAGGAGCATGAGATCTATTATTGATGAGGTGTATGGTGGCGGAGGTTCACATTCAGATGGGGTGGAGGACGTTTAGGATGTTCAATACATCAAGAATGAGGTTGGTGAGAGGAGAAGGAGCTTCAATCAGAAAAACATCCGCCTATAGTGCCCGGGGTTCCGCATTGATGTTGACTTCGAAGTCAACGGACGTGATGTTTGTTCGTACCTTCGAGAGAATTTGTAGTGATTCGTCCCCGTGGACTTGCAGGACCTTGAAGCGGGTGGCGGTTGCGTTTGTGGTGGAGGCTGTATCGGGTGGGGGGGGGTCGAGCGTGGTGCATAACTGGCGCTGATGCGCGTCGCAGGCCGGTGGGGAACGGTGAGGGCGGGTGTGGTACGTAGGCGGGTAATTGACTGGTGGAAATGAGAACACTTGGACGCTACGGTTCCAACTAGTCGTGGCCAGTACGGTCTGAATACGGACAGGTGAGATAATACGCTGGGAGGGTACTAGCGAGGAAGAATTGCTCGACCAGAACCGCCAGGATGTCCGTAGGGTAGCGCATTGCCGGGGACAGCATGGGTCCGGAATTACAAAAGATGGAGTTGGTGACGAAGCGAGGGGAGAACTCTGGTACATCCCTGAATTTCTGAATCACCATGGGGCTTTCGGACGAACTATCAAAGCACGCAAGTGCGGTATCGTAGAACCTTCCAGCCTGGATGCGGCATACGAGACGATCCCGGGGGTGAGCCTCGCAATGGCCAGAATGACTTTTATGGACATCTCGAACATCCAGGAGACATTTCGAGTATTGTCCCGACTGGTGTACTTGTTGTGGAGCGGGGACGGCTGATCAGATATGGTCAACTTGATGTGATCGCTGGAGCTGTTCCCATCGACCTTGCCACCTGCCCAGACCGTAGAAACCACCGGGATCTAGTCTCATGCGTCCCAACTGCTTCTTAGACCGCTCGGCATACATCTTGTATTCGGCGCCGACACGAATCAAGAAATGGAGGATGAGGGGGATGAGCCAATTGTGGGATGGAATGGCAGTAGGAGAGAGGTAAAAGAGGGGGATCTAATGCGGTGAAACATATGACATGCTGGTGGCGACTTTGTTGGAGTTGGAAAGAGAGTAACTAAGAAGAGCGGTTTGAGGTGTGAGGGGCAAATGCGAGGAGGTGGGAATGCCGGGTGAACGTTCCTTTCATCCTGCACTATCGATGAATTGATAACAGATCCACGTGTCTCGACCCGGATGCGATGGTTGCACGCCGAGCCACTGCTTGCCCAACATGGTGACAAATGCGGGGAGAAGGGAAGTGTCCGAAGTGGCTTGGACATGGAAGTTGATGAGATGTTCGATTGAGAGTCAACAGCATCGCCACCAGTCTCGAATGAGGGACTGGCGGAGACCTTGAGGAATTCGTAGCTCGCTTCATTGGGTTCGAGCCTGCCCTCAACGTCGGCAATGGAAACGGGCGTGACCGTGGAGAACAGACCGGCCTAATCCCCGAGAAAACGAGTTCAACGCACTACGACAGAAGTGGATGCGAAAAAGGGACTCACAACATCAGCATGGTGCTCAGGCCTCATAAATCCACGACCGGACCCGTTGATCTAGCGTTCGAACTTGTCGTAGGACCCTGCGTGGGCAATGTGGGAGTATTGGCTATATCTCAGACATGGTGTCCTTCAAACTAGAAACTAACAATGCGGTCACCAGGGACTGACAACGAAAATTTGAAACGTCGAGAGACGAAGGAAGGAGGTCAACCGGACGCACGATATTTGGTGATGGTCGCCTCCTCCATGTGGTACGAAGTTTTGCGAAGGAAGAATGTGCTTGACGAGCCACGAGAAATGGGGTCCAGCTTGACTTGACAGGGGTAAGAGTGAGCACGGTGTCGATCCAAATAGGTGAACGGGAACGTGAGTGGTTCCATGAATACACTGGGAGATTTCCGGTCACTGCAGTCCAGTCGAACCAAAGGGCGGACTTGAGGGTCTTCACTCCATGGTGGGTTGAACTTGGACGCAGCCACGGGCAGAAAGTCCGGCTCGATCGCAAAGTCCCATTCACTGGTTCACACATCCCATAGTTTGTCGGGGGGGTCTCTTCACGGGCTCGCCTGCGGTCACCACATAACGCGTATGCATTTGTTCAAAACTCCACCACCCTGTGTTCGACAGATGGTATCTAACTACAGTTGCAACCTCCTCCGACTCCTACATGTTGACGGCCCTGCCGCAGAAAATCGCGATCCCGTGGGGCGGACATCACCCGACAAGTTACACGATGCATCTGTCTGCCTTGACCCCACGAGCTGCAGAATATAGAAGGCGGTGCGGATGGGAATGGACAAAGGACCAGATGAGCGAGATGTAGCTCTGGGGGGGGGGGGGTACCACAGCGGAGGAAGACACAATGTGGGTTTCCCCTCGTTAAATACATGCCGTATGCGTTACATGGGCCGCGCGGACCGGATGAAACTTCCCTTGGTGTTCGCAATCTAA